>ERZ1034818.113-NODE-113-length-31059-cov-5.881273_pt1 | contig 31059 bp, 45 predicted proteins | sample MGYA00520595_ERZ1034818 | MGnify/ENA primary metagenome ERZ1034818 (study PRJEB33766, sample SAMN09781689) | gut metagenome | biome: gut microbiome | host: Homo sapiens | place: Madagascar | study: EMG produced TPA metagenomics assembly of the PRJNA485056 data set...
ATCAGATTCAGAACAACACAAAGGGCGGAGATATTGTTCTTGATCTCTTTGGCGGATCTGGAACAACTATTATTGCCTGTGAACAAAACGGTCGAAACGCGAGGGTGATGGAACTTGACCCGAAATATGTTGATGTAATTATCGACCGATGGGAAACTATGACGGGAGAAAAGGCGGTGCTTGTTAATGCCTGATAAAGCCAGGGAGCAACACGTCAAAAAAATTAAAGAACTGGAAGAAGAAGCAAAAAATGCTGGAACTGTCAGAAAAAGAGACTTGGCAAAAGCAATCAAAAGAATGAAAGATGAATTGACGCTGTATGACAGTTACCATGCAAAAAGGTAAAAGGGGAGTGCGAAGATGTGCCGACGGTGGACTGGGAGCGGATAAGAGCCGAGTATATAGCAGGCGGCGCATCCATACGCAATCTGGCTGACAAGTACGGGATTTCAAAGGATGCGGTCGGACGAAAAGCGAAAGCGGAAAAGTGGAAAGAGACCCGCGACAAAACCGCGACAAAAGTGCGACAAAGGACAACTGAGCGTATTGTCGCACAGAAAGCAGACGAAGCAGCAAATAACGCTGTTATTGCCGCGAGAATTCGGTCAAAGCTGCTTCTCCGACTGGAAAGCGAGATAGACGCTCTGCCCGGTAGCATCGGAACGGAGAGCGCGAAGGACATCGTAAAGTCTGAGAAGGGTGGAGGAAGGCGCGAGGTCATTTCGAAGCGCTGGAGGCTTCGCGATCTGACGGCGGCTTATAAAGATTTGACGGCAGACATGGACTTAGCGGATGTTGACACCGAAGACATTGACGCGACACGCGAAGAGGTATATGGCGATGAAGACACGTAAATATATGCCTGTTTTCAGCCCAAAGCACCTCTTGTATATCCGCGCCTGCCGGAAAAATATGTATAACATCGCCGAGGGAGCTGTTCGCGCCGGAAAGACGGTTGATAATGTTTTTGCCTTCTGCACTGAGCTTGAAACTTGCCCGGACAAGATACACCTTGCGAGTGCTTCAACATCGCCAACGGCAAAACTGAATATCGGGGACTGTAACGGGATGGGCATTGAAGCCCAGTTCCGTGGACGCTGCACGTGGGGCAAATATCGAGGGAATGATTGCATCCGCGTCAGGACGAAGACGGGAGAGAAGATTGTAATCTTTGCCGGAGCTGGAAAGGCAGACAGCTTCAAGCGAATCCGAGGAAACAGTTACGGCATGTGGATTGCAACGGAGGTCAACCTTCACCATGAATCTTTTATTCAGGAGGCGTTCAACCGAACCGCTGCGGCAAAGCTAAGAAAGTTCTTCTGGGACTTGAACCCAAGCGCACCGAATTCTCCGATCTACGAAAAATATATCGACCTGTACCGCATAAAGCAGGAGCGCGGAGAATTGCCGGGCGGCTGTAATTACGAGCTGTTTTTGATGCGCGACAATGCGACAATATCCGACGAGAGATTCGCGGAAATTGTCGCACAGTACGACCCGCAATCCGTATGGTACAAGCGGGACATCGAGGGAAAGCGCGTATCTGCCGAAGGCATGATCTACCCCGGCTATTCCTCGGCGCTCGAAACACCGTTCACGCCGCCACGCTGGCGTGATGTTTTCGTCTCCATCGACTACGGCACACAAAACGCCTTCGCTGCTCTGCTATGGGGTAAAAGCGAGGGCGTTTGGCATATTTTCCGGGAGTATCGCTATTCAGGGCGTGACACGCAAATGCAAAAGACCGATGAGGACTATGTGCGCGACATGGAGCGGTTCGTCAGCGAGAGCCTGCCGGAAGACCAGCAGCGCGGCGTGATGACGATCATTGACCCTTCTGCCGCATCGTTTATCGCGGCGCTCAGGCGCTCACGGCTTGCCTTCCGCGTGCGCAAGGCAGACAACGACGTGCTGGACGGCATCCGCGACGTTGCGGTTTGCATGCAGCGCGGCGACGTGCGGATTTTCGACAATCTGCCGGAGCTGCGGAAAGAGTTTGACGGCTATGTTTGGGACGACAAGGCGGACGACAAGCCGATCAAGGTCAACGATCACTTAATGGACGCGCTGCGCTATGGCGTGCGTACCATGCGGCTTGTCAAGCCGAAAGAAGAGTATAAAAGCCCATTTTTTGCATAAGGAGGTGATAGCGTTGCTGACGTGGCAGGATTTCCCGACAGACGAGGATAAAATTCCCGATTTCATCTCGCAAATGATTTCAGAGCACAAACAAAATGAAGCGGTTGAAATGGCGCGGACTGCCAATTTGTACGACCATCAGAAGAACAAGACCATCAATGAATATGTGCAGAAAATCTATTCGTCTGCCGGAGTATCGGTGCAAAACTATGTTGCGTCAAACAACAAGATCGCGTCGAATTTCTTCCGGAGGTTGAATACGCAACGCTGTGCCTACTCGCTGGGCAACGGCGTGACCTTTGCAAGCGACAAAGACACCAATGGAAAAGCGAAGCAGGGCGGCGGGACTAAAGCAAAGCTGGGCAAGACGTTTGATACTGAGTTATACAGAGCTGGATATCTGGCACTGATTCATGGCGTCAGTTTCGTGTTTTTCAACTTTGACCACATCCACGTCTTCCCGCTGACTGAGTTTGTGCCGTTGTGGGACGAGAATGACGGCACGCTGCGCGCCGGTCTGCGGTACTGGCGCATTGACGACACTAAGCCGACGATTGCCGTGCTGTACACCGAAGACGGTTACAGGAGGTTTAAATCAAAATCCGGGCATGCGCGATTTGAGAAAGATGGAGATCTGCGCGCGTACAAGCAGACCATCTCGAAAGCGCCTGCCGATGCGGAGCCTGAGGTTATCGCTGAGGAAAATTACAGCCGCCTGCCGATTGTCCCGCTGTGGGGAAGTCGATTGCATCAGTCGACGCTTGTCGGTTTGCAGCAAAGCATTGACAGCTATGATCTGATTCGGTCTGGATTTGCAAACGATTTGCAAGACTGCGCGCAAATCTATTGGATTCTTGAAAACTATGGCGGTATGGATGACAAGGATTTGCAGAAATTCCGCGACCAAATCCTCTTACAGCATATCGCAGTCGCAGATACGCATGATGGCGGCGGTATCAAGCCGTATACGCAAGACGTACCGTATGCTGCGCGGACGGCGTATTTGCAGACCATCAGGCAGGATATCTACGAGGATTTCGGAGGGTTTGACACCAAAGCGATTTCCGCGTCTAACCAGACTGCAACGGCGATTAACTCCGCGTATCAACCGCTTGACGAGAATGCGGATGACTTTGAAAATCAGCTCGAATCCTGCATTCGGTCGATTCTGGGGCTGATCGGCATTGATGATGTCCCCGTTTTCAAGCGAAACCGCATCAGTAACCAGCTTGAGCAGGTACAAATGTTGATGCTGGAAGCAACGTATCTCGACAGACAGACGATCCTTGAGAATCTGCCGAATATCTACATCGACAAAGTGCCGGAGATCATGGCGCGGCTGGACGAGGAAACGGAAGGGCGGTTTGTGCGCGAGGAATCGGAGGAGGAAACGGATGAATAGTCGTCTCTATGAGAATCTGCGGCACTGGATACCCGGAAATGATGAAACCGAAGGAAAATTTGGAATCCCGCGTATTCAACCCGGCTTTTTGCCGGAAGAAATTGAAGCGTGGTTGCCGTTTAATGACCTGTCGCGCAGACTAACAAAAACCGAAGCGGTTCAGATGTACGTCGATGATTATCGAATTGAGCGTCTATGGAATGCACCTACAAAGTATCTGAGCGGATTGCGCAATTCGGCGGCTGTTCTGTCGCCTGATTTTTCAATTTATGCGGACGTTCCCCAAGCGCTGGGGATATACAACCACTATCGCAAACACTGGCTTGGCGCATTTTGGCAGTTAAACGGAATTAACGTTATACCAACGATTTGTTGGGGCGATGAAAGCACGTTTGATTGGTGCTTTGACGGTGAACCCCAAAATGCCATTGTCAGCGTATCGAGCGTGGGCACACAACGCGGTCAAGGAGCGAAAGCGGCATTTATGCGCGGATATGATGCAATGTTGGAACGCCTCAATCCATCCGGCATCATTTTCTTCGGCAACGTCCCGGCGGAAGCGCGTGGAAATATCATCCATGTTGATACATTCTATAAGCGTTTCGAGCAAAGGAGGGAAGAACGTGCTAGAAATCAGTCTTGAGTTGTTTGGAGGACGCGGCGGCGGTTCCGGCGGCGGAGGCGGTGCAGGATTTGTGAAAGGGTCAAGCGACGGAGCGCTTGTAAAAGCAAAAAAGCAGATTATCGAGGGAACTTTCCGCGAGGCAAGAGGCTGGGGCGGTAGCTATCACAAAGAGGAAGTTCTCGAAGCCACGACTGACGGAAAGGGGAACTTGACGTTCTCGTATGCTCAACCAGTAACGCGCACGAAAACAGCCAAAACAAACAGAACGCAGTATCTGACATATGAAGTCGCGCATGGCGCGCTTGATGGCAAAACCTTCGGAATTAACTGGTCGAATGTGAACTCCATCAGCGGGCAAACCTACAATTTGCGAGCGGAGGCCAAGGCGAATGGCCTGTCTTGGGATGGAGTGAACAAACGTTGGCGCAGAAAATAGGGGTGACGGCGCTTGACAGATCAAGCGGTTCTGTGGACTGACAAGCAAATCGAAGGGCTAGAGCGGCGCATCCGCGACGTGTACACTGACGCGGCGGCTGATATCCAGCGCAAGCTCGATAAGTTCATCGCGAAATTTCGCAGGGACGACAAAAAATACCGTGCGCAGCTCGAAGCGGGAGAGATCACGCCGGAAACCTATCGTGATTGGCTGGCGGGGCAAGTATTCCAAGGCAAGCGCTGGCGGCAGATGCTTGCCAACATGACGGAGACGCTGACGCATAGCAATGAGCTTGCCATGCAGATCATCAACGACACGACCCCGGAAGCGTTTGCCTATAATGCCAACTGGTCGAGCTACACGCTTGAGAAGGGCGCACGGATAAACATGGGCTTTGAGCTGTACGACGCATCGACCGTCAAGCAGCTTATCCGCGACCAGCCCGACCTTCTGCCACCGTCAAAGGTGGATATACCAGTAGACAGGCGCTGGAATCATACGCAGATCACGCAGCAGATCACGCAGGGCATCATCCAAGGCGAATCGCTTGAGACGGTCGTGAAGCGATTGCAGCGCGTGACGACGGCGAACGAGGTTAGCGCAAGGCGACACGCGAGAACCGCGATGACCTACGCGCAGAACGCGGGACGAATCGAAAGCTATCATCAGGCGGCGAAGCTGGGTATCAAGCTGCAAAAGGAGTGGCGGGCGACGCTGGACAACCACACGCGCCACTCTCACGCCATGCTTGACGGGCAGCGCGTAGACGTGGACAAGCCGTTTCAAAGTGAGCTGGGAGAGATCATGTGTCCGGGCGACCCTAACGCAAGACCCGCGAACGTGTACAACTGCCGGTGTGCGCTCGTGTCGTACAATCCCAAGTATCCGCCGCGAAATGAAACGCGGCTCGACAACATCACCCGCGAAACGATACCGTTCAAAACCTACGCGGAGTGGGCAGGATGGAAGGAGGCGCACAATGGCGGGAAATCTGATCGACAACAGCACGGCGTTTCTGGCAGAGCTGGAACGCGCAAAGGCGCGGGCACTTGAGACCATCGGTCAGAAAGCTGAAACATATGCAAAGGACAAGTGCCCAACCGGCACAGAGGAAAGCACGGGAAAGAAAGGGTATATCGGCGGAACACTTAAAAACAGCATCACTCACAGGGTTGATGACGACGTGGTGAGCGTGGGAAGCAATGTTGAATATGCGCCGTAGAAAACATGCGGCTTTGCGCGGCAACGCGCACTGAAAAATCGGGCAAAATCGGAAAAAACTAATGTGCTGTTGATTTCCATTACCGAATATGGTACAATACATAAAAGGAGATGGGAACATGAAACAACACTACAAAGATTTAACAGGTCAAAAATTTGGAAGGCTAACCGTAGTCGGAATTCAAGAAACAAATACGCGAAAAACGTATTGGGTATGTCAATGTGATTGTGGGAACATAAAAGTTGTTCGTTCCGATTCGCTTCAAAATGGAATGATTAGATCATGCGGATGCTTGAAGCGAGAACAGAACAAAATAAACTTGCAAGCGAACCACAAACACAAAATGAGTCATACGCGCCCATACGAAATCTGGCAAGGAATGAAAAAGCGCTGTTATAATCCGAACGATGCAAGGTATGATAGATACGGAGGACGGGGAATAACGGTATGCGACGAGTGGCTACATGATTTCGCTGCTTTTTATAAATGGGCACTAGAAAATGGGTACTCAGATAAATTGACTATTGACCGCATTGATAACGACAAGGGTTATAGTCCTGATAATTGCAGATGGGCAAGTGAAAAAGAGCAGTCGAGAAACCGATGCACAAATATAAAAATCAGAATCGGTAATGCGACAAAAACATTAACGGAATGGTGTGAAATATTTGACCTCGATTATCGTGTTATACATGCACGATACGAGAGAAATCAGTTTTCCACCATTGATGACCTGTTTAATCCGTCAATTCCGAGGTAAGTGGGAAAAGCACCCGCCACCGTAGAGCGTAGAAGGTGAGCGTTAAGCAAGCGATAATCCTTCCAAGAGTGTCCGAAAAGACCCGGCAGAAATGTCGGGCCTTTGTGATGTACGCCGAACTTGTAGGAAACTACAAGAAGTACGGGATAAAAAGCCTGTACGATAACAAAATGATGTTGAGCTAGGCACGGGCCCGCATTTTGAAGCACCGCCCGAATGGGAGCAATTCACGACGACACGAGGAAGCGGCGTTGGTAAATCGTTTATGCGACCGCATCACTATCTGAAACCCGCGATTGAAGATCACCGAGAAGAGTATAAGGAAATCATGCGAGACGAGCTGTCAGGAGGTTAAAATGGGGCTTATCAAGTGGTTCAGACGCGAGAAAATCCGCCGGGGAGCGCGAAAAGAGATCAAACATGCGCGAGAAGCCGCGCCCGGTACAAGGCAAGGTCAACGCGCACTGGCGCGGAAGATCGAGGAAATCAGGACAAGGACGAACAAGGAAATTGACAAGTACCGCTGAGAGCAGCGGTTTCTCTTTTGGCAAAAACGGCAAAGTACCGCCGTTTGCATATAGAGCGAAGGGCGAAGAACAGCCCCCGAAGTAAAGGAGCGTAAACATGGCATTCACGAGAAAATTTCTCAAGGCGCTTGGTCTGACCGAAGAACAGGTTGACAGCGTGGTTGAGGCGCACACGGAAACCGTTGACGGGCTGAAAAGCCAGATGGCGGGCTACAAAGCCGACGCTGAGAAGCTGGAAGGCGTTCAGAGGGAGTTGGACGATCTGAAAGCCAATGGCGGCGGAGAGGACTACAAAAGCAAGTATGACAGCGAACACGCGGCTTTCGAGAAGTACAAGAACGACCAGAGCGCCAAAGAATCGGCGGCACTGGCCGAGCGACTGTACCGGGAGCAGCTTAACGCGCTGGGCATCACTGGAAAGCGAGCTGACAGCATCGTTCGTCTGACTGATCTTTCCACCGTGAAGGTCAAAGATGGCAAGCTGGAAGACGCTGACGGCGTGAAGAAGGGCATCCAGACCGACTATGCGGACTTTATTCCAAACACCAATACGCACGGCGCGAATGTGGATAATCCGCCCGACAACAACGGCGGCGGCGGGGCATCCAGCCGTGCGGCACAGGTTGCCAAGGATTATTACGCCGCGATTTATGGCGCGGCAGAAGGAGCGAAAAAATGAGCTTTATCAAAGCTGAAAACGGCGCGGTTTACGCGCCTGGTTATTTTCTGGTTCATCCCGAAGACGTAACACGGGAGACTTGCACGGTCAAGGCAGACCACGAGAACGTCAAAACCGCCACAAACGGCGGCAAGTATGTTCCGGCTGGGTCTGTCATCCCGGCGAATGACACAACGGCGGTCGGAATCCTGTATGAGGATGTGGACGTGTCCAGCGGTGACATGCCGGGGTCTGTCGTTACGCGCGGAGCTGTCTATGAGGACAAGATTTCTCCGGCGGTTGATACGGCTGCAAAGACGGCGCTGAAAGGCATCACCTTTGTTGCCACTGCCCCGGCGATCACGCGCCCGTACTGAAAGAGGTGAAGAAAAATGGCTGAAATGTTTGAAAACAACATCCTGGGTTTTATCCCGCAGAAAGACTGGCTGAACATCCCGTTCCAGGTTACCCGCCCGAACGACCCAATTGACGGCCTGTTTGGCGACACGCGAACCGCGAATCTGGTAGCCTACTGGCAGAGCATCGCGGCGCAGTATCAGATCCCCGTTATGGCACAGTTCCACGGCTTTGATACCGAAGCACGAACGACCTTCCGCGTTCCGGTCGATACGCACAACATCGAAAAAGGTCTGATTAAAGTCAAAATCAATCAGTCCGAGCGCATGCGCGCTCTTCTGCGAAGCGGTGTGCAGCAGAATGACATGTACGATTATGTCATCCGCGATGGCATCAACCTGTCGGAGCAGGTCGTGACGCGCACGAAGGTTGCCAAGAACGAGATGCTGGCAACGGGCAAGGTAACGATCAAGGAGAATAACCTCGACCTGACCGTTGATTACGGCGTGCCGTCCGGGCAGACCTCCAAGACGCTTGATCTGTCCGAGAGCGCTAACGTGCCGAAGCTGCTGCAAGCGCTGATCGATGAGGCAACCGACAATGGTGTGACGCTGACTGGCATTTACACCAGCAAGGCGAACATCACCAAAATGCGCAGCAATGCGGCGATTCAGAAGGCTGTGAACGGCAACGTTGGCGCTGGCGCGCTTGTCCGCGCGGACGCTTTCAATGCCTATCTCAATGAGGAGTTTGGCATTCAGCGCGTTATCGCAAACGATTTGACCTATGCGGTCGAAAATGGCGTCGGCACGAATGGCCGCCCGAACAGAACGACAAAGCGCTACTACCCGAAAGATAAGATCACACTCTTCGCGGCGAATCCTGCTGGCCGTCTGGGCGAAGGTCTGTGGGGTGACCCGCCGGAGACTGACGCGGGCGCGTTTATGCAGGTCGGCGCGAGCGGCGTAAGCCCGTATGTCTACGTTTCACAGTGGATGGAGCAGGACCCGGCGGTGCTGTGGACGAAGGCAAGCGCGCTCTTTATGCCGGTGCTTTACAATCCGAACAGCCTGTATATCGCGTCTGTGACGGGGGAATAACGGAGCTGTCCGAAACGCCTACACTTCAAAGCGCAAATCTTGGCGGCATGACAAAGGCTGAATTGCTGGCGTATGCCGCCGAGAAGGGCGTTGAGGGTGTCGGCAGCTCGATGAACAAGGCGGATATCGTGGCGGCGATCAAAGCCGCAGAAACGGAGTAAACCAATGCTTGAAGCGGTTTTGACGTATCTGCATAACTGGTTTCCCGTCAGGTGTGACGCTGGAACGTTCACCATCGCTTCCGGCATCCCTGACGTTGACTTTTTGAGGCCGGGACAGTATTACCGCATCAGGGGCAGCGTGTTTTCCGACGGGCTGCACATCTATCAGAGCGGCGAGACGCTGGCAGATGAAACCTTCGAAGGCGAAATCTGGGCGCTGGCAATCCCGAAAAGCGTCAAAGAGCTTGCGGCGGAAATCACCGCATACACGGAAAAGAACCCGGTGACCGACAAGGTTTCTGAGAGTTTCGGCGGTTACAGTTACTCCCGCGCATCCGGCACGACTGGTGCGCCGACGGGCTGGCAGGGGGCTTTTGCCTCCCGCCTTGCCCCTTATCGGAGGATAAGCGATGATTAACGCGGAGCTAATCGAGATGTTTTCACAGCCATGCGTGATGCTAAAGAAAAAGCGCGTCCCTGATGGGTATGGCGGCTTTGAAACAAGCTGGTCGGACGGTGACAAGTTCGACGCGGCGATTGTCAAAGATCAGAGTTTGCAAGCGCGCGTCGCCGAGAAGCAGGGCGTTTCCAGTGTCTACACCATCACGACGGCGCGAGGCGTTGCGCTTGAGTATCACGAGGTTTTCCGCCGCGTTTCTGATGGGGCAATCTTCCGCGTGACGAGCGACTACACCGACAGCAGACCGCCTGACGTGGCGACGTTCGACTTTGAGCGAGTGACGGCTGAGAGGTGGGAACTTCCGACGTGAACGAGACGACAAAGGCACTATATAGCTTTTATTCCGGGTTCGGCATTGACGCATACCCTGAAAGCAACGTGCCGGAGGACGCGAAACTCCCATACATCACCTATACCGTCATTGAGCCGGACTGGCGAAACGCTGCAAGCCATCAGGCGCGGGTTTGGTATCGGTCAGAAGGCTATAAGAAAATAAACGCCAAGGTTGACGAGATCACAAGGGCGGTGGGGGAGCTTATAATGCTTCCAACGGCGAACGGCTATGTTGCCATTCGCCCCGCTGACCCACTGGTGCAGTATCAGCCCATCGCAAACCCGGAGATCAAAGTCGCGTATCTCAATTTTCAGATCAATTCGTATCAATCGAGGTGATATAAATGGGCAAACCTGTTACGGCTGTCAGACCGCAGACGTTCGAGCGGTTGCAGCTCAACGCGGGTGCTTTTCTCAAAAATTTTGACCTAAGCACCTACACCGAATACAGCGCGCTCGAAGAAGCCCTTTTTGCCGCCATTAAGGACGGCACAAAGACGCTGGGCGCGACGCGAGGCGGCGGCACGTTTACCGCGTCTCCGACCATGCGCAGCATCGAAGCCGACGGCAAGCGGTATGAGTTCAAGGGCAGCTCGGTCATTGATGCTTGGGATATCAAGCTGACCGCGACGCTTATGGAGATCACGCCGGATAACTTCGTGCTTGCACTCGGAACGGCTGAGAAGACCGAGGACAAAACCTTCACAGTCGGGAAAAAGACCACGATCAAACTGAGAACCAACATCGAAGACGGCGACTATATTCAGAACCTCGTCTGGTTCGGGAATACGTCCAAGGGGCTTGTCGCCATCGCACTTGACAACGCGCTGAACAACACGGGCGTGACGCTGACTTTCAGCGACAAGGGCGAGGGCACGCTCCCGGTCGAGTTCCACGCTTATCAGGACACCGTGGAGAACAACGAGTACGCACCTTGCGCGATCTACTTTCTTGACGAAGCGGCGCAGTAACAACACGCCGGGGGCTTTGCCTTCGGCGCTTTTCTTTTTTTGAGGTGAGAAAATGAAACTTTCGGAGATGAACGGCGAAGAGCTGTCTGTCTGTCTTTGCAAAATCGCAGAACCGCTTGAGAGGATCGGCTTTGACAAGAAGACGACAGAAACCTTTCAGGAAATCGCCGATTTGAGCAAAAGCGGCATGAACAACATCCAGCAGACCTCTATGATGATCGGCAAGTTCGTTCCGCTGCTGCTGGGTGACCACAGGGAGGACACGTTCGCGATTCTGGCGGCAATCAATGATAAAACCGTTGATGAAATCCGCAGTCAGAAGGGCATGCAGACTATTAAGGAGCTGAAAAACGCGCTCGCAGACCCCGACCTGATGGATTTTTTTTCGTCGTCCGTGCATACGGTCGAAAAGCTGTAACGGCGGCGATTTACAGGCACGGAGCACCGCCGACAATCGCGGCACTCTCCGACCTTTTGGCAGATGACCGCCAAAAGTGGCTGGGAGACGTATACAGCGCGAAGATGCTTTCCGTCATCTGTCAGGCGATAGGGAACGAACCCGTGAGCTATGAAGAGTTTGTCGGGCTGGTGGAGCAAGATAACCGAACCGGGCGGGAGATCATTGACGATCTGATCGCCGAACACGAAAGAAGAAAAAAAGCAAGAGGGGAGGGGTAAAGCATGGATTTATTTACGCTTGTAGCCAAGATCGGCCTTGATTCAAAAGAATACGAGCAGGGCATCCAAAAGGCTAAAAACGATGCGCACACTGCCGCACAGAGCATCGGGCGCTCGTCCGAATCCGTAAAGAACGCAGCCAAGGAAGCGGGAGAAGGCATCAAGAACGCGACCAAGGGCACGGAAAGCACGACGAAGACGACAACGGAAAGAAATAAGACGTTGTGGGAACGCATGTTTTCCGCCGTAGAAAGCAACGGAAAATCGAAGATGGAGAGCCTAAGCGCGTGGACGCTTGCGAAGGCCAAACTGCTGGCCGACGGGATTAAAAGCGCGTTTTCTAAGATTTTCGACATCGTGAAAAAAGCGATTGTGTCCTCCGCAGACAAGGAAGCCCTTGATTCTCTTGCCAGTCAGACGTTCGGCGAGTTGGAATCTGCCGCAAGTGGCGCTCTTGACACGATCAGCAAGGACACAAACATTCTGGCCGGAAGGCTTAAGGGTGTTGGCACGTCGTCCTTCATGCAGTTTAGGAGCGCTGGCGTGGACGCGGCGGAAGCTATATCCATGATGGATAAATATGTCCGCCTCGCCGCTGACGGCGCAGCCGCGTATAACATCAGCGTTGAAGACGCAGACGTAAGGCTGAGATCGTTTCTGCGCGGAAATGTAGAGGCTGGCGATTCAATCGGTCTCCAAATCTCCGAATCTACACGCGCATCGAAGGCGCTTGAAGTATACGGGAAGAAATGGTCTGAACTCACAGAGGCGCAGAAACAGAATCTTCTTCTCAACGTCGTTGATGAGATGTATACCGCTTCCGGCGTTATCGGACAAGCGGCAAGAGAAGGCCACGAATGGGAAACCGTGGTCGGCAATCTCAACTCCGCGATATACGGAATGGACGGAATCATGCCAAAGATTGGCGATAGTTTCAGAACAAATCTGATTCCGGCAATCGAAAAAGCGACGGCTTTTCTCACCGACGAAACAATTCAGATGCGCGCCGGTATGCTTGCCTCAAGTCTGGCAGACGCGACGGGCTGGGTCTTTGACGGCGTTATTGACCTGTTGGACAAGATTCTGGCGTGGAGCAGCGGCGAAGAAGAACCGAGCGACACCGCGCAGGCGCTCTTTGATATTGCCAGCTCGTTTGGAAAAATTGCAAGTTTGACATTTGATACGGTCGTCGGCTTTGTGGAACTTCTGTTCAACGGATTAGGCAGCGAGACGAGTAAAAACGTTGAGAGCTTCCTTAAAAGTTTCAGCGAATTTGTTGATGACCCGATGTTTCAGGCGGCAGCGACAACGCTAATGGGCATGGCCGTTGCATGGATGGTGATGCATAACCCGCTCGTTTTGGTTGGATCGGCTATTGGGGTTGTCGTTACGCATTGGGAAACACTCGAAAAATTTATTGACAACCCCGCTTTTCAAGTTGTGGCTACGGTTCTTGCTGGCATTGCGTCTGGATTTATCATTCTCAAAGCTCCGCTCGTTGCCGTTGCTGGAATATTGGCGACGATCATAACGCACTGGGAAGATATCAAGCGATGGGCGGACAAAGCAAAAACGGCGTTCACAAACTTTATCAACACGCACGTCCCGGAAGGGTTTATGAGTGGCGTGACAGCGGCGCTTGAAACAGTCGCCGGTCTTGTCTCTGGTATTCAATCCGCGTGGAATACGTTTATTGAAAGTCTCAGCACGAAGAACATTCCAAAGGTCTTCGGTTCAATTCAAGAAGGTTGGGAGAGCGGCGGCATTGCTGGCGCGGCCTCTGCCGCGTGGGATTCCGCATGGTACAATCCCTCAAATTGGGGGAAGAACAAGAATTATGGCGCAGGACGCAGCTTCTCGACTGGTGGCGCAGGGCGCAGCTTTGCCACCGGCCTTGACTATGTTCCGTATGATAACTTCATCGCCAAGCTCCACGCCGGAGAAACCGTTCTGAACCGTGCGGACGCGACGGCATACCGCGCCGGAAACGTCGGTGGTATCAGCGCGGAAAGCATCAGTCAGGCCGTCGCCGTCGCTGTACGCGAAGCGCTAGACGGCGTGGGTGTGTACATGGGCGCGGATAGAGTGGGCGATCTTGTGACGCAGCGCGTGAGCCGCAACATCGCAAAGGGCGCAAGAGCTATGAGGTATGCAAACGTATGATGACGAGATACGCCTGCCGGTTGAACGGCATTGATTTGTCGAGCATCGACCCGGCAATCTATGTGCTTGACGTGAGCACCGTTTCGCCCGTGCGCGATCTTGTGACGACACCGCTTGCAGGCCGAAGCGGCCAGCGAATCACGAAGCGCACGACAAACAGCCTGAGCGTTGAGGTAAAGTTTGAAATCCACGAGCAGAACACCGTTCGCCGCGCCCTCATCGCGGAGAAAGTGACGGAGTGGGCGATTCTCGGCGGCATTCTGACGACGAACGACCGGCCGGAAAGGCGGCTGCACGTCATCTGCGAGACCCTGCCGAACTTCTCCGCTCTGCGCTGGACGAGCAGCCTGACGGCGACGTTCACGGCTTTCGAAATACCCTTTTGGGAGAGCGAGTACCCACGAAACGCGACGGTTGACGGGAACGGCGAGGCTCAAATGATTGCGCCGGGCTTTGCGGATGATTCCCGCGTATGGGCAAGCGTAACCAACGCCGGAACTGGCGCGATCACGACCGTAGGCCTGACAGCCGGAAAAACCGCTCTGCACTTCTCCGGGCTTTCGCTCCCTTCCGGCTCGGCACTGGAAGTCGGAACGGACGAGCACGGCGTTTTTTATGCGCGAATCGGGAGCGAAAGCGTTCTGAGCAAGCGGACAGCCGAATCGAGCGACGAACTGCGGCTTGAAGCCGGAAAGTTTGGCAAGCTGTCCGTCTCCACAGACGGGAAAGCAAAGACGAGATTCGGCGTGAGGGGGTATTACACATGAGCGTAAGGCTTCCGCGTCTTCTTGACGCGCAGCTCCGCGAGGTGTGCCGCCTCCATCCCGTTACGCTGTCCATCAACGAGCGGCTTGTGCCGCCGCACGATGCTTCCATGACGCTTCCTCCGGGCGAGGGAGCGTCTTTCCATGCGTGGGTAGAACTTTATACCATCGACGGCAGCGCGGGCTTCTACCGCGTGTCTAGCTCGTCTGAGAGCTATGTCAGCACGGGAGACGTTGATCTAGAGCACAGCGCGGCGATTCTCGGCGACGCGATCATTCCCGGCGAGGGGACGTATAGCGGAACGTGCGCCGAAGTGCTGACGGCGATGCTGGCAAACCAGACGACGCTTATAAACGGCCAAAAGCCTTGGGTTCTCGGCACGTGCGCGAAAAGCGCGAGCATCGAATATGCGTATGACTGCAACAACATCTTGTCGGCGATGACGGAAGTGGTCGGCGACGAGAAAGACGGTTTCGCGCTCGAATTCGACGACACGCACGGCTTCCCCTGGAAGGTAAACGTCGTATCGGTCGAGACATCCGCGAGCTGTGAAGGGCGACTGAGCCGGAACCTCGAAAGCGTCAGCGTCTCGATATCCGACGACGAGTTCTGCACGCGGATTTACTGCAAAAGTCTCCCAGAGCCGAACTACATCGACGGCGCAACCGTAGGCGTGTGGGGAATTATCACAAAGACGATCACCGCCGGAGAGGGCGTGACCGCTGAGAGCTTGCAAAGCTACATCACGCGGTACTTGGAAGACCACAAAAACCCGCGAAACAGCATTGAGATCAACGGCGTTGACTTGGCGACCGCGACAGAGGAAAGCCTCGATTCCTTCCGAATCGGACGACTTTTCCGGCTTGCGCTCCCTGATTACGGTGTGAAGATGGAAGAGCGAATCCTCGTGCGCAGCATCACCGACGTTTACGGCGACCCGCGCGGCGTAAGGCTGACGCTTGCAAGCAACATTCGCGACACAGCAGAAGACCTCGTGCGGCTGGACAACACCGTTACAGGCGGCTCGTCGCAGAACAGCACAAAAAAGTATATCGGCGGCGGCAAAGGCACTGGCCTGTCGAAAACATCCGTGCTCGATATGCTCAAAAAGACCGATTCCTTCACGAGCGCAACGGAAGCATGGGTTAAAGAGGCGGGCGTGAAGATTGAGGCGAATCACGCTGACCTATACGCGACAAAAAAGGCGATCACGGGAAATTGGGCTGGAGACGTTGAGACGATTAACGCCTTGATTACCGCATCGAGCGACAACGGCGGCCTTGTATCAATGATTGTCGGTCGGCACAACAAGATTGAGGACGTGAACGCCGCCATCTCTGCGACCGCCGCCGGGGGCGGCCTTATCAACATGAAAGCCGATGCAAAGACGGTTACAGACATGGGAGAACGTCTATCGTCGGCGGAAATCACACTGAACGGCGCAGACGGGCAGATCGGCCTTGTCGGGCGTGTCGAAACAGCGGAAGGGGATATCAAGTCCGCCGAAGTCAAGATTGACGGATTAAACAGCTCGATTGTCTTAAAAGCGGACGCGACTGTAACGGACGCGCTCGGCGAAAGAGTTAGCAGCGCAGAAGTCAAGATTGACGGCTTGAACAGCGAAATCGAGCTGAAAGCGGACAAGATCACGCTGAACGGATACGTGACCGCGAACCAGCTTAAAACCGAATTCACTAATTTTAAGAGCGGCATATCGGACACGTTGTATGTTAGAGCACTCAGTGCGACAGGTTTTGAGTGTGGAAGCCTAAAACTCAACGGATACGGTATCTCGCTAAAACAGCAGAATGTTGTAACGTCCGTAGGCCGTACAAAGCGGTATGCGCTGGGCCCGAACGGAGAAACGAAAATCGAGTTTTATGAGTGCTCAAGCATAAATAACGCCACCATTTACTATGCGTCTTGGGAGTGATCGAGGAATGGATATTGATAATTTGATTCTCCGTCTCGGAAATGTCGGTCTGCTGCTCGAATCTGTGGAAACAAAGGGAGAAGGAAACCTGAACAACTTGCTGGCCGCCATCCAACTTACGAGAAAAACCATCAAGGAGTTAAAGGAGGTCGTAAACAATGAAAATCACGACAAGCAAGGGGAAAGCGTTTGACATTGGCTTCATCTGCTCCCCTCTCAGTACCCCGGAACATGTCATCATTGAGACGAGCGACACCAGACCGCTCTCGGAAATTGCGGCCGATTTCGAAGGCCTTGAAAGCATCAAAAAGGAAGACGATACGCGAGGCTCGTCGGTGTATGAAATGTATGAAGGATTCTCGCGCCTTGTGGAATTACACCGATACGCGGACGGAAGCGTTCGCCTTACGCTCGAAAAGGAGTGATGACCTTTGAATCTCGGCGTATTCAAGCGCAGAATTGACGTTGACGCTGATATCCAGATGACCCCGCTAAAGTCGCTGTATGCGTCGGGCGACAAGGACGCGCATATCTTCGAGCTTTCCCTCTGCCGAGGCGCTGAAGAAATGGACTTGAGCGGCGCAATCGCTCAGGGCTATTTTATCCGCGCGGACGGGTATACCGTTCCCATCACGGGAGCGGTCAGTGGCAATGTCGTGACCCTCACGCTTTCGGAGAGCTGCTATTACGTCGTCGGCAACTTTAACCTCATCATTAAGGTTTCCACCGCTGAAAGCCGAAAGTCGGTATTTTGGGGAAGCGGCTATGTCGTGCGCAGCATGACAGACGCGATTGTTGACGAGGAAAACGTTATTCCGTCGCTTGATGAGCTTCTGGCGCAAATTGCCGCCGCAGAATCGGCGGCGAAGGCCGCGAATCAAGCTGCATCGGCGGCAAACTCCGCAGCAACCAGCGCAGCGCAGGCAGCAAGCGCTGCTGACGCGAATGCATCAGCAGCCAACAGCGCGGCAAATGCGGCCACAGCCGCAGCTACTACCGCCACGGAAGCGGCCACCAAGATCGATGACATGACCATCACGGCGACTGGCCTTGCGGCGGGCGCTGCACCGACGGCAGAGCTGACTGAGGCGGACGGGCACTACAATATCGTGCTCGGCCTGCCCAAGGGCGATAAAGGCGACCCAGGCGCAACGCCTCAGATCACCGTACAGGTCAAGACCGGCGAGCCCGGCACGGCGGCCAGCGTCAAGCAGACCGGCACAGCGGAAGCGCCGGTGATCGAGCTGACGATCCCGCGCGGCGATACGGGCAGCATCGGGAGCCTGACGATCAACGGCAAGGCACCGGATGCGACGGGAAAGGTCGAGCTGACGGCGGAGGATGTTGGGGCGTTGTCCGGCACGGACGCGACGCTGACGCAGGAGGGGAAAGCCGCGGATGCGAAAAAGGTCGGCACAGAGCTTAGTCAGCTAAAGAGCGAGAAAGCAAATAAATCAATCGTTTCAGACGCGTGGCAAAGCGGGAAAACCTATAATGCTGGCGCGTATTGCATCTATAACGACAGTCTATATAAGGCGCTCGTGCAGACCACAGCAGAGCCAACGAGCGAAAGCGACTGGCAAGCTGTGAAAATAACGGAAGCAATCCGCGAAGAGGCAAAATCGCGATTAAAATCCAGCCCTCGCATTGAGGTGACGAATGAAAAACCGATTGACCTGTCTGGGTATTTCTCAGAAAATTTTGCACCGTCGCTAATTGTGTTTGGAAGAGGTGATACATATTTTTTGGGGATAAAAGACGCATGGGGTGAAATAATCCCCGTAGGAAAAAACAAAATGGATGTAAGCGGTACAACATTAACAACTACATCCGATCAAACAATAACCGGCTTTGTTGCCATGATCAATAAGGAGTAATAATTATGAGGTATTACAGCATTAAAATTTTGACCAACACCGACGGCACGGAAGCGCGCGATCTGCGCGGTTTTGACACATTCGACGAAGCGCTTGTGCGCTATCACAATGACTTGCAGGCCAACATCAGCAAGTGCAAGTCGGTATACTGCGCGGTTATCAACGGTGTTGGTGGCGTATATAAGAGCGACACTTGGAGCGCGGCCATCGTGCGGCCGGAAGCGTAAGGGCGCTATTGTCAACTATCAATAGCTAGTTTTGACGATGGATGAAAACCGGGGACTGAACATCCACGCTTACACGGGAGGGGTAATCTTTGAAAAAATGAAAAGCAAAATGGAGTACAGGAAACGAAAACAGCAGGCGCGAGAATGGGCAATCAGATATCTTGTTGAGTGCCTGCATACCGAGCCGACCGATGAGGCTATCCGGGAATACGCACGCGCCAGAAGACGAGAACTCAAAAAGTTTCATCGCCTTAGAGGGCACATGCTCGGATAAAGGCGGAAGGAGTGTGAAAGCCTTTGATTCGGGTGGAAGCAGCCATCCGCGCGGCGCGGGGGCTGATCGGGACGGCGTACAGCGAGCTGGACTGCATCAACCTCGTCAAGAAGGTCATCCGCACGGCGCCGGGCGGCGACAAGCGCTACACGACGGCAGGCACGAACGAGCTTTGGAACAGCTTTGACAGTGTCCCGAAGTATCGCCATTTGATCTGGCGGCAGGCGGGCATTTCCGGCGCGAAGCCGGGCATGCTGGCGTTCATGGGCGTGGGCACGGGCGACGTGAGCCACACCGGGCTGGTGACGGAGCGAGGCACGGTCATCCACTCAAGCAAGAGCCGGGGCGGCGTGGTCGAAACCGCACTGACGGCGAAGGCGGGGTGGAACGGGCTGGGGGTGCATCGGATGATCGAGGTGGACTATTCGGAGGGAGGAAAAACGGAAGTGAGCGAAGCGGAAAAGATTTTTGGCAACGCGACGGTGAACATCACCAGCGGATATCTCAATATCCGCGATGGCGCAAGCACGCGGTCAAAGATCATCGCCAAGGCCGAGAACGGCGCGCGGGTGAACATCATCCGCGAGGCGGGCGGCACAGGCTGGGTATTTGGCGCGCTGGCAAGCGGCGAAGCTGGGTACATGGCAAGCGAGTATCTGACGGAGGACACGCCGGAAAGTGGAGATCAGGGCGAGACGGTCGAGCCGGGAGAACAGACCACGACGACCCTGCGCAGGAGCGACGGCGTGTATATCACGCTGAGCGGCGCGTGGACGCTTGCGGAGGATTGACCGATGACCATACAAAAGCTGCTGGACGTCTTGCAAGCGGCTGTCACGACGCACAGCACGCTGACGCTCGTGCTGGTGTATATCACGCTCAACCTGATTGAGATTTCGCCGGTCAAGGTGCGGCCGCTATCATGGATGCTTCGCGGGCTGCGAAAGGCGCTTGTCGGCTCGCTCGAAGAACGCATGAGCAGAATTGAAGCAAAAAATGACCTCGAATTTGCTAAAATCTCCCGCGCCAGAATCCAGCGGTTTTCCGACGAGTGTTATAACAGCGTCAAACACAGCAAAGAGCACTTCGAGCAAATCCTTGACGACGTGAAATCATATGAAACGTATTGCAAAGCACACCCGGAGTTTGAAAACCACAAGACGGTTGAGGCCGTCGAAATCATCAAAAACGCTTATCACAAGTGTTTGCAAGAGCGTAAATTTTTATGACGTTGTCCGGTAAAGACCGGGCAGAAAGGGAACAACATGAAAATTAACTGGCTGGTTCGTTTCAAAAACAAAACTTTCCTCGCGTCTTTCTTGGCGCTCATCATCGCCTTTGCCTACAACATGCTTTCCCTCTTCGGGGTAACGCCTTCTGTGCAGCAGGACGCGCTTTTGACTGCCGTCAACGCGATCCTGACGGTGCTGGGCATGATCGGCGTGATTGCCGACCCGACGACCAAGGGCATCAGCGACAGCGCGCAGGCGATGACCTACGACAAGCCCAAGGAGGGATAAGGGAGGCGGTTTTCTGTGCGCCTTGATTTTGATAGGCGCACAAAAGAGGAAATCGCCCGCCGCTGCGGCTTTGACGAGCATGTCCGGCTGGGGCAGGTCTTTGACCTGCTCTGGCGTGGTTACAGCATCGTGCAGATCAGCATGGCACTGGGCATGTCGCCCGCAACCGTCAGTCGCAGCATTCGCGAGATTAAAAGACGAATGTCTGCATCTTTACATACTGATGATAATACCCCGGCCTGATGGCCGGGACTTTTTTGTTTAGAGAAAAATAAAAATTAATTTATAAATCGCTTGACAAATAAATTAAAATAGTTTATAATATAGCCATAAGAACAAAAAAACCTGATCGGAGGAAACAAAAATGAAGTACAACAAGCAGATCATTATGAAGCGTGCGTGGATCATGGTCAAAAACTTTGGCCTGAGCCTGAGCGTTGCGCTCAAGGGCGCGTGGGCGCTGGCCAAGGCGCTGATCGCCGCCGAGAAAGAGGGCAAGGAATCCGGCTGGAATTACAAGGTCGTTTGCAACGACTGGGTCAAGGGCGGCCATAATCGCACCTATGTCTCCGCTCGCATCTACACCAACGCATGGAACCGCAAGCGCGATCTTGAGATCGGCTACATCGACAACATGACCGGCGCGCTCGTCGCCGCGTAAAAAAAGGAGGACAAAAGGATGGGCACCGAAAAAAACGAGAACAAGCAACTGATTCCCAGCCAAGAGCAGATTGATACATTTAAGGACTGCGTTTATGACTATGTGTTCGACCGCAAAGACGAGCTTTTCGGCGAGGATGGGGATATATCGTACGAGCTCACAGATATTGAGTTCAACGAACGCGGGGAACTCTACGGCTACATTGAGTTTCCGGGCGATAAGAATCTCTACATTGTGGTCGATTGGCAAAACAGCGGAACGATTGAGCTATTCTACGAAAGCACAAAATCATAAAAAAAAGAAAGTCGGGAGATTGCTCTCCCGATTTTCCCCTTGCCTAGTTGTTACTAGATAAGTCAATGTTTCAATCCACACGAGGCGTTGCCTCGTGGCAGTCTTCGGGGCGTTGACCTCGAGACACCATCATTATAAGACGATCAATCATATTTGTCAAGGAGTGGAAAAAGCATGGAATTAAAAAAAGGATATACACTCATTTGGAGCGAACCCAAAGGCCGCGGATTTTGCGGCGACGGCACGACTGTGCCGGTTTCCCTTGTCCGTGATGGGCAGATTGTGGCAAAGTTTGTCACCTGCCCTTGCGGTCGCGGCTGCGGCAACAAGGACGTCGTGTTGTGCGACGCTTTGGGCAGCCATGACCTTGAGCCTGCGATCGAGGAGGTGCGGGCGGAATGATGGGAATCAAAGAGCTGCGTGTCCTTCGTGGGCTGAAGCAGAAGGAGCTGGCGGATAAGATGGGTATATCCGCTCAACAGCTCAATAATTACGAGGGTGGGCAGAGCAACCCCGGAAACAAGATTCTGCCTGCCCTGGCGGATGCGCTGGGCGTTTCGACTGCTTACCTTCGGGGGGACGCGCAGAGGCTGGCCGTCTATGACTGGCAGACCGGGTGCACGGAGGCGCTGCCCATCATGGCCGAGACTGTGCTCGACGATTACGGCATTTTTTACCTCGTCGAGCACCCGGGAATCGGAGTGATGGCGGTGATCCAGTCCGAGGGCGTGCAGTTTACGCTGGCGGACTGGCGGGGTGAGCAGCCGATGACCGTCGATGAGATCGGCACCGCGCGCTGGGTTGACGCGCGCGGTGAAGACACGGTAATGTATAGGGGCTTACCGCGCATCCTCGTTGGCGGTGAGTTTGGCAGCAAGCGGGAGCGGATCGACCAAAATCCGCAAAATATTGACCAACAAAAAACAGAAAGGAAAGGAAGAAAAAACATGAAAATCCCAATTTACAAATCTTATGGTGTTCTGGCGCACGAATACCAGCCGGTTTATACGTGGGCATGCCCGCGAAGTGATGTCTATGATGAGATTATCGTGGAGGTGCCAAACGTTGGCGGCGAGAATTGTGATGGTGATCCGCTTGTAGATCTGGGTGACGGACTTGTTTATCCGCTTCGGATGGTGCTTGGCAACTGGGGAGACGAGCCAGCGCTTATCTGGTATGATGGCGCAGTCCAACACCACAAAATTCTGAAAGTGTATACCAAACTATAAGATATCCCCGGCCAGAAAGCCGGGGCTTTTTATAAAATAATCAAATTTAATTTATAAAATACTTGACAAATAAATTAAAATGATTTATAATATACTTGTAAGGAACAAAGAAAACAACCCGATCGACAGGAGGAAGAAACCATGAAAGAAAAGTACAAGCAGCAGCTTTCCACCGCCGCGAGTGAAATCCTCGAACACTCCGGCATGAGCTTTGCCCTCATGGGCGACAAGATGGCCGTATCGCCGCGTGAAAAGGCCGTCAAGCTGCTCAAAGCACACCCGGCCGAGATGCAGGAGATCAAGGCCGCGCTGCTGGCCGAGCAGATCGAAGAGCGCGAAACCGCCGAGCGCCGTCGGAATTTCCGCGACGCGATCCCAGGACTCAAGGAACTCGAAGCGGCAAAAGAAGAGTGGGCGACCTACCGCGAAGCGTTCGCGCGGGCTGTGGATAGCGGCGACGGCATCTATCCCGCCAAGCCCAAGAGCGATCCGGCAGAATTGAGCACGAGATACCCGATGGCGGCCGCGATGCTCCGCGCCGAAAGCTACTCCCGCGCGGCCAATTACCGCAAGGCCAGCGCAGGCAGAAAAGCCGTCAAGCGCATCCTTGACGGCGAGGACTGGGAAAATGCCATCGGCGATATGGAGGCCGAGTGGAACGAGGCAACAAGTGAGCACATGTGGGACTGACGACTGACGAAAAACCGATACAAAACTGACGTGTATCTGATAGGTGCATGTCCTTTTTTTGTGCAAAAATGAGGGCAGAAGCAGGTGAGAGCGTGTTTGTTCCATTCAATCCAAACCCCTTTCGATCTCGCGTTGGCGACTGCGCGATTAGAGCCGTAAGCAAGGCCACAGGTCAAACATGGGAAAGCGTATTCGTCGCGCTTTGCCTTGACGGTTTCTGTGTCGGGGATATGCCAAACGCAAATCACGTCTGGGGCGCGTATCTTCGGCGCAAAGGCTTCAAACGTCACAGCATCCCGGAGACGTGCCCGGACTGCTACACGGTTTCGGACTTCTGCAGGGACTTCCCGCGCGGCGTTTATGTTTTGGCGACAAATGGACACGTTCTCGCGGTCGTGGACGGTGATTGGTATGACACATGGGACAGCGGCGGCGAAACGCCCCTTTACTACTGGGAGGGATGATTTATGGCCTATCCGATGCAAGGCTGGCAGCAGCCATACGGCGGTTATTACCCACCTATGCAAGACCAACTCGCGCAGCTCAGATCACAGCCGTACATGCCGCAGCAGCCAGCGCAGCAAGCGCCAGCTCAAAATAGCGGCGGAATCATCTGGGTTCAGGGTGAAGCGGCGGCGAAAAGCTACCCGGTCAGCCCTGGAAGCGGCGTTCTGCTGATGGACAGCGAATCTTTGACGTTTTACCTCAAATCTGCGGACGCAAGCGGTATGCCGTCGATGCGAATCTTTGACTACACCGAGAGGACAGCACCGAGACAGGCCGAACCGCCTGTACAAGCAGCCGATTATGTGACCCGCGACGACTTCAACGCGCTCGTGGCACGGGTCGATGCGCTGGCAAAAAAGCCGAACAGGAAAAAGGAGGATGCAGCCGATGAGCAACCCGCTGTTTAATGCGATGCAAGGCATGTCTGGAAATCTGCCCGGACAGATGGGACAGTTTCAGCAGATGGCGCAGGAGTTCAAGCGGTTCAAGGCCGGATTCAACGGCGATCCGCAGCAAGAGGTTCAGCGCCTACTCAACAGCGGCAAGATGACGCAGCAGCAGTTTAACCAGCTCTACGGCATCGCCCACCAGTTCCAAAGCCTTTTTGAAGGTCTCTAACGGCTAAATCCGTGCGCACGGTTAGCGATAAAAACGAAAGGACGTGTTAAAATGTCTTTGACAACCTCTGAAATGACCCCTGCCGATATCGCGGCGGTAACGGGCGGAAATCGCAACAACGGCGGCATGTTTGGAGACGGGAACGGCGCATGGTGGATCATCGTTCTGTTCCTCTTCATGTTCTGCGGTTGGGGCGGCATGGGCTGGGGTGGCAACGGAAACGGAGTTAATAACCCCGGATTCCAGGGCTACGCGACCCGCGCCGACATCAACGAAGGCTTTGCCATCAATGGCATTGACAACGGAATCCGCGCCATCCAGAACGGGCTTTGTGACAGCACCTACGCCATCACCAACGCCGTCAATAGCGGTTTCAGCGCGGCGGAGCTTTCCCGCGCGAACCAGCAGGCGGCGCTCATGCAGCAGCTCTTTGCGATGCAGATGCAGCAAGCTAACTGCTGCTGCGAGACGCGTGAAGCGATTCAGGGCGTGAATTACAACCTCGCTACTCAGGCTTGCGACACGCGCAACCAGATGCAGCAGGGCTTCTGCGCCGTCCAGAACACGCTCAACAGCAACACCCGCGACGTGATCGACAACCAGAACGCCAACAGCCGCGCGATTCTCGACTTCCTGACGCAGGACAAGATTGCCACGCTCACGGCGGAAAACACCGATCTTCGTCGCGCCGCGTCTCAGGATCGACAGTCTGCGCTGCTCACCAACGAGATGGCGACGCACACCACGCAGATCATTAACGCGCTGCGTCAGCCCGTCGCCGTCCCTGCATATCAGGTGCCGAACCCCTATACGGGCGTATACGGCTACGGCTGCGCTGCTAACGCCGGTTGTAACTGCTAAAATCGCATAAGAGATGCAACTGTTCGGCGTGACCGAGCTGTTCAGCCCTGAGCTGATTCTGCAACGACGGCGGGGCGAATGTGTCCCGCCGTTTCTTATGAAAGGAGATAATCTATGGCTGAGTATACCAACGCCAGTACGGCACTTGTCGCGGCTGGCCAGAATCTACCGCTGACCGAAACGCCGATTGGCGGCTCTCCGTGCATCGTCCATCGAGAGGGCGCGGGAATCGTAACGCTGCGCGGTCTGACGAACCAGTGCCGAGCACGGTACTTTGTGGACTTCACCGGGAACATCGCCATTCCGGCGGGCGGAACGGTTGGAGCGATCTCCGTTGCGCTGACCGTAAACGGCGAGCCGCTGAATAGCGCCGTCGCTGTCGTCACTCCTGCGGCGGTCGAAAACTATTTTAACGTTTCCGTCTCCGCGTTTGTCGATGTTCCGCGTGGATGCTGCGTAACCGTCGCGCTGAAAAACACCAGTGCGCAAGCGATTGACGTTGCCAACGCAAACCTGATCGTCACGCGGCAGGCGTGAGAAAGGAGAAAAATATGAGCATGAAAGCGATGCGCGACTTGCGCGATATGCTTTGCGATGAGCTGGACAAAATCGCCGCCAAGCGCGACATGAACCCCGGCGACCTCGAAACCGTCCACAAGCTGACCGACACCATCAAGAACATTGACAAAATCGAAATCCTTGAGGACGAAGGGTACAGCAACAGCGCGGAGTGGCGTGATGACGTGCGCGGGAGCTACGGGCGAAACGACCGACGCGGTGAGCATTACGTGCGCGGACATTACAGCCGCGATGACGGACGCGAAAGCATGATGCGTAAGATGGAAGAGATCATGCGCGACGCGACCGGCGAACAGCGCGAAATCATCCGCCGCGCGATGGACGAGCTGCGCAACGCCTGACGGGCGGTGAGCGGCATTGATCGACCTGAAAGAGATCGACGAAACCATTTCCAAGATCAAGCGCGATGGGACAAGCGTGACCGACGCTGAACGTCTGGCGGTACTGTACGGCCTTCGGGCGCACATGGCGAGAGAATCTTTGCAGGATATGAGGCAAGCTCCTGTTTCGGCGTACTCGATGGCGGCAGAGCCGGAAAGCGAGTTCCGCGCTGCGTGTGCAGGCCTGTCATCTGCCGAGCTTGTCGATGCGCTGGAAGACACGATTCAGGGCTTGCAGATCGTCGCGCCGAAGGCATACGCGGCGGCAATCCGGAAGCTGAAAGCATCTCGAAACTAGCTGTTTTTGGCACGATTTCACACGAAATTTCACACGAAGAACAAAAAAGCTAGTAAATACAACAGGAATAAATGGGTTCAAGTCCCATCTACCGCACCAAACAGGAAATCCAGAGGCCGCAAAGGTTTCTGGATTTTTTCTTTTTCCGTCTATTTTATTCGGTGTAAAATATTACCCGTTTCGTGCATTGCCGTTCCAGTCTCGTGTCAACTTTTGCAAAATCATTTCACACGAAATTTCACACGGGCTTTTTGATGGATTCGTAGAGTGCCGCCGTTCCTGCGGCCAGCTCGGCGTTTACGGATTCCTGACGCTCGCGGAAAAGCTCGACATACACTTGATGGGAGAAAGCAGACGTAGAATGACCCATGACGCGGGCAAGTTCTTCCTCGGACGCGCCGGAGTATGCGACCGATGTTGCGAAGAAGTGGCGCAGATCGTAAAATCGCATCTTTTCGGGAAGCCTAAGCGCCGCCCTGCATTTTTTCCAGCGGTAGTCAACGAGGTTCGGCTTTAGCGTCAGTATTTGGGCATGTTCAGCGCCTCGCGGCTTGCAGTCGTACAGATTTTGAAAAAAAGACCAGTCGAGACGAAGCGCGCGCTCTCCTGCATCTGTCTTTGTGACGTTTTTCCTGACGTATGAGCGGGATTCATCGCGCACTGTGGCCTTGTCGATGCTTAAAAGCCCCATCTTGTACACCCTTCCATCTCTACTGATTGCGGAGACGGGTTCAGCGGACAGATCACCCCACGTCAAAGCGTATGCCTCAGATGGGCGCAAACCTGCGCTCACGATGAAGCAGCAATAGAGGTAGAAATCCGTTTCCCAATGCTCTTTTGCATAGTTCAGCACGTCTCGCGCCCAGTTTTCGGAAAAAAGCTTCTTCTTCGGCTTCTTCCTTTTGGCTATGACAATCCCGGACAAATTCAAATCAGGCGCATATTTGCCAAAAACGGAGCGCAGAAAGTAAAACTCATTCCGAACCGTTTTCACAGCATGATCTTTAGCTCTTGCGTCAATCGCTTTTTGGATATCCCGCTCTGTGATTTGATCTAGGCGTAAAGAGACAAGCGCTGGGAAGCTGTTTTCCCGTATCGAGACATACGCCGGAATCGTAGACGGCGAATAGCCTTGCACCCGGCAGGTGTCTATAAACTCGTCCATCGCCTGGCCAAGCGTCAGCGTTTGCTTCTTCTTCCGCTTTCGGTCGGCGGCAGCGACGGCAGCAAGACGTTCAGATTCGCGGGCGGTCGATGCGGTAAAGGATTCGACGATTGGCTTTCCCGCTGCATCCCTGCCGAGGTAAACCTGTGTTCGCCAGTTGCCGGACGGCAGCTTTTTTGCTTTTGCCATAAATAATCCCCCTTTTGATAATTATTTGATAGTATATTCTGCGGATGACTGAATATACTAAAAAGCAGAAAGGCGGTGATAGGATGAGCGACACATCCAAGCTATTTGCATGCAGGACAGAAACAAAGCTCGACCGGCTGGAAAATGAAGTAGAGGAAAACACGATTGTACTTGCGATTGTCGAAAATTTGCGCGATTGTCTGAAAGGTCTTCCCGAAGACTTGACGCAGGAGCAGAAGAAAATTGCTTTTGAACGGGCAGTTGATCTGTTCCGCATCGAAAACTGCTTCAAGCTGTTGAGTTCCGCTGATTATGGAATTTGTTGCTGTCGAGCTTAAACCAAAAGACGCGCCCCATCAGGACGCGCCTTTTTTGTCGCTCAGCGCGACCTGATGTTTTGTCGACGTCGGCAAAACATCGCTTGTTTTCATTTCAAGCGATTAGAAACCAAGCCCCTTATAGGTGGAGAAATCCAACGTGCCGGATGTTGAGACGATATCCCCGTCTTTAAGAGTCAGCTTGCCAACGACTGGGTCTTTGCTTGTCAGATAATATGCGGATTCAAAGCCGTTCACGTAAAGCGTTACCATGGAACTTTTTGTGTTGCTCGCAATAGTATAGTCTCCTGCCGGGATATCAACGCCAACGGTGTATTCACCAGCAGGGACAGATACGCACTTAAATTCCTCACGGCTTACAACTTCTTCGAGGATTTGGCTCTGTAAATCGACAAGCTCATCAAAGGACATGCTCTTCAGATCAACTTCGGCCATTGCAACTCCGGTAGACAACATCATGCCCGCCAATACGATAGCAAGTTTCTTTTTCATGACTGAATCCCTCCATTTTCTTCATTCAGAATCTTTCCGATTCTAACGTAACCGATAAAGCCCAAAATGATTTCCGGGATGCAAAGTTCCGCGTACATGGTAAACATCACGGCGGCGACGCAAAACATGATTGCGGCAGTCAGCGCCATTCCGCGCTTATTATTAAAGAAGGCAATCCATGCAAAAATTGAACCCAGCACGCACATCAGCATGTGGGGAGTTACCATCATCGTGGCGATAGAGCCGCCAATCGAACCAGCCGCAGTATCTGCAAAATACGCCAACAGATAAATCGAGTACAGCGTTCCAAGCGCGGCGCAAAGGAACTCAGTTTTTGACCTTCTCATTGTTTTAGCTCTTCCTTTATTCTTTTTTGTGCATTTGTGCATAAAATCAATCATAACGACTGTGGAGGTGCGTCATGATTATTGTCATCATCTATCCGAAGCCGACAAAACGAATTTTCGTCATGCCACCGCCGGAGAGGGTAAGCAACAAGCCGAGTTGAAAAACTGCGTCAGCACGTTTGCGCGTGACTACTGAACGAGGTGATCTAAATGGAAACGAAAAAAGGAAAGAACGCACAAAAGCTGACAACAGAAGAAAAGTATATCATTGCAATGTATCGCGATCTTAGCCCAGTGCGACGGTGGATTTTCCGTTTTTACCAGAGAGCGCTCGTAAAAAGGATTTCGTTGCATCCCGACCGTCTTGAGAAACAGCCCTATACATCGAGATAATTTCAACCTCATCGTCAGAGAACCCGCCTGAAAAATGGCCGGGTTCTTTTTGATCGTCAAGAATATACGAAATTGGAACATCACACGCGGCAGATATTTTTTGAGCTGCAATTCGGTTTATCGGCTTTCCGCTTTCGTATCGTGCAATAGACGATCTGGACAACCCACAAAGCTCGGCAAATTCTTCTTGTCCCATTTTTTTCACCCTTCGTAAATTCAGAATCCGTTCTGATGTATTCGTCATTGTATCACCCCCTTTAGCTCTAGTATATCACAACTGACACAAAATAAAAATATCAGAACTGATACAAAAGCCCTTGACATCGTATCAGTAATGATGTAAAATAGCATTGTATCAGAACTGAATCAACAAAAACCGATTCGGTATCAATTTTGCGATGAAAGGAGGATTTGGCGCGTGACAAAAGTCAAGCAGTTGCGTAAGCAAAAGAATCTTACGCAAGCGCAGCTTGCAAAGCGTAGCGGAACGTCGCTCATAACCGTTGGACGGCTTGAACGCGGCGAGTGCTTCCCACGATTGGAGAATGCTTCAAAAATTGCAAATGCACTCGGCGTATCTATCGAAGATATTGTCGAAGCATCCGACCAGGAAAGTAAGGAGGTTTGACCATGAAAAAGCGCCAGCGGAATTGGAGCGCGGAAGACGACCTCTTCCGGCGGCAGGTTGGTCAGCTCTGCGGCGTGTCCGGCATGGATAAAGCCGAGCTGGCACTCAATCTTGGCATCTCTACAAAGACGCTGTACAACAGGATCAACCGCCCGGAGACGCTGACCAAGCTGGAAGAGCGCAGGCTGTACGAGCTGATGCAAGCCGAAGGGCTTGAGTATCAAGCAGGGTTTGACGGCGTGGCGCTGCCGCGCCTGAGAATCGCAAGGTAAAAAAAGAGCCGCCCGTGCAGCAACACGAGCGGAAGCCAATGGAAAATTTAAACCATGTCTATTATAGCACAGAAAGGAAGGAAAATCAACATGAAAGCTTACAAGGGGTTCAACAAGGACATGACATGCACGCCGAAAAGCGGCAAGCCGTTCCAGTACAAGGAGGGCGAGACCTATCACGAGGACGAGGCGGTTTTGTGCGAGAAGGGGTTTCACGCCTGCGAAATGCCGACGGATGTTTTTGGTTATTATGCACCCGGAACTTCCGTTTATCACGAGGTTGATATCGAGGACGTAAGCGCCGAACGCAAAGAGGATACAAAGGTCGTCGGAAAGACGATCAAGATCGGCGCGAAGCTGGATGTTGTGGGGCTGGTCAAGGCACAATTTGATTATGTCAAATCGCACACGACCATGGAAGACACCGACCCGAAAAAGGCGAACGCTGGCTACAAAGGCGCGGCGAACGCTGGCAACAAAGGCGCGGCGAACGCTGGCGACTACGGCGCGGCGAACGCTGGCTACAAAGG
>ERZ1034818.117-NODE-117-length-30849-cov-25.761512_pt1 | contig 30849 bp, 38 predicted proteins | sample MGYA00520595_ERZ1034818 | MGnify/ENA primary metagenome ERZ1034818 (study PRJEB33766, sample SAMN09781689) | gut metagenome | biome: gut microbiome | host: Homo sapiens | place: Madagascar | study: EMG produced TPA metagenomics assembly of the PRJNA485056 data...
GGTGCCTGACGCTGCCGCCGGTGCAGGAGGACGTGGTGCAGTCACCGCCCACGGCAGAGATCGCGGAGCCGGAGCCGGAGGCGGAGAACGTGCTGGTCTGCGACATCACCGGTTATTGCGCGTGCTGTACGCCCTACGCCCACATGAACCAGCGGGACGGCAAGGTGCTGACGGCCTCCGGCCTGTGGGTAAACATTGGCGAGGCCGTGGCTGTGGATCCGGACATTATCCCGCTGGGCAGCACGGTGACGCTTGGCGGTAAGACTTACATAGCGGCCGATACTGGAGTGTACGGCTACACAGTGGACGTGCTGATGCACCACGAGGACGCGGCCAGGGCCGGTGTGGTCCGTGCGATCGTCACATGGGAGGCCCCGGCATGACAAAAACCTGCTGCCCTCCCGATTGTCCCCGCCGCAGCATTACCTGCCGCGGCAACTGTGAAGCATGGGCCGCCCACGAGGCGGAGAAAGCGCTTGTATACGCCCGCCGCCGTGAGCGCGTCCAGTTCGCCAACTTCCGTTTGGACGCCATCCGCAAGGCGATACGCCGATGGCCCAGAAAATAAGAACGACCACCAAATCATTGTGTACAGGAGGAAAAACAACATGAAACATGAGACTTTGACCATTTGGAGCGCGGAGGACTTCACCCGCCCGGAGAAGCTGGCGGCGCTGCGCGTGGGCGACGAGGTCGCCTTTAATCTCAAGAACGGCAAGGAGGCCGCCTTTGTGGTGGCGGACATCGCCGACGGCGTCCTTACCGGCTGCCTTTTTAAGGGCGTGCGGGACATGGCCATGTACGACGGCCGCCGCTGGTGGAACACGGACTATGTGAACTATCCGGAGAGCGACGCCAGAGAGCGCCTCAACGAGGAGCTCCTGCCCCTGCTGCCGGAGGAGCTGGCGGCACTGTTGGTGGAGCGCACCATCACCCAGACGGTGGACGGCGAGGTGTACACCTGCACGGACAAACTGTGGCCCCTGTCCGCGGTGGAGGTGTTCGGCAAGGACGCGCCGGACTGGATGCAGCGGGACGATACGCCGGACAAGCCCCTGCCGTTCTTTGCCGAGGACCAGGCCAACCGGAAAGCGTACCTGTGGTTTGCCTGGCTGCGCTCGCCGGATGCCAGCGGCAGCGGCAGTTTCTGCTATGTGTACACGTCGGGCGCCGCGAACTACAACTATGCCAGCTATTCGCGTGGCGTCGCCCCCGGCTTTCGCATCGGCATCAAGGCCAAGACGGCGGAGCCGGCGCAGGACTGATCGAAAAGGCCATCCCCCGGCGCAAGCCGGGGGGACCGGGGAGAAGGGAGGGCAAAATGACCACCTATGTCTGCGATGTGTGCGGCGCGGACTTTGAGGAGCCCTACCGCTACACCTACAAGCAAAATCTGGACGGCGAGCATGGCATAGAAACCGTCCTGGAATACCTCTGCCCCTACTGCGGCAGTGATGAGATCGGAGAGGAGGAAACATGAATATACAATTTGACCCCGCCGCCCACCAGTATACCGTGGACGGTACGCCCGTCCCCAGCGTCACGCAGCTTGTGGCCCCGCTGGGCGCGGATATGGACGAGCCGGACCCGCTGCTGGAAGGTGCGATGGACGCCGCTGCCGACCGTGGTACCACCATGCACGACTATCTGGCGTTCCGCCTTGGCGGCGGTGACCGGGAGGCCTACGAACTGCCCGACGCCTACGCTGTCTATTCCGACGGCGTTGACCTCTTTCTGTCGGAGCACGACATCGAGCCGCTGCTCATAGAGGAGCCTCTGTCCGGTGACGGCTTTGCCGGTACGCCTGACCTTGTGGCGGTATTTGACGGCGTGACCACCATTCTGGACTACAAGTTTGTTTCGCAGGTGAGCAAGTCCAAGGTGGCCGCCCAGCTTGCCGGGTATCTGCGCCTGTGCGACGCCAACGGCATCTATACGGAGGAGCTGACCGCCGTTCAGTTCCTCCCCGGTGACTACCGGCTGTATCCCGTTTGCACGGCGTGGGCGGACAAGGCCTTTGCCGCCTGCCTGACCCTGTATACCTACAAAAACACAAAGCACCCCCGCGGGTGCATCGGAAAGGAGTAAGCCATGAGCGAAAATGCCAAGAAGCCCAAGACGGAAAAGGAGGAACCCGACAAGAACGGCGCCAAGACCGGCGCAACGCCGGACAAGAAGCCCCTCACCCTGCCCCAAAAGCTGCTGGCCATCCAGCAGGCGGTGGATGGTCTTGTCAAGGACGGCAAGAACACATCCGATAAGTACGACTTCGCCTCCGGTGAAAACGTGCTGGAGCGTTTCCGCCCCCTGATGAATGAACACAGCCTTCTGCTGATCCCCCGCGTCACCGCCGCCTCTATCCACGAGGGCACCACCCGCAGCGGCACCGCCCGCTTTCTCACGGAGCTGCACTTTGATATGACCTGGCTGGACGCGCAGAGCGGTGAAACGCTCATCGTGCCGTGGTACGCGCAGGGCGTGGATCTGGCGGGCGAAAAGGGCGTGGGAAAGGCAGCCACCTATGCCGAGAAGTATTTTCTTTTAAAGTTCTTCCATGTCCCCACCAAGAAGGACGACCCGGACAACGACCGTCGCACACAGAGCGGTGAATTGCGTGCCGCAGGCACCGCCGGAGGCCGTGAAACGGCGGATTTCTGCCGAAAGGCCGTTGCCCAGATCATGACGGCGCTCTACGGTGAGGACGCGGAAAAGGTCAAAGCGGCCCTGTTGTTCCTCACAAAGTCCGAAAAGCGCGGCTATGCCGGCGTGGACAGCGTGGAGCAGCTTTCCGACGCACAGGCCGCCGTCACCTATGCCAAGGCCAAGAAGCAGTATGAAAAGCGCATGAACCGCGAGTTTGTCTTTGATACGGAAAAGGAGGCAGCCAATGCTTAACGTGATCGTCGTCATGGGCCGCCTTGTCCGCGATCCGGAGCTGCGCCGTACCAACAGCGGAACCGCCGTCACCAGCTTTACCCTTGCCGTAGACCGCGATTTCAAAGGCCAGGACGGTGAGAGGGAGACGGACTTCATCGACGTGGTGGCGTGGAAGGCCACCGCCGAGATGGTGGCAAAATTCTTCACCAAGGGCCGCATGGCGGCGGTCAAGGGCCGCCTGCAGCTCCGCGACTGGACGGACAAGAACGGCGTCAAGCGCCGCGCCGCCGAGATCATCGCCGATACCGTGTTCTTTGCCGACAGACGCCCGGATGCCGCCGCCCGGGGCGGCGTTGACGTCCCCGGGGAGCTTGTGGAGCTGGATGAGGACGAGGCCGAGGCGGACGGCGACCTGCCCTTTTAAGCCATGACCAGCCCGGAATTTGACAAGCTGGCCGATCTGCTGGACACCCTGTGCATCGCAGCGCCGGACACCCTGCGTATCACCAAGAACAGGCGCGTTGCCGTGGCCTACTGGTACGCGCTCAAGCCTTACACTTACCAGCAGGCCCGCGAGGGGGTGCTGGCCGCCGCCCGCGGCAGCCGCCGGTACCCGGCTGTGGCGGAGATCGTGGCGGGCATCCCTACGCCGCCGCAGGATGAACCGGCAGTGGACGAGCAGCGCGGCAGCGAGCAGGAAGCGGCCTGGATGCGCCCCTATATCAAGCGCAATGCCGCAGCCGCTGCCCGCAGCGTTTCGAAATACGCCCGCGATCACGGCATGACGTGGGAGGAAGCAGAGGAGGCCATGCGCACATGATCCATATCACGATCCCATTAGTCCCCGTAACGAAAAAGAACTCCCAGCGTATCGTCCTGGTCCGCGGCCGCCCGCTGATCCTGCCCAGCCAGAAGTACAAGGACTATGAGCGCGACGCGCTGCCCGCGCTGCTGCTGCACCGCAAGCACATCGCGCAGCCGGTCAACGTCCGCTGCCTGTACTATATGCCCACGCGCCGCCGTGTGGACCTCTGCAACCTGCTGGAGGCCACCTGCGACCTGCTGGTGCACCACGGCGTCCTGGAGGACGACAACAGTGCCGTCGTGGTCTCCCATGACGGATCCCGCGTCCTCTATGACAAGGAACGCCCCCGCACCGAGGTGTTCATTGAGGAGGTGCAGCCGTGATCGACTTGGCCTATGACCACATCGGGCGCGGTGCATTCTGCCCCGCCTGCTACGCCGACCTGCTGAAAACCAACGTCGTCCGTGTAGACGCCACAGACACCGCCTGTGACTGTACATCCTGCGGTAAGCCGTCCCATATACTGCTGCGCTGCCGCTACACCATGAACGGGAGAGAAAAGAGAAGGAGAGGTTTGCTATGAGCGAGGAATGGACACGCATCCCACAACCCATCGACAACGAGGCGGACCGCCGCGCCCTGTGCGGCGTCCTTACCGCCGCCGGGCTTGAGGCCCGCATTGTTCGCATCCGCAAAACCAGCGGCGCCACACCCAGGCGCTTCGTGGAGTACCGCGACACCGGCCTGGTCCGCCCCATCACTGAAAAGGAGGTGCAGCCATGACCGTGCGCAAACTTTCCGCTGACGCAAAGAGGATCGGCGCTCGCTTTCTGGCCGTCCGCCGCGAGCGCGGCCTGTCCCGCCGGTCGCTCTCTGCTGCCGCTGGCGTCACCATGACCACGATCGCCTGTCTGGAGCGCGGAGAGCGCCTGCCGAGCCTGTATACCGTCATCGTGCTCTGCAATGCGCTCCGCGCGGACATCGTCGAGCTGCTGCCGGAGGAGGAAGACACATGAACATCTACATGATCGTCACCCAGGACAAATACGAGCTGCCCCTTTATTGGGGCAGCTCCATCGCCGAGCTGGCCCAGCGGGCACACATGAAGTACAACACTGTCAACCGCGGCGTCTGGGCGGCCATGCGCGGTGAGAAGGGCAGCACAAAGTACGTCGTCGTCCGTCTCCCGCAGGAGGTGTGACGCATGGGCAAGCAGCATTTGAGCAGGGACGACCGCATTTTCATGCGGGGCAAGCTGCAAGGCACACGGGAGAACATAGACATGGTGGCAATGGTGCTCATAGACAAATGCGGCTGGCACGTCCAAGAGGAGACAGCGGACAGCCGGTACACGCAGAGCATCGCGTACCTGTACGAGTGTCTGGAGAAGCTGGCAGAGGAGATAAACGAAGGCCGCATCAAACGGAAGCACATCAAGGACGTGCTGAAGGACGAGTGCGGCGTTGTGTTTGGAGATTAGGAGAAATGACATGACAAAGAAAATTCTTGACGTGACCTGCGGGAGCAGAACGATTTGGTTCAACAAGAACCATCCTGCCGCAATCTACTGCGATGCGCGGGACGAGGAATATACGGGTATTTGGAAAAGCACAAACCGCAGTTCTGAACAAATTTGCGTCGTGCATCCAGACATACAGTGTGATTTTACGGATCTTCCGTTTTTGGACAACACATTTTCTCTTGTCGTTTTTGACCCGCCGCACCTGCGCCGCGTTGGAGAAAATGCGTGGATGCGGAAGAAGTACGGACAGCTCGGCGAGAACTGGCGCGAAATGCTGCATGACGGATTTCAAGAGTGTATGCGCGTATTGAAGCCTGACGGCGTACTGATTTTCAAATGGGCTGAAACTCAGATACCAGCCGCAGATGTGTGGGCAGCAATCGGAGAACGCCCGCTTTTCGGGCATCATAGCGGAAAGAAGTCACAGACGTTTTGGGGATGTTTTATGAAACTTGTAGGGGAGGAATGACATGACAAGAGATGAGATCGTGACCGCGCTGCGGTGCTGTGTTAGCGTAGCCCCGGATTGCTGCAAAACCTGCCCTGCTGCGCAGGAAGATGGGTGCGAGGACGCCATTAAGGTCAACGCCGCTGACCTGATCGAGAACCAGCAGCGGCACATCGAGGCGCTGATGAAAGCCAACGACAGCCTGAAAGACGCCATTGCACGGCGGGATAAGCAGATAGAGGACATGAAGCAGGGCATGGCACAGCTGGCAAAGGCTGTGGCGGTGAAGGAGGAAAAGGAATGAACCGCCTGACATATTTCAAAGACGGTTATTGGAGGCTGGATTTTGAAGGTGTCCAATACCAAGCGGAGTTTGTTGACCGCCTAGCCGCCTACGAGGATACGGGGCTGACGCCGTTGAATGTGAACAACATGAAGGTGGCACATGGCAATGCGCTTTCCACCATTTCGGAGTTGAGAAAAGCATTGGTTGACAAACGCGAGGAGTTAAAAACTGCTTACGACAGCATTTCGCAATTGGATGGTGCCAATAGTAGTTTGATGGCCGCAAACGAGAAGCTGGCGGCAGACCGGAAAGCCCTTATCAACGAGCTATGCCAATACTGCGGGAAGTACAAACAAGCACACGAGGGCGCCTGTGATGGGTGCAGATGGAGGGATATGTAATGGACGCTGTGAAGTTTATTGAGGAGCGCAGCAGGATGTGCAAATCGTTTAATAAGTGTTCTTACGGCTGCCCTGCCTGGGGTGGTTCGTGCAAACTTGAAACTGGAACATACCTCGAATGTGAAGCAGAAAAACAGGTTGAAATAGTCGAAGCGTGGTCTGCTGCACACCCGCGCAAAACGCGGCAGAGCGTGTTTCTGGAGCAATACCCGGAAGCACAGATAGGTGTTAACGGCATACTGGACGTGTGCCCCGCTCCAATTTTTCATTCGCATAGGCTGGAAGGAGGAGGGTGTCGAAACGTTCACAAGAAATGCGTTGACTGCCGCCGCGAGTTCTGGATGCAGGAGGTGGAATGATGGCCTCCTCATTTGTACAAGTTAAGCCGCTCACATACGACCCGTGCGATTACTGCGCTTTCTGCGGCGATTGCCCGTCTGCTCATTTCTTCCCGTATGGCTACCATGAGTGCAGCGATATGCGAGATATGCGAAAGAAGGTGGAGTGCGTGGATACGCCGTGGAGGGAGGAAAAGGCATGAGCAAGGCCGTGATGATAAGCATTCGTCCCAAGTGGTGCGAGAAGATTTGCAACGGTGAAAAGACTATCGAAGTGCGCAAGACCCGCCCGAAGCTGGAAACGCCGTTCAAGTGCTATATCTACTGCACGCAAGCGAGGGAACGTCTCATTACCATTCTGAAAGATGGCGACGAGAACTACGGCGAAATTTACCGCGGGAAGCCTGTTTTCATAAAGACGGACGAGGGCTCTGTGTGTGATATGTGGGGTAAGCGCCAGAAGGTCATCGGCGAGTTCGTGTGCGATAGGATATTCCCGATTGATGTGTATGATAACGGCTGCATCAAAGATTGGAATTTTGAGTGTATGTGGCAGGCGTGTCTGCCGTATGAAGGAATTGCTGCCTACATTGGAAGAGAAAAGCGGGGCTACGGATGGCATATCTCCAACCTGAAAATCTACGATACGCCGAAGGATCTGGACGAGTTTACTTTTCTGCGTGAAACGAAATTTGGCTCAGAGCCAGTGACGATCAAGCGCCCACCCCAGAGCTGGGGATATGTGGAAAACATGGGGGCTGACAATGTGGAGGGACAATGCAAAAGGGTGATATGATCCGGGCGCGGTTTATGACGCTGCCAGACTTATTCCCCGGTAAGGGGTGCGAAGAAAAGAAATTCCCTATACGCAAGGGCACGGTGGTGTATGTGCATCCGAAGGGGCGGTACATCATAGCGAAGTGCGGCGGGGTAAGAGAGACATTCTTTCCGTTTGAGAGGATATATTGACATAAGCAAAGGCCCGCCGTCTGGCGGGCCTTTCTCTTATTTGTACGGGTTTTTCTTCCATCCTCTGTTGAACAGGGGGAACAGCGCTGCCTTTTCCTTGTCGGTCAGGCCGGTCTTGTCCAGCACCGCCTGTGCTTCCTTCTGCGACGTGCTGCCGCTGCCGTCGGTGTCCGCCGATTTTTTCAGCACATACCATTCCGCAGCGCTCATGCCCGCCGCCTCTGCGTCGGCGTACTTCTGCATCTCCGCGTCCAGCGTATAGCCGGGCGCCGCCTGCTGCTTGGCCTTGGCGTTGGCGTACTCGTACATGGTGGATACAAGCTTGGCCTTCTCCGCGTCGCTCATGGCCTTGTAGCCGTCCAGCTTCAGCGCATCGCCCAGCAGTTCATGCCGCGTCTGCCCCAGCGTCTTGGCGTACTGCGTGTACTGCTCGCCGTCCAGATAGACCGTGTTTCCACCGAACGTGAACGACTTGTCCGCCTGCTTCGGGTATACACTGCTGCCCACCTTGTCGGCCAGTCGCCTCACCTCGTCCGTCACAGCGTCGTCCTTCGCGGTGCTGATAAAGCCGGGGGAGATAAAACTCTCCGCCAGCCTCTCGCCCAGGCTGCCGTTGTTGATCTCCTGCCCCCATACGTCCACACTGGGCTGCAGCGCGCTCCGGCCGCCCGGTACCTTCCGCGCAAGGCTCTGCCAGAAGTAGTCGACGTCTCCCGCCACATCGCCGGTGTCCTTCGACACATACGCCTTCCGCACTGTATCGTCCAGCACGTTGGCGATCTTCCCGCCGATGGTCGGCACCCCCTGAGACAGGTAGCTGATGATCGGCTGCGTCAGAAGATACCAGGGCTTGCTTTCGGCGTACTGTACGTTTTCGATCAGGCTGTCCAGTGACGACAGCATAGATGTCTCCAGCACCACGTCGCCGATGCCGGCCAGACCGTCCTCCAGCGCGTCCGCAAGGCGCTTGTCCCCTGCGATGCTCTCCATCATGGCCGCCCCGGCAAACAGCGGCATAGCGGCCGGCGTCATCCAGTCCAGTGTATAGCTGGTATCGCCGATCTGCAGCGCAAAATCCTGGTACCCGACACTCTTGAGGAAACTCTCCTCCTTGTCGTCGTCTCCCGCCCTGGTGTGCAGCAGGCCGTTCTTGGCCAGCAGCGCGCCCAGCAGCATGATCCCCGTGCCGGTCAATCCGGCGGACAGCGTGTCGATGGCCTCTGCCGCTGTTTTCTTCCCGGCGCGCACGTCCAGCGCCGCCTGCTTGATGCCGCGTGCCAGGCCGATGGGGCTGTATTCCGCCACGCCCCGCACCAGCACGTTGGCCGGTGTCCGGCGGAAGGGGAGTACCGCATCTGCGGCCACGCCTGCCGCCCGCACCCATCTGTTGTCGCTCTCCCGCAGCCGGTTCAGCCGCGTCACCGCGTCGCTGAAATCGTTGAAGTCACGGTATGTGGCTTTGGCTGCCTCCTGCGCGGCATAGGCCCTGGCGCTCTCCATCAACTCGGCCTTCGCCCCGCCCCGCGCCTCCTCGGCGGTAATGCCGCGGGCCTTCATGGCCTGCGCCAGGCTCTCAATGTACGCGGGCTTGTTGAACAGCGCGTCGCCCCAGTCCAGCGCTGCGGTGTTTTTCTCGCCCACCCACTGCACGGCCTTACCGGCCTTGTACTTCTCGCCAAACATTTTCCGGGCGTCCTCGATCTCCCGCGCAATGCCGCCGGCGCTGCCCTCCTTGTACTTACCCGCGCCCATGGCCTGGGCCTTGTCCTGCTCGTATAGCTCCTCCGCCAGCGCACGCCGTGCCATGTCCGCCTCACCGCGGTTCAGCAGCGCCTTTGTCCGCTGATCGGTGTCCCGCACTGCCGCCGTCTCCAGCGCCGTACCCACCGCGTTCTTGGTCTTCCGCATCAGCATCTGCACGCTGTTGCCCGCCAGGTTGCGGATATGCGTTACCGGGTTTGTCAGCATGGATGTATAGCGCCAGTAGTCCCACTTTTCTTTCACCGTGGGCTTTACCCGGCTGGCAATGTCGTCGATGATGGCCTGCCACGCCGCGCTCCGCGCTTCGTCCGTCTCCGCCATCATGTAGTCCGTGGCCAACTGCTCGTCTATGGCGTACAGGCTGGCCTCGTCCACGAACGCCGCCCGTCTCTCGTCCGCCGTCAGTTCGCTGCGTTTCCGGCTCTGCTTCGGTCTGTTCTCCCGGTTCAGCTTGTCCACATAGCGCCGCAGCGTCAGCAGCTTGCCCGCCGGCGTCAGCCGGTTCAGCAGGTTTACCGCCTGCGTCACCTGCGCCCCGGTGCGTGCTGCGTCCGCCAGGTCGCCCGCCAGCTCCAGCGCCGCCGCCGCGTCGCCTGCGGCCACCGCCTCGTTGTAGCACTGCACGCCCAGGGCATAGTCCTCCTTCGTCACCCGCTGGCCCAGCTCCACTTTGGCCGTAAAGCGTGCCGCCGCCTTTTCATAGCCGCCCTCCCGGTCAATGATCCGGTTCGCCGTGTCCATGGCCGCCTGGTCCGTCACCGGCATATAGTCGAAGCGGCCGTTCGCCACGCTCTGCTCCAGCACCGGCGCCATCTCGTTGGATGTGATCGGCGCGTTCAGAATGGTGCTCACCGTCTTGCTGATGCTCTGCTCCGTGTCCGGGTTCACCTCCGGCACCTCGGACGGGGCGCGGCCCTGCTCGCGGCGCAGCCGTTCCTCGGAATTGCGGTTCACGTCGTGGAATGCGCTGCTCTCCGCCTGCATGTTCTGAAAGTCGCTGTTCAGCGTCCCCCGGTCCGCGCCGCCAAGGCCGTCATTGCCGCCGACAGGGAAGGGGCTGTTCTCCGCCTCGGCCATCTCCTGCCGCAGCGGCGGTTCCTGTCCGTCATAGCGGCGCTCCCAGCCCTCCGGCAGAGAGGCTTCTGCTTCTGCGGCGGCCTGCTGCGCGTCCAGCTTGCCCTCGTAGGTCCCGCCGGCTTCATCGTCCATGAGTTGCCGCCACGCTCGTTCGTTTTCAGCGTTGTCGATGGCCGTCTCGTCCGTCCGCGCCCCGGCGATCTCCGCCTTCCTCCGCAGATACTCCACGTTCGGGGCATAGCGCCCGTCGCTGCCCGTGTAGCCGTTGGACAGCATATCGTCCAAAATCAGCTCCACCCGCTTGGCCGCGGCATAGTTCTCCTGGCCTTTGTCGTTGATAATGGCCTCAATTGCTGCCTCGATCTGGTCATAGGTCAGGTGATCGTCGTCCTTCAGCTTGGCAATGGCGTCCGTGGTGTCCCGCCTTGTCCGCAGGTACCGGGGCCGCCAGTCACCGTCACGGTCCGGCACCTGGTACACCTCGCCGCCCCGCTGCGTGTTGCCCATGTCGTAGCGCAGGGCCTCGGCTGCCTCCGCAAAGTAGCGGTGCAGTTCCGGATGGTCGAACTGGAACGCATTGAGCCGCCGGTCGCCCACAGTGCTGCGCTCCCGGTTGTCGATGTGATCCTCCGGCTTCATCCGGTAGAGGTTGTCGTTGGCGTCCATGCCGTATGCGCCGCTTCGCAGCGCCGCGTCCAGCGCCTCCGCCTCTGCCTGTGTAGTCACGGCCCCGGTCACCGCCTCGCTGCTGACGCGCCCGCCCTTAGCCTTGCCCAAAAGTTCGTCCAGCCCCTTGTAATTCCCCGTGCTTTGTGGTACGCTGGTCTTGCTCTCCTGTGTGGCTGAAACGCCCAGAGGGGCAAGGGGCGCGTCTACTTGCTGACGACTATTCCCCGCGCCCTGCACAGGGGAGCTTTCCTGCGCCTGCATCGGCATATTCTCCGCCGGTGCGGGCGCATTTTCGTTCGCCGCCGTATTCGGCTCTGTAAGCCTCTCTGCTGCGTTCTGCGCTTCGGCGTCAAAGTTTACGCCCGGTACAGCTTCCGCCTCTTGTGCGGCGGATAGAGGGGCGTTCTGGCGGTTCTGCGCCGCCTGCTGCCGTCCGGCGCGCCCCATCAGCTGCTGCACGCCGATCTGACCGCCGCCCAACAGGCCGCCTACGATGGCGCCGCCCGCGAACTCCTGCGCCGCCGTGCCGGCGTCGAGCACCGCGCCGTCATTCACGCCGAACGCGGCGTTTCCTTTCCCATATACGGTGTTCTGCATGGCGCGCTCGATCACGCCCTGCACCACTTCCTCCTTGCCCTCGTCCAGCATGGTGTCCACCCATGCCTTCCACAGGCCGGAGCCGCCGCGCAGCTGGGCGGGCAGCTTCTGAATACCGCCGCCCACCTCCACAGCGGCATTCATAAGGCCGTTGCCGATGGCGTACAGCAGCGCCTTATCCATCGTCGCGCCGTCCGCCACGGCGTCCTCATAGCTGCGGCCCACCACCTGGCTGGCCGCCGTCCAGAAGTTTTTGTCCTTTGCCATGTTCTGCACAGCCCGCGCCACCGTCCCGGCCACGCCGGGGCTGGCCTGCGCCGCCGCCTGCCGCGCTAGATTGGCCGCCGAAACCGCCTCGCTGCCGCCAGCAGTGAAAATGGCCATCAGCGCCTGCGGCACGGCGTTGATGGTGGCCGCGCCGTATTCGTATACCTTCTGCGCCGCCTTGCTGTCCTTGATGTTCTCCGCCGCAGCGGCGTCCACCGCCGCGCCCTCTCGGCTGATGCTGTCGTTCCACCGGTTGAAAAGACCCTTGTCGGAGTAGGTGCCCAGCTTCTTGCCGGACAGCAGCTCCGCCGGTGCCAGCAACACGTCCTCCGCCGCCGCCAAAAGACTGCCGCCACCCTTTGCGATCTCGTTCAGTCCCTTCTTGGCCGTGTCGCCGATCAGCTGCCACACGTTTACACCGCTTTTCTTTGTCCCCTGCTTGCCCCCGGCCTGCACGGTCTGCGTCTGTGTGGTCCGCGGCTGCGGCGCTTGCTGCGCCGTCTGCGGCGCGCCTCGTCTGCTTGGGGTGTACAGCTTGCTGGTGCGGCTGCCGTAGCGGCTGGGATCGAATGCCGCCGGTGCGCTCGTCTCCTTGTTCTGTGCTGCGGAAGCACCGCCGGAGCCCCCGGCGGTGTATATCTTGCTCTTTTTGCTTCCGTAGCTGTTGGGGTTAAATGTTGCCATGCGGCACCTCCTGCGTTAATACAGCTCGTCCATGATCTTCTGCGCCTGCGACGATGTGATCTGCCCGCTTTTCACAAAGCCGTTTAACAGATTAGCCGTCCGCCGGGACTGTGCTCCCGCCTTGGCATAGGATACCGCCCGCTTGTATGCCGTGGTGTCCTTATAGCTGCTGCCGCTGCTGCCGCCGGTGCCCGCCATCGCCGCCAGCCTGTCCGCCAGCGACGTGCCGGACGTGCCGGACGCGCCGGACGTGCTCACCACGGTGCGGTAGCTGGGGGTGCTGGCCGCATTCATCCGGGCGTTATCCTGCCGCACCGCCTCCTCGTACAGTCTCTCCAGCAGTGCCGCGCCGTCCTGCGCCTTCTGCTGGGCAATGGCGTTTTCGTACTCCGCCTGCAGCTGGCTCCGCGCCAGGTCGATCTCCGCCAGCGCGTCCGCCTCTGCCTGCCCGATGTCCGCCATGCCCTGGTTCATAACGCTGCTGCGGGCCAGGTCGGCCTGCCCCGCCGTGCCGGTGTTCAACCCGCTTGCCAGCGCGCGCTCGTCATAGGCGCGGCGGCTCTGCGCCACGTCCGATGCCAGCTGGTTCCGCTGTGCGCTGTACAGCGCCGGCAGCTTGCCCCGCTGCGCGTCGTACAGCAGTACGTTCTTGTCATAGGCGCCCTTCAGTGCAGCCAGCGCCGCCTCCGTCTGCGCCGCCTGCTGCTGCCGCAGGTAGTCGCTCAGGTCGCTCACGCCGCCGCTGTACCCGCCGCTGTCCACCACCTGCACGCTGCCGCCGCCTCCGCTGCCGCGGCTGCCGGAAGCGCCCGCGGCAGCAGCAGGCGCCGCGGCGGATACGGCGCTTTTCAGCGCGCCGCCCAGTGCGTTTCCATAGGCGTTGACAAAGCGGTTGCCCGCCCCTGCAGCGCCCTTGAGTGCGCTTATCGCGCTGCCCATGCTGCCCTTTTTCGCCGCGGTGGAATTTTTGTTGGTGTATCCGTAGCCGGACTTGGAGCCGCCAAAATCTCCCAGAAAAGTTCCCATCGCTCTTACCTCCTTACGTCCTCAGCAGGGCCGTCCATGTGTCCTTGCCCACGATGCCGTCAGCGGCCAGCTTGTTGGCTGTCTGGAACTTCTTGACCGCCTTCTCCGTGGCCGCGCCGAAATCACCGTCCGCGCCGTATACGCCCACGCTGTAGCCCCAGCCGATCAGCGTCCGCTGCAGCAGCTTCACCTGCTGGCTCTTGCTGCCCTTGGCCAGCATATACAGCGCCAGCGTGATATTCACGCAGGGCTCCTCCGGCTTCTCCGGCTCCACCGGCGTACCGTAGGCGATGGCCTCGAAGGGGAAGTTGTCGCCAGGGCACCCGGTGGCGTTCACGTCCCGGTGCTTCTGCACCTTCGTGATGCCGTACTTCTGCTTCAGATAGGCCACCAGCTCCGCACCCGCGGCCCGTTGGGCCTCCGGCATGGTGGTCTCCGTCATGTAGTTGCCCTCGAAGCACACGCCGATGCTGTCGTAGTTGTTGTTGCCGGCGTGGGCGCCCACCGTGTCCTCCGGACGGCCCCGGTAGACGGAGCCGTCCTTGCGGACAAAGAAGTGGTACCCGATGCCCACCCAGCCGTTGGCCAGGTGCCAGCTGTGGATCTGCTGCGCCGTGCAGGTCTTAGCCGCTGCGTGGTGCAGGATGATCCGCGTGGTGGCGGCCCGCTTCGTCAGCGAGCCGTTCCACTTGTAGTCCACCTCGTTAATTTTCATCGTTCGCGCCCTCCGTGTCCGCCGCCACAGTCTCCGCGTGGCTCTCTGTGACGTTCTTCAGCTTTTTAATGAGCGTCACCAGGAATTTCGGCACCGGCGCGCCGATGGCCGCCACGTTCTCGAGAATGGAGATCAATTCGTTAATGATGAGCCATGCGATCACAATAGCTGCGATGAGGAAATCCACGTTGATGTGGATGCCCACCTGCTCCATGCCGTAGCGCAGCAGATAGTCCGCGCCCATCGCCACCAGCACGATCACAAGATAGCCCACCTTCTTGAGGATGCCCTTGATGCCCGTCCGGCTGCACAGCTCACCGGCGGACCACGCCTTGGCCATCCCCGTGCCGTAGTCCACCACCATGGCGATCACCAGCACGATAAGGGGGATGACAAGCTGCACCATGTAGGCGCTTAGCACGCCCAGCGCGGCGGCCGCCACCGCAGAAATGGGGTTCATAGTCTCTTTCATGTCTTGCTCCTTTCCGCGCCCGGTCAGGGCGCTTCCGTCATGTCCTCCGCCCCTGTGGCAGCGTCCAGCTCCCGCAGCAGCGCTTCCTTCGTCTGTTCATCTCGTATCACGGCCACGGCGCGTTCCACCAGGCAGCACAGCGCCTCAATGACCTCCAGCTCACCCATCGGCGTTCTCCGTCCAACCGTACACGCCCGGCTCCCACACGTTGCCGTCCGCGTCGCTGGTCCAGTGCTTGCCGTTGTGGCTCACCCTGTCCCCGGCGCCGTAGGCATCGTGCGCGCCGGTGGGCTGGCTCCACGCCGGCCACGTTTCCGCCGGATCCGCTGCCGCCGCCCACAGGGACGCCGCCTTGTCCGGTTCCCAGCCGGTCTGGGACGTGTGGGCCTGCACGCAGCGGTACAGCTTCTCGCCGTAGTTGCGGAGCTGGCCCACCGTATAGGCCACGTTCGCAGTCCAGTCGGCGAACATTGTCCGGTGTTCTCCCGCCGTGGCCTGGTCGATGGTCCCCGCCTCCGCCAGTGTCACAAAGACCACTTCCGTGGCCGCCGTCTGCACGGCCAGCCGGCTCTCCAGCGTGTCCACCTTCTCCCGCAGGTACGGCACGCTCTCCACGACCTCCGCCGCGACTTCCTCCGTGCCCTCCATAGGCGTCCGGTTGCTCAGGGAGTATACCGCCCCGCCCAGCACGACGCCCTGCGCGTCAGCGGCGTTACAGAGGCCGTAGCAGCCGTTTTCCTGCAGCTGTACCCATACCGGCCATTCCTGCGCGGCCACCTCCTGACCGTCCCTCTTGAATACATACATGGTCTAACGCTCCTTTCCCGCGCCCACCAGCGCGGCGATGTAGTTCAGATCTGCGATGGGCGCCTCAAAGAAGGCGTTGCCCCACAGGAAGTGGTCCTCGTGGTCCGGGTGCCGGTACTTCCCGCACAGCTTGTCCGCCCACACCCGGTCCCATCGGTCCTGGTGTCCGGCGTCCCGGCGCTCCAGCGTTTTGCAGATGGCCTCCGTCAGCGCCCCACGCCGCAGGCCCTGCCCATCGTCGTCCCGCTTGAAATGCTCATGGGCCCGCTGGCTCCCGGCCGCGCAGAGCTGCCGCCCCTGGTAGTACAGGAAGTCGCCCCGCCTCTCCAGCGCGGCGCCGTAGGGGATGTTCACCCTGCCGGATATGCCCTCGAACCGCGCACGTCTGTGACATACATACCTCATGCTGCCCTCTCCTTTCGCAGTGCGCTGTGCAGCGCCCGCAGCGCTGTCAAGCGTCCGTTGTCGTTGTGTCTCTTGTAGTAGCCCTTGGCGCTCACGATCTGCGCCCTTACGCCCTCCCAGTCGCCCCTGGCGGCCAGCAGGCGCATTTTCCGCCGGCAGCGCCTCTGTGCGTCCCCGGTGCGGTGCGTCACCACCCGCCCGGACTCCGTCACATGGAACTTCGTCTTGCAGTAACGGAAGGGCCGCCGCAGCGGCGCATAGCGGCACTTCCTGCGGTTTACACGCAGCCCCAGCGCCTCGCACCGTGCGATGAACGCCTCCAGCACCGCCGCCGCGTCCACGCCCGGCGGTACCAGGATCACATAGTCGTCCATGTAGTGCTGCGCCTCCAGGTGCATCTGGCACCGCAGCCAGTTGTCCACCGCCGACGGCAGGGCCACCATCTCCTGCTGGCTCTGCTCCATGCCCAGCGGCATACCCCGGCCCGGCTCAGTCTCCGGTGCCGTCAGCACCATCTCGTCCGCCAGTGCCCGGATGGGCCCCTCCGGCATATACCGCCGGTGGCGGTCCAGCAGTGCCCGGCGCGGCGCCGAGGGAAAGAACTCCTTGAGGTCGCACAGGATCACGCTGCCCTCCCGGCCATAGCGGCGGTAGTGCCGCATCAGCGCCCTTTTCAGCCGCCGGTAGGCGAACTCCAGGCCCTTGCCCTGCTGGCTGGCCCCGTTGTCGTAGATCATGGCGGGGCCGTAGCACGGCGCGAGGACAAACCGGCTGTGTACCTTCTGCACCTGCCTGTCGTCCACGTGGGGCGCGTCGATAGGCCGTACCTTGCCACGCTCCATCACGGTGAAGTGTACCGGCTTCCGCTGCGGGTGCCACGCACCGCTTTCCACCAGGCGGCAGCTCTGCGCCGTCCGTAGAAACAGCTCCGCCTCGAAGGCCTGTATGCTGGTTTTCCACCGCACGCCCCGGCAGCAGTCCTTTCCGCATTGGTACATCCGGTCGAACCGGGCGATGTCCTCTATCGTGCCCAGCGCCGCCATGCGCCGCTGCCTGCGCTCCTGCCGCCGTGCCTTCCGTCGTTGATAGCGCCCCTCCCGGCGCTCCGCGCTTGTCATACGGTAGTCTCCCGGCAGCGTCGGGCCGTGCCGCCCGGCGTGTTCTCTGCTCTCCCGCGGCACATGAAACGGAGGTAGGCACATTCTCCGCCATGCAAGCGCCCGCCATAGTCCCGGCGGGTGTGTCGGAACGCCGTTCCTTGGCGTTCCGGCAAGCGTCCGTGCAGCGGTGCGGAAGACGGTTTCGGATGGCTCGTGCCATCGCGGGAAGTGCCTCTCCTTTCGCGCAAGGTCCTGTTGCTGTTCGACCTGCTCACCCTCCAAGCGTAGAGGGGGCACGAAATCCGGGGGCGACGCCAAGCGAATTGCTGGCATTGTTGTTGTTCGCGGCGCCCGACGTGTTCACATTGCAGAAATTGTTGCTGTTGCTGGCATTCGGCGAGCGCAGCCAGGCATTGACCGCCTCCCGCCCTCAACACGACCGGGCACTTATTCAGAGACACACCCATACTCTTATGACTTCCTTTTCTTTTCCTGCGCCAGATACCGGCGCTTGTCGCTGTCGGCCATCGCCTCCAGCTTCTTACGCAGCGCCACGCAGTCGGCGCCCACGTCCGTTTCCATCCGGTGCAGCTTTTTCAGCGCCGCCTCCGCGCCCAGCGTCACACCCTTGCCGTTGCGGAAGGCGCCCTCCGGGTTGGACCGCAGCACCTCATGTACTTTGTCCATTCTCTCGCCCAGCGCCTTGGCCGCCGCGTGGCAGCGCAGCAGGTACTCCCGCCGCAGCGCCAGCTTCTGCCCGTCGCTGGGGAACACGTCGTTGGCCTTCACGGCGTAGTCCTGCACCTCCCCGGCCAGCTCCGCCGTCGGTACGGCGATCAGCCGGCCATACCGTGCGCTCATGCACGAGAGCAGGTCGATGACCTCCACATACAGCTTCTTGCTCAGCAGCACGAACTCCGGATCCCGCGGGTTGTTCGGATCCGGCTTCTGCCTCTTATAGGCCGGTACGCTCATTTCGGATCCTTCTCCTTTCGTCCCCCCGGCTTCCGCCGGGGGATAGTCTTTCCGATGCCGGGCTTCGCCCGATCACGCGCAAAAGCCGGGGGCGACGCCACGCGAATTGCCGGCACTGTTGTAGCCCGCGGCGCCCGACGTGTTCACGCTGCAGAAATAGCTGCTGGTGCTGGCATTCGGCGAGCGCAGCCAGGCATAGACCGCCGTGGTGGTCGCCGAGTGCTTGTAGAACACCCTGGGGTTGCCTGCCTTGAAGTAGTTGTACTGCGCCTGCTTATCTTGCTCGGTGGTGTAGGCATACGTCCGCTTGCCGAATATTTCAAACTCCGCCATGAGGAACGCGTAGTCCGTGGTGGCAGTCGCTGCTATCGCGCTGTTCTGCGTCCACTTCGTCACCGGCTTCATCACCGCCCGCAGCTCCTCCGGCAGCACCGCCATGAGACTGCCCTGCAGAGGGTTGTCCGGTGTGTTGCTATTACCCAGCACCGTCTTCCGCATTCGGGAGGCCTCCCAGCCGCCGGAGTTTGTGTTCGTGGTGTTCATGGTGAAGTACGCGCCGCTGGTCTGGTGGTCGTACAGGTTGTCGCAGAAGGCCACCATCTTGGTTCCGATTTTGCCCATAAGGAAGTGGATGCGGTGCTCGCCCTCCACGGCGCTGTTGTGGTCAAAGCCGATGATGAACGCCTTGACGGTCACATTGGACATGATGAGGCCCTGCCAGTTGCCGGTGAGCGTCACGTCCTTCGTGTCGCCCACGGACCAGTAGTTGGCCCCCTGCCCGGCATCCGATACCGCCTTGATCATCTCCCAGCTGTTGGTGTTCAGCTCCGCCGCCACGAAGCTGAGGGTAAGCTCCTGCGGCACCGTGGCCGTCTTCACGTCCGGTGTGGTGGTGCCATCCTTGCTGGCGCTCACCGTGTAGGTGCCCGCCTCGTCCAGCTCCAGCACCGCCTGGCCGTTCTCGCTGACGGCGCTCACCGCCGCGCTGCCCTTCCGGGCCGTCACCACGGCGCCGCTGTCCACGTTCACCACCAGCTTCTGCGCGCCGTCCCCGGCGCCGCCGCCAAATCGAATGATAGTAGGCATTTCTTTACTCTCCCTCTTTGATCACACGGATGGGGATGTCCAAGGTGGGCACCTTGCCGTAGGCCTTCAGCGTCATGCTGCCCGCCGCCTGTCCGCCGTCCGTGATGTTGGCCGCCTGCAACGCCTTCAGCTGCTCCGCCGTGATGTTCACCGCCGGCAGCAGCTCCTGGTAGCTGGTGGCCGTCACCCCGGCGATGGCCAGCGTGTACACAAAGGGCGCTTCGCTGCCCGTCCAGCCGGACGCCAGCAGCGTGGCCGTCACCGTGGCTTTGGGGCCGGAATAGTCCGTGCCTGCCGCTGCCGCGGTCACGCCGCCATTGCCGTCGCCCTTCAGCAGTCCGCTGGCCGTCACCTTGGCCTGAAAGTCAGCTGGCTTCTTGCCGCTGTCGGACAGATTGCCCGCCGCGTCCAGCGCGGCCAGGTTGCCCGCCGCTGCGGGCGCCGTCTTGTCCGCCTTGTTCCCGATCTTGGCCAGGTCGCTGTTGAACTGCGTTTCCGTGCCGGTGTAGCCGCCCTTGCTGGCGGCGGTGTAGGCACTCTCGCCTGCCTCGCCCTGCGGGCCCTGGATGCCCTGCTCGCCCTGCGGGCCGGTCTCGCCCTGGGGGCCCTGGGGGCCTTCCGGTCCCTCCGGGCCGGTAGGGCCGGTGGGACCCGTCGCGCCGGTCGCGCCCTGCTCGCCCTTTTCACCCTGCACGCCCTGCTCGCCCTGGGGGCCCTGGGGGCCGGCGTCTCCCTTGGGACCCTGTGGGCCGGTGGCGCCCGCGGGGCCTTGTGGTCCCTGCGGGCCCTGCAGCTTGCCCACGCTGGTCCAGTCGCCGTTCAGCGCCGACCAGATGAATATTTCGTCATCCTCGCCGGTCACCTGGTAGGCGTACTCGTTGCCGGTGGGGAACGCCTGCTTCAGCGCTGCCAGCGTCGGGTAGATGTCCTTGATGGTGAAGGACTTGCCGTCCTCGCCGGGGTCGCCCTTCTGTCCCTGCGGCCCGGTGGGGCCTGCGGGGCCGGTGGCACCTGTCGCGCCCTTGGGGCCTGTCTCGCCCTGCTTACCCTGTATGCCCTGCGCGCCCTGCGCGCCGGCAGGACCGGCAGGACCGGTGGCACCTGTGGCGCCCGTGGCGCCCTTTTCACCCTTGGCACCCTGCAAACCGCGGGGCCCCTGGATGCCCTGGGGGCCTGTTGCGCCTGTGGCGCCCTGCAAACCTTGTACGCCCTGAGGGCCCTGCGGGCCGCGGATGTTGTAGGCGGGCGGCGGCGTGGCTGTCTCGCTCAGCACGAACGTCAGGTTGCCCAGGCCGTCCACCGCCGGATACCATGCCGCGCCCCGCGGTCCCTGGTCACCGGTGTCGCCCTTCTCACCCTTGTCGCCCTTCGCGCCGGTATCGCCCTTGTCGCCCTTCACGCCGGATACGATGGTGTAGGTGCCGTCGTCCGTTACCACACTGGCCCCGCCGAACTTCAGCCGGCTCCGCTGCGGCATCTGCCGCCCCGCCGCATTGTAGATCAGGTGTCCGGACGAGGCGGTCGCCTGCCACGACACGCCGTCGGTACTTACCTCCAGCGCCCTGTCGCTGTTCAGCCGCATATACTTGAACCCGGCGTTCAGCAGCGGCAGCAGCACAGAGTGCTCCACGCCGGCTTTATCCAGCGCCGGCAGCAGTGTGTTGTTGATGTAGTCCTGCAGCGCCTTTCCGCCCTCGTCGAACTTGGCCTTCAGCTCCGCCGCCGATAGGCCGCCCACGTCGTTCGGCTCATCGTCAAGCGCCGCAATGATATCCATGTTTTTCTCAAACTCTGTCAACGCCATGCCTTATCCCTCCGTTCTCGGTACTTCGCCGCTTTCGTTGATTTTCCGCTGCAATGCGCCATATCCGGCGCCGCCGCGCACCGGAAGCGTGCCATCCGTGCCGCCTGCCGCCGTGGTTTTTGTGTTTATGTTTGGGGTCATTGCACCGCGTTCCGCCGCCTCTGTGATGGCGATCAGGCGCTCCCGGTCTGTGATCTGGCCGTTGGGCAGCCGCCGCAGGTATTCGCTGGTGGGGATCTTGCCCTGCATCAGAAGGTTGTCCAGTGTCTGCATATTGGCGATCTCGCTCCAATAAGAGCTGGCCCCCGCGTCCAGGTCAATACTGCACGGAACCTCCCGCAGCACATTGAAGTCGAAGTCGATATAGACCTTTTCGCCGGTCTCTCCGTCCTCCACCTCCACCTGCCGCGTGCCGTAGTACTCGGCCATGAAATCCATGTATATCTCGCCCATCTGCTCCACGCTTTGCAGTAGGTTTTGCTTCGTCAGCTCCATTGGTGTGGCGGCGGCGCGCTGCAGGGCGATGATGGCACTCGTGTTGTCCGGCCTCGTGTCGCCCAGCGCAACGTCCGTCGCGCCCAGGAATTTCTGCGTGTAGCTGATGGCCAATTCTATAAACTGGCTGATCTGCGGGCTGATCTGCGCCGGGTCCACGATCTTGGCCGCGCCGTCCACGTTGCCGCTTACGCCGATGGCCGCGCCCACCTTACTGCTCCACCCGGCAATGCGTGTCTTGTCGTACATCACCTTGGGGTAGGCCAGCGTCATCAGCGAGATCATGCTCATGGCGAACAGCTTGTTCACGAATATCTGGTTCGGGATAAGTCCGGTGATCATGGCCTGCCCGTGGTAGCAATCCTGCACATAGTCCCACGGCATCCACACCAGCGGATAGAGCTTGATCCCCAGGTCCCACTCGCTGCGTATCTCCGCCGCCTGCGTGCACTCGTAGGCGTGGATAGTGCCCGTCTCCTCGTCGCGCCACATCCGCAGCATCACGGTCACCTTGTTTCCGCCCAGCTGGTCCATCTCCACGTTTCCGTTTTCCTTGTCGTCCGGCGTAATGGCCTGGATGTCATCGTCGCCGGCCCCCATTTTCGCGGCGTACCGCTTGGCCTCCGGCACCAGCATCCGCCGCAGGATGATCACGCTGGGCTGGCTCTGCACATCCCGGCTGTTGGGGTTGCCGAACAGCACCTGCGTGTTCTGCAGCACCTCCGTCCGTATGCCGCCTTTGTTGGCCTGCCCAGTCTCCATGCTGTCGTCCCACCAAGCGTACATGCAGCCGTCGCCGTCCACCGCAGCGTTCCGGCAGTATTCCCGTATGCACCCGCCCATTTTGTTCTTTTCGAAAATGGCGGAAAACTGGTCGTTCAGAATGCTGCTGTACACCTCCAGCAGCCACGCCGGCACGTCGCTGCCGCCGTTCAGCGGCTTGGCGTGCAGCTTCAGGTTATCTGTGCTGATGTTGGCCACACTGAACAGCACCACGCGCTTCAGGAAGTTGAACACAGGCGTCGGCAGCCCGTTGCTCTGCACGCCCTCCCACTGTTTGCCGATAAAGAAGTTTTCGTTCGCCTGCACCGTTTCGTACAGGTCGATGCCGGCGCAGAATTGCAGCCCGGCGTTGTACTCTGCGTATACGCCCTGTGGCGTCATGTCGTTTCTCAAATCCTGTCACCTCATTTCACGCTGCCCGCGTAGCGCATCTGGATATCTGTTTCGATCACCGTCGCCGTAGCGCTGGCGGACAGGCTCTTGAATATCAGCCGGTAGAACGTGGCCTTTTTCACCTTGATCTTGACGCGCTTTACCTTCGGCTTCCGGTTGGTGGCGAAGGAGAAATGCCCGAAGTTTACATGGGTGAATGTCGCCAGGCTGTACGCCACCACCTTTTCCGGGAAGTCGCTGCGTCGGTCGCTCTCCACGGTCACTGTGATACGCGCGTTGCTCTCCGGCTGCATCGCCACAAAGATCGCCGGGCTGTATTTCAGCAGCCAGTCCTTGTTGAAGTCCATCGCGCCCGTGGCGGCGTAGCAGTCTATGGCCTCTCCGTCATCGTTGCGGTATTCCCGGCTGAAGTGCACCACCGTTCCGTCATTGGCAAATCCGTACTTCTCCGCCTCCACCTCCACGATCTCGTCAAAGGGCAGCCCCTCATAGACGTACCATGTGTTATTGGCGTAGTTCAGTATCAGCGCCTTCTTGCCGTACAGCAGCCAGTACTCGTGGTCCCGCTTGAGGTTGTGTGTCTTGATGTCCTTCAGCGAAAATCCCTTTAGTGTCCGCGCCACCCGGTCGCTCACGCGCTTTGCGTTGCTCTCGCTGGCGCTCACATACTTGCTTCCCTCGCTGATCCACTGGTAAATGCTCCCTGCGTCCAGCGTCAGCGGGCTGTTTTCCAGCAGCCGCGCCTGCCCCGGCGCCTCGTTGCCGAACTGGCGGTTCACCGGCTGCACATAGAAGGCCGCCGTCGTGCTCCCGTCGTCCAGCCCCGTCGTGCCGTAGATCACCGCCCACGCACTGTTGGGCTTAAAGGCCATCATCCGTGCGTATTGCCGCACCAGCGCCGTGATCGGCGTGTTTTTCTCGCCCACCCGCAGCTCGTACAGGTCCGGGAAGTAGTCGGCGCTGGCCTCCCCGGTATCATACCGTATGCCGGAATAGATCGCCCGGTTGCTGCCGTCACCGTAGAGGAAAACGCGGGTATCTGTGCTGCCGTTGTAGAGCTCGGAAAACCGCATCGCCTTAACTTCCCCGGCAGCGCCGTCCCCCTTCGTATACGCCGTTTCAAGGCTGTTTGTGCCCTTTGCCGGAGCTGTCTCAAAGGTGATGGTGCCCTTTACCGTGTCCGCCGTCCATCCTGTGGTCACCGCCGCGCCGTCCACCTTCACGCTGTCCACGCTCACGATCTCTTTCTCCGGCAGCTGGAACGTCACCGCCTCGCCGTCCGGGCTGAACTGCACGCGGCGCTTGCCGGTCAGCCGGTTCACACCCTCCAGCAGCGTCCCGGCCCCTGCCGGCGTCGTGCTGATCTGCACCAGCGGCACATAGGCGTCTGCGTCTGCAAAGCCCGTTTCCGCCCCACCGTCCCAGCTCTTATAGTCCGCGCCGTTCAGCAGGTACACCTTCCCGCCAAAGGCGAAAAACGTTGTCTCCGCCGCGGCGGCGGTGCCCAGGTCGCGTTTCGTCCCGGCGCCCACGTCCACATCGTAGATGTGTCCGCCATAGGCGGCCAGCAGGTGCTCCGCGCCGCCCACCGTTCCGCGCCATACGCCGTGCAGCGTCGAGCTCTCCGGCTCGTCCTCCGCTGCCAGCGTCATCACAGTCTTGCTGCCGGGGCGTATCTGTAGGTGGTTATCCGCCGTGATCCGGAAATTGCGCATCTCCGCCATCTCGCCGTGCTCCAGCGTGGTGTCACCGTCCAGGTTCTCGTTCAGCCCCAGAAAACTGTGTATTTTCAGAATACTGCTGCTGCCGCCGCCTCCAATTCTTGCCACCGCTTAACCACCTCCGTATGTCAAATAGCTGCCGGTCATCTCTCCGCCGGTCATCTCCTCGTCGTAGTCCGTCTCCACCTCGTACAGCTCGCGCTCCTGCGCCGGTACAGCGGCCTGCGCCGCCAGCGTCCGTGTAGCGCAGAAATAGCGGATCGCGTCGCAGATATGTGTGATGTCGTGGGGTTCCGTGGCGCAGTCGCTGGGGTTCTTTTCGTCGCTCTGTATCAGTCCCAGGTTCCGTATCAGGCCCCGGCAGCAGCTGGCTACCAGCAGCCCCGGCCTGTCGCCGTCGCCCTTCAGCGGCTTCAGCATCTCTTTCACGGTCATCCACCCCTGTATGCGGTTGTTGCTGGCTTTGATAAGCCCTACGCCGTTTTGCGCGAATATCTCCGCAATGTTCTTTCCCGTGTCCTTTTGGCGCGACCACATATCCGGCGGCCCGATGGTGGCGAATATCGCCTCATCCGGCGCCGTCAGCGCCGTCATCAGCCTTGCCGCCTCCGAGGCGATCAGCCCGCTTTGCTGCACCTCGCGGTATACCCACGCCCGCCCGTCAAAGTCTATGGCCACCCACACACAGGCGAACATATCCAGGCCGTAGTCGAATGCCCGGTATTTCCGCCACTCCCGCGGCACGCGCACAAACGGCTCCACCACATGGGTATCCGGCTTGAACTCTGGGAAGTAGGTCCCCGCCATAGCGTTCCAGTCACCGTCGCGCCACGCCTTCCGCACGTTCTCCGGCAGCAGGTCCAGCATCTGCTTGTATTCCGGTGACGCCTCCAGCAGCTGCGGGTTGTCGTCTACCGTGGCCGGTATAAATGTGTAGTCCTCTGCGCGCTCGTCCGCGTTGTACTCCTTGTCGATAAACAGGCGCTTCACCCATGCGTGGCCCACGCCGCCGGGGTTCATGGTCAGGTACATACGGCGCGGTATCTTTGTCGCGCCGCGCAAACACGCGCCCAGCGTGCGGAATTGGCTCTCCGTGAAATGCGTTGCCTCGTCCAGGAATATCCAGTCCCATTCCTGGCCCTGGTACTCCACGTCACCGCCCGCGTCGTAATGGCCGAATTTGATCACGCTCCCGTTGCAGAACGTAAACATTCGCATCGTGCCGTTGTACGTCGCCATCTCCGCCGGTATCATTTTCCGCATAGGGATAATGATGGTCTGCTCCAGTTCCGGATATTCCCGCCGCACGATCAGTATCCGTATGCCGGGCCAGGCCAGCGCACCGCCCGCCGCCTTCACCCGCAGCACATGGGTTTTTCCGCCGCCGCGGGCGCCGCCATAGGCCACATAGCGGCTCCGTGCCTGGCAGAATTGCTTTTGCTTCGGGTTCAGCTCGCCGGTTTTCAATGTGGGGGTGTTGTCTCTGTATGCCATGCGCTCGCCTCTCTCTGCATTCTCCCCATTCGAGAAAATAGGGCGGACGCCGGGGAAAAGCGTCCGCCCTATGGTTGGGGCATTATTCGTAAGCCTGCGTACCCTCGATGCCCACGCAGCCGTCCTTGGTGCCCACGGCGCGCAGCGTCTGGCCCTCTGCCAGCGTCACAGCAGCGGTGTACACCTGTGCGGTGGTGCTGTATCTGGGGTTGCTGCCGTCGGTAGTGTACTTGAACACCACGCCGTCAGCGGCAGTGATCGTCACCTTGTGAGTGGCGATAGACATCGTAGGCGCGTCCAGGATAGCGGCGTTGCCGCACACCGCCACGCCGTCGCCGCGTGCGCCCAGCACGAAGGAGTCGAAGTAGCACACGCCCTGCACCACGGGGCCGGAATAACCCTTCACCTTGGGCAGGATATCGTACTGCGCCAGCTTCACGGGGTCCACGGTGCTGTTGCGGTGCTTGACGAAGAAGTACACGCCCGCCGGCATATAGCTGGAGGGGATGGGCTTCACCTTGCAGCCGTCAAACTCACCCACGACGCCGCGCTCCAGCGCTTCCTTGCCCAGCGCGTCCACGCCCAGCCAGTCGGGGTTCTGCTTGAGCAGCTTGTAATACTCGGTGCCGATGTAGATGGTGCGGCCCTCCAGGGGTACCAGCGCATCGGTCATCTTTGCGTTCACGTCCAGGATCATGCCGCCGATGGTGCTCTTGGTGGGCGCAGTGGTCTCCTTCACCTGGATGTTGGCGCCCATCACCCACTTCTTCAGGCGGTGCTTGTCGATGTAGGGAACCATCACCTCGTCCAGCTGCGTCCGCAGGAACTTGCCGGCGGATACCTGGATCGCGCGATCCGTGCCGTCCAGCGCGTCGATGGTGCTGGAGAAGGCGGGGGACATCTTGCACTCCATCTCCTGCAGGGTATCGCCCACATCATAGGTGGGGCCGAAGCGGCTGTCTCCGCTGCGGGTGTACTCGGTCAGCGGCACGGTGTTCATGCTGCCCACGCGGATGGTCTTGCTGTGGGGGTTCAGCCAGGTATAGCTGTGCCCGCAGTCGCTGTCGGTGACGGACGCCTTCTTGAAGCGCTCCGCGATCTTCTCTGCGTACTTGGTTGCGTAATTGATAGCCATAATGCTTGCCTCTCTTTCATTTTCGGGGCAGAGGCATCTCCCGTCAGCTCAATTTAAGAGCCCCACCCATCCAGAAACGGATCCTTCTGGCGGTTTTCGTTTCCCGCAGATTGCATAGAGCCTGCGGAGCGCGCGCTGTTCTTTCGGTTAAGCGCAGCTGCATTCGCTTGGTCCTGCGCCGCCTTTGCGGCGCTGTTGGCGCTCTCCACCGCGTACCGGGCATAGGCCGCCGTCAGCGAAAGTCCGCTTCGCACGGCCTCCCATACGCTCTGGGGGATGGTTTCAGGGTTTGTCTCCGCCTGTTTGTATGCGTCCGGGAACGCCGCGGCAAATTCCCGCAAGTCCGCGCCGATGCGCTCGCTCTGCTGGCTCGCTGCCGCCTCGTTCTCCTGCTGTTCCGCCTCTCTGGCGGCCACAGCGGCTTCTCGGTCCTCAAGCTCGATGGCCCGGTCCGCTTCCGCCTCACTCATGCCGTCCGCCTTCTTCACGGCGGCGCGCACCACGCGCACATACTCCTCCACGGTCATACCGTTTGCCTTCGCCAGCCCGGAGAATACCTCCATCACCGGCTTCGCCTCGTCGTACTTCGTGCGGATGCGGTCGTAGTCCACGCCCTTTTGCAAGAGCTCCGGCGTGATGTCGCCGGGCTTCACGGTCAGCTCCGTCCCATTGTGCTTGATGATCCACGCGGTTTCCGGCGTTCCGCCGTCCTCCGCGCCCTGCCGGTCCTCCTCCGCGCCTTCCTGCGCCGCCTGGGTGTCGGCTTCGCTCTCCTGCGCCGCGTCGTCTCCGGCCTCGGCAGCCTCGGTGTTCTCCTCCGTGCCTGCCGTCTCCTCGTCAGCTTCCGTGCCGGGCTGGTCTGCCTCCGCCACGCTCTCGCTGCCGTCCCATCCGTCAAGAAATGCGTCCTGCTGGTCTGCGGTGCCGTCCATCTCCGTGCCGGTGTATTCCATTTCGTCCATAAGCTGCTCCTTTCCGCCTGGTTTGGCGGGAATATTGTTTCTGCCCTGGTTTCGGGCTTAAAACCAACGTGAAAAGCGGCCGTATTCAATGCCGCCGTAGGGCATCGCGTCGTCCACACTCTCGAACGTGGCGCGCACGCCGGCCCTCGCCGCCTCAAGGTGTTCCTCAAAAAGCTGCTGGAAATACTCCGCAAGCGAAGGGTTTTCCTCGCTCAACAGGTGCGCCGCCAGTCCGTTCGGCAGCACGTCCCGCAGAATGCGAGGATCCAGGTCCAGCTCGTCCTCAAAGTTGTCAATGTCGTCCAGTGCCGGCCTGCCGGTATCATCATCCGGGTAGGTGGCGCTGGCCGGATACACCACATCCAGCAGATTGTTCAGAATGCCGATGGTGCGTACCCTGTATTCCTTCGTGTCGGCGGACGTGGTGAACCCGGTGCTTTCGTTCTGCGCGTCGATCAGGTATATCGCCTTGTCGAATATCGCCTGCACCGTCTTGTCTATGGCCATTCCGTCCGCCTCCTCACTTTGCTATCTTTCGTCCGCGTCAAAGCCGTTCCGGCCCCGCACGGCGTACTGCATGATGTTCTCAAAGCCCTCGTCAATGCTGCCGGGCTTCGGCTTCTCCTGCGCCGGCGTCTCCGCCGTTGCTGCATTCTCCTGTGCCGATGGTTTGCTCTCGCCGCGCCGCCGCATCAGCGCTGATGCCAATACTGCCAGCAGCGCGATCTCCGCCGCCAGCAGACCAAGCGCCGTGATGGCCAAGATCAATTCAATCATCTCTTGCCGCCCCCGTCACTTGAAGTCGCTCTCGTCCACGCCGCTGCCGAAAATTACCTTTACCGTGGCGTCGCTCTTTGTCTCTACCTTGTCCTGGTATCCGCCCAGCCGCGTCTGCTTCTGCAAAAATATGCTGCGTGGTACCATGCCCTTCTCCCGGTAGGTGGGATCCGTCTCTATCTGCGCCTGTATCCGTAGATAAGCACGCTGTACCGCATCCCGCAGATATTCGCAGTGCTTCCCGTCGTACCAGTCCCGCAGCGCCTGCAGCGTCACGGTGCGCCCCTTCCGGTTGCCCTTGCTCAGCGCCAGGCACAGCCCCGCCTCGCCGTACAGCATCCCGTTTGCGTCGCAGTAGTCGAAATAGGCCTCTGCGGCGGTGTCGAACTCCTCCTCCGTCTCAAACGTCGAGGAGGCGGCTGCGGCGGCAGCCTGCATCTTCGCCATGTGCTCCGCACTGTGGTGGGACGGCACCCCTGCCGGTCTCGTCTCTGCCTCCTGTTCGGGGGCGATAAGCGGCTTCGGCGGCTCGAACAAATTGACCGGCTCGGTCTTTCGCACCGGCCCAGACTTCCTGGCGGGCTCTGCCGCCGCGGTCTTCTGTCTCTTTTCGTGCTTCCCGCGCGGCTGCCGCGGCTTCCGCCGGATCGGTGTTCCATCCTTCCTTGTTCTCTCCGGGTTTGCCATCTCGTCGCCTCCTTCCGCCGGTGATTGTCTATTGGCCCTTGTTTCGTTTATACTGCTCGCGGCCCACGAGCAGGCTATATGTCCCGGCGGTCTTTCTCGGTAGCAGGCCCCGGCGAGATTTGAACTCGCATCCATGCCAGCAGCTTTGGCGCGCTCTCCCGTTTGAGCTACGGGGCCGTGTGCCGCAGCGCCGAAGGAACCCAACGCCGCGGCAAGAAGGAGAAAGTGACCACCCAATCCTTTAATACCACACTTTCCGGGCCGAAACAATGAACGAAAAAAGGTCATTTCCGCCACATACCATCGTATGCCGTCTGTTCACATAAATTTGCCGCCCACGCCATGCGCGCAGAAACCGGGCTATGGCTGGATTTGCCATAGCCCGGTGAATTTCCTGTTATTATTTCGCCTCGCCGTTTCCAAAGACCCCACCGCCCTCTTTTCCGGCACCCCCTCCGCGTCCCTCTGCACGCCGTATGCGGATAGTGATGAAAGACAGGGGGTAATTTGGCGAGGAGGGATGAGGTCTGGCAGAGGGCGGTCAAATGCCGTGGAATGGGGAAGTGGGTGCGGATGATGTATCCTACCCCACGCCCAGAAGGGACCGGCTGTTTTTCCGCTACCCCCCCCCTCCCCATATACCGGGGTGCCCTGCATAGTATAGCAGCCCCGGCCGCCCGCCGCGCCACCAGACTTCCCGCCGCCGAATTGCCCCACATTGCCGGCCCTGCCTGCCGAGCTGCCGCCTCCGAATTGGCCCGCCAAGTACACAGAAAGTACACAGCGCACACCGCCAGCCCTTGCAAATAAAGGCTTTCGCATCAATCACCCATTGAATTTCGCTTTTCCCCGCCGTCTCCGCCCGCCTTGCCAGATCTCCGAGCAAAGCGAAGAAAGCAAGAGCATTCCGGGAGTATTCCGGTGCTTTCGGTAGCTTTCCGGATCATCCCAAAGCATCCCGGGGCATTTGAGAGCATCCCGGAGCGTTCCGGAACATTCGTGAGCATCCCAGAGTTTTTGCTATCAATTCAACAGATAACCAGTTATCACGCATTTTTCTTACCAGCTTCTCCCCTTCTTCCGTACTCTCTCTCCTCCCCCTCTCGTTAGTCTCTGCTTCTCAACTGCCCTGTAGCTTTAAGCACCTATCTCCCGTTCTATTGCCAGTCTCTCTATAACCACCCTTTGTACTTCTACCGCAGCAGACGGCGGCGTAGCGATAAGCTATCGTGAGGAAAGGGGGGATTATAGGGGGGATAGGAGAAAGGGAGAATGGAGGAAGAAAGGGAGAGTGTGAGAGGGGAAGAAGGA
>ERZ1034818.167-NODE-167-length-22715-cov-6.400838_pt1 | contig 22715 bp, 40 predicted proteins | sample MGYA00520595_ERZ1034818 | MGnify/ENA primary metagenome ERZ1034818 (study PRJEB33766, sample SAMN09781689) | gut metagenome | biome: gut microbiome | host: Homo sapiens | place: Madagascar | study: EMG produced TPA metagenomics assembly of the PRJNA485056 data set...
AAATTGCTTATATCGAAATGTAATTTAAGTGTTTATATATAAATAATTAAGCTGGTTGGTGAGTAATCATCAATCAGCTTTAATTATAATTATTATTGACAAGGAAAAGTCGTAAAAACCAGAAAGGAGAATCGGTTATGTCCGTTTCTTACATCATCTCTGCTGTCGTTCTCGCTTCTGTCATCGCTTCTGTCGCTTTTGTGCTCATTGGAAAAATTGAGCACAAGTCTCGTAAGTTAAACCTCAATTGGTTCTTGCTGATGATTACAATTGCTCTCTCTTGTATCCTGACCATGGTTTTTATTTATCATGGTCAAAACGACCTAACCTTGGAAGACACCAAAGAAGCGTATGACAATGGCTACGAAGCTGGCGTAGCATCTGAACACCATACCTACCCTAACAATGAAGAAATGGAGGAATGGTTCTCCAAGACCGAAAAGGTCGTTGTTGGTAGCAATGGCAATGATACAGCAGTTCATATCATTGACGGAAACGGCGAGGAATGGGTGTTGTATGCAGACAGTACCCAAACCAAGTAACATCTAAAGGTTTCCTGAAGCATCTGTACCTTTAAACAGGTGCTATCCCAACATCCCCAAGCACTAAATTTAAAGACCTGTATGGGACAGGCAAAGAAAGGCATCAGCCATGACTACTCGTATGAATACCACTATCAACAACAGCAAGAAGAACGTCTTCGGTACTACTTTTGTGGTAGAAGGTCTTAGTGGTCTTTCCCACAAAGCTTTTGTGGAATTCCATAAACTTCGCACGGCTTATTGGAACAACGAGGACATCAGCAACAGCTGGGAATATCCTCCCTGCTTTTTGATTGCTCTTCGTGAACATTTTGCTGCTCTTGGAAAGCAGTATGATATTGAATGTATGGATAGTGTAATTCTATCCATGAATTGGCTCTTTGATGGAGCCAATTATCAAACATTCTATCGAAATTCTGAAAGCCACCAAGAAATTACTATCAAGCAATATGATGGCAATAAGGAGGTAGAGCCAAAGGTATTCAATACGTCCAATAAGCAGAACATTAAAATCTTAAGAGATATTTGCTTGCCGATGGTCTACAACTGGTAATTTTCAGCACCTCGTCCTGAAGGGTCAGCGAGTATAAACAAATGGCCCTATCCAAGAAGACCCCCAACTACCGGGAGTAGAAGGAGGTCTAATACAACTTAACCTGTATTAAGTTGTGTTTCGTATTATCTTCGGGAGGTCAACAAATAATGAAGAAAATACTGTTTGTTGACTACGAGCTTTGTCTCGTAGCAACCTTCGTTATCCATCGTCTGAACTAATAGCGAAGTAAAATAAAGATGGAGGAGGAAAGAGGATACAGGTTCTCTTTTCTCTGTATAAAAATTCCATTGTCTATTTCCACTCGTAGACAATGTTCATATAGATTAGAGAGATAACTATCCACATACAATTATCTCTCGCATCCTGAAATGACCAATCAGGATTACAACTAACAAGCTAATGTACAGTTAGCAAGTTATAAGAAAGGAGGAATTCATGGAAGACAGTCTCAATAATAAGATATTGATTCGGTCGATTCTGAAGTAGACTATTACTTCGGAGCATGAATTTAATTGGTTTATGCAACACATGAGTGTTGATTAGCTGATTGAATTCTTCCGAATTGACATTTCCAAGTTAAACTTGGACGAATAAGTAAACACTCAGCAAAGAAAGGTATAGGATTGGTCAACTATATCTTTCTTTATATCTTAACTATAACACTTTTTTATCTGTTTGTCAAGGGGTTATAAAGAATTTTGTTCTTTGAAAGGAGAACGGTATGAAAGTTTATAAGCAGTTGGTCAGAAGCAAGAGAGAACTCCTGATGGAGCTTGGTTTAGTCACTTGGCGGACAAGGCCAGAGGTAACAGAACTCTTGACTATCATTGCCAAGAGAACCACACGCATCAGATTTGGTAATATCATTCATACGATAATTACCTCTGATATGACACCTGAAGGTGTTGTGAGGTATCTAACCTTCCTCGAACTACCTTTAAAGGAGGTGAAATGACATAGGAAAGTACCTATTGGTCTTCAAATATGAAGGCCCGGTAAAGAGATTTGGAGAAACGGTAGGCAACATTAAGTTGTTTACTGAGGTAGCCAAGACCTCTCCAAATCCACAAAAGAAAGCCTTGGCGAACATAGCCTTTCAATACAAAAAGCTGAGAGGCTATACAAGCTCTGCAAAAGTAGAACTTGACGAACGCTACTTGGTAGTTATCAGGGAAACGTTCAAATTCTAATTGTAAAACTATTTTTGAAAGGAAGTTCAGTATTATGAAAAAGAATTACACCATGACCTTAGCAGTCCCTGTCCAGAAAACGATTGATAAGCTCAATGGAGCTTGGTCAATCAAGTTCTGCAAAATTACTCTTGGGAACTTTTGTTCTCAAATTTGCAAAGGCAGATACTGTGGCACTTGTGAGAATTGTCCTGTTAATCAGGCATATCTCACGGCAATTCAGCAAATCAAGGATGACGTGAGAAGCCGTCCAGAATATCAGAACTGTGACCTTCCCAGTTATGGTGCATTTAGACACTTTGACGGAAAGGGTCACAAAACTGAGGTGTGGAGAGCACCTCTGAAGAAGGAGGTGAAGTAAGATGGCTTATTATAAAGTCATAAATAAATACGGTAAGGCGATTACCGTAAAGCTTAAGGGAGTTGAGCAACAGCAATTCAAAACTCAGGATTTCGCTCGGTTACTGGCAAAGCGCCTGAATGAAGACCAACGCAAACCTAAATGGCTTGTTAATTCCTACAACTGGAAGTTGGCTCGACCTTATATGATTGATGTTAACAAATTCTAATTAAACACTGTTAGAGCCCTGAATACATTCACGATTTTGTAAATACATTCAGGGCTCAATAGAGTGTTTAATTAATTATAACTTATCCAAACCATAAGTTATAACACCCATGGTCAGTATGGGTGATTAAAACTCTGCTTGGTGTTAGTAACCTACATAGCTAACACTCAGGTATTAAATTGTGAAAGGGGTGAAATTAATGTAGAGAATCTTTCATGTTTCCTACTTTTACAACATTCGTGTTGTAAGAACCGTTTACAATCGTAACTAAGCCCTGTAAGCGATAACTCATACATCATTGAGAAGTTGTAGGGCTTCTCTTTGATTGTATGATAGCACATGAATTCAAGTTTGTCAAGAGTTTTTGATAAATTTGAATAAATATTTTTATAGCTCAAATGAGCAGAAAGGAAATTATTATGTCTATCAACATCACTTCTTCTTCCAAGTCCGCTGTTTCTTCTGTTTCTTCTCAGCCCCGTGATGAAAAAGGGCGCTTTGCATCTATTCCTGTTCGGTGTGATATTCCGAAGGCGCATGATATTACAAATCTGGATTCTGCTCCCAATGAGATTAAAAAGCAGATTTTGGAAAACTCTCGTAAGCTCAATGAGAAGGAAGTGAAAGAGCTTAGGTATCTTCTCATGGACGAAATTGAGAGCACTGCACCGTATATTTACAACTTCGTCAAAGATAACGGAGTTGTAAGGACTTTGATTAAAGATGGAGTCCTTAGAGATTGTCTGTACCTTAATAAAGGGACAGAAAGCTATTATCTGTTCTTCACCTCTCACAATTCCTTTAGCTTCCATCTGAGTTGTGGAGGTCTTGCCGAAGTCCTCAACAATGAGGACACAGTGAAATTAAGCACCGAACATGACATCCTCTATTGGGATGCGATTCAGAAGGTGTAATCTGAGGATTGCTCATGCTCAAGGGGTGGAAACATCCCTTGGGCATCATGGAGTTCTCAGAGCTCCAATATTTTATACCCGCACAGCGGGAGAAAGAGGTCTATTATGACTAACAAGATGATGAACGAAAAAGGTTTCTCTGCAAAGATGGAAACGATTGACGAAATTGTTTTCGATTGCATGAAGCCCAGAAAGCTCACAGATGACCAGAACAATCTGGTCTTGATGTTTAAGCGTTCTGTTGAGAAAGAAATCGAAGAACGAAACGACAATCGCAATTGGGCTATCAGAGAGATTCCTCTAATTATTCCCAATGTTGACCTTGCTTATCAGCGAGAGGTAAGAAACTTCGAGGTTGCCAAGATTGTCAACAAGTTTGACATCAATAAAGTAGAAGTAAAGTCTGCTTCTATCCGCAAGGTTAATGGAAAATGGAGAATTTTCCTGATGGATGGCGCTCATACTTTGAGCGTTTTGTTGTTCATGAAAGCTATGGGTTATCCTGTAGATTCCATGGTGGTTAAGCTGTTTGTTGGGCTCACTCAGGCTCAGGAAGCTGACTTGTTCGCAACCCAGAACGAAGGTCATACCAACATTCGGGGTTATGAGCGTTACAAAGCTGATTTGTGTGCTCAACATAAGAACGCTTTGAACATCGACAGAGTTCTTAAGGAGTTTGGGCTAACCACAAAGGTTAATTACAACACCTCCATCAATCGCAATCGAAATGTTAATGCGATTGAAGAACTGTATAGAATTGAGAAGACTGGAGGTGAAGATGCTCTCCGGTTTGTATTTTCTGTAATTCAGCGCCTTGGATGGGGTTCTCAGGAAATGGCTTATACTCAGCGCATTCTTGCTGGTTTGCGCTCCGTATACAAGCCCATTCAGGATAATCCCGAAAAGGAATCCTTGCTTGTTCATGGAATGAAGGCTTGTGGTTCTTGCAAGCAGTTTCTTGATGAAGCTCAGGGTACTGATAAGTATGAAGGACATCCCGCAGAAAAGGTTCGTGCTTATCTGAACGGTCTTATCAAGTAAACAAAAAGCAAGAGAGAACCGAAGTAAGTCCCCAACGGTTCTCTCTTGAAAATTCCAAGCTCCTGTAAAGCTTGTTTCCATATAATTAAATATGAAAGGAGTATATCACATGAAAAAATATATTTTCATTGATATGGTTGCATAGGTCTTTGCAATCAGAGTCATTTACAATCGTAACTAATCCACAGTTAGTTATGTGAGTAATTGCTACTCATACAATCATCAAGAGAGGATTACAGGTCAACTTCTCTTGGTGATTGTATTATACCAAATACGTTTGTGTTTGTCAAGGGTTTTATAAAATAATTTAATAACCACTTGACACATTAAAGAAAGGATGTTAGAATTATGGCAAATAGCAGTAACATCAATTATTATCTCCAGCAAGCAAGCTATATGCTTCTAAAAGCAATCTACTCAGAAACCGAGGAGCTAAAAGAGGCTCTAAACGCTGGCAAGGTAGATTTGTCTCAACCCTGTGCAAAAATCGGTATGTTGTCTTCTTTGAGAACTCAGATAGAGTTCATGGTTGAAAAGCCTTAAAATGTAGAAAGAAAGGAGAGACTGATATGAACGACAAGATTTACCTTCAGCGTAGAACCGAATACCTACTCCAGAAGGCAATTGAGTCCGAAACTGAAAAGATAAAGGAAGCTATGGCTCACAATGCAAACGCAGATGTCAGTCATTGTTGCACCGAGATTGGTATTTTTGTTGCACTCAAAAATCAGGCGAAAGACCTGATTGAAAAGCTCTAAAGGTTGACAGAGTACAGGATTAAAATATATCCTGTACTCCAATGAGCCTTTAAGGTTCAATAATTTGTCAAGGAAAAAGACATTAACACCCACGAGAGAAAGGCTATTTATGGCTACTATCAACACTAAAAAGAACGCTACCCTCAACCGTGTCCAGATGCTCAAGGACAGCAACTCCAACATGGAATATCTTTCTATTGATGGTATTCCTTGCGGCTACATGGGGTCTGTCTCTGAGGCAGACCGTGAAGCTGGTATCCGCTGTATCCAGAAGATTGTGGATAACAGTAACAAGAAGGGCTATGACCTCATTCGTGAGGTGATGGCGCAGGTCAAGTTTGAGGCTGACATGAACGAGAAGCAGATTCAGCCTGATGAACAGGTGAAAATCGAAGACGAGGACTGTGTTATCAGCTACCAGTCCAAGAAGATTTATGACATGGCTGGTAAGGAACTGGCAGATGCTTCTGACATTGGAGACAACACTCCCAAGGAAGCCATCCGGGAGATTTTGAAGCTTCGTGCTCAGGCCAAGCTTCACAAGCTGGAAGAGATGGAGGATGACGATGACGAGGAGTAATTCTTCTATCTTCGCTATCTCAAAGGTCAATTAAACAATAAACAGGAGAGGGTTGAAATATACCCTCTCCACTTTTAAAACGAAAGGAAGTATAGAAAATGAAAAATAACAAGTCTATCTTTGGTTGGTTTGTTTTTACCTATAAGATTATTCTTGTTTTAGCTGTTTTTAAACTCTTTGGATGGTGTGAGGTTATTCCAGATAACGTTATTGCAACATCCTTTATTGTTGTTACAACCGCAGAGTTAATCTCTATTGTTCATGATGGCTTAACAAGAGGAGTTTTAGCGTTAATAAATGCGTATGAGGACAACAAAAGATGGCATCAATTTAATAAACCAATTGAAGATTCCAAAGTAAAACTTTATTGGAATCCAGAAGCAAAAGAAATCATCAAAATTGAAGATAAAAACTAAGCAATAAGATAAAGGGTAGGAGTCCACAAGCTTCTACCCTTTTCTTTAAATTTGAAAGCTCCAGTTTACCGTGAACTGTTTACATAGATACCATTAACTTGGTTTTGATTCCTTATGAAAGGAGGACTACATTATGTAGAAAATAATCGCCATTGACTATAAGTATAACATTCTTGTTGTACGCATGATTAAAAATCGTAACTAATATTCGCCGTATTAGTTAAGTGCTAAAGAGAAGTACACGGTAATTGCTTCTTTTTAGTTCTTCATGTATCTAATAAAACTTTCAAAAATTCTATTATTGTTGTTTTCGTAATCAAGAATCGTAACTAACCGACATTAGTTATGAGTTCAGGAGGAGAACACGGATTTTCTTTTCCTGACTTGATTATAATATAGCACACTTAAAACCATTTGTCAATACCTTATAAAAATATTTTTGGAGGTACAGTTATGAACACTCAGAAAACTCGAAAATCTTGTGAGGATTATGTGGAATATTCTCGGTTTCCTTGCAAGTCTTTGGCAAAAGCAAAAACCATGATTGAAGAGCTCAGAGTTATGAGACCTGAGATGATTCATGTTATTCAGTTTGGTAAGACATGGGAAGTAGTTTCCTATGCTTACAAACCTGTTGTTAACAACTAATTTGTTTCTTATTTGAAAGGAGTTCAGTGTTATGTCTACTATCAATTTCGAAAAAGCTATCAAGTACATCAAGTCTCTTCCCGCAGTTCCTGATTCCGCCCTTACCCCTGATGTTATCATCAAATGGGACAAGACCAAATCTTCCCGTACTGAATGGGGAGGGAAAATAGTTGAAAAGAGTCCTGTGTTCTATTGTCCCAAGACAGGAGAGGTTGAATTCCTTGAACGTAGGCCAAATAATTATAAACACGACTATCTTTTTGATAATTTGGACGATATAAGAAACCCATACATCACTAACGAAAAGGTTTCTGTTACAACTGCAAAGAAGGAAATCTTTTCTTATTATGGAAAGTACCACAAAGAAATTGACGCATTTGAAATTGCGTCTGTTAAGATGAACGGAGGTAGAAGCAAGGATGGAGAAAAACGTTGTTGGGAATATAAAGACATAAATATTGAGCGGTATTTCTTATTCAAAAATGGAGAAGCAATCAAAGGTTTTTCTTGTCTCCAGAAAGATGGAAAGTTTTATAATAAAACTCTTCTCCATTGGTTACAGAGTGACATCCCTCAGAACATCCATAACAGATATTTCGATAAACAGGGTTTGCTTTTCTTTAGATTTGAAGCCACCGAGGAATGGCTGAGAAGAAAAGCCTATTGGATTCCATTTCGAGTGGGACACTGGTATGAAAAAGTTGCAGAACGACCCATGAAAGAAAATAGTGTGAAGAAATCCCTTGTTGAATCTGAAGGATTGACCGACTTTTCTAAGGAATATCTATCCAATCTTTTTAAGATTAGCGACCAAGGTGTTATTTGTGTTCCATATAAAGATGGAGTATTGGTTAGATACTATGAAGGAGGTTACTATACTTCTCAAATAATTAGTTATAAAGAAAAGTATAGATTCTTCTTCAATGAAAAGGAGGAATTCATTTTACAGAAAAGAGGTGATAAATGGAGCTCATGTGCAGCTAACAACTGCTATTCGGCTTGTTCTGCTGAACGCATCGTTAACTTCAATGAGCTAAGAAAGGTTAAGCGTATCGACAGATGTGTTGATGTCTTACTTAACAACGAGTTTCTAAACAAAGATAGTTTTATTGTAAATCTTATTTACACTTTGAAATATCCCATTGTTGAAAAGCTTGGAAAAGCTGGATATAAATATCTTATGTCCAAAATGATTTGGTCTCCAACAACTTTGTTGAGAGATAAATTTGAGACAACTCCTAAGAAAACGGGAACTTTGTATGAAAATTTAGGAATGAATAAGATTCAGCTCAAAATGCTGGAACAATTTAGAGACCCGTACAAAAATACTTTACCAAGTATCAAATTCATCAAACAGATTGGGGGTGATGATGTAATTCATTGGGATGAAAAGAAATCCCGGAAGATTTTCAAGTTTGCTTCGAAAGCAGGAGATTGGAGTGGACTTGTTATAAAAGAAAACTATCTTGGCGTTCCTGATTGCGTTAGATATGCAAGAAAAGATTTTATTCCTACTGACCAAGATAGAAAAAACATTAAAAACTTAATCAATCTTCAAGATAAAACTCCTGGTATTGATGTTGTTAGAATGTTTAGAGATACGGTTTATACTATGTGTGACCGTGTTCATGAGATTCTTCCTAATATGAATCCATTTGAAGCTCGAACTCTTAGAGATTTGGAATGGATGCACAACCAATACACGGACATTGCAAACGCACAAAGATATAACAGTCTAAAAAAGGATGGAAGGTGGGATAAATTCAACAAAAAGAGAATTGAAAAGTACGAAAAGATTGGAGATGAATTTGAAATCATTGTTCCTCGTGAACCAAAGGACATTATTAACGAGGGAGCAAGTCTTAACCATTGTGTTGGTGGTTATCTGGAATCTGTGGCTTCTGGATACAAAACCATTCTTTTCTTGAGAAAGGTTTCTGAGCCAGACAAAAGCTTCTATACCATTGAAGTTAATAATTCTAATGTTGTTCAGATTCATGGTAATCATAACAAATGGTTGGGTAATAACCCGGAAGCCATCCAATTTGTAATTGATTGGTTAGAGGACATTCAAGTTTATTGTTCTCTTAGAATCCTGTTCAATCTTGGTCAAGGATATTCTGGAAGTAATAATAATCTTGACCACAGTAGTTATAAGCTCAACAAATTTGTGACTGCATAAGGAGGTTAACATGAATAAACAGATTGAAGACTTGAGTTATTTGGCAACCATGGAAGTCATTCGAGCTCAAACCCGTCATGCCGTAGCTAAAAGGCATGGAAAATTCAGGTATGAAAACAATCGTAAGTACAAAGACAAGAGAAAGGAGGTGAAAGATTTTTATTAACCTATTGACAAGTGGTTGTTTTCATGATATATTTGGCGTAGCCAAGTGATTAAGAAAGGAAGTAAAAATTATGTCTACTATTATGCTTATCGTTGTTATTTTCTTTATAATTTTAATAGCTGGTGTATTCTATTGTGAATACGATAATCCCAAATTCCTTTGGACATTCTCCGTTATTTGGGCATTAGCATTTATGATAATGGTTCTGGTTTTCACAGGGATGAAACCCCCTGCAACGACTCCCGAAATAGAAGTAGAACCTAATGTGTACTTTGTATATGCAGAAAAAACTTCTGAAAAAGATGGGGTAGTCACATTCGCAACTGTTAACCTGAAAGATAATCGGTTTTATACATGGGTAAGTGAGTATGAAACTAAATATCCAGATGTCCCTTATATGCTCACAATGGATAGCAAGGGAACAGCAACTTTGGAAGATGACGAGATTCTTGTTGTTTGGGCTAATAACAATTAAGGAGGTGAGAAAATGATTACTATTGAGTATATTCCTCGTTCAAGAGGTATGATTAAGCTGACCAACGATAAGACTTTTAAGGAAGTCACGGTTATGTTTGATGACATCGAGCAAAGAGATGAAATGGTTCTCAATTTACTTGAGAAAATCTGCAAGGGCGAAGATGAATAAGTAATTACAAACCTTTGTGATTTAAGAAAGGAAATAAAATTATGAAAACTCTGAATGTAACTGTTAACTGCCTTGGCGTGTACAACTCCTCTATTCAAGTCCCTGATGACATGACTATTGACGAAGCTATCAAGTATGCTTCTGAGCATTTGAATTTAATTCCCATGGGTCAGGTTGAATGGGTTGGAGATGCCAACCTCGACGAAGAAAACTGCGATTTCGACGATTAACAACTATTTGTGATTTAAGAAAGGAAGTAAAACATTATGAAGAAGTATATGTACATTGACTGCTGTGAGCGTGAGATTGGTACTCCCGAATTCTTCGATGATTTCGATGAAGCAAAAATCTATCTGTTCAAAAAGTGGTGTGAGTATTGCCGTTATGTTGACACAGACAACTGGGATGTTGAAGTTTCTGATATGGATGAACTGGGAGAAATTCTTGAAAGATTTGTTCAGGAAGAAATCATTGATGACCAGAACGATTATGATTACACAATTGCATGGTGTGAGATGTTCGGGTCTCATGACTGGGATGGTAAAATCATCGAAGTTGAAATCTAACTCTCAAATAGCATAATCTCATTTATCATAACTTAATTTATTATCCTGAGCTATCGGGTTTACGGGCAGAAAGGAAACATTATGAATAACGTTTATGCTAACATCAAGGTCGCAACTCTGAAGCCGGGTACTTTCTTCAAGATGTCTTATGTATCCGATGTTACCCTGAGTGCCGCTGGTCGAAAGGCGGGTGTTCACGTTCTTAAGCGTGTTATTGGAACCTACCGAGTTGGTATTAGTTACAAGAACACCAAAAAGGCAATCGCTCGTGCTGAAGCTAAGGGAGTGAAAATGGAGGATGTTACCAAGCTTCCTTGGGGTCAGTGGAAGGATGATAGTTGCAGAATCATCTGCCACACCAATAAGGCTGGACAGTATAAAGAATATCTCCGTGTGTACGATACTCCCAACAAGCCCAAAGTCCAGTATTATATTGATTCCACTCCTGTAACCAAGGAGTATCTTCGTACTACTGGGTATGTCCCTGAGAGTTTCTTTACGAACAAGAATGATACTGGTTGCTACAGTATCTGTTTGGATAATATTGAGTGGTTAGGCAAGCCTGTTCAGTAAGTATCAACAATGAGGGAGAGTGAAATATCTCTCCCTCTCATTTAAGAAAAGAGATTAAAGATGATTGTTCATGTAACTAACATTGAGTGGGATATTGAAGATGATACCCCTATCGAGGAGCTTCCTAAAGAAGTTGACCTTGAGTACGATGACCTTTGCACCAGTTTTTTAAGAGATATGGCAGATTCTGTTTGTGAAAGGCTCGAAGAAAAATATGGATTCTGTGTGGCTAATTTCGCCATTGATATTTGAAAGGAGATTAATTATGTCTGTTCAAAGAACTGGGAATTTCAATGTCGGTATTTACTATGATGAAAACTTAGACAAAGACGGGAACTCTTGGTATCTGGTAGTACTTGATAAATTCACACCAACAGGAACTTATGTTGGCAAAAAAACTTTTTATTTCTCACTGGATGCTCTTATAGTGAGAAATTTTTATAGCGATGCCTTAGATTCTCTTTGGAAACTACCTGATAATACTAAGATTACAGGAGGGAGATGGGTCTGGGAAACGGCTTAAAATAAAACTCGCATTTTATCCATTTAATTGTCCATCATTCAAACACATTTGTATTTAAGAAAGGAAGTATTTATTATGCGTAAGACTACTAATTCTCGTAATCCTATTTATGATTCTTATGACGCTCCCATCCATACTGACAAAATGGGTATCACTTGGGAGGAAGCTGGTCGTTATATCAACAATTGGAATGTCTGGGAAGAATATTTTTCCAAATCTACTCTTGAATGGGTACTGAAAAATCTTTCTATTGGAGATATTTGCGGAATCCATTATATCCCTCAAAACCGTGTTGTTCCTGATGGGTATTGGGAGAAAAATTATGAACGTGAGTGCATTGAACATTGTCATAGCTTTGAGGAATATCAGGGTGACACCGATTTCCATCGCACTGTTTATCTTCCTGCTATTGGTTATCGTGTTCCTTATAAGTATCAGCAGGTTGGTAAACTGGCTAAGGTCTATAAGGAAGCACTTCTCCGTGAATATCCTTATTTGAAGGATTACAAATTTGAGTCTTATGTTCCTTCTTATACTCCGAGTCCCGAAATTTACATTAAACTTACCTATAAGAACAACAAGAGAGAAGATGTTACCGTTTCCCTCTATACTCCTGTTAAGGCTCTTAAAGAAAAGGATTCTATGCAAATCTATAAGCGTCATTGGAGTTACAATGGTGATTATTATCGTAATCAGCCCGAATACAAAGAGAAAATCCTTGGCGTTCTGAAGTCTCGTGAGTTCCATGAGCTTCGTGAAAAGGTCGATGGTAAGCTTTACAACTATACTGGTGAGCTTATCTAATATTCGGGGAGGGAAACCTCCCCTTTATATAAAGTTCCTATCAACCTATAATCTATAAAATATTAAAGGAGATTTGAATTATGTCTACTATGAACAACACCATGAACACCACCGAGAACCGTAACTATATCGCTGAGTTCTATAAGAATCCTGAACACAACTATGGAGATTTCTTTGGAGCTTACGTTGCTGATGAAAAGATTGAAAAAGTGAACAAGGAAATTAAGTCTTTGTTTGAACAGATTGACAGCAAGAAGGAAGAGCTTTCTCGTTTGAATACTCTTCGCTATAACGAGATGTTCACCCCCACCGACAAAAAGTTGCTGCTTCATTATGAGCCCGAACGTGGTAATGTCGTTGAGGCGTATTTTGACATTGTTACAGGTTTTGCCGTAAATGTTAATGATTACGATGGAGATGAAATTGGTGTCACTTCTGTTGGTAGAAAGGCTGGTGAATTTCAAGTCGTTTCTGGTTATTGCCTTCCTTTGGGAGCAATCGTACTTAGATATTATACCTATAAAATTGCTACTAATAATGCTCGTTGTTCTTTTTGTCTGACGAAAGAAACTATTGTTCCTATTCTTGATTATGATTCTCCGTCTTTTGATAATAACGGGAATTGGAATAATAGACCTCATTATTATCAGGACGCTACAGAATTCATTAGAAAGATGTATAATCTGCCTGATTATAACTATTCGGTAAATATCTCTCAGTTCTGCCGCTATCTTGAAAACAACAAGTCCACAGAGGTTATTCTGAGAACTGCACCTGAAACTGTTATTAGAACCCTCTTGGACATGAAAGTAGATAAAGCAGAACCTATTAACAAAATCCTTAATTTGACCAAAGAAGAGTATGATTCTTTAATTGAAAAGGATATGTTAAACGAATTTATCACGGTTCAGAGTACCATTAAAGCAGCTTTCTCTGACTCTAAGAGAGAGAATCAGGCGTTGGGTAAAGATGCTTTCTTACATTATACCAACGAAGAATGGTTTGACTTGATTGAGAAATCTCACTATTGGGCAGATGAACTTCGTTTCAATCAGGTTGGTACAAACAATAATTCTCCCATCTTAAGTTGCCTTGGTGCATATTTGAGAACTGGTTGGCATTATACCACTTCGCTTTTCTACAAATATTATAGCTTTGGCAAATTCATGGATTATGTTTGTGAAGAAGCATCCAATCAGGGCTTCCAGTCTCTTGATAATTTTATGGGTGAATTGAGAGATTACCTGTCTATGTGCGATACAATGAATATTAAGCCGACTTTGTATAGTGGCTACTTGAAGCAGACACATGATATTCTCGCTCGAAATTATAAGATTCACCTTAATGAAGAACAGGAAATTGCATTTGCAAAACAGTACGAAGAATTCAAGGACTATGTTACCAAAGATAAAAAATATGCGATTGTCCATCCGAGCCATCCTGAAGATGTTAAGCAGGAGGGTTATGCCCTTAACCATTGTGTATCTTCTTACTTGGGAAAGATTTGCAAGGGTCTTAGCAAGATTGTGTTCTTGAGAAAGGCTCAGGAAACTTCTAAGTCTCTGGTTACGATTGAGATTTGTGAGAAGGCCATTGTTCAGGCAAGAGGTGCTTCTAACAGAAGTATTTCTCAGGATGAATTCGCTGCTATTTGCGAATATGCGAAGAAGAATGAACTGAAGGTAAGAGTTTCTCCTCGTGGATAATCATCCGCATTAACTAAAACAATAAAGCTGTCCTATCGGCTATACGGGGAGAAAAGGAGTAGAATATGACTACTAAGACTTATGAGAACATGACCGTTACCGTTACTTGCAATGAAAGCGAAGATACTGAAATGATGGAGCTCATTAAAAAGATGAACGATACCAAGGCTACTCGTGAGCGTACCGAGGAATTCTATCTTCCTCGCATCAAGGCTATTGGTGCTGCTAAATGGGCTGAAATCTGCAATCAACTTCTTGGGTTGTGTGAGACGGCTGCGAGTTTCAATGTGAGAGGTACGATTGATAGTTACCTGAAAGTTTCTTTTTGTAGAAATGATACTGGTGAGCGTTGCCGTATGTGGCTTTCTTACAGTTCTATTAGTAAAGATAAAGGTTATTTTATTAATTGCTCGATAGCAGGAGGTATTGCAGATTCCCATTACTTAAATCCTGATGAAAAATATTATCCTTCCTGTTTGGGCGAAGATAAAGATAGTTGGCTTGTCAAGTGGGATGATTATAACATTTATAATCTTTTCCGCTCCGCTCTTATGAGAGAAATTGAGCGCAGAACCATCATTGAAGAAGGTCGAATTCGTTCTATCCGAGAAAATTATGACGAGATTGCTGGGAAGTAATTCCCAGCTTTCTTTTTATTTGTACCTATTCACAATTGACTTTAATTAAGAAAGGAAGTATAATTATGGCAAAGAAAAAGTACACTCACACCAAGCAGGACATCGAAAACATCGTTAATCAGATTCGTTATCGGATGGACGAATTGGAAATCAGCGATGATGTTGCTATTTACTTCAATGGCAAGCGCTACAAAAATGTTGGACGCTGGGACACTGAAACTGAAGAGTATGAAACCAGTTGGGTTCTTGAGGATGATATTTATCCCATTGATTACTGTGAATATGCTCCTGATGATAATATCATTTGTATCTCTTCTGAGGGGTATCTCTATGACTACATGAATTCTAATTTCATGTATATGGATGAACGTGTGCTTCCTAATAAATCTCTGTATACTGAGATGGGAACCACTTGGTTTTATATCCTTTGTCCTTCTCGTGATGAATGGGAAGATTGGCAAACCACTCGTAAGCCCGGTGATTATCGCAAAATCATCATTTAAATATAAATCAACAATTTTAAGGAGGAACAAATTATGAAGAAGAAGACTATCGCTGAGAAGAGAGCTATCCTGTATCGTGAGTGGCAGTTGGCGAAGTTAGCAAATGACGAGTATTATTATAATTATACTTTAGCTTTAGGTATTCCCGATGAAGATGATGATGAAGATGTCCTATGGGATTTGGAAGCAGGCTGGTACGACGATGACATTGATGAAACCATTGGGGTGTATCTCAGCGCAAAGAAGCATTATGGAGAAGGAGGTTATTATGTGAGAGAAAAAGTCATTATGGATGAAGATATGGCTTTGTATGAGGCTGGATATGGAGACCTTCCCAAGCGCATTTACAAAAAGCATGGCAAATGGGATAAACGATAAGAAAGGAGAATGAATATGTATAGCGAAGATTATTTGTGTCCTGTATGTAGAAGTCATCTTATTCCTGCTCATGGAGGACTCTATTGCGATGACTGTGAAAACATTTTTGAGCCTTGGGAGTGTGCAAATACTCTCAAGACTCTTGATGAAGATTATCGTGAACAGAAGGCTGTTGACCGTTTTTATGGACTGGAGGATTAATTTCTCCAGCCTTATAAAATATCATTTTTATTTTAGAAAGGAAATATATCTATGTCTAAGAAAAATACTAACAAGCACATCATTTGGAGCAACTACAACCTGAATCTCGATGATTGGGTCGATGATATTAAAGCAGTTTTTGATGAACAGGGCTTCGATTACTCTGATTGGACTGAATCCAAGTTCCACGAAGTTTTTACCGATAAAATGTACGAAGCCAATAACGAATATTTTCACGATGAACAGTTAAACCTCAATATCCCCACTGAGGGACGTATCATTGCCATCGCTGATTTGGGTTTGTGGAATGGCAGAAGAATGGGATATAAGCTCAAAGACGAGAAAAACATTCGAGCTTGCCTCTCGTTTGACGCTGACTGTGAGTATGGAGAATGGTGGGTTGATTCTCACAATAATCTACGCTCTCGTCAAACGCATCACGATGGTACAAACTTCTTGCTCTATCGAGAGGTAAAACCTGAAATTACTTCTGACCAGCTTGATAATTTCTGCTGGAAAATCTACAACGGCAAGGCAACCTCAAGAGATATTACTAAGTACACTCGTGCAATCGGCAAGCGTGTCAAGGATGTCTACGGTTGGTAAAAAAGACAAGACAGGTAAGTATCACCATACTTACCTGTCTTTTAAAATTCCAGTTCCTATGAACTGTTCACATATACGTCTCCTTTGTCTAAGGTGGAAAGGAGGGAACCCCGCTATGACTTAGATTAAGTAGATTGACTACTTCTTCAATGTTTATTTAGTAACTGTGTTGCTAAATAGTCTCTTTATGAGATAAGACATTAAAGAAACCATGACATCGGTATTGGGCTGGGAGGCATAGGACTCTCTTCCCTCAGCGTAACAGTGGGTTTAAGACCGCTCTGTAAGTTATCGGTTATAAATTTCTATTCGATTCAAAGGGATATGAGCCCCGAATCAGAAAAATATAATCTACACACTTACTACTTGTTTTATTCCCACTGTTACGATACCATATTTAATTCCAATTGTCAAGACTTTTTAAAAATTATTTTTATTAAAGGAGAACTTATTATGAAGCAGTATAACAAGATTGGTTTGAGCACGATTGACGGTTTCACTTCTGCTTTCGTTGATACCCCTATTGGTCGTTTTATTATTAATGCTGGAAACGAAGAAGGATATGATGAAGTGTTTGTATCTTTTCAGCGTGACCCCCATGATGGTGTAGTAGAGCCTGAACAGACTTTGTTCCATTGTCAGGAAGAAGAAGGTAAACTCAAATGTCATCTTTGGAAAGATGAAATGTCCGATGATTGTACCGATGATTATGTGCTTAAGGCCATTTCCAGAAAAGATTTAGAGGAAGAATAAAATTAAGCTGTCCTATCGGCTATACGGGGAATAAATATTTAAAGGAGATTTTGTTATGAACTACTCTGCGATTGTTGCTTTCGATTACAAGAATTTTTGTCCTTCTCTGTCTCGTACTGATACCAAAACTATGACCATTCAGGATATTCAGAAGGAGGTGGATGAAATTTGCATCTGGTTTGACCAAATGTGGCCTTTTGACAAATCTATGGTTGACAAACATATTCCTGTTTCTTGGATGAAACGTTCTACTAAAACCGTTGGTCGTGCTTCTCGGAGAAGAGTCGGTGGAGTTTATAAATACTCTATTGAGTTTAGTAAAGAATTCTTAAATGCAACGACTCCGGTTGGATTTCACTCTACAATTCTTCATGAGTGTCTACATTGCATTGAATACAATGGTCGTGATGGTTGGAGCCATACAGGTCTTTGGAAAAGCAGAGCAATTGACATCACCAATCGTACTCCTTTTGATATTAACCGTACTGTCCAAAAAAGCGAAATTACTCCTGAATATCAGAAGATTATGATGGCAAAATACAAGTATAACATTGTTTGTGAGTGTGGATGGAGTTGCCCCAGACAGAGAATAAGTGACTCTGTTAGAGAGATTGCTAATGGTAATCTTCGCAAACGTTATTATTGTCCTAAATGCGGTTCCAAAAATTTGAAGGTCATCAATTTGGTTTAATTTGAAAGGAGAATTATTATGAAACACATCACTTCTACCCTGTTCAACTCTTTTGACGATTATGCGGACAGTGCAACTCAGCTTCATATTTACGCATTTGAAACTCAGGATGAATATGAAGAAGCAAAGGAAGTGTCTGAGTCTCACAATCCCGAAAAGGAAACCGAATATCTTGCGGAGCTGGGGTATCACGATGACCCTATCCCCTGTGAGCCCATTCCCGGTTTGAGGTATTCTTCCTATGGTTTTACCATTGTGGGAGATTTCCTCGTTGTCGTTAAAACTATCATACTTGACGTTTAAAACAATATCTGTTAAAATGAAAGGAGATTTAATTATGACTACTTTGGGAACGAACGCACAGGTGATTACCTCTAAGAATACTTCCATCAATTCTAAAAAACTTCCTGCTGTCTACAACAAGATTGATTGGGATGCTCTTATGATTGATTGGATGGTACAGAATGGAGTTGAAAATCCCATTGGTATCATTCTGGATTATGGCTGTGGTCGTTATACCCAGCATATTCAGGATTTTGTTAACTCAAAAGGTTTCTATTACATCGGTTATGACCCTTACTGGAACAATATCGACTTTGATAAAGAAATCGAACAGATTTCTAAAATTAATGGAGGAGGTCTTGCCGCAGTTATCTGTTCTAACGTTTTGAACGTTATCCCTTGGTGGACTGGAGTGAAACGGGTTTCCAGTTTGGTTCATTATTTAGGCTATCAAGCTCACAACAGATATTTTATTACCGTGTACGAGGGCAACAAATCTGGAATTGGGCAAGAAACTAAGAAAGATTGTTGGCAATGGAATAAAACCCTTGACCATTATCTTTTCACTTCTCAAGATGACATCAAGAAAGGTGTTATTACCAACATCAACGTTAAGAATTTGCTGAAATAAGAAAGGAGAATTATTATGGCTAAGTATACTACTATCAATCAGACTTACTTCTTCCAGCACGATATTGATTATGAGGGCGTAAATTACAGAATTTATGCTCCTTTAGTTAATATCAACTCTCGTTTTATTGTTGAATACAAAGTTCCTAAAGTAGACATCCTTGATGAAAATATTCCAGAAACGGTTTCCATTCTGGTTCAGATTACCAATACTCACCCTTATGAATATGATATTCGCAATGTGTATTGGCGAATGCGAAATCATAAGTCTGAAAAGTTTGTGTCTAAGTATCGCAAGATACTTGATAATATTGTTCCTTTGATTCATCAGTAAGCAATCCATCCCTATCCACAATCTATATTTATTTGAAAGGAAGTAACTATTATGTCTAAGAAGAACACTCAGAAGAAGGAATTCACCATGTCTCGTGAGGAATACATCGAACATCTGTCCATGAAGTCCAATGAGGTTCACATGACCACTAAGAACTCCAAGACGGGATGCGGGGTGATTGACCTCGCATTTCCCGTTATTACTTGTCGTGAGGATGCTCCGTGCAAAAAGACGGGTTGCTATTGTATGAAGGGTACTCAGCAGATGGCAACTGTTCAGGGTGCATATTATCGCAATTATCGTTTGTACCATGAAGACCCTGTTGATTTCTGGAATCAGGTTCAGTTCAAGCTGGCCCATTGTGGTTTGCCTAAAATGAGATATTTTGACGCTGGCGACCTCCCCGATTATGCTTTCATTGATGGCATGGTCGCAACTGCAAAAAAGTTCCCTGAGATGAAATTTATGGCATTCACAAAGAAGTATTTCTTGGTGAATCAGTGGATTGACAACAATGGTAATCTCCCTGATAACCTGAACATCATCTTCTCGGCTTGGGATAAGGATTGGGAAGTTCTGAATCCTCACCATTTACCTGTTGCTTATGTGGATTTCAAGGATTCTGAAAAGACTCCTGTTCTCCCTGAAAAGTATCAGACTTGTCCCAATCAAAAAGATAAGACCGTCACCTGTTCTATGTGCGGCAAATGCTGGCGCAAAGATTTGGGTGCTGTTGTCTTTAAGCAACATTAATCACCGATAAGCCTTGACAAATACAGGAAGGAGTGATATATTATATTCAAGGCTTGTCATGAAAGGAGGTGGTTGGTGGATGACGTTCGAAGGATACCTCTTTTGCTTCAATCTGGTTTTCATTGTCCTTTTGGTTCTTGGAAAATCTGTGAAGTAAGCCGAATGAGAGGAGAGGGTAACACCTCTCCTCCCATGTCTCCACCTTTGGTTTTAATTTAGAAAGGAGTTCTATTATGTCTAAAAAGCTGGAAAAAGTTCATGAGTCCGATAACGAATTGCTGACCGAGGTTTCTAATTCCTTGATTCTTGAGGCTGTCTCCCATTTCAACACGACTCGTTCCCGTCTTCGTGATGGAGATGAACGGTATTTTTATAAATGGGATGAAGTGGATGCCGTCCTTTCTCAGTTGAAAGACCCTGATTCGGTTTCCATTCAGGCTGAAAAGGATTTTGATGGGTCTGTGTTTTGTTACATTATGAACTTCGCAGTCCTTAAGAAAGAAACTCGTATTCGTTAAATAAGAAAGGAGAACAATTATGGTAAAGATTACTCTTACAACTGGTCAGGAAATCATTGCTCGGTCTATCTATTTTGAGGGAAATCTTGCAATTATCGACTACGATAATGCTTACAGTTCCAGTCTTATCGAAGATGTTCAACACATCAAAGAGGAAGACTGTTGGAAATATATGTAACCATAAACAAAAATTTAGAAAGGTGGTAGTTAAATGAATTTTATTATCGGTTATTTAATTCCATTCATTGTTGTCTTTTTTGGATGTCCGTTCGTTTATACTCTTTTGGGTATTTGGTTCGGAATTCAGCTTTTGGGTATTTGGGTTCTTTCTGACCATCCAGAAAAATCTAAAGAACCAGAAGAAAAATGGGATGATTGTCCTAATCTTCCGTATGAGGTTGTTCGGGAATTGTGGAATGAACGTGACCCCAATATAGATTATGAATTGAAAGAAGATGACTTTAGTTAACTTCTTTTAATTTAAGGTAGGGTGGGTGGGTTAGTATAGTCCGAGAGATATTTTCCCATTAACGGGGGAATATTTCCATCCAAACAGGGGAGATATTTTTCTCCGCCGCTGACACGCATAAATCATAGTTCTATGAAAACACGAAACGCCAGTGTTTTCAACCTTGCATAAGTGCAGGGGTCTTTTGTGTCAGTCGTGCCCGAAGGGGATACTATGTTTTGTTAATTTATGACCCCGTTCGCTATTCGCTCACTTTCACTCGCCCCTCGACAGGCGTTCCCTTCACTCCCCACTACGTTAATGCCTACGTTCACCGATAAACTTCTTTCAGGGATAACCGCCATCAATTCCCAACACGCAAAAAGTCCTTGAGTTATTATTAATCATTTTTGTCTCACTTAATCTACCAGTATACTCTTACCAGTAAATTTTCGTGAAACCTGATTAATAATAACTCAAGGAGAAAATCAGCTAATAATTCAGTTGTTCTTTTTTACTTTTTCTCTTGTCTTCTTACTTCTTCTTTCTCGCCGCCTGAGCCTTTCTTGCACGTTCTCTCAGAGCTTCTCTCTGTTCCTCAGTCAAGTTTCTCGGCTTACGATTAGGGTTCTTACCCAGTCTGAAATCATACAAAGGACAGTTGGCGCAAGGACACATCTTTACCTCAGAATACTGTCCCCCACAGCAATCCAAACACTTTGCACGAATAGCCTTCATAGGAGTCATTACCTTGGTGTTTCCATCTTCGGCTTCGGTATCTTCGGTATCCTCAAGCTCAATATCTTCGAGCTCAGTATCCAGTTCCATCTCGTTCAGCTTTTCGTTTTCGTTCATTTTAAAACCTCCAATGTTATTTAAAGAATTGTTTTATCTTCTTTTGATAATATAAGTATACCAGATTGAGATTAGAATGTCAAGAGGTTAATAATATTATTAAAAAAAGAAACTCCCAAGTGTAATACTTAGGAGTTAATCTTTCTATTCTCTATTTTTCTCAACAAAGGTTTGAAAGGCTTCAGGATTCAGTTTAGGATATTCAGCCATGGCAGTTTCAGGTTCAGATTCAAATTTCTGTTTGCATCCCATTTTCTTTAGTTCCCCATCAATAGCTTCAATGAGATGATTTTCACATTTATGACAAAGGATAATTCTACCTTTATCATTTAGCTTTGTGTTAAACCTATAAGGAGCAGTATCCAGCCACATTGCAAGGTCAAGCTTATTAGGCGTATCTGGAATTATTGCACCACAAGCCATACAAATTTGATTTGGATTTATCGAGGGAGATTTTTTGTTTACAGTGACCGTCTCAACTGGGTTTTGGTTTTCTCCCACTACGTTATCATTTGCTTCTACGGGGAGAGGATTCTTTCTCGGTCTACCTCTTGGCATATTATGTCAACCTCTTTTCACAAATTACATTCAGTCGGATTTGTGTTTTACAATCAGTTACATTTCACTATTTTGCTTGCAAAATAGAGTTACATTTCAAGCTGTGTGTAGTTACGCAACACTTAAGCAAAAGATAACTAATATTTACGCACAATTAAATATTAATTGTTTGTATTTATTAATTATT
>ERZ1034818.173-NODE-173-length-22002-cov-15.407254_pt1 | contig 22002 bp, 24 predicted proteins | sample MGYA00520595_ERZ1034818 | MGnify/ENA primary metagenome ERZ1034818 (study PRJEB33766, sample SAMN09781689) | gut metagenome | biome: gut microbiome | host: Homo sapiens | place: Madagascar | study: EMG produced TPA metagenomics assembly of the PRJNA485056 data...
CCTCCGCAACCCCATGTTTTCACATAACTGTTGCGTTGACCAATTGAATCTACAACGGCTTTTTTTAATATGTCCCGTTCGTCGGTAACCCGTTTCAGCTCTTTCTGGAGACGGCGGATCTCGGCCTGAGCATCTGACTGTTCTTTATTAGTGGAAGAATCCGGACCGTACTTCTTTATCCAGGCATAAAGGCTGTGGGTGGTGATATCGAGACGTGTTGCAACGCTGGCAACAGAATAACCGCGATCAACAACCTGTTTGACTGCTTCAGTTTTAAACTCTTCGGGATAACGTTTACCGCTCATGGGCACCTCTCTTTAAGCCATCTTAAATGACTCTGAGGTGTCTGTTAAACCCGTGGCGATTCAAACATCAATGTCGCGTAAAGGTAACTGTTACGACAACGCTCCGATGGAAAGCTTCTGGGGAACGCTGAAAAATGAGAGCCTGAGCCACTATCGTTTTAATAGCCGGGATGAGGCCATCTCAGTAATACGGGAATACATTGAGATTTTCTACAACCGCCAGCGCCGCCACACCCGTCTGGGGAATATCTCCCCGGCAGCCTTCAGGAAAATATTATCAGATAACTGCGTAAAAAAAGAACAAATGGTTGTGTCCGCTATTGCCAGTACACCTGAATTTACAGCCTTTCAGATTATCACAATCAATAGCGAACAGACTTTTGAGCTATGTGCGCTTTTAACAAAACGCCCCTTTCTCCACTTTCACCGTATAATAATACATTATTAATTACAATCCCCCCAATAAAAACCGATATTACTAATTATATTTATACTCTAAATAATTCGAATTGCAGGAAGGCGGCAAGCGAGTGACCCCCCAGGAGCTTACATAAGTAAGTGACTGGGGGGAGCGAACGCAGTCGCAACACATGCAACTTGAAGTATGACGAGTATATTACTACACAGTTTGATATCGGCTTTTATTAGTTGGCAAATAAATAATCAACACCGGTTAATCGTTTTAAATTAGTTGATTATACTTTTTTCGATTGCTCATAGGCAGCTAAATAATCTTTTAATGCCTGTGCAATGGGCGGTAGTCCACCAGACTCGGATGCCTGTCCACTTGTCGGTAGCGGGGGTGCCTGACGGGTTGGCTTAAAGCTTACAGTCTCAGACGCTTTCGATAGTTCATAGGCAACTAAATGATCTTTTAATGCCTGTGCAATGGGCGGTAGTCCACCAAGCCCGGATGCCTGTCCACTTGTTGGTGGCGGGGGTGCCTGACGGGTTGGCTTAAAGCTTACAGCCTCAGACGCTTTCGATAGTTCATAGGCAGCTAAATGATCTTTTAATGCCTGTGCAATGGGCGGTAGCCCGGCAGACCCGGATGCCAGTCCACTTGTCGGTGGCGGTGGTGCCGGGCGAGTAGGAGTAAATGAAGTCGCCATCTGACTCATACGACTCATCTGACTCATATGACTCATATTAAAAGTCGTTCTCGCATTAATATTCGACGAACCTGGAGAAAAAGGGGAATGAAATCTCACCGGAGTAAGACGCACAGTCTGAGGGGCTACAGAAAATCCAGATACCCCCGCAGAGCCCACTCGACTTGCGACACCTGTAAGATGCCGCCCTATTGTAGAAACAGCGTTACTAATTCCATTAAGCATAATTTATGCCTCTTTATATCTAATTAATTGGGGTTATTATTAATTCATGTTAAAACTATAACTCATTAAATTAAATGCATATAGAAATATGAATACTTTTGTACAGCTGTATTTATCATTCTGATATGATGAATGCTTGGCGAACTCTCATAATATATCAAAGCAAATAATTAAATTATTTTAAATCAATATAAATTAAAATCCTCGTACCCAGCCACTACCATTCTCATGGACCAAACTGTACAATAACTGACTCGTCTCATCATCCATACAGTTCTCCAAAGCCTTTACCGCATCATTTTTTCTATTTAATCCGAATAAGATAATAAATTCTAAATGTGCGATATCTTTTTTATCAGGTATAATTTGCGGAAATACATTCAGGATAGCTTCCGCATATTTGGGAAGCTTATGATTTGCCGCGGCTACAGCTGCCCACACCAGTATCTTATTGGCAGAAACATCATTAACCATAAAAATTAAAAGCTACGGTTGGAAATGGTTGAGACCAGATCTTTTATCGTTTTCAGCATTCCACTTTCTAGGTTAACATAAGCAGAATATTGCTGAACCGCAAACTGCAACTCTAACATTTTTTCAGGGTCATTAACCAAATCGGTGCTATTAAGTAACTCTGGCACAGAATCGCTCAGTGTTTTACCTACCTCACCCATTTGTTGAGTAATTTCAGATAAATTCATTAAATCTCCTTAATAGTTAATAAAATAAAAACCCCTAACTATTTACATTCATTATGAACCAAATTCCGTCTTCTGTTTCTTGCTGCACGGCACCCTTTCTGATGAAATAATTAAACAACTCTTCGCGCTTTTGACGTTCTGAATCTGAACCAATCTTAGATTTCATCGCACTGATTTTCTTAATACCCGAAAAATGGTGATACAACTCTTCGAGCAAACGAGTCAGTGATAAAACAGGGCCGTTAAGCCCTGTTTGGTTACGTGCTTCAAAAGAGCACAAAATCAGTTCTTGTTCATCCAGTCTGTACGCTAATGAGAAAAAAGGTGTCTCAATCCGCCATCCGATAAAAAAGGCACTGCCACAAAGAAACTCCTTCTGTATTGTGTACCCTTTTTGTTCAAGATAGTGATTAAGCACTTCATCATTAAACGTATCGACCATGATCAATTACCCAGCTAAGCGAGCCGATTGCCCCAGGCGATTAATAAGGTCGGTAAGGTCACGGGCTGTCGTTGTCATATCACGCAGACGGCTAGAGATATCATCCTGCGTTCTGCGAACATCCTGTTTGTAGTTCTCTAAATTCGACGCCTGGAGATTTTCTACAGATTTAGCACGCTGCTCACTGATATCATGATTGGACTTGACAGATTCAGATATCGTTGTTGGCAATGTTTTCGTACCTTCAGCAAGGCTGCAGGCAACAATAAATGGCGTAGAACCGGAAATCCTTTCAGCAGCAGCAAAAAAGCGATTTAATAATCCTGCCTTCTCTGCTAATTCTTGAGCAGCACCAGCAGCCTCTTCAGCTACTTGAGAAGCTTTCTGAGCAGAAGCAGCCACATCATCAGTGACACCAGATGTACGAGTGGCCGCTTTTGCAGCTGCCGCGATAGCTTGCTGCACTGAGGCTGCATCATCTGCTGCATCTGCAATACTTTCGGAAGCCTTCGCCAGTGCTTTAGTTGAAGCATCAGAGGCTGTACTGATAGACTTCGCAGAAGTAGAAGCGGCTTGCTGAACGGCATCACTCGCTCCTTTCGTTACGCTACTAATGGTAGCAAAAGAGCCTAAAATCCCCAGGACAGATGAGATAGCACCACCAATCAGAGCGGCTGTCGCACCGGCTTTTTTCTCATTAATAGCTTTATTTTGGCTATCAAAAACGGCTAGTTGGATGTCATAGCTTTGCGCCAATTGCTTCTGAAGATAATCTTGCAATGTGGTGACCATCTCATTCAACAGTTGTTGAATCGCCAGCAGAAGCCTAGAAATATCCACTCTGCCATCAGTAAGTAAAGGTGAACTGATTGACGAGGTTGATGTCGTTGTTGAACTGGCGCTGCCAGTCGTGCTGCTCAAAACAGAATTAACTGCGATTGCCGCATTGTTATTATCGATAGTATTCATTATAAACGCCTCTTTAACAATTAAACTCGACCGCTGACAATACGGCTATTCACTCGCGCAGAATCAGAAATTAGCATAGAAGCACTCCGTATATAATTCGCCTGGTTTTGCACCTCGAGTGCGGCTTTATCCAGCTCTGCCTTCGCACTCTGACTTAAGCTTTCACTTTGTCGAGTTAAATTTCCCACAACAAAAGCAGAAATCTGTGATAACAGATTATGATTCGCTGCGTCATTATTCAGCACAGTTGTACCAATAGAGCGCGAAGAAGTGGTTAAACCATTTGCCACAGCCGAAATTTGCGATGCAACGTCTTTGACAAGAGTGTCGGCCAACTTAGTGACCGCTTTTACGATGTTTGAACCCACTTTGCCAGCCACATCGCCAACTTTAGACATAAGTGAAGACACCCCGCCAATGCCGGCTGTCAGAATACCTGCGGCAAGAGATAGACCGCCAAAAGCTTGCGCTGCTGTTTTTAACGCCTGCGGAGCCTTATCGCCCATAACATCAACCGCAGTTTGCAGCGCCATTGCTGTTGCACTAACAGCAACAACAGCCCAGAGAACTGGGTTAAAAAAAGCTGCAACAGCAGTTACCGCAACCCCTAACCAACCAAAGACATGACTAACAATTTTACTTTTTTGTGCTTTCTCTTCGGCTTTCTGTTGTTCTTCAAGCTGTTTTTTAAATTCCAGAGTTTTATTTTCCAGCGCTTGATTTTGTCCATCCTTGTAGATCTCGTTGGAGTTCTTCATACTCGCAACTTTCAGCGCTGAGGCATCCAGGCATAACTTAGTGGCCATCATCATCATTGTCTGAGGGTCAACCTTATTCACCTGAGAAAGATAAGGATAGCCAGAGGTTGTACTTTGTGTACTACTCTGTGGTTCTGTCCCACTAGTGCGGCTCATAACATCACCACTAATGCCGCCAAAAAGTTTGCTCAAAACATCTTCAGCAACAGAGGGCGTCACTAATGAGTGGCCTGCCGGCGGCGTTGGTAAAGCGGAACTGTCTGTCCAACTTGCTGATGGGGCAGCGGATTTAACCAGCTGTAAATCCAGCGCGGAAGCCCCTCCAGGTTGATTAATACCTGAAGTAGTCGTAGCGGCACTGACCCCAGACATCACAGACTGGATATCGCTATTTACATTAAGCATAGTTATCTCCGGTTATTTACCAAAGGTTATTGATGATAAAGTTCTGAATAGCAGTGACTGCATATCAGAACGTGAACTCGTTAATAGGTTTAACGTATTTGACATTTGCTGTATTTCAAGCTGGCTATTATTCACCGTCGTTGTCAAATTATTCGCTTGAGCTGAAATAGCTGCTTTCACCGTTTGCAAATCACCTGCGCCTAATGCAGCATTTAGATCGGTAATACCACTTATTGTAACGTCATTGCGAGGATCATTTATATAGTCAAGCACTTCTTTAGGAAGTTGAGCCTTCGCATTCTTGTCGGAGCTACTCTGAACCTCAGCAATTTTAGCATCCACAAGATTCGCCATTTTTTGGGCAGTGGTTGACGCCTTAGATGCCTCATTCATATCAGCAAACTTTGCAATCGACAGATCGCTTTGTGCCTGATACATATAGGAAAACATGAGAATCGCAGCCTGAAAAACACCGAGTTTTTTGAATAGATCAACAACCTGATCTTTCGACATGCGCCCTAAATCATAGGTCAGCGATGTCGAAGTACTCGCATTCGTACTAGCAACTGATGCTGTATTTAATGTATCCATGTATATACCTCTTAATAATCTTTCTTAGCATGACAAAAACTATTAAAAAAACAATTAAATCACATAACACCCTCCTTATAATCAATTACTTTGCCAATCATTAATAATGTATTATCCCTCTGCTCGTTATCAATAAAACAAGCATCGGGTAATGATGCAAAAAAGTCTTTCAATAAATGGAAATAATAAACATGTTTATCTTCGACTATCGATACCCGAGAAGGGCTTTCCAGTAGCCAGTCTTCTGTTAGCCATACATGTTCAATAATAGATAACACTTCATTTAGAATGACATCTTTATCTTTCTTAATGGAGATTGCAATAATATCTGTATAGTTATCAAGCGATAAAAAAACGATTATCCGGCATAAATCGCTAATAATTGAAGATGTCTTTACCTTGTCTTCAAAAGAAGACATATAAGAAAGATCGAACGATAGCGCCCTAATAATAACCTTTAAGTGCTTCTCACGCTCTGGAAGATCCTTGACCTCCATAAACCAGTCAAGTAAAGAGGCTCCGTTTTCAGAGTCCTCGTCCTTAGCCTTTTCATAAAGCTTCTTGATCTTCTGGATACCTTCCTGATTTAACTCACCCACCCCTAACCAGGAAAGCAGAGCCAACTCCCAATCATCTTCGCCTAATAATTCTAATAATAATTTGGCATATTTCTTTTTTAATTCAATCTTAACAAACTTTGATTGCAATAGAGAAGATATGAGCGCGACAATTTCCCCTTTTGGCATATTACCAAACATAGCCAAGTTAGGATCATGCTGTTCCAGCAGCCCACTGTTCTTTAATGATAGTTCTTTTAGTTTATCGCTATCGGTCAGAGTAAGCAGCTCTTGCATATCATTGAGCAGCTTCTCCGTTGTCGTACCTTCCTCTTCTTTCCTGGCGCTACCTTTGCGATACCCTAGGCTTAGCCCTTCAATCGTTTCAGAAAGCGACGAACAGGTAATCATCGCTAATTCATTTTGTAAATTTAATAATGGAGAATTGCTATTAGAAGAGCTTTTTTGCGTTAATTGTTGAGATTCCAATTCAAAATCTAATGAATTAGAATTGAAAATAGATGCGGTGTTTTGATTAAATTCAATACCATTAGCCATTGGAAACTCACGTAAACATTAATTATGAATATTCCATTAAATAGTACTGTACAACAGCTTCCTTTCTACTCTATTCTTAGTCAGTGTAAGTTCACCATATTTTTTCTCATTGTTCAACCACCAGGACGAATAAAATTTAAAAATGTTATCCTCATATAAAATAAAACTACTCAATGGTGCAATGCGTAATCGGGAATTACAACTTCCGATGGGAAACCTAACGATAGGCACAGAAGATAACGATATTGTTTACTTTCCCCTTGAACAAGGCCTCAATCAGTTTTTACTTGATATACGTGAGGAAGGTGTTTTCCTTTTATCTCCAATTGAATTTTGGATTGATGGACAGCCCACTCCCTATGAAGCAGATCAACCATTACCTATCGGAAAGGTCATCGATATAGCGGGGTGTGGCTTCATCATTGGTGATATTGACCACGCCCTGCCATTGTCTGATATGCCAGAAAGGTTCTCTGCCAGGAATCAACGCAAAAAGCGTCTTATCCTGGCAGGCGTGATTGGTGCCGCTATTGCGTTGTCTGGAGCCATCGGCAGTTACGTTTTGCTTTCCCCAAAAGCTGAACTCCCAACGTTTACCAGAGCTGATGTATATCAGCAGCTAAAAGAAAACAAACTTTATGCAATCACCCTGGTATGGCATGGGAAAAATATCGCGCTTTATGGGCGTTGCGAATCAACCACGGATTTAACTCCATTTTTTAATTACCTGAAAGAAAAAAATATTCTTTATTACAATAATATCATTTGCAATAACCAAATCATATCCGCAATTAATGATATTTTAACGGAATACGGTTATAAAGATATCATCATTACAAAAGGTAATAAGCCTGGATTCTTTCTGTTATCGGGATACATTCCCCCTTCACCCAAATGGAGCGAAGTTGAAAATCTGTTACTGAATACGCCAGGAGTTGCTGGATGGGAAATACACAACAACAGTAACAATAAAATCAATGAACTGGCATCAGAGTTTAAGAAGAATAAATTAATAAACTATGTCAATATTTTCAAAAAGAATGATGTCATCATTGTTGCGGGGGAAGTTTCTCAACAGAACGAGAGTAAGATCCTTGCCATTATAAATGCAATGAACAAAAATAGTAACGTCAAGATACTATTTCAGAATATTCAACCGTACATTTCAGCAGATATCTTTCCTGGAAAAATACTCAGAATCAGCGGCACGATGACGAATCCAACAATTGCTCTTGATAACGGTACAAGCCTGGGAATTGGTAGCATTCTGAAAGGAGGCTATGTCATAGACGCGATTGATCCTAAAGATGGTATCAACATCTCCCGCCCAGACGAATATATACATATTCCGCTATCGTATTAACGTCTTGTCATCTTCCCCCTCTTCGGAGGGTTTTTTATTTATTGTATGGAGGTTGTGAGCATAGTTGTTGCTTGATGTGATTCAGCTTTGGTATTAGCGAGGTTGGCTCGTTGAAAGTAGTCGAGTCGCTACATGAGGAAACGTGAATATGTTTCTTTGAGATTAACTTATTAACCAACAGGAGATGTTGATTCTAGGACGTTACTTATTAAGAAGAAGATAATAAAGAAACAACAATAATTCCCCAGCTAAAATAATATATTTTTAGCCGGGGAAAGGATTTTAAATTATTCTACACAAACTGCATAGACATTTGGAGCGTTTAGCGTAACATCCTTATGAGGGTTTTGTGTTATTAAGTCATAAGTAGTTGATACTCCGGATATTTTATCAGCTTCAGTTTGTGTAATCCAAGCTGTTATTGACTGCATAGAACGATAATGGTCATATCCGTTTGCAGGCCCCCATGAATTATAAACGTTTGATAATACCGTCTGTGAGGATGGTAATAAATTTCCACAAAAGGACATAGCATTTGCATAACTGGCTTTATTACCCACTCTTATCATATAATTCGGAGCTTTAATAGTGTAGCTTACTGTTTGCTTATCACCAGATGTAACATTAATTACTGCAGTACCTTTTCCTTTCAAGGTTACTTTCCCTGATTCATCAACAGTCGCAATATTGGTATTCTCTGAATGCCATGAATATGTACCATTACCACCGCTTACCTTCAGTTTAAACTGACTATATTGCAACCAGATATTAGGTAAGTCACCAGTAACGTTCTTACCAAGAATATCAACCTTGTTGTCAATTTTCAGTCCATCAAAAAATGTAACCTCAGGTGCTTTAACATCATGCCCACCACTAACAGTCGCACTAACAGTCGCTTTACCTGCGGAACTGGAAGTCAGTGTTATCGTCGCACGACCATCACTTCCCGTGGTCGCATTTTGCGTCTGAGACTTACCGTTGAACATCCCAAAGTTTGTTGTGAATGCAACAGAGTGTCCCTGCACTGGCTGACCCTCTTTCATCACTTTAACAGTGTATGTAACAGCATCATTACTATTTGCTACTGCAGTTGTCTTATCAGCCTTAATCTCAGTAATACTGGCCTTGGTTTGCTCAACAAATATAACCGCACTGGCATTAAGTGCTGAAGTCATCTCCGCGGTTTTAGCAGACACGACTACCTGCCCTGGCGTACTCGACTTCAACGTTACAGTTGCCTTACCGTTAGCATCCGTTGTGGCACTATTTGCCCCAAGGGTTGCAGTTCCTGAAACAATATTAAATGAAACAGGGACATTAGCCTGAGTTACCCCATTCTTTTTCACCGTCGCGGTATAAGTAATCGCCTCGGTGCCATCCGCTTTAGCCGAAGTCTTATCAGCCGTAAAGTCCGTTACCCCAACCTGGTCGACCACCTGACCATTCGACAGAACGGTAATAGTGAGCTGTACATTGTTAGAGCTATTGCCATTACGGTCATAGGCACGAGCCGTCACTTTATAAATATTGCTACCGCCTTGCACATAAGCCGGCAAAATAGCCTGGTAATCTTGTGCGCTTTGGCTTCCGCTATGCTGAATCTGACCGCCCTGGCTACGTAATGCACTATCATCCCAGACGATACGATCCAGACCGTATTTGCTCTTAACGATCAATTGAATCTTCTGCGTACTGTGTTCAGTACCATTAATATCATGCGGAATATTCAGAGAAAGAATATCCTGCTTCTTGTACTCCAGAATAATATTGTTATTACGCTGAACCAGATCGTAACGGCTGCCTGATAATGTTCTTAACTCGTTAACATACTGTGGCTCAATTTGCTGAGACCACGGTTTATCAAACTGATAACGAAGCTGCATTGAGTAAAGAAGATCATTTTCATTACCCGTACCATGACGGTAATCGATCCCCATCGTCACCAGAGGAATCGGAGTATAGTTTACACCAACGGTCGCCGCACCAGGATTCGACTGCAGCTTATCGGAATTAAACAAAGCAACATTATCACCATAATACTGCTCATACATCAGCTTGGCGCCTAATGCCGGGTATGATGGTAGATAGCCATTAAAGCGGATATCGAAGCCATTTGCTGGGCGCTCATCATAGTCTTTCTTATTGTATGACTCATGCCAGCCGCTCATGCGGAAATAGCCGTTAACACTACTTTTGAAATAGTCTCGCCAGTATTCGCCACCAATACCTAAACGGGTATTATCACCAGAAAAATCCTGATCAATGAAGACGTTATAGCCCAACATGTTTTCAGGAAGGAAAAAACGCTGACCCGCACCTAAATTTGCCGTAAAGCGGGAGTCAATGTAACGCGCTCCGACCTGACCAAATGCCAGCATTTTTTCGGAATCATAGAACGGTAATAAGAAATCCAGTGAACTACCGTCAAAGTTATTACCACTCTGCAGATTAACCTCTGCCGTTCCATAATGTTGTAACCAGGCCTGCAACTGTGACGAAGCTTGGTTACCCGCGATACCAAGAGCGGTATCTTTCGCGTAATCGCCGTGCAGAGAGCGCGACTGAAGCTGGCTACCAAGGCTCGCGGCCTGTTGTGCCGTATAATTTAGAGCCTTGTCATCAGTCATGTTGCTTTGAGTCGCGTCCGGGGACATTTTAGTCATTTTATTTGTATGCCCAGCGACACCACCTGCAGCAACAACAGGTGCCGAACCTAAGACAGGTAAGGCACCATATTCAACAGACAGTTTTTTGAGTGGCAAAATGATCTGCTGGCCAGGCGCAGCCTTCAGCATTTCGCTTTCGGAACTGTATAAATGTTTATTCAGTAACCAAATTACGGATAAACTGATACCTTGTGATTTAGAAATACTGGAAACAGTTTCACCTGTTTTCAACGTATAAAAAAGGCGATCCTGAGCAACATTTTGAGTTAACAGTTTTGAATCTGAACTCAATTTAAAATAATTTTCACCGCTTGCAAATGAGTTCTGGTTAACATAAAAAAACAATCCTAAACCAGCACTAAGCATAATAAATGTTTTTTTTAGCTTATGCTTGTGCCGGGTCCGGGCATAAAAACCATGAGTAATCATGTTTGGGCTCCCCACAATGAGTTAGAATGAGTAGTAAATTAGATTAATAAATAGATTTTATCTTCCGGCGTAATAATGTTTATTATCGCTTGAGCTAATTTCCTCTATCTTCATATGTTCGTTTTCTAATGTTATTCCCTGATTATGTAATACCAAATACAGGTTTTCCATTGACTTAACAACGACTTCTATTTCATTCTCAAGTTTTTCAGGGGTAGCATCATCGAGCGGGAAACGTAACGCTAACAACAACGATTGTGCTCCTGACTCGTAACACAGGTATGGCCCACCATTCTCTGCAAACCATAAGTTTGCATTCAAAATCTCAAGAGCGAAGTTAGGGTTATCTGTCGGGAATTTCCCACAGACGCCATAAATCATCATATATTCGTCACTGGCATCAGATAACGAAATATAATAAATTTCATCAATAGCAAAAGAACATAATCTGTTTTCATTAAAGGAAATAGCTCCAACACCAATTTTTTCTGCAAACCTATCTAATAAAAGTTCAGATCTTGATGACATTATAATTTCTCTTAATTGAATTTATAATTACAGAAGTTCAAGAGTTACCCATGCTGCAACGTTGTTCTCTGAAACATTAACGTTAGTAAAACGTCCCCCCCCCCAACCTTAACTAAATACTCACAGATATATTTAAACGAAACGTCCTGGTCCCGGCGTTGTTACGGCATTTGCAGTATTTACTGCGCTCCCGCCACTCCCCGTTAATCCACCCATACCTAAACGCAATCCAGCGTTGCTGTGTCTCAGAATCGCATAAGTACTTTGGATACCTTGCTCTGGAGTTCCCCTTAACCTTCCGGTAACTTGGTTATTCCCTGAGAAATTTTGAATGACGCTATAATTAGGATCTGCAGCGACCTCATCGTAAATATGCTCTTCTGCCTGACGAGCCGGTGAACTATTCCGAGCCTCCCCAACTTCAGCATATGGATTAACCACTGCGTTAGAAGTATCTGACCAGTGTGTCGATGCCGTACTGCTCTGCGAATCACGTCTATTCAGAGATGTGTCTTCCGCTCTTATGGCATCAGTGCCACCTTGTGCTGGGGTATTCCCTCCGGTCTGCTGCTGCACTACCGTATGTGTTGTTGTTGTCGTTGTTTGTTCTGCCGGCTGATTTCGTCTATGAAGCGCAGTCGTTACACCAGCACCAATTCCCCCACTAGCAATCAATGCACAGCTGAGGCTGTAACCAATACCCGATGAAAGCTTTAATTCCTCCTGACGTCTGGCATACTGAGTATCATATCGCTGCTGCGCCTGTGCATTGCTTTCAACAGCCTGCTGTCTGGCAGCCTCACCCGCCTCTTTAGCTTGTTCTTCTATTTTAGCAACAACATCATCTTTTAATTCCCCAGACGGAATAGAATTTCCGATCTCATCAATGCTAACTTTCTGGTTCTCAGGGTTCTTGAATGCTTCTTGCGTTAACTGGTCTCTTGTCGCACTTTCTGCAGCACTTGCAGCCTGCTCAGGATCGGTGGTTGTAGGATCATCCGGTTCCGGTGTCAAAGCCAACGCCTGTGTAATACCAGTAGCCGCCAGCCCCGCTAAACCAGCAGCAATTGCGCCGATAGAAACCCAGAATTTAGGATCTGAACGAGCGCTGGAAGCTGTTGATGAAGTACGAGTATCATCCATTCCCGAAGCACTTCCAACACCAACAGAACGCGTATCAACGTCCTTGGCTTGACTTCCCCCATGATTGTTTGGGTCTAATTTGGCCACTATTTTCACACGAGCTTCTGCGATATCTGATGCAGGAGTGACCATGGAATGCCCACCACCACCACGTCCCCCGGTAAAAACAAATCGGCCTTTATCCTCAATATCGATAGCTTGCAAACTTTGCGATTCTTGAGAATTTAATATAACGCTAACCTCTACACCATTTTTTTCTCCAATAGCGGCATAAGAACCATCTGACTGCTGTTCAATACGAAATGCAGAGGCTCCAATTTGCTTATTGAGAGTATCAAGTGGTCCCTTATCATGGAGAACTTCAAATCCTCCAAGCAAGCATATCTCTGATGTAGCAGGAGCAAGCCTCGATGGGTGTACAGGAAGTCCTCGAATATCTCTGGAATCGACAGAATCAGCTATATCAGCTATAGAATTTCTCAGGGGAGAAAACAATAAACGAGATCCTAATGCTCCTGTAGAGTTAATTAGTTGACCCGCTCCTCCCCGTGACGCGCCGTCTGTTTGTGAAGGTAGTGGCGGCGCAGGCGGAATTAAATTATTGCTATTTACAATATTACCAAGGTTACCAATAGGCATACATATATCCTTTTATTTAGAAATTTGACATTATCCTTTATCGACGTAACGGTATGCGGCCGATAAAACAGCTGAGCATAAACCAAATAAATCACAGTCTAATTTTTGATGCAAGCAAAATAATGCACCCAAAATGCATGTCTGTATTTCCAACTAAAAAAATAACATAATCAAAATCATTATATAATTATCGCAAAAGTTAATTATAATTTTATGCGCGAAAATTTAATTATGGATTAAAAAATAATATTTTATTTTAAGCGCCTATAGGGACCTTTTTGCATCAAGAACAAACAAATAACAGAGCAGTAGGTCCCTCCCCTACAGCCGAGTATCCTGCACATTTTCTGCAATCGCCCTCTGAGTTAGAGCCTTGATATCACTGACTTTCGCGGTGTTAAAATTCTGTTCAAAGATTTCGCGTGAGACCAGTTCTATCATCTTAGTCTGAGTGTTAAAACGAGTAATGGGATCCACGCCTTTACCACACTGCTCATCAACTTTCTGATTAAAATATTTATTGGATTGCAAAAAGTGACCAATGGATGATTGTGCACAGTTCATATCGAGAGGCTGCTGTATCGCGCTTTCAACCGCTTTAAAAATGCGAAATTTAGTCTCCTTATTAATTACCGAATTATTACTCATGCAATAGTCATCCACAGTTTTGTTTACTGTTCTGGATAAAAAAGTAATCTGCTCCTGCTTGAACCATTGCTGGGTATCGCTACTACCCGTTTGTTTGGCTACGGCCTGTAGTAGCTGGTTAGTCAGTTTGCCATGATTAATCATAAGGTTCGACTGCATAGCTGCGAACCTCATCCCATTGGCCCCCATGCCCGCTTGCGTCGCAGCCTTGGTTACTGCTGGTCTAAGAGTTTGTGTAACCGCCTGAGCTAACGCCCTACCTACCATTGCCGTTGGACTAAACATGCAATAAACCTTTATAAATTACATAAAAAATAACATTTATGCCTATAAAACAAAATGAATAAATAAAGCTATAACATTATTTTATAACTTTAATTCTCCTCCAGCACTATTTATGGGTGGTTGCACTACATTTATCATATGCTATCATAAGTATGCAACATTATTACTTACATGTTATATTGTTTCTCCTTGCTATTTGTGTAAGAGCTCACAAATCAATTACCTATAAACACATCAGCGTTATAAGAATGACAGGACTACAATATGAATGAACAATTTTGCAAAGATCTTGCACATACGTTTGGGATAACACTGGAAGAGCAAACTGATGCCCTCGCTTTTCACGATAATGATGGTCATGAGTGGATACTCGAGTGCGCCCCTCAATCAGAAATTTTGTTTTTTTATTGTTACCTATCAAACAACGAACCAGATCAAATCAATAAAATATTAAAAATAAATAATAACCGAGAAATGCTTGGCATGTTCTTTTTATCATCAAAAGATGATAAAATCTTTTTAAATATTGCACTCCCCACCAATAAAATAGATATAACAGAATTTACTAATTTAATGGAAAGCGGATATCTGGTAAAAAAAGAAATAATAGAATCACTTTCACTTTGATTTATTTGCTTTTTACTTCGGAAATTTATAATATGAACTGGATGGTAGCATCCATTCAGTTCATATTTCAAAAAAACTGCAGTGGTCTATCCTTGAAACACTTCAAAAAAATAATGAAACATCGCCCCAGAACAGAAAACATTCTGGGGAGAAAATGAAAATAACATAAAATAATACTTAACCCATCACGCTTGATAAAGAGTTGAGTGTAGTATTCTCTGGAGGGGTCACACCTTCTGTAGACTGTACGCGACGTAACAAAGAAGAAAGCCCTCTTTCAGTTAAAAAGCCTTCCAGTGCAGTGCGAGGAAACCAGGTTGAAGAAAGTGGCGTAATGTGTCTCTCATTTAATTTACTTTCCAGGGCCTTCGTAACGCCTCCATACAAAAAGCTAAATATCTTTGAGAAACATCCACTTTCCTGAGTTATCTTATGTACTTTGTATACATAATTATCATTCTCTTTAATGAAGCGGACAGCATACTCTTTTCCCCGAAAATTGATAACTGAATAGTCATCAATGTCTGGAAAAACCCGGTGGTGACGCTGCTGCATGCGTGCTTTAAGTTGCAGTTCATCTACTGTATCATCATTCGATATATGAAGAGTTCGGGTCAACTTACTCCATGACGCTTGATTGCTTGTCAAAGAAGTCGTGAATGTTATACCTGATAATGATGACGACATCATACACCTCCCTATATAACTCACTCCTGATTAATCACATACTACGCTAATAGTAAAATAAAAATCTTCGTTGATTTTTATAATACTTCCGTATGCTATTGTGGTATTATTCCGTACTAACTGGCACCCACCAAAAAGAAGATATCCCATTGAATCAATAATATCATCTTTTTGGACATTACGCAACATATGTATATCAACATTTATTGTGCCAATCGCACAATAAATGCGATTCATTACAGTCTCGCTGCTGATAGTACATAACGGATCTGCGGCCTGAACATCCGTAATAGATAAGTTATTATCGCTCAACTTTACGGTTGCCAAAGGGTTATTAATAACAAGCCAACACCTTCTCTCTTGACTATCATCAACATGATAGAGTCTCAGACTATCACCAACTCTCAACTCTGTAACCGGATAATCAGTCCACCCAGGTACGATATAGCCATCAAAAAAAAGCGTATTAGAATGTGGAACAAATTGCCAATTATCATTAATCAGATATTGTAAACTTTGTACCGTTGTTTCGAGTATAATTACATTAAGTCTGTTTTTTCCATTATTATTTTCTATTACCGGATAAACATCTTTATTTAGCATCGTAAATTGAACATCATCAACTGACACATCACCTTCCGGTAAGGCAGTCTGCATTACCCATAAGATCATGAGTTTTATCGTATCTTCCGGTATCAGCCGGCTTTCGCTATACGGGAATAACTCCTGGCACCACTGAATGAACTGTTCTTCTGATATCCAAAAACGCCCCTCATAGCCCGAGTATGTCAACGTGAAACGAATACCATGACCGCTGACTTCACGAAAATATGCATGGCACGCATGACCTTCGGACGTAATATAGAGGCGACCGGTTCCGATGACTGGCAACAATGGCAAATAAAAATCGTTAATTTTCATATTCAATTGTGAACTCAATGGCTTCATCAGGAAAGATTTCTTTTAACTTATCGAAAACATAGTCTTTTTTATGATATAAAAAAACATGATTTCTATTATTGGGGCTTACTGTAATAGACAGATAAATGATTCCGTTACTACATTTAATTGTTAAAACAATTCCTCGTAATCTTCCACAAAGAATACTAAACGACTGCTCCCCTTCTTCAAAGTAGCGTCGTCGTCGGCCCGAGGAGTAAAACAATCTCTTCCATAAAGAAGCCATTCGTATGAACAACGTATCAGGCGATCTTTTTTTTATATGATTAAAAATATCATTAAAACTTTCTTCTCCTTGCGGCCAATCATCTGATGGCCGAAAAGAAACAGGCTCTATCAAATTTCTTTTTAGAGAAACTCTAGTCAAAGTAATGTTCCTTTATGGCAAAAGATAATTTTTCTACTGATTTATTAACATGTTGCAGATTCTCTTTTGTTCGTTTTTGTGAATCTAGCAATGAACGTTTCTCCTTCGAAATGGAGGATTTTTTCTCATACAATCGCTGCTTTTGCTCATCAAATGCATTGTTTTTAATCTGATATTTATACAACGACACTTTATCCAAATTCACCAGCGATGCACAATACGCCTGCTTAGAGGCAATCGACTCTTTAATGGATTGCTCGCAGTCATCGAGTTTACCATCCACCTCTTTTATCTGAGAGTTAATCTTAGTCATTGATTCTCTCAATCGGTTCGCTCTGCTTTTACGAATAGATAAAATTCTGTCCAACATACTCAGGCAACCACTTTGAATAGGTTTTCAATCGTTTTTTCGTAACTACTGATATCTTTGGTGCTTTGCTGTATAAAGCTCTGAATTAATTTCCTATTTTTTATTGCCTTATCCGCATCAGGATCTTGCCCCATCGTGTACTCACCAATACGAATAAGCAGCTCAACATTTTTATAAGTCGCAATAAGCTTTTTGCATTCTGCCGCCGCACGCAAATGCTCCGATGTAACAACGTTATGCATAACACGACTGGCACTTAAACCAATATCAATTGCAGGGAAATGGTTTTCCTCTGCAAGTTCTCGGGTAAGTACGATATGCCCATCAAGAATAGAGCGGACTTCATCGCCAATAGGATCATTAACATTATCGCTTTCTAACAACACCGTATAAATCGCGGTTATTGAACCTTTTGGCGCAGGCCCCGCTCGCTCTAATAATTTAGGTAACGAGGAAAAAACACTCGGAGGGAATCCCCCCCTTACATCAGGTTCTCCCGATGCAAGCCCAACATCACGCGCGGCTCGGGCATAACGAGTTACAGAATCCATCATTAATAATACATTTTTACCCTGATCGCGGAAGTACTCTGCAATAGTCGTCGCCGTAAATGCGGCTTTCATCCTTTCCAGTGCGGGGCGGTCTGACGTTGTGACGACCAGCACACATTTAGAAAGCGTGGATTGAGGTAAAAGCGCGAGGAATTCATTTACTTCGCGACCACGTTCGCCGATAAGAGCAAGGACAATAATATCTGCGGATGCGCCATTACAAATCATCCCCAAAAGCGTACTTTTACCAACGCCTGAACCGGCAAAAATACCGATACGCTGCCCAATACCGCAAGTTAGTAACCCATCAATTGCCCTGACGCCAAGTATAAATGGCTGATCAATAACCTGCCTTAATAAAGGATCTGGTGGTTCAGCATACAAGCTGCGTTCAAACGGAAGATAGGGGGCAGCAATATTACTCTCCATTGGTCTGCCAATGCCATCAACAAGCCGCCCAAGTAGTGCGTCTCCAACACGAATCTTGAACTCATCCCCCTGATAACTTAACCACTGACCACAGTACATGCCGGAAACATGCTCAAAAGGCAACAGGAAAACCTCATCTTCATCAATAGCGATCACCTCGGCTAAACGTTGACTGGGTTCTATCTTGTAAAAGGCGCCAATACGCGCTTTTGGTAAACGCGCCTTAACAATCGTCCCGCCGATATTGGTAATTTTACCTTCATATCTGGTAGACGAATTTAATGATAATGCCGGCACAGTGCTATTGAGCACTTTCTGAATACGTGGGTATCTTTCCAATACAGAATCATGTTCTGAAATCATTTACCGTTCCTAATACTTTAAGTTCGATATTATTCCCAACCTCCTGAAAAGAGAGCACGGGTACTGACGGGAACGAACCTTCAATCATTTTCTTCACATAGCGCCTGATATCTAAAGCAGTCAGAATGACGCCGTTCCCCGTTGGATTCATGATTTTTTTTAAGAAGCCAATTATCTGCTCACTTCGCTCCGGTGAGATATTCAGATACGAGCCTGATGACGTTTGTCTGATCGACTCTCGTAGCTCATTTTCAATATCAGAGCCAATAAGCCAAACGTTCAGAAGTGTACCGCGAACGCTATAGCGACCTAAAATATGCCGACGCAGGGCGATACGAACGTATTCGCACAAGATAACCACATCTTTTTCTTTTGTTGACCAAAAAATAAGCGTTTCAAAGATAGTTCTCAGATCCCTAATTGAGATATTTTCCTCTACGAGACGTTGGAGAATGTCAACAATTTTGCTCAAACCAAGCTGGCGCTGCAGCTCTTTCACAAGCTCGTTATATTTTCTCTCCATGATGTCCATCAAATAACGCGTTTCTTGTACGCCGATGAACTCTTTGGCATTAGACAATACAAGTTTCTTTAGCAAAAACGTTATCTTATCATTTGTTGTTGCATAAACATCCATACCTGAAAGGTGAGCTAGTTGTTGGTTAGCCTCATTCGTTTTATATACGATAGAGTTAGTCGAAAGCTTTTCCTGGACAAATTCGAATGAGATCTCTGCATGCACAGCCTCAAAATAGACAGTATCATCTATAAGAGTATCTTTGTATATTGACTCTTGATAGAGCAAAAATTCTATTGCGCTATCATTATTTTTAACCGGATTGACAATAATCTTAGGCAATGGAATTCCGCTTTCCTCAAAGAAATTCCACCGCATGACCTCAATTTGCTGTGCAATGTCTGAACTATAAATATTATTACTTAAGTTTAAAATCAACGGCTCGGCGCCTGGTGAGATGTTTTGGCTATTAGACAAATCAGCTCCCATAGCATCCTTATTATTGCCAGTTCCAAATGTTCTTTTCTTCTGTAATTTCCAAGCTATCCCCAACAGGCAAACCGCCAGAAATAAGAAGACCAATGTAGGAAAGCCCGGAATAATCGCCATTACGAGCATTAGTGCGGCACTGATTAAAAAAGGGCGACTATTAACAGAAACCTGTTGAACAATATCACCTGCAAGGTTTTCTTCTTTTTCGCTTTCACCGGGCACACGAGTAACAACCACGCCCGCGGTGACAGAGATAATAAGCGCAGGGATCTGGGCAACCAAAGCATCACCGACAGACAATACAGAAAACAGGCTAAGTGCCTCACTAAATGGCATATCAAATTGCCACATACCAATGAGCACGCCACCAAACAGGTTAACTAAAACAATAATGATACCGGCAATAGCGTCCCCTTTTACAAACTTCATCGCCCCGTCCATTGAACCATAAAACTGGCTTTCCTTTTGCACTCGGGAACGAAGAACTTTTGCCTCAAGCGGGTCAATCACGCCTGCGCGCATATCACCATCAATACTCATTTGTTTTCCTGGCATACCATCAAGGGAAAAACGAGCACTCACTTCAGCAACACGCTCAGCCCCTTTTGTAATAACCATAAATTGTACGATGGTGATAATAGTAAAAATAACCAGACCAACAACAATATTGCCGCCAACAACAAAGTTACCGAAGGAGTAAATAATGTCACCCGCATCGTGATGCAGCAGAATAAGTCTGGTTGTACTAACACTGAGCGACAGGCGCATCAACGTCGTAATCAACAGAATTGTGGGAAAAGAGGTTAGCTCAAGAGGATTTTTTATATAGATTGAGAGCATTAATAAAAGTAACGCTGTCGAGATATTAATCGCGATAATGATATCCACCACAACTGTTGGCAATGGAATAATCATCATCATTACAGCCATAAAGAAGAAGAGAGCCAGAATAAGATCGTGATATGACTCTGCTTTTTTAAATATATTTAAGAGTTTATTCATGATGTCATCCTGCGAACTCGCTCAATAATTTGCACATGCTGTTGAAAAGTATTCATTAGAAAAAACGCATCGATATTGGTTAGCAAACAACTTAAGCACAACTTATTATCGTAGACAAAAATATGTTCAATCACTCCCTGCGTTCGCTCAGGGGCAAGGGCACTGAAAAAAGAAAAAAACGCATTTTCGTTATACTCTAAGACAAACGTAATAAATACATTACCATCAATTATTTCAATTAAAAAAGAAAATCCATTAAAATCAATTTCAGCGCAATTATCAAACAAATAAAAATCATTCCCTAATAACCTTAAAAACTCTTCTACGTTTCTTTTAACTAAAAGATTCATATGCAGGCTCTCAAGTAAGTATATGTGTGAATATTATTGCTTGAAAAAGCGTATGGGATAATATATACAGTATATGTACTTTATGTACATTGCAACTATTTAAATAGGATAATAGTTGCCCATGGGATGATTTGGGTACTTATAACCAAACAAATGTCTAAATTAGACAATGGAGAAAAGTTAATGGATGCAGCAAATTTAAGTCCTTCTGGCAGAGTATTTCCACTGGCAACCATAGTTAATGGAAATAAACCAGTGGATGACAAAACAGGAGTGATGCAGACAGAAGGAGGAAGTCGTACCGTTCGACTTTTAGGTGCAATCGCAATTGCTGCGATAACTCTGACAGCGGTGGGTGCAGGTATTACGGCGGCATGTATGACAGAGAAGTCAGAATCCTTAGGCTTAGGAATCGCAAGCGGTGTATTAGGTGCCACAGCTGCTGTTGGTAGTGGATTAGTGATTAAATATGCCTAATCATCGCATCGAATAAATAAAATAGAGAGGTTATGGACGCATAATGCCATGACCTCTCTCGCGATAAGAGACTAACCGTAGATATGAGTAACATTAATCAATCTGAAAATATTCATTTTAATAAAGTATCTCAAACAAATTTCGTTGATGAGCATACCCCGTTGGCACCAACTCCCTCTGCGGCTGGAGCAGCTCAGTTTCTTGATCAATTACTTCCTAAAACAGCCGGAGTATCTTCCCCAGAACAAGTTTTAATTGAAGAAATTAAAAAGAGACATCTTGCAACAATGAACACCGATCTCAGTTTCGATGCACTATCTGCAGGTGGGCTCTCGCCAGAAGATGTACTCACATTACAAAAGAATGTGCTCAACGCAAACGTCAATGTTGATGTCGTATCCAAATTAGCAAGTCTTCTTTCAACATCGGTTACAAAATTGGTTTCAATGCAATAAAAATGAAAAAATACATTAAAAACACTTTTTT
>ERZ1034818.178-NODE-178-length-21099-cov-12.549753_pt1 | contig 21099 bp, 26 predicted proteins | sample MGYA00520595_ERZ1034818 | MGnify/ENA primary metagenome ERZ1034818 (study PRJEB33766, sample SAMN09781689) | gut metagenome | biome: gut microbiome | host: Homo sapiens | place: Madagascar | study: EMG produced TPA metagenomics assembly of the PRJNA485056 data...
GCTTCGACTTGTAAGAAGGCTTGACCCGCAGGGGGTCAGCCTTGATAACAACGTAAGTCCTGTTTATCTTCCTACTTTTTGCCACGATACACCGCCTTTCCCTTGCTGTTAAAAACAGAGTAGCCGTTTTTATCGGCACACTTCTTTGCGTTGGTTAAGTCGCTGAATGCACCCTCCTGAGACGTAACATTGTTCCATGTTTTCCTTACACGGTAGATTTCTTTACTGGGTTTCTTCTTTCCATCCTTGAAAGGCACGCCCAAGTAGCTGCACACGCCCTTTGCGATGGCTTTTCCGTACTTGTCCGGATGGGCTCTCAGTGTAGCCAAATCACCCTTGATGCTTCCGGTCTCCAAGATGCACGCCGTCATGTCCGTACCGTTCAGCTCAAAAAGGTCTGTCCGCTTCTGCACGCCACGGGACTTCATGCCCATGTCCTTTTTGATGGTCTTTTCAAGGCACTTAGCAAGCTTTTTTCCGCTTCCGGACACGTACAGCGGCATAACGCCCCTCGGAGCCCCGGAATAATCACAGTGAATAGACAAGTACATGGCAACGCCGGAATTGTTCGCCTGCCGTACATCGGCAATCATGTTTTTGTTGTTGCCGTGGTCTGCATCCGACTGCACCTTTACACCGGAAGCTCTCAAATACTTGACCGCCGCCTTTGTGATGGCTAACATCAATTTTGCCTCGGAATGCCCCTTATATACACAACCGGAATCCCAGCTTCCATCCAAGCTCACGCCATGCCCACAATGTACCGCAATCGTCTTACTCATCATCTTCACCTTCTTCTGCTTCATCCTCTTCCTCTGCCAGTTCGTAATCCTGCACCTCTTCGTCGGTGGTTTCAATGTCCGGGCGAACATTCAAGCCCAATGCCTGCTTGAAAGCCTGATTCAATCCGACTGCCGCCAGTCCGGAAACTGCACCGGAGACTACCGCCGTAAAGGTCAGACCGTCTACCACGATTCCACACACGATACCGACGACAAACAGCACCGTTGGAATCCACTTGTTATCTGTTGGCATCCAGTTTCTCATGATGTAGCCGATGCAAAGGCACATCACAACTACCGCCGGTACGAAGTAATCATTTACAATAGAAATATCCATTCTCTTCTCCTTTTCCGCTGTTTTAAGCGTTTTAAAAAACATTAGTGATAAGTTATAAGGTTAACTGATTTAAAGCTGTTAGGAGCTAAATAATGGCGCTGTAGAGCAATCCTATCGTTCGATTAGATAGTCCGTCAGCTCCGCTTTCGCCTTTCGCATCGCTTCGATATCGTTGCCGTCGATTCCGTGCGCCAACAGCGCAAGCAGTGCCCGCTGTGTTATGATGTTTCCTTCTTCCAACTGGTTGAGTCGGTTGTAATCATTAACAGCCTTTCGCTCCAATTCTGCTATTCTCGAATCCTGTGTCTTGTTCGGCTTCCGGAGTCTCTCGATTGCCCCACACACGACCTTAACCGCCGCTGAAATAGCCACGATTGCACCCGCAAGCCAGAGAATGTCCTCGGTTGTTACGTACATTCGCATGGTATCACCTCCTTTCTTGAATTTTTGCACGAAAAAACCGCCTTTCGGCGGTCTGCAAACTTATTCATTTTCTTGAAGCCTTTTCTCTACGGCTTTCCATATGTATTCGCTCATGCTTTCGCCTTTTTCCTTGGCTTTCGCTTTGACGATATCTTTCTTCCCTTTGGCAACCATGATATTGATATGGTCATAATTCTTTCGGTTGTATTCGTTTTGGTATTTTATTTGGTCAAACTTTTTTTCGCTTGTCATTTTTCCCGTTCCTGTTATAATAATTATAGGTTTGGGGGGTGCCAGTGGCAAGCCTGACACCCTAGATGTTAGAAGTTCAGCTTTTCAAGCTGGGCTTCTTTTTTTATTCGCCTTTTTTCGCCATGCTTCGAACTTCTTCAATGGCTTTCTTTACTTCTTCCATATCCTTGCAAGACTCGAACTTGTCTGCTACAAGGTTTAGGATTACGTCCATCTGCTTGTCTGTCATCGGTTCGTTCATGCTGTCTCCTTTCTATGCTTGCCCATTACTCGTTGATTTGTTTCCTTACCAACTGTCTATATTATACACCATATTAAGTAATATATCAAGTATATTCCAAAGACTTCTAGGCTTTTGTTTACGGTTACAGCATTGTACCGTCGGTAATGTAAGTGAAGCCACCAATGCAGTCGTTGTTCTTTTTAAGCGCATCCGACCCAGCGTTACGGGCGTAAAACGTACCGTCTGAACCCATATAGGATATGTTCGAGTTGTTGCCGTAATACGACACGGCACGAACACCCGATTTTGTTATAGGCTTTGGAACTCCCGTAATCTTTCCGGCGGCGATATTTGCTCCGCTTGCTACTTCTCCGGCGCATTTTGTCGAAACTTCCATCTGAACAATGTTTCCGCACAGATACCAACGTGGCTGAAAACCCACTGCTCCGGTTGTTAGGGTTATCTTTCCGGCGCCACGCTGTATGTTCATCGTAATGTTATCTGCTGAAATGTTTTCGGCTGATATGTTTTCTGCTGCTATCTTATTAGCATCAACTTGCGCTGTGCCTACATACATAGCACGGATATCTTGCTCAACATTCAGCGTGTTCCCGAAATAGCCATTTCCAAGAAAATCAACGGTAAATGCATCTCTCCTATTGTTTTCGGATGCAATTCCTGAGCCAATTTTCAGCGCTTTGAAATCGTATAGATTCATTCCCATATAGTTGATTACGTCTTTTGTTCGATATTGTCCAATGTCCACGATAGCCGGATTAAATTCTATATCGTATGATGCTCGTAGCGCTATGATATCCTTTCTCGTAATTTTTTCGCTTGTAGCAAGTTCGAAGCCGTTATAGTACTCATTACCGCTATTGCTAAATTCTTCGTAATGGAGGCTATTACCACCAACAGCCTCATTGATTGTTATGGTTCCTCCGCCTTCAAGCTCAAACCATACTCGCTTAGCTCCCTTATTATAGAAGCTGTAATTATACGAATCGCTATAACTTCCGTCTTGGTCTATCGTGTCATTTATATATTCTACCGAAAATGCGATGCTGCCTGATATTTCTGGGTAGATATCTTCGGTCGGCGTAAGCTTATCTGTATTAATCCAAGTGCTGATTATTTCCGTTCCGCTTTTGAAGCTGTCAACGCTGAATAAGCTTTCTGGTCCGGCGTTTACCGCCATTTTGTCTTTTGCGATTGTTACATGCTGTTCGCTTTCCCCGCCAATGTCAATGGTCTCCCCGTAAGAGGCAAGCACTTTTTGACCGTCTCGAATCTGTACAGCTTTATCGGTGAGTAGAACGTTGTTTTTCGTGGCTGCTATTGGTTTTACGGCTTCCGCTGCTATCATCGTTCCGGTATCATCCGAATTAATATAATTATCCGCATAATTCCGTGCATCGTTAGCCTCGTTCCGGGCTGCTTGGTCCTTAAGCTCCGTGCTTGATGGTCCGGTTTTATTGGTCACAGTTAACACCGTGCTTCCTGATTCGCCTGTGCTAAGGTCTACCGTTGGGCTGTATCCATCTTCTCCGGGGTCTCCTTTTTCGCCCGGCGCTCCGGTTGGTCCCTGCTCTCCCTGTTCGCCTTTGGTTTTGACCCACTTATACACTGCCGGGTCCGTTCCTGCTTCCTCCGTCAGCTGATTTACGGCGGTACCAAGGTACTCTTTCCCTTCCGGGGAAAATGAGAATCCGTCACCGTCGATAGTATCGGCGTAAGCAATCCATGTGTACAATTCACGGACTTTTGACAGATTAGCAAAACTGCTTGCTAGACTCTCCACCAGCTCCGAAATCCCACTATCCTTGATTACATACTCACCCAGTGTAGCCTGCTTCGTTCCGTCGGTGACAGATGTTTCGAGCTCAAGAATTCTTCCGGAAATGTAAGTGTTCCCGGCATCGTCCACGATGTTTACACGGTCACCAATACCTACCCCCGGCGGCAGGTCTGCAATGTCCACCTCGTAGTTGGTCTCAATGTCCGAAATGGAATCCAGCTTTTCTTTTGCCAACCTGTAAAGGTCTGCCTGTGAAGCCGTGTCCGAGGATTCGAATTTTTGATACAAATTACCGCTGAAAGAATCCTTGCTTGAATAGTCCACCCTTGCCCACTTTGTCAGCGCTTCGAGGGATACCAAATTTCCGTCCGGGTCAATCTGATATTTTGCTTTATCCTCCTCCGGAATCGTGAATCCGATAAGGGTTAAATTGTCCTTTCCGGTGGCATAAAGTGCCGTCGCTAGGTTCTCGATTGTGTTCTTCACGGTGATATTGTTCACTTCTTTATTGATGTACAGATTGATTTTTGTGTCTTTCCCGGTTTCGTCTGCGATATCAACCCATCTATCCGACACGGTCAAGCCTTTAACGCTGAATCCATAGGTAAGTTCAATTTCGAACTTTTCCGCAATATCCGCAAGCCTCTTTGTTACCGTATCGGTGCTAGTCCATTCAAGCTTTTTCGGGTTCTTCGAAACGTTGTTATTTCTCAGCCGAAAACCTGTTTTCTCAAGGAACTTATTGATGTAATCCGCTGCGCTCATCTGCTCCGTTCCGGTGTACTCCTTAGCAAGGTTGTTCAGCAAGTCTAAGCCGGAATCCTCTGATTCAAACTTGATTGTATGGTCCAATACAGACAGCTCCGTGGTTGTAATCATGAATAAATTCACAATATCCACATCCGCTGAATCGTCTTTGCCGTAGTAGGCTAATACATAATTACCTGCCCGGCACCAACTTTCAATGTCTGACCTTGTATCGTCGGTATAGGCGACTGTGCAATCGAGCGTTGCAATTCCTGTTTCCACTTCTTCCTTTTTCGTGTCGTCGGTGATAACATAGCCGCCCGACAAACTGGTTGAAGCTGTTCCGAGAATTTTAAAGTTTTTATCTGCAAAATATAAAATCATATGAATACCTCTCTATAGGACATTGAGAACTTTGGCGCTGTTGATTCGCTCACGTAATACTCCGACGGATTCGCCGCCCACTGCTCGTATGTAGGCTGTGTGCTGTACACCGTGCCGCTTGAATTGCAGTATACGGTCGGATTCTTGCCCGCATCCATGAACTGATAATAGCTTTCAGGGCTTGCGTTGTACTCTTCCTCGGTCGGGTAGACTCTCTCCTTCGACGAATTGTAATATTCAACCCCGCTATCGTATGGAGTGTCTGAATCAAGCTGCTGATAATAATCTCTGCCATAAGCTTCATCGGCACGGCAACGTCTAATGTATGGCTGCTGCCCCGCCCACGCCGAATAGGACGTGTGAACTGAATTCGTTCCGGGCGTTAAAACTAGCGTTTCCCAGTCGTTCCCCAGCGCTCCAAGGTCCGGGCGCTTTACGCCTTCGTCGCTTCCGTGCCTCAGCATGGTAACCGTGGCGGTCTTTCCGTCTGCCGTCAGGATGTCGCCGTTCTGGAATGGAATTTCTGTCGTGCTTTCACTAGTCTTTGGTCGTCCATAAAACGATAGATTTCTCACACCTAACCAATCCATCGGCGGTTGTGCCTTCCACTGGTAAGCGGCAATAACAACCTTTGTAACGTCCGTGTCCTCGAAATTGTAAATAGCTGGGAACGGGTAGAATTCGCTCGTGGCGCTCCCGAACTTGTAGGATATCATGTACCATCCGCCCTCAATCTTAACTGTAAGGTTGCTGTTCTTGTTATCTGCGTTGAAGGTGGTCGTTTTGTCGACAACTTCATTCTGCCATACGTACTGAATAGTCGCATTCTTGCCCCGACTTGACTTATACGCCCGAATGCCGGCTACTATATCATTGCTCTTGTTCAGCGCCATGATTTCAAGCATTCCGCATTGTGTAACATCGTTTGCACTTGTCCCAATGGAAAACTTTACCGATGCATCAATGCTGTAGAATTCTGCGCCGCTGGTTCCGTTCTCATCCGGCGGCAACTCCCTTGTGATTGTTGCCCCGTGCCATCCGCTCTGTGTTACGCTTCCATAACTTGATTTCAAGAAGTAGTTTGTCGGGGTCTTGTCGGTATACGTTGGGATTGTGATTGTGTTTCCGCTCCGAGAACTCAGCTTTCCGGCTGACCCTTTCGCTCCGGATTCCTTCACCTCCACCTTGCAGGATAGGTCAATGGTCCCGGCTTGAATGTCCGACACCGTGAACGTGTACGACACCTTGTGCGAGCCTTTGCCCCACGATTTGCCGCCAGCCTTGATTGTTTTTGTGTAGCTCTTGCCCGCCACCGTAAGAACCGCTTGCAGCTTTGCTTTCTTCCAGTTCTTTTTTACCTTTCCGCTGACCGAACCAACGACGGCGGTAATATCCACCGTGAGCTTTACCGAGCTAGCTGTTCTTCCGGTCGCCTTGTAGTACATCTTGTATTTAACGCTCGGTGCACTTCCTGAACTGTCAGACACCGGACTTGAAACCCATGTTTTCTTTTTGGCATCCCACTTATAGCCGATAATCGCCCCGCTGGTAGTTCCGGAAGGCGTGGAATTGGCGCCATATGCTTCATAAAAACCGCCCTCGATAGGTGCGCCGGAATACCCGGTGCCGCTCTGATTCGGCTTCCATAGCTGCTGAATAGCGCTGCCAAAGTTGCCCGCCTGTGTGAACTCCTGCGACACCCTGATAGGCTGCACTTCTGCCGGCTTCTCGATGGAAATATCCGGGTCGCCAAACTGCAAGATGTGTTCGTTGCTGTCAAAAAACGCAACGTATCCGCAATTTCCAAGTTCGCCCAGCTTTTCGTCTTCGTTGCCTTGATAGCTTGTATCATCGGCGTTGGTTTCATCAACTTCCGGCTTCGTAGTATAAAAACTTGCCTTGAACGTCGGATGCGCCGGGACCGTTCCACCGTACTCAACCATCATAGTTGTATTCCCGTCCGTATCCGTGAAAGATTCCGCTTCATATTCATCGACCGAATACTTGAACGGGTCCTGACAGTAGATTGTCCACTCTCCCTTTACGGCGTTCCGTCCTTCCTCGATATCGCCCTCAAAATACGGCGTTCCAACAAAGAACATATCCTCTTCATCGTGAAAGATGAACTGACTCTCTTCTCTATCGAGAATCCCATTCAGCTTATTGAAGGCGCTCCGGAACGATTCGTTATCTTCTGCGACAAGCTGGAAACCAACGACGATTTCCCGCTCCGGGTATCTTGTCGTTTTGATTTTCGTTCCGTTTCTGCTTCCAATTTCTTCTGTTTTAAGGTCCTTTTTAAGGCTCTCCCTGCCTTTTGTATACAATGTGCGGTAACCTTCGATGTACAACGACGAATTCTCATCTTCGATGTATTCGCCGTTAATCATTACCGCCTCGGAAGGTAGGGACAATAAAGTCCCCACCTCCGTTGTGTCTCGGAATACGTACACTATCTGATACCTCTCCTTCTGTTTGCTCTCGTGGTCAGCCGGTTCTGTTCCTGCTGCATAGTAGGCGCCAGTTGCTTTGATACCACCTTTCCGTCAAGCTCGGATACTACCGTGATTTCGTAGTTGGCGGTACTGGTATAGTCCCATGTATCGTTCAAGCTATAATCTCCGGCAAAAGCCATTCTGCTAGGGCTCAGTGTAGCCATGTTCGCCAGCTTTGCAGACATACGGCTAATATCACGCTTCTTGGATTCCATACCGATAACAAGACCCTCTGATAGGAAAGCTCCAATCTTTCGGGTAACTCTTGACGGTGAGTGTTCCTTCGTCGTCTTCCGCATCTTCACGGTTGCAGCACTGGAAGCAGCAGCAGCCGCCGCTCTGATTGCCGGAATTTCGGCACGGATACCATTAGCAAGTCCCCTGCCGATGTTAACGCCTACGGTGTGAGCCTTCCCGGCTTCTCCCGACATTGCGCTATTGATTGCGTGCATTCCGCTTCTTGCGGCGCTTACTCCGCCTCTCATTCCGCTTGAAATGCCAGAACGGAAATTCTTACCGATGGAAGCCGCCGCCGATTTTGCCCCGGATGCTCCCGAGCTGAAAGCACTCTTTAAGGCGGACATTGCGCCAGATGCAAGGCTCTTAAGTGCGCCTAATCCGGCCTTAACAATGTTTACGGATGTAACCATCTGCTTCAAGTTAGATGCCGCCTTTTTCGACTGCGTTGCGATGCCCGATACCTGCGTTTTTGCGAGCTTCAAAGCCGCTGCAAATGCGAGCATGACAAGCGCAACCGCAAGACCCGCCGCCAGTAAAACCATGATTCCCAAACCTGCAATGCCTGCCACGGAACCGAGAGCAACAAGCACGATGCCAGCCGCCGCCGCAACTGCGACAACCGCCGCTAATCCTAATGCCAGTGCTACAAGTCCACCAGCCGCCGCCGCTCCGTTTTTAGCAAGCATAGGTAATGCTCCCGTAAGTTTAACGATACCGGAACATAATAGGTATACGCCGGCACCGATAAGTGCAACTCCGACTCCGACAAGAGCCACGGTTAATCCAAATGCGACCATTCCCGGAATAGCAAGGTTTAAACCTTCTCCGAGTGTGGAGAAAACAAACGCTAAGGCTGCGATGGCTGCTATCATTCCAAAGAACACGGCGATTGTTGCCGGTCCTCCGTTTGCTACTGTCGTTGCCGCCTGTGCGAGCACCCAAAACCCAGCGGCTACTACAAGGATTGCAGCTCCAAATACAAGGAACGTTGTTGCAGCCTGCATAAGCTTGTTCCCTGTCTTTGCGACCGTTTCACCTGTCGAGGATGCCGCCTTTCCTGCATTGGACATTCCGGCGGCGCCTTCTGCCAGCGTTTCGCCAACTTCCTCAGTGGCTTTTTTGGCACTCCGCTTGAAGATGTTTAAGCCTTTTACCGTTGTGGTCAGCTTCTTAACAAGTGGTTCGCCCATGGACCTTAAAAGTCCCTTTCCGGTTGTCTTTTTCATGATGGCGCTGATTGCGCCGAATCCCATAGCAAGCTCCGGAAGTCTAGGCTCTATCTTAATCATCTTATTGAGACCGTTAGACACCTTCTCAATGACCTTAAGAAGGGCGTTGAGAGCCGCTGACGTGGCTTTAGCCGTCAATTTAAGCACGTCCATAAAGCCTTTGTTCCGGCTAAGGGTACCGGCGAACCGTTCAAAGGCTCCGGCTGTTTTTTGTAGTTGTTTTCCGGTCCCTTTGAAGATTTTTGATAGTCCTCCGATGCCTTTATCTACAACGCCCATCAACTTTGTGATTCCACCAATGGCAACGTCGGAAATTACCTGCCACGCCGGCGCCAGTCCCTTTGAGAGTGTAGCCGTCAAGCCGTCTGCCGCTTGCCCTATCGTTTTATAGCTTTGCGCCATCTTAGATAGGTCGCTATCCTCCGACAACTTTTCCATCGCCTTGAAGAAGTCTTCTGTCTTGACTTTGCCGTCTTGAACATTCTTGACAAGCTCTGTTGTTGTCATGCCCATTGCTTTCGCAACCTTTGACATTCCGGCAGGGGTCTGCTCAAGAATCAGTTTGAAATCTTCCCACTGAACTTTTGGTTTTGCTGCCATCTGCGTTGCCTGCATGGATAACGTTTTCATTGCCTGTGTCGGGTTCTGTGCCGCCGCCGCAACGTTTCCGAAGCCTTTAACAAGGCTTGGTGATGTTTTTCGGTTAACTGCATAGAGCTGTGCAAATGTCGCTGCCATATCTTTTGATGTGTATACGGTCTTTTTTGCGTAATCCTGTAAGTCTTTTTGTGTTTCTTTGATTTTCGTGTCGCCCATGCCTGACATAGCCATGTTGGATGCAAAAGACGTCCACGCACTGTTGGTATTATCCAGCTCTGACACAAGACTTTTTAGACCGCTTCCCACAACGCCAACCGCCTTTGCGCCGATTCCGGCGAGCGCTCCGAATCCGAGACCGCTCTTAATCTTGCCTCCGAGAGTCTGCGTTGTCTTGTTTGCCGCCTCGAACGTGCTTTGAAAGTTCCTATCCTTTGCCATTAGGACGGCGGTTACAATATAGTCTGCATTGCTCATTCTTCCCTCCTTTCTTCTTTCATTTTTCGACTGATAGCAAGGAACCTTTCATTCCGCTCCGTGTCGTATTCCCGCTCTACCTTGTCCAGTTCCTTCTGATAGTCGTAGAACTTATCGAAAGTTTCATAAACCGGCTTGGTCCGTGTCTTTCCTGCTTTCCGGCTTGCCTTAGCCATGAAGTTCAGATAGGCGAGTTTGTGCACCCACATATCTTTGTCCACCGTGCTCAACTTGTGCGCCTTGCAAAGCAGTTCATATTCCGGGAACGTCAGCCGGTCCACTTCGTCAAAACTCCGGAAGCCAAAAAACCGGAAGCAATCTTCCGTGATTTTTTCTATCAGCTTTTCAAAGGTCATGGACTTTAGTTCTGATTCTGCTCTTCTACCGCTTTCTTGATGGTCCTGTACGCCTTCTTCGTACAGTTCGCTTCCGATAAAAAATCGGTCACCTGTTTGAAAATCGCATCAATATCAGTGTTTTCATCTTCGAACCAGTTGTTCAGCATGGAGATATTGAGTTTTGGAGTCTCTGTTTTGTTCGCAACAAAAAGAATCTGCTGCAATGCCTCAAGGTCGCCATCCATCAGCTTTGCGATGTAATAATTCAAGCCAACATTCTCTTCTTTGCCGCCCCATGCATCCATGGAAACAGTAACCCTCTGATTCATCTCTCTAATGAAATTCATTCCAAACTTAACCGGGTATGATGTGCCGTTGATTTCGATATCGTACATATTTAATCCTCCATATATCAAAAGCGGGGAACAATCGTCCCCCGCCCGCTTAAAACCTATGCTCCTACTGTAGTGTCTTTGAATACATAGGAAGCCATGTCTGCCTGCGTGTCTGTTACGGTAACGTTGCCCTTTGCGCCCGCTCCGTTGATACCAAAGGTGAGAGATACTTCAACCATATCCTCGGCGTTGGCTGTTCTCTCAATCTCGGTCAGATACCCCTGAAAATAAGTGCCCTTGTACTGGTTTGTCTTACTTTCAATCGGTTCATCCATGTTCGCTTCCCATACTTCAATCAATTTATCGTTATCCAATGCAGATTCCAGCTTGTCCAGCATGGTGTCACCCTTTGCCAGAATGGAAGTGCACGTGATTTCTACCTCCGCTGTTGCCGGGGTTCGAATAGTGCCGTCCTTCGTTGCTGTAGAATCCGCATCCTTCGACTTCGTTCTGCCGTTCTCCGTAACAAATGCAATCTGCTTTGCTGCTTCCTTCGATGCATCCTCAAGAAGTCGGTAAAGATAAATGATTTTCTTTCCTGCAATCGCTGTTGCCATAATTCTTCTCCTTCTTTAGCTGTAGTAATATTCTGCCTCGATAATTGCGTGCATCAACGGTTCCGCCGTGCTGTTATCGGCGATGATTTTCTGACTCAAGTTCCGCAATGTGTAGCCCGTGCCGCCGTACGCCTCGAACTCCCGGCAAATATCCATCACCTCGGCAGCAATCCGTGAGAGCGTGCCTCTCTTTTTTGAATCGTTCTGCCATACGTGGATGTTCTGCGATACCGTGCCGATTCCGTACCCCTTTACCATCGTATCCCGCATCGTGTTATCTGCTAGGTAGACAAAAGGGTATGGCGTATCATCGGGCGGCATACCGCCGTCATACACGCTTAAACCGAGCGCTTCAATCTTCAATTTCAAGCCTGTAAAAAGGCTCTGCTGTGCATCCATCATTTAAATAACTTCCTTAAATCTCTCACGAATTTCTCTCCTGCTTCTCGTGCCGTCGGTTCCATGAACGGCTCCGGTGGCTGCCGCCTTGTTCCGTACTCAACGCAAGCCGAATAGTCCTTAAGCGACTGAATGCCAACCGCTAGACCTTCCAGATAAAGGTCGGTTTTAAGGTCGTCATAAATTCCACCCTCGGACCGCTCAATTCCGGTATAACCACCGTAAAATTCACCGCCCGCTGACTTCCTGACGGCGTGCTCTTGTGCCGTCTCCAGCAAGGTTTTTTCTTGGTGCCGGACCACTCGTTTAATGTCATCCAGTGTGGCGGCTTTCTCTAAGTTGTCCTGAAGCTTGTCGAGACCTTCCCATTTAATGTCCATACTCATGTTGCACCTCCGAAACGATGAACGCTTGTTTTGTATACAAGTCGATTTTCTTGTCCACCTTGTAGAGCTTTTTTCCGATTCGAATATAGTCGAACGGCTTCTCATATTTGTTTTGGAGCCGGACCGTCAACGACTCCTGCGGTATGCTGTCATATACCATCCGAATCATTGCGGTTTCGGTTTGGTTGACTGACGCCATCCTTGGCACCTCAGATGGCTTCAGACGGTCATAATCGCCCGTCTTAGCGTTGTATTTGGTCTTTTCGGTATAGAAGTACACTTCTTTGTCAAATCTCATATGAACCGAATCCTCCCCCTTCTCGACGTGCCTTTGTTTTCGTCAATCCACGCTTGAATGTCGCTTTCATATGGCATGAAGTCGTCACCGCTGAAATTGAGTGATTCGCCTTCGACGGTATGGGAAGAAAGCCCCTCTGAACCAATCCGGTTGAATCGAATGATGGATACCTCCGTCACGATGTACGACAGCTGAGCGGGCACCTCATCAGTGCCCAGCTTTACTTTCAGTCTGTCGCTCGTGATATCCATAATGGTCTGCAGCTTCTTCCTCTGTTCGTCTCCGGCATTCTGCATATTGAGCAATTCTAACAAGTCTTCCATGTCGTGCCTTTCTGACTACTTCGTCCTTTTGCCTTTCACGGTCTTTGTGTTGCACTCCTCGGTGTACTCAATCAGTGGAAAGCCCGGCTTGTTTTTCGAACCCGCCAGCTCTTCAATTCTGCCCTTATTTACACGCTTTCCAGCTCGTGGAAACTCGTCACCGATTTCATAAATGTACGGAATTGAACCGCTTTTCGTTTCGGTCACATCTTGCGTGTCTGCGAACCGATGAATAACCACATAACCCATTGCTAACCTCCTATGCTACCGTAGCTGTAACCTTTGCGACCGCCTTCTTATTTGCCGGTAGAATGTACTCACCCGCTTTACCGGCGCCCTGCAGTGCTACACCGTCGAAATCCTCGGATTCGATAGTTCTAGCCGTCTGAATGCCGGTGAACGCCTTACCGATTCCGGTGATATAGGCGTAAATGCACTCGTTTTTCTGGAACATTGCATCCGGAATCACTTCAAGCTGAAAACCCTTGAAGGTGTTCACGGTGTTGTTGTCCACGTTCACGGAGCTACCCTTTGCGGTAGTCATGAGCTTGGAGTCAACAATGATGTTCCATACATCCGGCGTAACCTTTGCTACCTTGGTGCCAACCGCCCCAATGTTCACAAAGTACTTTGCAAGGGCATTGAATGCCTTTACAACCTCTTCCTCGGTGAGTGCTGCCGCCTCGATTGTCTCAGCAGCGCTATCGGAAATGAACTTTCCGTGATGGGTATTGAACTGGTTAGTCTTTGCCTGTGCCTGCAGCTCAAGACGGTCAGCCACCGCCGTGTTGAAGTCGTTGTTAACCGTGTTCCGGTCGATTCCTTCGTGGAAGCTCCAGCCCCAACTGTAAGGAACATCCGCATTGGTATAGATAATCTCTGTTCTATTACCGAATCTGCTGGACTTTCCTGTTCCGGTTCCAAAAGCCGTGTTTGTATCGGTGTTGTAAGTGCCTACTGCCACCGGAATGTCGGAGGTCTTAACGCTGAATGCGGTCTGATTCTCCTGTACCCCGTCCAGTGCCTCGATTCCACCACCGAAAAAGTCTCCAAAGAACGCTCTGCTCTGGAATACCGCCTGCATAAGGTCTTTGAACTCCTTGGTATAACGTCTTACTGCCTGATTGTTGTTTTCACCTGCCATAGTCTACTCCTTTTACTTCCTGTACTTAGCAATCCGCTGTTCAATTTCGCTCAGTGGCTCCGCTCCGGTGTAAGATTTCGGCGTGGTACCTGTCGCCCTCTGTCTTTCCCGGATTTCCACCTGTGCATTGACCAGCTTCACGAACGCTTCCACCTGTGTTTTTGTGTCCTCTGCGGTTGTGCCTACGACCATGTCCAGAATGTCCTGTGTAGCATCCATGCCCTGTTCCTTAAGAATCTCACCGGCAACCTTGCCCAGTGCGATTTTCTGCAGCTGTGCTTCCATTTCCGCAATTCTGAGATCCTTCTGCTCTGATTCATAGGCGGCTTTTTGCTCTGCGTTCATTTTTGCCAGCTTGACCGCCTCCGCTTTGGCATCCTCGATAGCTTTATCGGTTTTTTCGCTCCATTTTGCGTACTTCTGACCGATGATTTTGTCGAGGTCTTCATCCGTATACTTCTTTTCCGGTTCCGCTCCGCCTTTTGGCTCGGTCTGAGTGTTCGGCTCGGTATTCGGTTCAGTGTTTGCGTTTGTGTTCTGATTGTTCATTCCTTCTGACATAATTTCCTCCATTTGTTTTACATCGCAATGCTTGATTTTCCATACAGTTTAATGTCTTGAATGCTTGGACGTACCCGAAAAACGGGTATATAAAAAATCGCCCTGTAATGAGCGATTTTCTTACATAGGTATAATTTATTAAGTTTACATTTAAAAGCTGCTATAGAGCGTTTAAATGCGTTTTAAGACTTTTCTTATCGTGTGAGTAATGCGGATAGCACCGTCTTGAATGCGGCTCCCAGTTCTTCCTCCACTTTTGACATCATCGAGTTTTCATCAACGTACTTCATCCCATCAATAGAGATTCCAAACCGTTCTCCAAATGTGATAATTATTCCATCTTTCGTGATTCTCTTTTGAATGCCGTTGATGAATCCTTTTTCCCCAAGTTCAAGAATAACGTCCTCCCAGTAAAGCCTAGGAATATTCAAAAGCTTCGAGTTGTAAACTATATCCTCTTCACTTGGTCGGATTCCTGCCTTCTTGCACTCATAGAGATACCGGAGAATTTTGTACATGATTACGTTGATATCATCTTTCGCCATTAGCCTCCTCCTCATCCTCTGGTGTATACGGTATTGTGAATATTTGCTTATAGTCGTCGCAAAGTTCTCGCCATTCTTTCATTAACTTTCGATGAATAACGTTTAGCTTCTTGTCGTACTCCTTTTCCTTCCGCAACCCTTCTCGCTCTTTAGCATTTTGTTTAAACAAAATATCGAGTTTTGTTTCATATTCTTCATAATCTGGGTGATTCTTATCTGCTTTGTAGTGTACGCTCATAATCTAAATTCAACTCCTTGGATAAAATATTCATGATTTCATCAAATATTTCCGTATCAACATCCGCCTGTTCTACTCCACGATTTTTTAGATTGTCTAACGCCTTTGTGTATGCATTATTATGCATACCCATTACTTTTTTGTAGTCTATGTCTTTCGTATCTTTGCGCCGCTTTAAGGTGTACTGATACTTGTAATCCGATGCCATCATAAAGGCTTCTTTATTTTTTATAAAGTCTCTAACATCCTCTCCACTAAATGAGAAGTTCGTTTCTTTCGGTGGATGGTTGTGATAAGAAAAAGCGCCAGTTCTATCCTCGTCAATCTTCGGCTTCACTCCTCCGTGGAGTCCCTTTGATAGATATACATTTCCAGTTGCCGTAATGGTGACGTCGTACTCATTCGGAAGGTTTTGATAATAATCTTTTGATTGGTTTAACAAGTTCATGATAGCACTAACGTTTGAGAAGTCAATCTTCTTTACCCATCTCGTTTCTGTGCCGCTTCCATCATCCCCGTTACCTGCGCTTTTTCCGCCTGTTTCCTTTTCAAATGAATCCAACCATTTCTGATATTCTTCTTCATCCTCATACGGTGCCGTCCTACATCTGCAATTCGGATGCATTGGCGGAGCATTCTCTGCCGGTTGAAAATCCGATATCTTGAAGTGCTTTTTGTTTAAGGCGTTGCAGATTTCACACGATGCCGTGCCGTATGCTAGGAATTCGAATTCTTCCCATCCGTTCGCCTTGTACGAATCAATCTGAGCTTGTGTCTGCACCCGGACCATTTCGGTTCGAACTAGGCGCTTTGCTTCCCTTGCCGATACATTGAAATCCTTCCGAATCTCCGCCGCAAGGCTCTGATAGCTCTTACCACCAATCAAGCCCTTTGTGAGTATCGTGGATAGCTTGTTTCTTAAGGCTTCCTGATTGCTCCATATGCGTTCGCTGAATGTGGCATTCATGAAGGACTGCCCCACTAGGCTTTTAGCTCTTTCGGATGCACCTTTAACGCCATTTCCTAAGATTCCCGCTTGTCTCTCGAACTCCTTCACGGCTTCCTCGGTCAGTCTTTCGCCGGTCAGCTTTTCGAGGTCGTCGAACCCGTCTATCATATGCAAGCCGATATCCGCCTTTAGAAGCTCCAGCCGATTAATCCGCATGGTTGCGTTGTACAGCCGCATAAGCTCGTTAGCCTCATCGCTGAAATCACGGTCTTTAACCATTTTCGCCGCTCGTGCCTCAAAAGCCTTCACATCGAACTTCGACACTCTCTTTTTGGCTTCCGCTAGGCTGATTCCCTCTTTATCGGCGTACCGCTGATAGAATGATTCAATTTCCTTTTGGATATCCGGGACCATTCGCTCGTAAATCTTCTGAATTTCGGCATCGATGTTTTGCATGGTATGTTCATTTACAACCGCCTGCCGGTCCTCTCTACTTCTCCAGTAGTCCCTGTTCTCCTTCGTCTTCGCCAGAAATATTTCCTGCGTTGTTTTCGCCATTTACTGCCCCCATGGTCTGCTGATACATGCTTAACTGCTGCATCTGCTCCTCTTCTTCCTCTTCCAGCTTTTCAATTTCCTTCTTCACGTCCGGAACGATGGAGAGAACGGATAGCTGCGTTTCCTTCGATACGATACCTTCAAGCTGTGAAGCGGTCTGTGCTTCCTCTTGCAGGTTCTTTGGAAGATTCCGGGTAAACTTGATATCGATATCCCGCCACACGTCTCTGTCAGCCACGTTGGTTGATAAGCTTGACCATATCTTGAAGCGCTTCCTAAGGCTCTTCTCAATCTTTCGGTCAAATGTCACGGCGAGATTGCTCATTGCCTGCAACTTGTAAGCCAAAGCTACACCGGAGCTTGCGTTTCCGAACTGTTCGTCTGAGATGTTCGCAACCATAGAAATCTGATATATCAGATTTTCAAGTCGGTTCAGCAGATTTTCTTGTGTGCCGTCTGCCGTTGGCTTTGTCATGAACTGAACCAAGATATCCTTTGCGTTATCCGTGCCGTAAAGGTTAATGATTCGGTTATCCCGGATGCGGTAAACGTCCTCATCGTCCAGCTCGGACCCGATAACAGCCAAATAAGCCTCCGCAAAAGCATCAACATCATTCGCCTTCTCTCCCAGTGTCCTGTTGTACGTCTCCACCAGTCCAGCCACGCCCTCGAAAAGTCCGATGCGCTCCTCGTTAAGTCGCCACTCAACGCATGGGATTAATCCGTATGGGTTCTCTTTGTCGTCGGTTATTTTCCCATTGTCGAAATAATAAATCGTGTCTGCCGTCGCTGCCATGCCGTATAGAACGCCGTTGTTCACGCCGTCCACCGTGTGCCGCCCGTACTGAATCATCAGCAGTGCCCGGCGCTGTACTGTATCATCGACAATGCAGAATAGGTCTTTAGGATTGTATGCAACGACTTTTGTATTTGTCTCTTCATCCTGATAAAAGAACTCCCAAGCGTGCCCATAGATGCAGCACTTTTTCGCCATTTCTGAGTCGTGGTCGTTCATTTCGTTGTTCCGGTAGAATTCTGCCAGTCGTTCATCCTCTGAGTCTTCCGGTGCTGTGCACTTAATCGGCACGCCGTAGGCATATCCTAGGAAGGTGTCTGTGATGTACCGGGGGAAATTAACCGCCAGTCTGTTATCCGGCTTCCAATTCTCTTTTTCCGGCTGCCTGTATACGTCGTGAAACCCCTTGTATAGGTTTTCAAGATATTCATAGCGCTTGAATTTGCTCTCGTGCTTATTGATGTACCCCTCAATCAACTGAGGCGTGATGTGCTCCAGTATTGACGGGTCCGCCGTGATTGGCTTTGGTAATTCATATGGTCTTTTTGTATACATTAGATTCCCTCTTTGAATCCCTTAACTTTAACTTTTTCTTGTCGCATGATTGTATACGTGAAATATCTCATCGCATCCATACAGTGGTCATGCTCTTTCAGTGGTCTATCCTCTCCGGCATCCGCTGACTTTAAATCCCACATGTAAGAATGGAACTCCCGAATGGTATTCACGCAATCAGAAACGAACATCAGTTCTCCTCTTCCAAGTGCGGTTGAAGTGTACCGTATTCCGTCCAGTACATCGTTCATGCCACGCTTGACCGTGTAACCGTTCTTCCTGAGTTCTGCAATAAAAGAAGTGGCTGACGGGTCAACGATAATCCTTTTCGGTATCGTGCCGTCTAGCCACATCTTCATATCTTGAACAAATTCTGCATCCGTTTTCTGCTTTAGGTTTGCCCTTCCGGAATAGCAATACTCACGAATACATGTCCATATGCCTTTTATTTTCGCCCACATTAGGAAAACTGTTGCATTCTGTATTCCATAATCGCACGACACGTAAACATCGCCCACGGGCTTGTATTTCTCCTTTGTAACGTGCCTGTTTTCACTGAACATATCATAGATAATGCCCTCCGCTGCTACCCACTCACCGAGGATATAGCGCCGATAGAACACACCTTGATACATGCTCCGGTATCTATTTTTGATATGCTCCGATAGGCTCCGGTTGTCGTCCAGTTCAAAATGCAGGTACAAAAGATTCTTTTCTTCCTTCCGGTCTATCCAGTTCGTCTTGAACCAGTGGAACGGCGTTGACGGGTTGCAATTAAACCACCACTTAGACCCCTCTACAGAACAACGTGCTGTTGCCTGATTCACGAATGATTCCGGCATCAATGCCACTTCATCGAATAGGACCCCCGCAAGCGTTACACCCTGAATAAGGTTCTGTGAGCTTTCGTCTTTACCTCCGAACAAGTAGAAGGTGTTCACGTTGTCTCCGTGCCGAACCGTCCACTTGTTTTCAAGGCGGCTCTCCGATATCTCGTAGCCCATATCTGGTAAAACATTCTGCATCGGTGAGAGCACGTTTCTTCTTAGCGCTCCTAATGTCTTACCACATATGGCGAACTGCTCCCCCTCGAATGATTCCATCGCCCACATTATGAAGCTTGTTCCCATTGCTACGGTCTTTCCGGAACGGATGGAACCATCCGCAATGATTCCGTCCATATCGGAATACTTGCTACCGCTGTTCCACCATGAGAAGATGTTGAACTGTTTCGGGCTTAATGGCTGCCACTTGAACATTGCTCCACTTCCTCAACTGCAGCGTTCAGTGCTTCGATGAATCCATTGTCTACGGCTACATCCATTCTCTGTTCATTGGTCGGTCTGTTTCCGCTGGTGTCCCTCACGAATTCCGCCGCCTTCGTGTCGCCCTTGACAGCCTTCATAATCTGCTTAACTAATACGGCGTCTTGCACTGTGATGTTCTTCCCTTGGAGTTCGTTCCAGCATTTAACCGTTTCTGGGTCTGTGATTTCCCCCTCGCTCATTCCAAGACTAAGAAGTACCTCTAACGACTCTCTCATAGCTTTCCGGCGCTTCTTTGCTTCCGCAGACGCCTTGCCAGCTTTCCTTGCATTTTCTCGGCGTTGCTCCGGCGTGAGGTCGTCCGGCTTTAATAGATTCTCCACATTTCCTCTGCTCATTCACTTTCACCAACTTTCGTGCAGTAATCGTCTATATGTCTCTCGCTCCTTGTAATTTTCTCCCCCTTATACATTCCCGCTCCGAGTTCATCTATTCGTGAAAATGGTATTTCCGGAACGGTCAGTTTTCTTCTGTATCGCTTGTCAATAAAGTATATGTACCGCAGCTGATACCCCGCAAGAATTTTCGCACCGGTTGCTTCCACGTAGTCTTTCCAGCCATATTTCCCGCCAGTAAGTTCGTAGTATGACTTCCCGCCCAGTTCTTTTCGTGGGCGAGTGCCATTGCTTTCAAGCGTCATTTTGTGCACTTTTTCCCCACTCGGTAGCTGTGCGAGATTCTCATTCTTCTTTATCCCAGTTAACACAAAATTACTTGCTCTGTAGATTGTTCCATCACCGCAGGAGCACCCGTCTGCAAAACTTATAATCCACTTTATCTGCGGAGCGTTCTTTTTTATTAATTTTATACTCATAGAAATCGCCCTGCTTTCACTGTTCCTCGGAAGAACCTCATCAAACGCCATCCTGTTTAGTTCTAGAAATTCATTCCACCCTGTTCCGTCCACAAGACCCATCACCTTACTTTTATCTAACGATGGACCATAACTCATCACTCCATGAAGTCTTCCGTGATAGAATACCCCAAAATGCAAAGAAGAGTTGTTAACAACCTTTCCGCTGTAATGGTGCCGCTTTATAAAAGGATTCGCTATCTTTCCGGGGATTACCTTTACCTCAATATTCTTAGCTTCTCCCATTCTTTTATCACCTCATATAATTTGTTTCCGTTCCGATTCGTATTCCCGAATGTCTCATCACTTTCTTTCACGCTGTTCAGTGCACTTTCTATTGCTTCTTTTTGCTTTTCGTGCACCGTGAACGTCATTGTTCTCCATGGGTCTCTTTCGCCATCCGCTAGTTCAAATGACTCGCCGAAATCATCCGCATTGCACTCCTCACCGTCTAGTCCCCAGTCTCCGAATATGGTCATATCTATATTGCCTACCGAGTCCATCTCTATCGGAAGCATGTTGAAATCCCACTCAGCCTTCTCCGCTACCTTATTGTCTGCAAGCCTGTATGCCCGAATTTGTTCTTCCGTCAAATCGTCAGCTACTATGCACGGGACTTTGTCCATCCCGAGCTTCTTTGCCGCTTTTAGTCTCGTGTGTCCTGTGACTATTTCTCCGTTCTTGTCTATGATGATAGGAACTTTGAAGCCAAATTCACGAATACTATTAGCAACTTGTTCAACCGCATCGTCATTCTTTCTGGGGTTGTTAGCATACGGATGTATCGCTTTTATGCTTTTTTCTACCACTTTCATTTTATTCTCCATACGCAAAAACGGGCGCCTTTCGGCTCCCGTTTTGCGTTTCGCTTGCGAGGGTTCGCGTTAGTCTTCCT
>ERZ1034818.183-NODE-183-length-20608-cov-15.640101_pt1 | contig 20608 bp, 16 predicted proteins | sample MGYA00520595_ERZ1034818 | MGnify/ENA primary metagenome ERZ1034818 (study PRJEB33766, sample SAMN09781689) | gut metagenome | biome: gut microbiome | host: Homo sapiens | place: Madagascar | study: EMG produced TPA metagenomics assembly of the PRJNA485056 data...
ATTTGAAAACCAGAACCTCGCTTAGGCCTGTGTCCATATTACGTGGGTAGGATCACAACCAATGCGGCAGGGAAAGTGGACATTGAGCTTATGTCAACGGTTGCGGGGGAACACAGCATCACGGCCTCAGTGAATAATGCTCAGAAGACGGTTACGGTGAAATTCAAGGCGGATTTCAGTACCGGTCAGGCGACCCTGGAGGTTGATGGCAGCACGCCAAAAGTGGCAAACGACAATGATGCCTTTACGCTGACGGCAACGGTTAAGGATCAATACGGCAACCTTCTGCCTGGCGCTGTGGTCGTCTTTAATCTGCCTCGGGGCGTCAAACCGCTTGCAGACGGTAATATCATGGTGAACGCCGACAAGGAGGGTAAAGCGGAACTGAAAGTGGTCTCCGTGACTGCCGGAACGTATGAGATCACGGCGTCGGCAGGAAATGACCAGCCTTCGAATGCGCAGTCTGTAACGTTTGTGGCCGATAAGACTACGGCGACCATCTCCAGTATTGAGGTGATTGGCAACCGTGCAGTGGCGGATGGCAAAACCAAACAGACGTATAAAGTTACGGTGACTGATGCCAATAACAACCTGTTGAAGGATAGCGACGTGACGCTGACTGCCAGCTCGGAAAATTTAGTTCTGGATCCTAAAGGGACGGCGAAAACTAATGAGCAAGGACAGGCTGTTTTCACCGGCTCTACCACTATCGCAGCGACATATACACTCACGGCGAAAGTGGAACAGGCCAACGGTCAGGTATCGACGAAAACTGCTGAATCTAAATTCGTCGCGGATGATAAAAACGCGGTGCTCGCCGCATCTCCAGAACGTGTAGATTCTCTGGTGGCGGACGGGAAGACTACTGCAACAATGACGGTTACCCTGATGGCGGGAGTCAATCCCGTAGGAGGAAGTATGTGGGTCGACATTGAGGCTCCGGAAGGAGTGACGGAGAAGGATTATCAATTCCTGCCGTCGAAGGCTGACCATTTCTCAGGTGGGAAAATCACGCGTACATTTAGTACCAGCAAGCCAGGTGTCTATACGTTCACATTCAACGCACTGACGTATGGCGGGTACGAAATGACGCCTGTGAAGGTGACAATTAACGCCGTTGCTGCAGAGACTGAAAATGGCGAGGAGGAGATGCCATAATTTGAATAGTATGAAAGTTACGATCTAATAAAGAATAATGGTGTTGAAATATTCAACGCCATTATTCACTGAATACCTTGCCTGATACTGATTAAATAGTATCAGGCAAGGATAAAACTCAATAAGAGATAGTGACCAACTAAACCGGACGAACGGGAATAAAAATTTCGCAAACAACATCATTGCCATCCTTTTCTACGAAATCTTCATTGTAATAAAAGCGCTCAATATCGCTGCCGTTCACTCTGGCTAACCCCCTGGCAGGTAACTCTATCAGATAGATGTTACGCACCCAGTCAGGATAATTTTCCCAGTTTCCTTCATAACGGAAAGAGGCATAAAGTCCTCGGGTCGTTGTCCACTCTTTTGGCATGTCAGCATATTCACATACCGTACCAGCAAAAGTTTCAACCGTGAGCAAATCGACCGATTTTGTTGACGGTTCAAACGTGGAAACGAAATAGATATCCGTCTTAAAATTCTTCATACATCTGGCTAAATGATGACGTCGTAGTTTGACTTCTTCATCCGGTGATTTATTCGACACTTCAATGTCATATTTAAATGAGTTGCCAAAAATAGGTGTCTCAGGAAAGTTGATTAATCTACACTCCGTCTTTTGCTGTTGACGTATTAAAAAAGAAGGGAAGATATTTGCGAGATCCCAATAATCACGGTGGCGGTATTCACGGGGAGAGCAGCCGAATAACTTTTTAAATTCGCGGCTGAATGACTGCTGTGAATCAAAATGCAAAGAGAGTGCAATATCAAGCATAGATTTCGCGGTGAGCCGGACAAGAATGGCGGCACGACAAAGCCTTCGTTTGCGAATGTATTCTCCCAAAGGCACATGCATGAAATTTCGGAACAGAAGCTGGATGTTGCGTCTGCTGTAGCCAGATTTCTGTGCGATATCTTCGATTGAAATAGGGTGCTCAAGATTGCACTCAATCCACTCCAGGAGCTACTGTAGAATCTTCTGCCTGATCATCTCATTCTCCGTTAATTCTTTGTCATATCGCACATTTTCGTTATACCCTGGGCCCTAAGTGTATCAAAAATAGCAAGGGCGAAGGCAAAAGCACTGGTAGCGTCTGCTTCGTTGTCCCCGAAAATAGAGAGGTTTCAGTCCTACATTATTAATGAATTTTTTGCATAAGTGATATCAAAATCCACATACTACTTTGAGGTTACGTTTTAACGTAGACTCATTGTTCATGCCTAATGGAGGGACTGACAGTGGAATTTTCCGTATAGTCTGCTTCAGAGTATTGCAGATGCCCATCAAAAATCGATTTCTCACTGACAGATAAAGAAATGGCACAAATTAGTTCGCTTGATTTGGGTTATGTTGGGGAGTCGGTAAAACATTTTAATCCTGAATTTGTTCGTGGTTGTCTTGCTGTAAAAATACATGATTGATATTAATCATGTATTTTACCTAAGACGACAAAAACCTTTTAACAGGGGAGTGATATTGATCTTCACTCTGTCATATCTCCGGTAATATGGCGTCAGGCTTCATCATCAGAAAGGGGGCCTGACGCCTGAAAAAGTGAACAACAGACAGTGTTCGGATTATCAATATTCAGTTTTTAACGTTGAACTGGATTCATTACTGCGTTGTTTAAGAATTTCCCGCGCCGAATCTGCCATTATCATGACAGCACCTGCCAGCATCAGAGTATCTTTCAATACCAGGCGACCAGCACCGGATAAATAAGGGAAACCATGATGAGCGTCACCCAATGCGGGTACCCATGCCTCCGGGGTGGTGATTAAAAATGAGAGTGTTACCAGCGGCGTGGTAAATGCCATCAGTCCTCCCAATAAACCTAACCAGCGATTGACAGGATTAGCCAAAACCAGCAGAGCAATAATCACCTCCACGACGCCAAGACCGTTGGAAAAACCATAGGTATTATTGGCCGTTTGCCATGCCCTTGCTTCTGGTTTGTATTCGCCTTCGTGAGTCAGATACTGTTTATAGTCTTCCGGGTGTTCATAAAAGAACGACATTAGTGGACTGTTTGCGACGAATGGTGTAATGCTGTCTGCCTCGTAAGGGACAAACTTTAATAACCCAATCCACATAAAAACAATTGCAATACTCAGACGAATCAATGTCAGGCCAATTTTATCTCCCCGACTTAACAGGTGCAGGTATTTTTCCATTGTGAACATCCTTATTTATACAATACTGCTGTTGCGGTTGAATTATTATCAATTCGCATCGATGTGACTTTCCAGGATGAAGCATTATATTTTCTGGCTATATCAGCAATGGCATCCTCCAGAACTGTCGGTGATGCTGATACTGACGAGACGCTGATATGTTTCAGAATTATTTTATCATCTGCATTGGTGGAAAATGCCATAACGCCAGATAATAGTGTTGCAAATAAAACGGATTTTTTAAACATATAAAATACCATCAATGAAGTGATTAAGAAGTTATAGAGTAACAGGGAATTAATAAGATTCTTTTCTCTGAGACGCCAGAATATTTGTTCTGGCGTCTGATTTTGAGTTTATTTGACTAATGAAAATAGATCATTGAGTGATTCGCTCATCGACGGATGAGTAAATATCTGATCGCGTAATATGCTATAAGGCAGCCCGGCATCCATCACCATTTTCACTATATTGATCATCTCGTGGGAGTCAACACACAGCAGTGATGCCCCTAACATACGTTGGGTTTTATTATCAACAATCGCTTTTAATACCCCACGAGTATCATTCATCACTCTGGCACGCGGAATTGCAGCTACAGGCAATGTCACCACCTGAATATCAGCACCACTCTCTCTGGCTTGTTCTTCTGTCATACCAACCCTGGACAGGGGCGGTGTCATAAATACGGAATAAGGCACATTTTTCCGATCATCAGTACTACGTTTGCCTTCACCCAGTAACTCATCACGTACAATGCGGTAATCATCCAGTGATATGTAAGTAAATTGCAGCCCGCCGGTAACATCTCCCATCGCCCAAATATTGTCTGCGGTGGTATGTAATCGCTTGTCAACGACAATTGCCCCGCGCTCGTTTACTGCGATACCGGCATTTTCTGGATGTAACGAAGCGGTAGCCGGTTGACGACCGGAAGCTATTAACAGTGCATCCACCGCCAGTTGGGCGTGCTCGCTATGCACTTGCACTTGATTTTCATGGTGACTGATTCGCTCCACATGGGCATTGAGGATAATATCGACGCCCTGATCGCGTAAAATCGTCGCGATATTATCAGCAATATCCCGATCTTCCCGAGGCAAAAACAGCGAAGCTGCTTCTAAAATGGTTACCTTGCTGCCAAAATTAGCGAACATAGAGGCGAACTCAACGCCAATATATCCGCCGCCCAAAATACCTAAATGCCCAGGCAATTCTTTTAGATTAAGTAATCCGGTGCTGTCATATACTCCTGGCGTGGTGGTAATTCCAGGAATTGGCGGAACCACGGTTTGTGCACCGGTATTAATAAAAATTTTCTCGCCATGAATTTCCAGATTTCCCTCAGGCCGATGAACACGCAGGCTATGATTATTGATAAACTCCGCCTGGCCGTCGATCACGTCGATATTGGGCATATCCGCAAGATTATGAAAATTCTTATTACGTAAAAAATTAACCACTTCATTTTTACGCTGTATGGCACGGACAAAATCTGTGTGCTGCTGTGCGTCATGAACCAATGTTTTGGTTGGGATGCAGCCGATATTAATACAGGTCCCGCCATACATTGCATTTGATTGTTCGATGAGAGCCACTCGCCAACCTGCTTTTGCCAGCGTGACGGCTAATGTTTTTCCAGCCTTGCCAAAACCAATAATCACTGCCTGATATTTATTCATGATGATTTCCTGTCGAAACGCGTTCATTTGACATCATGACTATAGACGCAAAAGAGCAAATAACATTTCTTCACAACGCTTGATATTTTGTCTTATCGTCTGATATTTTCTTTTTCTTAATCAGAATCACAAAACAAAAATCATGATTAACTATTTGATGGTATTAGATTAGTTATTTACTAAGATTGTTGGTGTTTGTAATCAAAAACCACTCAGGAGTCTGATATGGATGCCCTTAGCCGTTTGTTGATGCTTAACGCTCCACAAGGAACGATCGATAAGAATTGCGTGTTAGGAAGTGACTGGCAGCTTCCACATGGTGCCGGGGAATTATCGGTTATTCGTTGGCATGCGTTAACGCAAGGAGCGGCGAAGCTGGAAATGCCGACGGGGGAGATTTTTACATTACGCCCGGGAAATGTGGTCCTGCTACCACAAAATTCAGCTCATCGCCTGAGTCATGTCGATAATGAATCGACCTGTATTGTCTGCGGCACTCTTCGGTTGCAACATTCGGCGCGTTATTTTTTAACGTCTTTGCCGGAAACGCTGTTTTTAGCACCGGTTAACCACAGCGTGGAATATAACTGGCTGAGGGAGGCGATCCCGTTTTTACAACAGGAATCCAGATCGGCAATGCCGGGAGTGGATGCACTGTGTAGCCAGATCTGCGCTACATTCTTTACCCTCGCGGTGCGTGAGTGGATTGCACAGGTTAATACTGAGAAAAACATTCTCAGTTTGCTTCTGCATCCACGTCTTGGTGCGGTAATACAGCAAATGCTGGAAATGCCAGGACACGCCTGGACCGTCGAATCGCTGGCCAGCATCGCTCACATGTCCCGGGCAAGTTTTGCCCAGCTTTTCCGTGATGTTTCCGGAACCACGCCGCTGGCTGTATTAACAAAGTTGCGTCTACAAATAGCGGCCCAGATGTTTTCCCGGGAAACGCTCCCTGTTGTGGTGATCGCTGAGTCAGTAGGCTATGCCAGTGAATCATCTTTTCACAAGGCGTTTGTCCGCGAGTTTGGTTGTACCCCGGGAGAATATCGGGAAAGGGTCAGACAGCTTGCACCCTGAATAAAACCGCCAGAAATCAGGGCAAAGATAATCCGCATTCCGGGAGTTGTGAGCCTTTCAACTATTTCTATTTCCAACGGTGGTTTGGGCTTTATATATTTTTTCTGATGGACTCTAGCTCAGTTTTTAAATAAAAATGCAAACTAAATTGCTTCAATTAAATAAAATCCCGACTATTACTTGATACGTGATTATTGTCGGTGATTTTTTTGTACACCATCAGTGTATATCTCAATAACCCCTGAATAAGTAGCTCTGAATAGGTATAAGGGATGTAGCCATTTTTAAATGGATTTCTTATGCCAAAAATGATCGTCGATTTCCCCATAAAATGTGAGCGATGCCGAAAGAAATAAAATTAGTTATTGCATTTGACGTTTGGATGAAAGATTATCATTTGTCATACAAATGAGGGGTGGTATGTTGCTAGCCAATTAAAAAAGAACGCCATATTTATTGATGATTGATCCCCCGGTGGGGGGGAAACATCGGGCATAAATGGGCATGAAGTAATGGAGTATTAGTTGTGAATGTCAATTTCTTTGTCACCTGTATTGGTGACGCCCTGAAATCAAGAATGGCACGAGACTCCGTGCTGCTACTGGAAAAACTCGGCTGTCGCGTAAATTTCCCGGAGAAACAGGGATGCTGCGGTCAGCCTGCGATCAATAGCGGTTATATCAAAGAAGCGATTCCAGGGATGAAAAATCTGATCGCCGCACTGGAGGATAACGACGATCCCATTATTTCACCGGCTGGCTCTTGCACCTATGCCGTAAAAAGTTACCCGACGTATCTGGCGGATGAACCTGAATGGGCATCACGTGCCGCAAAGGTTGCCGCGCGTATGCAGGATCTCACCTCTTTTATTGTTAATAAATTAGGGGTAGTCGATGTAGGTGCCAGTTTGCAAGGGAGAGCGGTGTATCACCCATCTTGTAGCCTGGCCCGTAAGCTGGGAGTGAAGGACGAGCCACTTACGCTGCTGAAAAATGTGCGTGGACTGGAGCTGTTGACCTTTGCTGAACAGGATACCTGCTGCGGATTTGGCGGCACGTTCTCGGTCAAAATGGCCGAAATATCCGGCGAGATGGTGAAAGAAAAGGTTGCGCACCTGATGGAAGTCCGCCCTGAGTATTTAATTGGTGCTGACGTGAGTTGCCTGCTAAACATCAGTGGGCGATTACAACGGGAAGGGCAGAAAGTCAAAGTGATGCATATTGCTGAAGTGTTGATGAGCCGCTGAGGATATAAAGATGTCGATCAAAACCAGTAATACAGATTTTAAGACACGCATCCGTCAGCAAATTGAAGATCCGATCATGCGCAAAGCGGTGGCAAACGCGCAGCAGCGTATTGGGGCAAATCGGCAAAAAATGGTCGATGAATTGGGGCACTGGGAGGAGTGGCGCGATCGGGCCGCCCAGATACGTGATCATGTTCTGAGTAATCTCGACGCTTATCTGTACCAGCTCTCAGAAAAAGTGACGCAAAACGGCGGTCACGTCTATTTTGCAAGAACCAAAGAAGACGCTACCCGCTACATTTTACAGGTTGCCCAACGCAAAAATGCCCGGAAGGTGGTGAAATCTAAATCGATGGTGACCGAAGAGATTGGTGTCAATCATGTGTTGCAGGATGCTGGCATTCAGGTGATTGAAACCGATCTGGGTGAATATATTCTCCAGCTGGATCAAGATCCGCCATCTCATGTTGTGGTCCCGGCAATTCATAAAGATCGCCATCAGATCCGTCGAGTGCTACACGAACGTCTGGGCTATGAGGGGCCGGAAACGCCTGAAGCGATGACCTTATTCATCCGGCAAAAAATCCGCGAAGATTTCCTCAGTGCTGAAATAGGTATTACCGGCTGTAATTTCGCGGTGGCAGAGACCGGTTCGGTATGCCTGGTGACCAATGAAGGTAATGCGCGAATGTGTACCACGCTGCCTAAAACGCATATTGCAGTGATGGGAATGGAGCGTATTGCCCCCACGTTTGCCGAGGTAGATGTATTGATCACCATGCTGGCGCGCAGTGCCGTTGGTGCACGTTTGACGGGATACAACACCTGGCTGACAGGACCGCGCGAAGCTGGGCACGTTGATGGTCCTGAAGAGTTTCATCTGGTTATTGTCGATAACGGGCGTTCTGAGGTGCTGGCCTCTGAATTTCGGGATGTGCTGCGCTGTATTCGCTGCGGGGCTTGTATGAATACTTGTCCGGCATATCGCCATATTGGCGGTCATGGATATGGCTCTATTTATCCAGGGCCAATTGGTGCGGTGATTTCTCCGCTACTTGGCGGCTATAAAGATTTTAAAGATTTACCCTACGCCTGCTCTTTATGCACAGCTTGTGACAACGTGTGTCCGGTGCGTATTCCGCTGTCAAAACTGATTTTGCGTCATCGTCGGGTGATGGCTGAAAAAGGGATCACCGCAAAAGCAGAGCAACGGGCGATAAAAATGTTCGCTTATGCCAATAGTCATCCAGGATTGTGGAAAGTCGGGATGATGGCCGGTGCTCATGCGGCAAGCTGGTTTATCAATGGCGGCAAAACACCACTCAAATTTGGCGCGATTAGCGACTGGATGGAAGCACGCGATCTTCCTGAAGCTGACGGAGAGAGTTTCCGTAGTTGGTTTAAGAAACATCAGGCGCAGGAGAAAAAGAATGGATAATCGAGGCGAATTTTTGAATAACGTTGCTCAGGCACTGGGTCGCCCGCTGCGACTTGAACCGCAAGCAGAAGATGCGCCGCTTAACAACTATGCTAACGAGCGGCTTACCCAACTTAACCAACAGCAGCGCTGTGACGCGTTTATTCAGTTTGCCAGCGATGTTATGTTGACGCGCTGTGAGCTGACCAGCGAGGCGAAGGCGGCAGAAGCTGCAATACGTCTGTGTAAAGAGCTGGGAGATCAGTCGGTCGTGATTAGCGGTGACACGAGGCTGGAGGAATTGGGGATTAGCGAACGTTTGCAGCAGGAATGCAATGCCGTTGTTTGGGATCCGGCGAAAGGTGCCGAGAATATCTCGCAGGCAGAGCAGGCTAAAGTGGGTGTTGTGTATGCTGAATATGGTTTAACCGAATCGGGAGGCGTGGTTCTTTTTTCCGCCGCCGAGCGCGGGCGTTCATTGAGCCTGCTCCCGGAATATTCTCTTTTTATCCTGCGTAAAAGCACTATCCTGCCGCGTGTAGCGCAACTCGCAGAAAAATTGCATCAGAAAGCGCAGGCCGGTGAACGAATGCCTTCCTGCATTAACATCATTAGCGGCCCCAGTTCAACGGCGGATATTGAGCTTATCAAAGTCGTCGGAGTTCATGGCCCGGTGAAAGCGGTGTATCTGATTATTGAGGATTGTTGAGAGAGATATGAAGTCTGGACATAAACCTGAAGAAGGCATACGAGGTTGAAAATAGCGTTTAGGACAACCTGACTTAACCCCGTTCCGTCATGGTTATGCTGCTCTTCTGTAAATATCCTGGTATTACCAATGCCAGGATATTTACAGTGAAAAAGACAGGCATCCATTCCTGAAAACGGGTTCCCTTCCCGGTCATTGTCACTTCAGCTTTATACAGGCACTCTCTATCAGAATGTTGTTTATTACTGCCCAGAGTTTTGTTGGTATTCATCTACCATTTTTTTGACAAGGCAAAACATTACAGAAATTACAATGCTTAGAAAAAATCCCAGAGCCAGGCAAATGGCAGCAGGGTATTTATTTTTTATTTCTGGTGAGCTTATAGTTACACAGCCATCACCGTTCGGATACAATGACCAGTTCCTGGTCAGGTATATCATTTTTGTATAAAGCTCACTGTTAATTGCTGAAGGCGTTTGTATCTCATCGAGAACTTGCCTGCCATTATGATATTCTGACGCATACCATTTGATAATAGAGGCCTGCACGCGAGATATTTCCTCTTCAGCAGTTGGTAAAGCTCTCTTATCTCCTGACCATTCCAGCCTTATTTCTCTGTTCTTGACATCTGGGCTGGTGTGAAAAAATGTAGTAATTCGCTGAATAACATCTTCAGTCATTGTAGTCTGACAGGCAAAATTATTATTGCTATCACAGCTAACAAGTATACCTGGCGTTGTCTGGTTTATTTTTAGGCTGTAAATCACTTTTATATTGTCTTTATTGATATACAGAAACAACAGCACCATAGCCATACATATAGCCATAATAAAAAGGATAACACGAATCTTTTTCTTCAGATAAAATAAAATCTCAATCAGATCGATATCCTGTTTGATTTGTTCACGCATAATATATCCCGAGAATAAAATCTGTCGCAGATAAGGTTGTATTAATAGTCTGTATCAGGAATGTTCGGGTTAAATATCAGCAAAAAGCCCGCATCATGAATACTGGATATGAAGCATGAGAGTTACCTCAGTGTTTATATAAGGATTCGGTCCCCCTCTCTGGAACGGTAACTCTCAATCTGATCGGTTCCTGCGTTAGTTCACATCACGACTCATTTTTTCGCTCTCACCGGCATCCCATTTGCCACAAAATATCCCGCCGTGCTCCTCGGCAGCGCTTCCTGTCCACGAATCATATCCGCTATTTTCTCGCCAATCATAATTGTCGTGGCGTTCAAATTCCCGGTGATAATCTGCGGCATAATCGACGCATCCACCACACGCAGGCCTTCTAACCCGTGTACGCGGCCTTCGCCGTCAACCACGGACATCTCGTCGTAACCCATTTTGCAGGTACCGCACGGATGGAAGGCGGTTTCGGCGTGGTTACGCACGAACTCATCGAGCTGTTCATCCGTCTGGCATTCGACACCGGGGCTGATTTCGCGGCCACGATACTGATCCAGCGCGGGTTGATGCATGATCTCGCGGGTGATGCGAATTGCGTCGCGGAACTCCTGCCAGTCCTGCTCGTGCGACATGTAGTTAAACAGAATCGCCGGATGCTGGTGCGGGTCGCGGGATTTAATCCGCACATGCCCACGGCTTGGCGAGCGCATTGAGCCGACGTGGCACTGGAAACCGTGCTCTTTCACTGCATTCGAGCCGTTATAGTTAATCGCTACTGGCAGGAAATGGTACTGAATATTCGGCCACGCAAATTCCTCACGGCTGCGAATAAATCCACCTGCTTCAAAGTGGTTGCTGGCACCAACGCCAGTGCCGCCAAACAGCCACTCCGCACCGATTTTCGGCTGGTTCCACCACTGCAGGGCAGGGTAGAGGGAAACCGGTTCTTTGCACTCATATTGCAGATACATCTCCAGATGATCCTGAAGATTTTCGCCGACGCCGGGTAATTCATGCACCAGCGGAATATCAAACTCCGCCAGCAGTTCAGCGTTGCCGACGCCGGAGCGTTGCAGGATCTGCGGTGAGGCAATCGCGCCTGCACATAACAGCACTTCTTTGTTGGCCGTTGCGCGGGTTGGGATGGTGCTGTCGCCTTCCAGCCATTCGACGCCCACCGCGCGTTTGCCGTCAAAAATGATGTGATCGGTCATAGCGTGAGTACGAATGGTCAGGTTAGGACGCGATTTGGCCTGATCGAGATAGCCACGCGCGGTGCTGGCGCGACGGCCCTGCGGCGTGACGGTGCGATCCATCGGACCAAAACCTTCCTGCTGATAACCGTTGAGATCGTCCGTGCGCGGGTAGCCCGCCTGCACGCCCGCTTCAATCATCGCTTCAAACAGCGGATTGACGCCGGGTTTGGAGGTAGTGACGCTCACCGGGCCATCACCGCCGTGATAGTCGTTTTCACCCATATCGCGAGTCTCGGCCTTGCGGTAGTAGGGCAGGCAGTCGAGGTAGCTCCAGTTCTCCAGACCGGGTTCTTGCGCCCAGTTATCGAGATCCAGCGCATTGCCACGGATGTAGCACATGCCGTTGATCAGCGACGATCCACCCAGACCTTTACCGCGTCCGCACTCCATGCGGCGGTTATTCATAAACGGTTCAGGTTCCGTTTCATAGGCCCAGTTGTAGCGTTTACCCTGTAGCGGGAATGCCAGGGCAGCGGGCATCTGGGTGCGGAAGTCAAAGCGATAGTCCGGGCCGCCCGCTTCAAGCAGCAGCACGGAGGTATTCGGATCTTCAGTCAGACGGGTAGCGAGAACGTTGCCGGCTGAGCCGGCACCAATAATGATGTAGTCAAATTGCAAATAAACCTCCTGGTTAGAATATGGACTGGAATTTAGCCATCTCAACCTGGATGGACTTCACCTGGGTGTAACTCTGGAGCGTCATCACGCCGTTCTCGCGACCAATGCCGGAGTGTTTGTAGCCGCCAACGGGCATCTCTGCCGGGGATTCGCCCCAGGTGTTGATCCAGCAAATACCCGCTTCCAGCTGATGAATGACGCGATGCGCGCGGTTCAGGTCCGCTGTCACGATGCCCGCCGCCAGGCCGTAGTCGGTATCGTTAGCGCGGCGAATGACTTCGTCTTCCGACTCGTAGGTCAGAATGGACATCACTGGCCCGAAGATCTCTTCACGCACGATGGTCATATCGTCGCTGCAATCGGTGAACACTGTCGGTGCAACCCATGCGCCGTTATCGAAGCCATCGCCTTTCAGTACATCGCCGCCGCACAGTACGCGCGCGCCTTCCTCTTTGCCTTTGGCGATATAGCGCAGCACGTTATCGCGATGCGGGAAGCTGACCAGCGGGCCGAAGTTAGTTTGCGGATCGAAAACGTCGCCCGCGCGAATGCGCTCAACGCGCGCCAGAATTTTCTGCTCAAATGCGGCTTTGCATTTCGCCGGAACGAAGACGCGGGTGCCATTGGTACACACCTGACCGGAGCTGAAGAAGTTTGCCATCATGGCGATATCGGCGGCGAGATCGAGATCCGCATCATCGAAAACGATCAGCGGTGATTTACCGCCCAGTTCCATGGTCACTTCTTTCAGGGAAGAGGCCGCCGAGTTAGCCATCACTTTTTTGCCGCTGGCGACACCGCCGGTAAATGACACTTTGGCAATGCCCGGATGCTCGGTCAGATATTGCCCGGTCTCCGCGCCCACGCCCGGCAACACGTTAAATACGCCGTCCGGCAGGCCCGCTTCGCTGTAAATTTCAGCCAGCTTTAACGCGGTAAGCGGGGTAACTTCGCTCGGTTTGAAAATCATTGCGTTGCCTGCCGCCAGCGCCGGGGCGGATTTCCACAGGGCAATCTGGATCGGGTAGTTCCATGCGCCAATCCCTGCCACTACGCCCAGCGGTTCGCGGCGGGTATACACAAAGGACGTTTCACGCAACGGGATCTGGCTGCCTTCCAGCGCCGGGATCAGCCCGGCGTAGTACTCCAGCACGTCCGCACCGGTAACGATATCGACGGTTGAGGTTTCCGAATATGCTTTTCCGGTGTCGAGGGTTTCCAGTTTTGCGAGTTCGTCATTGCGTTCACGCAGAATATCAACGGCCCGACGCAGAATACGCGAGCGCTCCATGGCGGTCATCGACGCCCAGATTTTTTGCCCCTGCTGGGCGCTTTTCACGGCGCGATCGACATCCTCGCGCCCGGCGGCCTGCACGGTCGCCAGCACGTTACCGTTGGCCGGGTTAATGGTCTCGAAGGTGCGACCGCTGGTGGCGGAGGTATAACCACCATGTATATAAAGCTGCTGTTCTGCCATTCGGGACATCACGTCTCCTCGGTTAATCGGTGGGTAGATGCTGAGTGATAAAGTGGCGGGTCAGGGAATTAGCGCGGGTTTTATCCAGCGGTTTGCCGCTCAGAGCCGCGCGCAGCCATAATCCATCAATCAGCGCGGCCAGGCCGTAGCCCGCTTCCTGTGCCTGTTCGCGCGGCAATTCGCGACGAAACTCGCTCACCAGATTCGACAGCAAGCGGCGGCTGCTGACCTGCTGTAAACGATAGAGCATCGGCTGATGCATACTGCTGGCCCAGAACGCCAGCCAGGCTTTCATCGCCGCACTGCTCACCTGCGTTTCATCGAAGTTTCCGCCAACAATCGCCTGTAATCGCTGCTCTGCACTGCCCTGCGGAAGTGCATGTAATCGATTCAAAACCGCGTCACGCAGCTGACTGGTGATATCGCGCATGGTTGCTTCCAGCAGACCATTTTTGTCCCTGAAATAGTGGCTGATGATCCCCGTAGAAACGCCTGCACGGCGGGCGATCTGCGCGATCGTTGCATCGTGCATGCCCACTTCATTTATTGCTTCCAGTGTGGCGTCGATCAGTTGTCTGCGCCGGATCGACTGCATCCCCAATTTGGGCATTTTCGCCACTCCATTCATCAGCGGTGTTTATCTATTAAAGCGGTTATTGATTGGACGTTCAATATAAAATGTGTCTTAATTGTTACGAATTTGATTTTAAATAGTAACAATAACAGTGGGGATACTGGATGACAGACCTTTCACACAGCAGGGAAAAGGACAAAATCAATCCGGTGGTGTTTTACACCTCCGCCGGACTGATTTTGTTGTTTTCCCTGACAACGATCCTGTTTCGCGACTTCTCGGCCCTGTGGATTGGCCGCACGCTGGACTGGGTTTCTAAAACCTTCGGTTGGTACTATCTGCTGGCGGCAACGCTCTATATTGTCTTTGTGGTCTGTATCGCTTGTTCGCGTTTTGGTTCGGTGAAGCTCGGGCCAGAACAATCCAAACCGGAATTCAGCCTGCTGAGTTGGGCGGCGATGCTGTTTGCTGCCGGGATCGGTATCGACCTGATGTTCTTCTCCGTAGCCGAACCGGTAACGCAGTATATGCAGCCGCCGGAAGGCGCGGGACAGACGATTGAGGCCGCGCGTCAGGCGATGGTCTGGACGCTGTTTCACTACGGCTTAACCGGCTGGTCGATGTATGCGCTGATGGGCATGGCGCTCGGATACTTTAGCTATCGTTATAATTTGCCGCTCACCATCCGCTCGGCGCTGTACCCGATCTTCGGTAAACGGATTAACGGGCCGATAGGTCACTCAGTGGATATTGCAGCGGTGATCGGCACTATCTTCGGTATTGCCACTACGCTCGGTATCGGTGTGGTGCAGCTTAACTATGGCTTGAGCGTACTGTTTGATATTCCCGATTCGATGGCGGCGAAAGCGGCACTGATCGCCTTGTCGGTGATAATCGCCACGATCTCTGTCACCTCCGGTGTCGATAAGGGCATTCGCGTGTTATCGGAGCTTAATGTCGCGCTGGCGCTGGGATTGATCCTGTTCGTATTGTTTATGGGCGACACTTCGTTCCTGCTTAATGCACTGGTGCTGAATGTTGGCGACTATGTGAATCGCTTTATGGGCATGACGCTCAACAGTTTTGCCTTCGACCGTCCGGTTGAGTGGATGAATAACTGGACGCTCTTCTTCTGGGCATGGTGGGTGGCATGGTCGCCGTTTGTCGGCTTGTTCCTGGCGCGTATCTCGCGTGGGCGTACCATTCGCCAGTTCGTGCTGGGCACGTTGATTATTCCGTTTACCTTCACGCTGTTATGGCTCTCGGTGTTCGGCAATAGCGCGCTGTATGAAATCATCCACGGCGGCGCGGCATTTGCCGAGGAAGCGATGGTCCATCCGGAGCGCGGCTTCTACAGCCTGCTGGCGCAGTATCCGGCGTTTACCTTTAGCGCCTCCGTCGCCACCATTACTGGCCTGCTGTTTTATGTGACCTCGGCGGACTCCGGGGCGCTGGTGCTGGGGAATTTCACCTCGCAGCTTAAAGATATCAACAGCGACGCCCCCGGCTGGCTGCGCGTCTTCTGGTCGGTGGCGATTGGCCTGCTGACGCTCGGCATGCTGATGACTAACGGGATATCCGCGCTGCAAAACACCACGGTGATTATGGGGCTGCCGTTCAGCTTTGTGATCTTCTTCGTGATGGCGGGGTTGTATAAATCTCTGAAGGTAGAAGATTACCGCCGTGAAAGTGCCAACCGCGATACCGCACCGCGACCGCTGGGGCTTCAGGATCGCCTGAGCTGGAAAAAACGTCTCTCGCGCCTGATGAATTATCCGGGCACGCGTTACACTAAACAGATGATGGAGACGGTCTGTTACCCGGCAATGGAAGAAGTGGCGCAGGAGTTGCGGTTGCGCGGCGCGTACGTGGAGCTAAAAAGCCTGCCACCGGAAGAGGGACAGCAGTTGGGTCATCTGGATTTGTTGGTGCATATGGGCGAAGAGCAAAACTTTGTCTATCAGATTTGGCCGCAGCAATATTCGGTGCCGGGCTTTACCTACCGCGCACGCAGCGGTAAATCGACCTACTACCGGCTGGAAACCTTCCTGTTAGAAGGCAGCCAGGGCAACGACCTGATGGACTACAGCAAAGAGCAGGTGATCACCGATATTCTTGACCAGTACGAGCGGCACCTTAACTTTATTCATCTCCATCGTGAAGCGCCGGGCCATAGCGTGATGTTCCCGGACGCGTGATTGTTATTGCATAAAACCGCGCCATGTCTGCATATGGCGCTGTTTCTCCTACCTCTTGATACGTTATATCTATACGGTTAAGCCCTTAGTATCTATTGATGATTACCAGACAACAGATAATAAAAAAGAAAAGAACTATTGCAGCCCAAAACCTACATTTGGGCTGTTGCGAATGTTCAATAAGTTTAGTCTTATTTAATGTAAATATTGCTGATCATTTGAAATGACGCATTATTCATGAGAAATGTGTATCGTAAATCAACTGAAATTAACGCAATCATTTGTTATTTAAGGTTTGATTATCTGTGTGTGATATTTTATTGAATGTTTTAAATATTGTTTTTATTGGCATTGCTATAATATTGGTTATCATTTGCTGAATGGATTCAGTCTTAATGAGTGGGTTTTTAAGGGACAGGCATAGAGTAATGATACGTATGCATAACCAACATCTTTACTCATTATGTCATTGAATGTTGACGCTATGTGTTTATGAGGGAGAGGTATTTTCAGTTGATCTGGATTGTTAAATTCATATAATGCGCCTTTGCTCATGAATGGATGCCAGTATGTAGTGGGAAATTATAAATATTGAAATAGTCCAACTACTTCTTTATTACCAAAAATGAGTATCTGAATTTTAATATTGCATTCTTGCGTGATTATCTCCTGAGTTTGACTTGTGATTACCTTTTTAAGGTATTTAGCGTAACTGTTTTTGAGCGAGCATCAGAGGTAAAGATAATCTTCTTGATAGTGATGTGGGATGTTATACGTATGGCATCGCTGATGTTTATGGTTACCCCTTATGTGTGCTCAGGAATCGACAGGTAATCACTCATACTGAACAGCGATAAAAGATAAAGGTGTGTTCATGAATTCATGTGATTTTCGTGTTTTTCTGCAAGAGTTCGGTACAACGGTTCATTTGTCATTGCCTGGTAGCGTATCCGAGAAAGAACGACTGCTACTCAAGCTGCTGATGCAGGGAATGTCTGTAACAGAAATATCACAGTACAGAAATCGCAGTGCAAAGACAATTTCACATCAAAAGAAACAGCTCTTTGAGAAACTGGGGATTCAGAGCGATATTACTTTCTGGCGCGATATTTTCTTTCAGTACAATCCGGAGATCATATCCGCCACGGGGAGTAATAGTCACAGATATATTAATGATAATCACTATCACCATATCGTCACGCCTGAAGCCATCAGTCTGGCGTTGGAAAACCACGAATTCAAACCGTGGATCCAACCGGTTTTCTGCGCGCAGACTGGGGTACTGACGGGCTGTGAGGTGCTTGTCCGCTGGGAACATCCACAAACGGGAATTATCCCACCGGATCAGTTTATTCCTCTGGCGGAGTCATCCGGTCTTATTGTCATAATGACCCGCCAACTGATGAAACAGACTGCGGATATTCTGATGCCGGTAAAACATTTGCTGCCGGACAATTTCCATATTGGCATCAACGTCTCGGCGGGTTGTTTTTTGGCAGCGGGATTTGAAAAAGAGTGTCTGAACCTGGTTAATAAATTAGGTAACGATAAAATCAAGCTGGTTCTCGAGCTAACGGAACGTAACCCTATTCCGGTAACGCCAGAAGCCAGAGCGATATTTGACAGCCTTCATCAGCACAACATTACCTTTGCGCTGGATGACTTTGGTACGAGTTATGCGACCTATCGTTACTTGCAGGCGTTCCCGGTCGATTTTATTAAGATCGATAAGTCATTTGTGCAAATGGCGAGTGTCGACGAAATCTCCGGTCATATTGTGGACAATATTGTCGAACTAGCGCGTAAGCCTGGTCTGAGTATCGTGGCGGAAGGGGTAGAAACCCAGGAGCAGGCGGATTTAATGATCGGTAAAGGCGTTCACTTTTTGCAGGGCTATTTGTACTCTCCGCCAGTACCGGGTAATAAATTTATCTCTGAATGGGTAATGAAAGCAGGTGGTTGATGTAAACCGCTATTCACAGCGCATCGGGAGGTTGGCAGCGATTAATTCTCCCGATGCAGTAAATCCTGATAGATCCCCGTTAATATGCCATTTGGCGCAAATTGTTTTTTAATCCACTGCGTCACCTGACCCGTAGCAGAATGCTGAGTCGCCAGTAACATGCGCGAATCCTGGCGCGGATTATGGATTTGTCGGGTAACCAGCAGGGATTGCGTCATCGCCTCACGGACCATGTAATCCGGCAAAAAACCAATTCCTTCACCTAAAATCTGGCACTGACATTTGGTGTTGAAATCTGGCACCAGAATTGACTCCTGCCCGTGCAGCAACCAGCCCACTTTTTTATTAATCGTATGCGCGGTGTCCTCCACCATAATATTAGGGTAGAGACGCAGTTGGCTTTCGGCGATGGGCTCCGGCACAAAGGCTAACGGGTGATCCGGGGCGATAGCAAAAGCCCAGCGAATCGCGCCAATTTCAGTGTAATCAATACCGCCGCCGTCCAGTAGTGTATCGGGTGCGCCGATGGCGATATTGGCCTGATTATTAATAATCGCATCCCAGACGCCGTTATACACTTCGGTGGTGACGGTAATCTGGCAGGTAGGAAACTGCTTTTTCAGCACCTGTAACAAGCGTGCGGTGTGTTTGGGCGTATAAAGCAGCTGATTAATACAAATGCGCACACGCGCTTCTATGCCCTGCGAAATAGTATCGATACTGCGTTTGATGGCATAAAAATCATTCAGCAGGTCGGTAGCTTTGCGGAAAAAATAACGCCCGGACTCCGTTAACTCAATGCTGCGGGTACTGCGAGTGAACAGCACCACATCCAGCCCCGTCTCCATACGCTTAATGGTGTAGCTAATGGCGGAAGTGGTTAAACCCAACTCTTCTGCGGCTTTACTGAAGCTGCCAAAACGCGCAGCGGTAGTAAATGCCAACAGATTCTCTTCGGTAAAAATTGAGTTCATTAAACCATTCTCGCCATTATCTACTATGAATTTCTCCAGCTATGACTGTAGAGGTATCGGTTAAAGATAGATAATCATTTTTGAATAACTTTTAATACCCGTCGCGTTTAGTCGTCGCTTCGCTTAATTTTTGTCCACCATATTCTGAAATTACTCCCACGCAGTTACCCGCCAGAAAACCCAGTAACGTCACCGTCCAGTTCATCCCGCTGGCAAAAAACAGCGTCATGCCGAGAAAGCCACCGGGAATAAAGGACAGTAACCAGAAACGCCCTTGCCAGACCACTACCGCCGAGAAGGGTACGGTAGTAATTACGCTCGCCCAGAACGCGGACAGTCCACTTACAGAGGCCAGCCAACCAGCAGTCAGCGCGGCGAAAAACGCCCACACCATCCCGGAATAATTAACCGCCAGACTTCTGATAAACCCCGATTTACCGCCGCCTGCGGCATAAAAACTGCAAAAGGCGACGAAGCCAATGGTTCCTAATAATTCCCATCCTTGAGAGAGCCCGACATGTGAAGACACTAACTGCCAAAGCCCTGCACAAATACCGACGGTGACACCCGTTGCCGTGAGTCCGTTCATCTTGTTCCCCTCTGGTTAGACATGGACGAAAGCTACTCTTACATGTGCAGACTATAGAGAAATAAAACCTGATTGAGTGAAAGGGTATCGGGTCAAAGAAACAAATATTGCACTACCGCACACTGCGAAAAGATTGTTGAATATTATTCAACAAAAAGGCGAGATACGGCGAATTAAATTTAAGCGGGTTCTTTTATCAGATTATCGTTGCTATTCTCAATTCATCGAAAACAGCCACAAAAACCAGGGGAATGTGAATGAGTATAAAAAATCTACCTGCCGACTATTTATTGGCTGCACAACAGGGTGATATCGATAAAGTAAAAACCTGCCTTGCGCTGGGTGTCGATATTAATACCTGCGATCGTCAGGGGAAAACGGCAATTACGCTGGCAAGTTTATATCAGCAATATGCTTGCGTTCAGGCATTAATTGATGCCGGAGCGGATATTAATAAGCAAGATCATACCTGTTTAAATCCTTTTTTAATTAGCTGTCTGAACGATGATTTAACGCTACGGTGATGCTGCCAACTTACTGATTTAGTGTATGATGGTGTTTTTGAGGTGCTC
>ERZ1034818.191-NODE-191-length-19921-cov-17.618242_pt1 | contig 19921 bp, 15 predicted proteins | sample MGYA00520595_ERZ1034818 | MGnify/ENA primary metagenome ERZ1034818 (study PRJEB33766, sample SAMN09781689) | gut metagenome | biome: gut microbiome | host: Homo sapiens | place: Madagascar | study: EMG produced TPA metagenomics assembly of the PRJNA485056 data...
CATCGGGCATTATCTGAACATAAAACACTATCAATAAGTTGGAGTCATTACCTGCTGCTGTCCTGTTTTTTATTTCTGGTGTAGGTTCTGCCTGGCCAGAACTTGGTTTTACCTCTATAAACCCGGACAACACAGTACCTATTTATCTGGCAGGTTATGTCCCGGAATTTGTTATTTATCGTATTATTGGCGGTATTGGCGTTGGTTTAGCCTCAATGCTTTCACCAATGTATATTGCGGAACTGGCTCCAGCTCATATTCGCGGAAAACTGGTTTCATTTAACCAGTTTGCGATTATTTTCGGGCAACTTTTAGTTTACTGCGTAAACTATTTTATTGCCCGTTCCGGTGATGCCAGCTGGCTGAATACTGACGGCTGGCGTTATATGTTTGCCTCGGAATGTATCCCTGCACTGCTGTTCTTAATGCTGCTGTATACCGTGCCAGAAAGTCCTCGCTGGCTGATGTCACGCGGCAAGCAAGAACAGGCGGAAAGTATCCTGCGCAAAATTATGGGCAACACGCTTGCAACTCAGGCAGTACAGGAAATTAAACACTCCCTGGATCATGGCCGCAAAACCGGTGGTCGTCTGCTGATGTTTGGCGTGGGCGTGATTGTAATCGGCGTTATGCTCTCCATCTTCCAGCAATTTGTCGGCATCAATGTGGTGTTGTACTACGCGCCGGAAGTGTTCAAAACGCTGGGGGCCAGCACGGATATCGCGCTGTTGCAGACCATTATTGTCGGAGTTATCAACCTCACCTTTACCGTACTGGCAATTATGACGGTGGATAAATTTGGTCGTAAGCCACTGCAAATTATCGGCGCACTCGGAATGGCAATCGGTATGTTTAGCCTCGGTACCGCGTTTTACACTCAGGCATCGGGTATTGTGGCGCTACTGTCGATGCTGTTCTATGTTGCCGCCTTTGCCATGTCCTGGGGTCCGGTATGCTGGGTACTGCTGTCGGAAATCTTCCCGAATGCTATTCGTGGTAAAGCGCTGGCAATCGCGGTGGCGGCCCAGTGGCTGGCGAACTACTTCGTCTCCTGGACCTTCCCGATGATGGACAAAAACTCCTGGCTGGTGGCCCATTTCCACAACGGTTTCTCCTACTGGATTTACGGGTGTATGGGCGTTCTGGCAGCACTATTTATGTGGAAATTTGTCCCGGAAACCAAAGGTAAAACCCTTGAGGAGCTGGAAGCCCTCTGGGAACCGGAAACGAAGAAAACACAACAAACTGCTACGCTGTAATCTTCCTGTCCAGCACGCCGCGCCAGTTCGGCGTGCTGTCTTTTTACTCCCGCTTCAGCCGTTTCGAATTACACAGCCATAGGGTGATCACCAGTAACAGGATCGCAGCCGAGTAGATCAACACATCCAGTGGCGATTTATGATCGACAATGATCAAGCGCACAATGGCGGTGATCCCGATATAGACAAAGTAACGTAGCGGGAAGTGAAAACCGGACTGAAAGTACTTCACAATCAGCGCGATAAATTCGAAATAGAGAAAGTAAACCACCAGCCCTTCTACCAGCTCATATTTGCTGGTTTGTTCTGGCGCGAACAGCACATCAGCCAGATGCACCGTTTCTTTGCCGAGGAAGACAACCAAAATCAGGCCGAGGCACAACAGGCCAAGATTGAGTACGGTCTGCAAAATGGTGGAGATAAACTCCACGCGCGGACGAGAGAGTGACGTCATAGCAGTACCTCCTTCACAGTGGCGAGCTTCCTGTATAACGCAAAAATGTGACGGAGATCTATATTTTTTGTGTATGTTTTGTTCAACCTGGATTTGGAGCGCGCCTCCACCAAAGCCGGATATACCTACCCGTAGGCCGGATAAGCCGCGCCTGGCGGCGCATCCGGCAAGACAAACCGCACCAAAGCCGGTAATTCAAAAATCACCCATTCAGGTGATTCCCAGCCACCAGCAATGCGCGAAAAATCGACCATGTTCCTCTGGAACAAATGAAACGTAACCTGATAAAGGTGGTAAAAATGAAGCCTTATTTTGCTGCTTTGATGTTATCAGTCTCTGTTCTTCCTGCTTATGCTGGTCCGCTCGGTACTGCTGATAAAGCCGACCTACCGCAAAGCAATGTCTCCAGCCCAATGATGGCCCAGTCGCTCAGGCAACCAGATCTGCAACCGATATCGACGGACAGGAAGACAGAATGTTTTCGCCTTTACACACCAGATCGCAAACCGGGGGTGAACTGCGTTCCTGATGGCTCAACAGGCCATTAAGAATGAGGGTGCCAGTGATTGCGAAAACTGGCACCTTTCCCATGACTTAGCGGAAATTGACGCTACGGTCGCTGGTCATGTCATACAACTGGAACTTACGCCCAAGTTGCTGACCACCGTCACGCGTCAGCGGCGTCCAGCCAATCGCCGCACGGCTGCGTGTCGGGCCAGACGAGAAGAGATCCAACGGTACCGAGACATACACGCCTTTGGTGAAGTCCCCTTCGCCGTACTCCTCTTTTGAAACATTAGTGATCGTGGCATAGCCACCCACCACCACGCCGCTATCAAAGCGTTTGGCGATCTCCAGCGTGCCGCCTTTATCCCCTGCCAGATACTGCCCGACGCTGGCTTTAACTAACACATCCTGAGCGAAAGATGGCGTCCAGTAGGCGGTCAGATGTCCGGTTTTCACGCTGTAGTCGGTGAATTTCATCATATCTTTTGCACTACGCCAGTCGCGCTGTTTAACGTAGTTGGCATCCAGACCAAACGCCCAGTTGCTGTCCAGCGGGCGATACAACACTTCTGCCCCCGCACCGCCAAACATGGTTTCGAGATAACCACCGTAGACCTGACCGTAGAAGCCGTTGCCCAGATGCTGGAAGTAGTTGGCTTGCAGGTTATTCACATAGACATCGTTCTGCACATACTCGCGCACATGGGTACGCACGCGCGGTAAGTGCGAGTCCTGCGGAGGATTAGTGTAGTTAAACTTGTCGTAGTTGTTGGCAAGATTTGCAAACAGGCTGCCGGTCGTCAGCAGATGGTCCGTCAGCCACAAATCTGCCGTTCCCATCACGCCCAGCTGATACATGTAAAAGTTTTCCGGGCCACCGACCGACTGGTTCAGCACCGGATCGATATGGAAATCAAAGCGTGATTTGTCGATATACCAGCCCTGCTCGGTGGACTGCGGAACCACTGGCTCGACGCGTTTTTGCGCCAGCTTCGTTTCGTGGCCCAACGGCTCTCCGGCGAGATGATTTTTCAGGCTGGCGACATCGGTTTCCGTCGTCACCTGCGGCATGTTAAGACGATTTTCCGTAATGCGGATCGTTTTGATCCCATCCGGCAGATCGTTCATCACGATCCGATTAGCACGGATGATCCCTTCGCGCGAATCACGATATTTCACCTGCTCGCCGGTAACATACAGCGTATCGCCTTTCGCCTGGATCTGTGGATCGGCAAGTCCGGCATTGTATTTCAACAGCGTTAACTGATTCGCCACCACCGAATGCTGCAAAATGGCATCCTGCGGCTGCGGTTGATATTGCGGGCGGGCGTTATCGTTGTAAGACGGGCGCAGATCGTTAAAGTTGGTGCGCAGCGTGACGCCAAACATAAAGGTGTTGCCACGTTCATAGCTAAGGTTAACGTCGGCCCAATCGGTAACGCGATAAATCGCACCGACGTTAAACTTACTTTTTTGCTCCAGCTTCCCGGCAAAATCCTGCTGATAATTATTGCCTTCATACTCCAGTTTCAGGCGCAGCGGTTGCCAGGGCGTCTGGTATTCCACGCCGCCAAACAGTGAGGCAGGACCGTGGAACATCTGGCTACCGTCGATAGATCCCGCCTGTTTGTAGCTGTTATCGCGATAGCAATATTTATCACTGGCTGAACAGAGCGGATTTTTCACATTACCGCTGGTGCCCAGATAACCCCAGCCCAGGCCGAGCGTAAAATCGAACGGCCCCCAGGCTTTGCTGGCAACAAGATATTCCGCATCAAACAGCCCCGTACCGCCGATATCCCGCGCACCAACCGCCACTTGCGGCAGCCAGTAACTCTCTTCCCACAAACGCAGTTTGAGATCGAAGGCTTTATCTTTATACGTTTGATCGCCAGAGAACGCTTCGACGCTGCTGTACTGCCGGGTGCGCACGTCGGTGTAACGCAGCGTTGTTTCCAGCCACGGGAAGAGTTGCACTGAAGCTGAGTAATAACGGTACTGATCGTTATCGCGATAGTTCAGGCTCAACTCCCCTTCCCGCGCCATGCGTGCGGTGGGCGTTTGTAATAATCCTACGCCACCGAAATCCGACTGCGACGGGCCAATGGGCGCAGGATATGTTTCGCCGTAGCAAGCCATGCTAATGCCCAGCGCCAGTAAGCTAAGCAGATGTCTTTTTTTCATTATTGGGGTATCCGCTGCGTCAGAGTCTGAAGAATGTCGGCGTTAAGGGCATCAGGCGTCTCACTCCAGACGGAGTCCGCGAGGCCAACATAAATAATGCTGCCGGGCATCGGCTCTACGTGACGCTTGTTCCAGTAAGCCACCGGCGCTTTTTGCGTGCGTCCGTCCGGGTAAACCACCCACGCGTAGCTGCGATCCGCACCGCTGAGCAGGCTCTGGTCAGAGAGATAGCTCGCCACGTCGCGACCTGGAGTGAATGGCTGCTTGCCAGGACGGCTGATAAGCCCGAACAACGTGACCGTGGACGGCGGTGGTCCGACCCACAGCGTGTAGTTGCCCTGCAACGGCGGGTTACCGCGTTCGGCAACGCGGACGATATCGGGATCAAGATTGATTTTTTGCCTGCCCGTCACTTTCAACGCCTGAATTTGCTGGCGTAAGGCGTTAATCGCAGCGGCATCGTCGGCGCTGGAATCTGCGCCCTGTTCTGCCAGCCGTGTCAGCAACGCCTGCTGCTGACGCAATGCTGCCGCCGTTGCCAGCTCTTCGCTAATCACCGCACCGGGCCACCAGCTGTTTGCCAGCCGCGGTTGGCCTACCAGATCGATTAAATGCTCTGCGCCCGTTAGCGTTTTGGCCTCACTGCTGCCATTGCTGAACACCTTGACGGTTCCTGCCGCGAAGACCGATGACGCTCCCACACTCAAAAGCAACGCGACAATAGTTTGTTTAATCATTGTTTTGCCGCCTTGATGAGAGTGGTTTTCACCGGAAAATAATCCGCGCCGAGATACTGTTCCGACTGGCGAATTTGCCCTTCGCTGTCGATCCAATAGCGGTTATGCCAGCGCGCCTGGTCGGTGGAGACTTCTTCGTCCAGCACGCGAACCGGGGTTTCATCGCTGCCGACTTTGACGGTATCGGTGCCATCCCATTTGAAGACTGAGCGTGCGGTGGCGTAGCGTACCTGCTGGTACTCGGTCCAGCCCATCGTGCGCGTCCAGCTTGCGCCATCAACGATTTGTGCGGGTTTAATCAGCGGGTCGGCAGCAAGGTTATTCACTTCAATCAGGTTGTCGCCGCCGAGCAGAGTCTTCACCAGACGGCCATGTTGGGTAACGAGAGTAGCCTGATCCTGAGTGACCCATTTTTGTTGTCCGTCTTCAGCGAAGGCCAGCACCACAAATAACTGCGGCCCGCCATTAAGCTGCATGTACTGGCTGGCGTAGGGCATATTTTGAATATCATCATCCGTCAGCTGTACGCCTGGCGTGCCGAACAGACTGTCCCACAGTGAATTGCCCAGCTCTTTAGTCGTGGCTGAACAGGCCTGTAATAACAGGCAGATAAGAATGAGTGCAGGTCGCTTCACGACTCTTCTCCAGAGGGGCAGAATAACCACACCGGAGTGTGGTTATGGTTAATCCCTTCATACTTCTAGCCACAGATGCAATGACTCGAATTATTTTGGGGATACATACTTTATTACTGGGTACTGGTGGTCGTGGTTGTGGTGGTCCCGGTATTAGAACCATCACCGCCACCGGTTGCCGCAAGCGCGACACCCACCGCCGAGCTTACGGTGCTGACGCTGGTCGCGGAGGAACTCCCCGCCGAAACCGACGTTGCTGCCGACCCTGCCGCTTCGCCCACCTGTACAGGTGCAGCCCACGCAGAAGTCGCCGCAAGCGCAGATATGGCAAAAATGCCATACAGAACTTTTTTCATAACAATTTCCCTTCATTGAATGAATGGAGATTTACCCAAAAAGATTTCGGGCGGGATCGAGTATACACAACTAAAGCATGCGAATTACGGCGCGGGGAATTAGCGATGGCGTTTTAGGATAATTGGAATGAATATCAAATATAAGTTTCAACTTATATTTAAATAACAATAAAAATCATAAACTTAAAATAAAAACAAAAGCAATTAATCTGCGTATTTTCCGAAATAAACAACGATTAAAAATCTATTTTAGGATTAACCTCATGGTATGATTTCCGTTAAATCACAGACAAGGGGATTTATCTGATAAAAAAATGCCGACATAACGTCGGCATTGTTATTAAGGTTATTTAATCAATCGTGCTATGTATTAATTGCCGAATACGATGTACATATCGGCATCGACCTGTAGGCCTGATAAGACGCGACCGCGTCGCATCAGGCATCGGTTGCCGGATGCGGCGTGAACGCCTTATCCGGCCTACATATCGACGATGATTAACCGCGCCACGCTTTATAGCGGTTAATCAGACCATTGGTCGAGCTATCGTGGCTGCTGATTTCTTTATCATCTTTCAGCTCTGGCAGAATACGGTTCGCCAGCTGTTTACCCAGTTCCACGCCCCACTGGTCGAAGGTGAAGATGTTCAGGATCACGCCCTGAGTAAAGATTTTGTGCTCATACAGCGCAATCAACGCACCCAGGCTGAACGGAGTGATTTCACGCAGCAGGATGGAGTTGGTCGGGCGGTTACCTTCGAATACTTTGAACGGCACCACGTAGTCAAGCGTTGCCGGATCTTTACCCTGATCACGATATTCCTGCTCAACCACTTCGCGGGATTTACCAAACGCCAGCGCTTCGGTCTGGGCGAAGAAGTTAGACAGCAGTTTCTGGTGATGATCAGAGAGCGGGTTATGGGTGATAGCCGGAGCGATGAAATCGCACGGTACCATTTTGGTTCCCTGGTGGATCAGCTGGTAGAACGCGTGCTGACCGTTAGTGCCTGGTTCACCCCAGATAATCGGGCCAGTCTGGTAATCCACAACGTTACCGTTACGGTCAACATACTTACCGTTGGACTCCATATTGCCCTGCTGGAAGTACGCCGCGAAACGGTGCATATACTGGTCATACGGCAGAATCGCTTCAGTTTCCGCACCAAAGAAATTGTTGTACCAGATGCCAATCAGCGCCAGCAGTACAGGCAGGTTTTTCTCGGCAGGCGTGGTGGAGAAATGCTTGTCCATCGCGTGTGCGCCGGAAAGCAGTTCAACAAAGTTATCAAAGCCGATGGAGAGAACAATCGACAGGCCAATCGCTGACCACAAAGAGTAACGGCCGCCAACCCAGTCCCAGAACTCGAACATGTTGGCAGTATCAATACCAAACTCGCCAACGGCTTTGGCATTGGTGGAAAGCGCCGCAAAGTGTTTTGCAACGTGTTTTTCATCACCTGCCGCTTTCAGGAACCAGTCACGCGCGCTATGGGCGTTGGTCATAGTTTCCTGAGTGGTGAAGGTTTTAGATGCTACCAGGAACAGCGTGGTTTCCGGGTTTACTTTTTTCAGCACTTCCGCGATGTGAGTCCCATCGACGTTAGAAACAAAGTGCATGTTCAGGTGGTTTTTGTACGGACGCAGAGCTTCGGTCACCATGTATGGGCCGAGGTCAGAACCGCCGATCCCGATGTTCACTACGTCAGTGATTGCTTTGCCGGTATAACCTTTCCACTCACCGGAAATAATCGCTTCTGAGAAGGTTTTCATCTTCTCCAGCACCGCGTTGACTTCCGGCATTACGTCTTTGCCATCAACCAAAATCGGGGTATTGCTACGGTTACGCAGCGCTACGTGCAGCACGGCGCGGTTTTCAGTGCGGTTGATCTTCTCGCCAGAGAACATCGACTTAATCGCGCCCGCCAGATCGCACTCTTTCGCCAGATCCTGTAATTTCGCCAGCGTCTCTTCAGTGATGCGGTTTTTGGAGTAATCCACCAGCATCTGATCGTCGAAGGTTGCGGAGAACTTAGAAAAACGATCGCCGTCTTTAGCAAAAAGATCGGCGATCGTAACGTCTTTCATTTCATCGAAGTGTTTCTGTAGTGCCTGCCAGGCAGCGGTCTGCGTTGGATTGATGTTTTTCATTAGCAATACTCTTCTGATTTTGAGAATTGTGACTTTGGAAGATTGTAGCGCCAGTCACAGAAAAATGTGATGGTTTTAGTGCCGTTAGCGTAATGTTGAGTGTAAACCCTTAGCGCAGTGAAGCATTTATTAGCTGAACTACTGACCGCCAGGAGTGGATGAAAAATCCGCATGACCCCATCGTTGACAACCGCCCCGCTCACCCTTTATTTATAAATGTACTACCTGCGCTAGCGCAGGCCAGAAGAGGCGCGTTGCCCAAGTAACGGTGTTGGAGGAGCCAGTCCTGTGATAACACCTGAGGGGGTGCATCGCCGAGGTGATTGAACGGCTGGCCACGTTCATCATCGGCTACAGGGGCTGAATCCCCTGGGTTGTCACCAGAAGCGTTCGCAGTCGGGCGTTTCGCAAGTGGTGGAGCACTTCTGGGTGAAAATAGTAGCGAAGTATCGCTCTGCGCCCACCCGTCTTCCGCTCTTCCCTTGTGCCAAGGCTGAAAATGGATCCCCTGACACGAGGTAGTTATGTCTGAAATTGTTGTCTCCAAATTTGGCGGTACCAGCGTAGCTGATTTTGACGCCATGAACCGCAGCGCTGATATTGTGCTTTCTGATGCCAACGTGCGTTTAGTTGTCCTCTCGGCTTCTGCTGGTATCACTAATCTGCTGGTCGCTTTAGCTGAAGGACTGGAACCTGGCGAGCGATTCGAAAAACTCGACGCTATCCGCAACATCCAGTTTGCCATTCTGGAACGTCTGCGTTACCCGAACGTTATCCGTGAAGAGATTGAACGTCTGCTGGAGAACATTACTGTTCTGGCAGAAGCGGCGGCGCTGGCAACGTCTCCGGCGCTGACAGATGAGCTGGTCAGCCACGGCGAGCTGATGTCGACCCTGCTGTTTGTTGAGATCCTGCGCGAACGCGATGTTCAGGCACAGTGGTTTGATGTACGTAAAGTGATGCGTACCAACGACCGATTTGGTCGTGCAGAGCCAGATATAGCCGCGCTGGCGGAACTGGCCGCGCTGCAGCTGCTCCCACGTCTCAATGAAGGCTTAGTGATCACCCAGGGATTTATCGGTAGCGAAAATAAAGGTCGTACAACGACGCTTGGCCGTGGAGGCAGCGATTATACGGCAGCCTTGCTGGCGGAGGCTTTACACGCATCTCGTGTTGATATCTGGACCGACGTCCCGGGCATCTACACCACCGATCCACGCGTAGTTTCCGCAGCAAAACGCATTGATGAAATCGCGTTTGCCGAAGCGGCAGAGATGGCAACTTTTGGTGCAAAAGTACTGCATCCGGCAACGTTGCTACCCGCAGTACGCAGCGATATCCCGGTCTTTGTCGGCTCCAGCAAAGACCCACGCGCAGGTGGTACGCTGGTGTGCAATAAAACTGAAAATCCGCCGCTGTTCCGCGCTCTGGCGCTTCGTCGCAATCAGACTCTGCTCACTTTGCACAGCCTGAATATGCTGCATTCTCGCGGTTTCCTCGCGGAAGTTTTCGGCATCCTCGCGCGGCATAATATTTCGGTAGACTTAATCACCACGTCAGAAGTGAGCGTGGCATTAACCCTTGATACCACCGGTTCAACCTCCACTGGCGATACGTTGCTGACGCAATCTCTGCTGATGGAGCTTTCCGCACTGTGTCGGGTGGAGGTGGAAGAAGGTCTGGCGCTGGTCGCGTTGATTGGCAATGACCTGTCAAAAGCCTGCGGCGTTGGCAAAGAGGTATTCGGCGTACTGGAACCGTTCAACATTCGCATGATTTGTTATGGCGCATCCAGCCATAACCTGTGCTTCCTGGTGCCCGGCGAAGATGCCGAGCAGGTGGTGCAAAAACTGCATAGTAATTTGTTTGAGTAAATACTGTATGGCCTGGAAGCTATATTTCGGGCCGTATTGATTTTCTTGTCACTATGCTCATCAATAAACGAGCCTGTACTCTGTTAACCAGCGTCTTTATCGGAGAATAATTGCCTTTAATTTTTTTATCTGCATCTCTAATTAATTATCGAAAGAGATAAATAGTTAAGAGAAGGCAAAATGAATATTATCAGTTCTGCTCGCAAACGAATTCCCGTACACTGAACTCTCTGGCTCACTGAGGGCACCATCATGGCACTCCCCCGTATTACCCAAAAAGAGATGACTGAACGCGAGCAGCGTGAACTTAAAACACTGCTGGATCGGGCGCGGATTGCGCATGGTCGCGTATTGACCAACTCCGAAACCAACAGCATTAAGAAAGATTACATCGATAAATTAATGGTTGAGCGTGAGGCTGAAGCGAAAAAAGCCCGCCAGTTGAAGAAAAAGCAGGCTTATAAACCGGATCCTGAAGCGTCATTTAGCTGGTCAGCAAATACGTCGACGCGCGGCAGGCGCTAATCCACAATCAACGCCTGAGATTTTCACTCGTCAGTGTGAACACAATTTTCCCCTCACCCTAACCCTTTTCCCGAAGGGGCGAGGGGACTGTCCGGGCACTTTTGGGCCGTTTTCATCAGTCTGAGGCGTTAATCAGCGCCCCTTCTTTTTACGCCCCGGCGAGGTAAAACGCTTACCGTTGGACGCCGGGCGACCGCCTTTTTCCGCCGTTTTTTCCATCTTAACGACTGGACGTTTGATGCCCGCTGTTTTCGGTTTGGCCTTCGCTTTAGGTTTTACCTCGGAAGAGGAATTTTCAATGAGCTTAAAGAGGTCGATTAACTCATCGTCGGTTAAATCGCGCCATTCCCCCAGCGGAATGCCGCTTAAGCTAACGTTCATGATGCGCGTGCGTTCCAGCTTTTTCACTTCATAGCCGAAATGCTCGCACATGCGCCGGATCTGACGGTTCAGCCCCTGCACCAGGGTAATGCGGAAGACAAACGGCGCTTCTTTTTTAACTTTGCACTTTTTGGTCACTGTCCCGAGGATTGGCACCCCCGCACTCATGCCGCGAATAAACTCCTCGGTAATCGGTTTATCGACCGTCACCAGATACTCTTTCTCATGATCATTGCCAGCACGCAGGATCTTATTCACCAGATCGCCGTGATTGGTGAGGAAAATCAGCCCCTGGGAGTCTTTATCCAGGCGGCCAATCGGGAACACGCGTTTGCTGTGGTTAACGAAATCGACAATGTTATCGCGCTCGCCATCTTCGGTGGTGCTTACAATACCAACGGGCTTGTTCAGGGCGATAAGTACCAAATCTTCGGCTTCCCGAGGTTCAATCAACTGACCGTTTACTTTCACAACGTCGCCGGGTTTCACCTGATCGCCAATGGTGGCTCGCTTGCCATTAAGGAACACATTGCCTTGCTCGATATAGCGATCCGCTTCGCGGCGTGAGCAAATTCCGCTTTCGCTGATGTATTTATTTAAACGGACTGATGAGTCGGGCAGCATAAATTCTCCTGTAAAAAACGGAATATACCGTACCTTTGGGTTGATAAAAAATAGTCATGAGCGAACTATTTGTTATTTCCATTGGCTTGAATTCGTTACCTGCTCAAATCACTTTCCAGAAGCAATGTGCGACATCGTGAGCCATGTCAGTAAGTGGTTAAATTCGCAGTGGTAGCATGCCTCCCGTGATTTCTTACTAACCGGAGAAGTAATGGAACTGCTTTTATTGAGTAACTCGACGCTGCCGGGTAAAGCCTGGCTGGAACATGCACTGCCGCTAATTGCTGAACAGTTGCAGGGTCGCCGCTCAGCGGTGTTTATCCCTTTCGCTGGCGTAACGCAGACCTGGGATGATTACACAGCGAAAACGGCTGCGGTTCTCGCTCCGCTGGGTGTTTCTGTCACCGGTATTCATAGCGTTGTCGATCCCGTTGCCGCGATTGAAAATGCTGAGATCGTGATTGTCGGCGGCGGGAATACTTTCCAGTTGCTGAAACAGTGCCGCGAGCGCGGGCTGCTGGCACCAATTACTGACGTGGTTAAACGTGGCGCGCTGTATATTGGCTGGAGCGCAGGCGCTAACCTTGCTTGCCCAACCATTCGTACCACCAACGATATGCCGATTGTCGATCCGCAAGGTTTCGATGCGCTAAATCTGTTCCCGCTGCAAATCAACCCGCACTTCACCAACGCGCTGCCGGAAGGCCATAAAGGTGAAACCCGTGAACAGCGTATTCGCGAACTGCTGGTCGTCGCGCCAGAACTGACGATTATTGGTCTGCCGGAAGGTAACTGGATCACAGTGAGTAAAGGTCACGCTACGCTGGGTGGCCCGAACACCACTTATGTGTTTAAGGCTGGTGAAGAAGCGGTGCCGCTGGAAGCGGGTCACCGTTTTTAAGTGAATTGCCGGATGCATGATCCGGCATCTTGTTCATAGTGCCTGATGCGACGCTTGACGCGTCTTATCAGGCCTACAGGATTCACAATATTAATACTCGTCCCGTCCTTCATCTTCATCCGGCTGTTCCAGCACACTGTAAGCCACCGAACAAAACAGCGAGTTCAGGCGCTGCATATCTCCCAGTAAGCCTAAATGTAGCGAACTGGTTTCAATGCTCTGCACGTTTTGCTGATGCAGGCGATCGACGTGGGCGTGGGAATAGCGGCGATTAAGAATGCGAAAGCGATGCTTACTACGGCGCAAACGACGAGCGCTGGTGACATCGCCAGAGAAGAACACCGACATTGCCAGTTTTAAATTACTGAGCAATTGCTCATAGAGCGCATCCAGTTCCTTCAAGCCATCAAGCGAAAATGCCCGCCGTGCTGCCAGCGATTTATCAGCAATTTCACTCCCCATGCGCTCGACGATATCGGAAGCCTGTTCAAGGTTGAGCGACATTTCAATAATCTCCGCCCAGCGACGCGACTCTTCTTCTGCCAGTTCCTCTTTTGGCATCCGCGCCAGATACAGCTTAATGGCGGTATAGAGAACGTTGATATCATCTGCCAGCTTACGCAGCTCTTTCTCCTGCCGTGGCTCGCCGTGCATCACTTTATTCAGCCCTTCCATCATCTGTTCCATGGCGTCGCCAATGCGCAGGGTTTCGCGCGCGGCGTTCGCCAGAGCAAGCGTGGGCGTATCCAGCGCGCTGACATCCAGATGTTTAGGCCGTAGCTGGGTATCCAGTTCCGGTTCATCGCGAATAATCGTTTTGCAAAACCGTGCCATCGGGTCAACAAATGGCAGCATGACCAGGCAACGTACAAGGTTGTAGAAGACGTGGAAATAGATCACCAGTTCCGCTTTTGGCAATGACAACTTCCCCATTGTCTCTGCCAGCAAATGGACAAACGGCAGGATAATCAGGCTACCCACCAGCTTAAACAGCAGACTACCCAGCGCGACACGGCGGGCTGCGGCATTGGCGGCACTGTTGTTGAGCATCGCCAGCAGGCCGGAACCGAGGTTAGCACCAATCACCAGACAGAGCGCCACGGGGAAGGAGATAATGCCTGCGGCGGTCAGAGTCGCAGTCAGCAATACAGCAGCAAGGCTGGAGTAGCTGATAATGGCGAACATCGCGCCAATCAGCGCATCCAGCAGAATATCGCCGGTCAGCGAGGCAAAGATCACCTGAACGCCGTTTGCCTGGGTGATCGGCGTTACGGCCTGCACAATCAACTCCAGCGCTAGCAAAATCAGCCCAAGACCAATACCGACGCGGCCCAGTTGCCCGGCGCGTGACTGTTTGCGTCCGAGGAAAAAAATCACGCCGATAAAAATAAGTAACGGTGACAGCCAGGATAAGTCGAAGGTGAGAATACGCGCCATTAGCGCCGTCCCGACATCTGCACCCAGCACAATGACCAGAGCCGGTGCGAGGGCTACCAGATCCTGAGCGACAAACGAGGTCACCAGCATGGTGGTGGCATTACTGCTCTGTACCAGTGCGGTAACGCCGATCCCCGCGCAAAAGGCGAGCGGCTTTTTTTCGACGCTCCGGCTAAGGACAGTACGCAAACGCGCGCCGAAGACGCGCATTACGCCGGTTCGAACAATATGAGTCCCCCAGACCAGCAGGGCGACGGCAGAAAGCAGGTGAAGCAGCGTTAACACGAGTTCAGGTTCTCCTTATCGTTATATGTTCCTGAAGCAATTGAATGACCAAAGGACCGGAAACACGCTGACTGGCATCTTTACTGTGCCTTTTGACATTCGTTTTTCCGGCTAAGATTATTCCAGCCTGTTTCCAGTATAAGTGTTTCATATTAATAAAGAGACAGGGCACTCATTGAGCGCCCTGTTTGTTGTAAGGAAAAGTGACAGATTTGTGAATCAGTCCGCGTCATACCCCAGATTCGGTGCCAGCCAGCGCTCAACTTCGGTAACGCTCATACCTTTACGGCGGGCATAATCTTCAACCTGATCGCGCTGAATTTGTGCTACAGCGTAGTACTTGCTGTCCGGGTGGCTGAAGTACCAACCCGAAACCGATGCACCGGGCCACATGGCGAAAGATTCTGTGAGTTTCATGCCAGTGTGTTTTTCCACTTCCAGCAGCTCCCAGATGGTGGCTTTTTCCGTATGTTCCGGGCAGGCCGGATAGCCCGGTGCCGGACGGATGCCCTGGTAGTTTTCGCGGATCAGCTCTTCGTTGCTGAGGTTCTCGTTCGGCGCATAGCCCCAGTAGACTTTACGCACACGCTCATGGAGATACTCCGCAAAGGCTTCGGCTAAACGGTCGGCAAGCGCTTTCACCATGATTTTGTTGTAATCATCGTGCTGCGCTTCAAAGGCATCAGCCAGTGCGTCCTCTTCCAGCCCGCCAGTCACGGCAAATGCGCCGATGTAATCTGCTTTACCAGAAAGCTTCGGCGCAACGAAGTCAGCGAGACAGTAGTTAGCGAAGCCTGTTTTTTCGGTCTGTTGACGCAGATGGTGGCTGACGTTGATCACATGGGTACGCGTTTCGTCACGGTAGATTTCAATGTCATCGCCCACACGGTTTGCCGGGAACAGGCCCACCACGCCACGCGGATTCAGCGTTTTCTCGGCGCTTAATTTATCCAGCATGTCGTTGGCGTCTTTAAACAGCCGCTGCGCCTCAACGCCCACCACTTCATCTTCCAGAATGCGCGGATACTTCCCGGCCAGCGACCAGGTCATAAAGAACGGTGTCCAGTCGATGTAATTACGCAGCGTTTCGATGCTGGCTTCGACTTCCTGCACGCCGAGACGGTGCGCCACCGGCGGCGTGTAAGCCTGCCAGTCAAAAGCGAAATCGTTATCGCGCGCCGCTTCCAGCGTGACCGGTGGTGTGCGCGGTTTCTTGCGCCCGTGCTGAATACGTACGGTTTCGTACTCCTTGCGGGTACGAGCGACAAAATCATCACGCTGGGTATCGGAAAGCAGCGCCGCCACCACACCAACGGTACGCGAGGCATTCTGCACATACACCGTCGGGCCGCTGTAGTTCTGCTCGATTTTCACCGCCGTGTGCGCTTTTGAGGTCGTCGCGCCGCCAATCAGTAACGGAATAGTGAAGCCCTGACGCTCCATCTCTTTCGCCACGTTAACCATCTCGTCCAGCGACGGCGTGATAAGCCCCGAAAGGCCAATCAGATCAGCATTCACTTCTTTAGCGGTACGGAGAATTTTTTCCGCAGGCACCATAACGCCGAGATCGACAATTTCGTAGTTGTTACATTGCAGCACCACACCAACGATATTTTTACCGATGTCGTGGACGTCGCCCTTCACGGTGGCGATCACCATCTTGCCGTTGGTTTTGCCCTGCTCTTTGCTGGCTTCAATAAACGGTTCGAGGTAGGCCACCGCCTGTTTCATGACGCGCGCCGATTTGACCACCTGTGGCAGGAACATTTTCCCTTCGCCAAACAGGTCGCCGACCACATTCATGCCGTCCATCAACGGGCCTTCAATCACTTCAATCGGGCGCGTAGCCTGCTGGCGGGCTTCTTCGGTATCCTGCTCGATAAACTCGGTAATGCCTTTGACCAGCGAGTATTCCAGACGTTTATTCACTTCCCACGAGCGCCACTCCGCCTGCTGGGCGTTGGCGGTGTCGTCGGTTTTGCTGCCGCGATATTTCTCGGCAAGCTCCAGTAAACGCTCGGTGCCATCGTCGCGACGATTAAGAATCACATCTTCCACCGCGTCGCGCAGTTCAGCGGGTAGGTCGTCGTAAATCGCCAGTTGCCCGGCGTTGACGATCCCCATATCCATGCCATTGCGAATAGCGTAGTAGAGGAACACTGCGTGAATGGCTTCGCGCACCGGATCGTTGCCACGGAACGAGAAAGAAACGTTAGATACGCCGCCGGAAATCAGCGCGTGCGGCAGTTCGCGTTTGATGTCTTCACACGCGCCGATAAAGTCCTGCGCGTAGTTGTTGTGCTCTTCAATGCCAGTTGCGACCGCGAAGATGTTTGGGTCGAAGATGATATCTTCTGGCGGGAAGCCAACCTCTTCGGTGAGGATTTTGTACGCCCGACGGCAAATCTCGATTTTCCGTGCGCGAGTATCGGCCTGTCCCTGTTCGTCAAAGGCCATTACCACCACTGCCGCACCGTAGCGACGCAACAATTTCGCGTGATGGATAAAGGCATCGACGCCCTCTTTCATCGAGATAGAGTTAACAATGCCTTTGCCCTGGATACACTTCAGACCTTTTTCAATGACGTCCCATTTTGAGGAGTCGATCATAATCGGCACGCGAGCGATATCCGGTTCACCGGCAATCAGATTGAGAAAACGCACCATCGCCGCTTTGGCATCGAGCATCCCTTCATCCATGTTGATATCGATAATCTGCGCGCCGTTTTCCACCTGTTGACGCGCGACATCCAGCGCCTCGCTGTATTTCTCTTCTTTGATCAGGCGCTTGAACTTAGCGGAACCGGTGACGTTGGTGCGTTCACCCACGTTCACAAACAGGCTATCTTCGCCAATGTTCAGCGGCTCCAGGCCGGACAAACGGCAGGCTACGGGAATTTCCGGCAGTTTGCGCGGCGCTAATCCTTCTACTGCACGACTCATCGCTGCAATATGTTGTGGCGTGGTGCCACAGCAGCCGCCGACGATATTGAGAAAACCCGCTTGCGCCCATTCACGTATCTGTTTTGCCATCGTGTCGGCGTCGAGATCGTACTCACCAAAGGCGTTGGGTAGCCCGGCGTTCGGGTGCGCGGTGACGTAGCATTCCGCAATCCGTGACAGCTCCTGCACGTACTGGCGCAGTTCATCGGGCCCCAGCGCACAGTTCAGGCCAAAGGTCAGAGCTTCGGCGTGGCGCAATGAGTTGTAAAATGCTTCGGTGGTCTGCCCGGAGAGCGTGCGCCCGGAGGCGTCGGTGATGGTGCCGGAGATCATAATCGGCAGCTCAACGCCCAGCGCTTCAAACTCCGTTTTCACCGCAAATACCGCCGCTTTGGCGTTAAGGGTGTCGAAAACGGTTTCAATCAGGATCAGATCCGCGCCACCTTCCACCAGCGCTTTGGTGGACTCTCGATAAGCCGCCACCAGCCCGTCAAAAGTGATATTACGAAATGCCGGATCGTTGACGTCCGGAGAAATAGACGCCGTGCGGTTGGTCGGGCCGAGAACACCGGCAACGTAGCGCGGTTTCTCTGGCGTGCGCGCGGTCCACTCGTCAGCACAAGCTCGCGCCAGTTTCGCCGCCGCAAAGTTGATTTCCGCCGACAGGGATTCCATCTGGTAATCCGCCATCGCAATGGTCGTGGAGTTGAAGGTGTTGGTTTCGATGATATCCGCGCCCGCTTCAAAGTAGGCGTTGTGGATAGCGGCGATCACTTCCGGTTTACTGAGTACCAGCAGGTCGTTGTTGCCTTTGAGGTCGCATGGCCAGTCGGCAAAGCGTTCACCACGAAAATCGGCTTCGTTCAGTCGATAACTCTGGATCATGGTGCCCATACCGCCGTCCAGCACCAGAATACGTTCATTTAACTGCGCACGCAGTTGTTCCACTTTGCTGCTCACACTTGCTCCCGACACGCTCAACCCAGATTTAATAAAAATTCAACAAACCATACTGGCATAAACGCATCTGTGGTAAAAGCGACCACCACGCAACATGAGATTTGTTCAACATTAACTCATCGGATCAGTTCAGTAACTATTGCATTAGCTAACAATAAAAATGAAAATGATTTCCACGATACAGAAAAAGGAGACTGTCATGGTCGCACCCATTCCCGCGAAACGCGGCAGAAAACCCGCCGTTGCCACCGCACCAGCGACTGGACAGGTTCAGTCTTTAACGCGTGGCCTGAAATTACTGGAGTGGATTGCCGAATCCAATGGCAGTGTGGCACTCACGGAACTGGCGCAACAAGCCGGGTTACCCAATTCCACGACCCACCGCCTGCTAACCACGATGCAACAGCAGGGTTTCGTGCGTCAGGTTGGCGAACTGGGACATTGGGCAATCGGCGCACATGCCTTTATGGTCGGCAGCAGCTTTCTCCAGAGCCGTAATTTGTTAGCGATTGTTCACCCTATCCTGCGCAATCTAATGGAAGAGTCTGGCGAAACGGTCAATATGGCGGTGCTTGATCAAAGCGATCACGAAGCGATTATTATCGACCAGGTACAGTGTACGCATCTGATGCGAATGTCCGCGCCTATCGGCGGTAAATTGCCGATGCACGCTTCCGGTGCGGGTAAAGCCTTTTTAGCCCAACTGAGCGAAGAACAGGTGACGAAGCTGCTGCACCGCAAAGGGTTACATGCCTATACCCACGCAACGCTGGTGTCTCCTGTGCATTTAAAAGAAGATCTCGCCCAAACGCGCAAACGGGGTTATTCATTTGACGATGAGGAACATGCACTGGGGCTACGTTGCCTTGCAGCGTGTATTTTCGATGAGCACCGTGAACCGTTTGCCGCAATTTCTATTTCCGGACCGATTTCACGTATTACCGATGACCGCGTGACCGAGTTTGGCGCGATGGTGATTAAAGCGGCGAAGGAAGTGACGCTGGCGTACGGTGGAATGCGCTGACTTTTTCTGGCGGGCAGAGGCAATATTCTGCCCATCATACCTGAGTGGCAATAGAATAAGGGTGTCTGTTAATCGCATTGACGCCAAAATAACTTAATGTCATACACTTCACACACTTTTATTAACTCAGCATTATTTTTAAACATCAAACCACTTAATTATTAACAAAATCGCAAGATCTCATTCCACCGAAACTTTTACGGCTGCATTATGAGATTGAGCGATTTATGATATTTCTTTAGTTGTAATCATATTAAATTTTTTCACTGTTCTGATAGTTAAAATTCAAGACATCAATAAACAATGAGATATTTAAATGATTACTCGTATTCCTCGTAGTTCTTTCTCTGCAAATATTAATAATACAGCCCAGACAAATGAACACCAAACCCTGAGTGAATTGTTTTATAAAGAACTCGAGGATAAATTTTCTGGCAAGGAGCTGGCGACGCCTCTATTAAAAAGCTTCTCAGAGAACTGTAGACAAAATGGTCGTCATATCTTTAGCAACAAGGATTTTGTCATTAAATTTTCCACGTCCGTCTTACAAGCTGATAAGAAAGAAATTACGATAATTAATAAAAACGAAAACACGACACTTACTCAAACCATTGCCCCAATATTTGAAAAATACCTAAGGAAGGTGCGAATAAGCAGGTCATTTCTTCCCAAGCTGACTCGTTGATT
>ERZ1034818.199-NODE-199-length-19609-cov-11.596962_pt1 | contig 19609 bp, 15 predicted proteins | sample MGYA00520595_ERZ1034818 | MGnify/ENA primary metagenome ERZ1034818 (study PRJEB33766, sample SAMN09781689) | gut metagenome | biome: gut microbiome | host: Homo sapiens | place: Madagascar | study: EMG produced TPA metagenomics assembly of the PRJNA485056 data...
CTCCAAATATTTTCTTCAAAATCTGCTTGTCAAATATGGATTTTAACGTAAAAAGTTCTAATTTCCAAGGTTTTCTCCTTGTAAGCTATGCGAGATTTAGAAAAATATCGTATCTTTGTCCCCGAATTAAGGCGTTCTTTGCATATTGCAAAATACAGAAACGAGCAGAAGTCCGCTCGTTTCCATATTGTTACCTATATTATAAAGGCAAACGCCTAACTTCTTGATATTCAACCAAAGTCCAATTTAGTGTGAGTTAGTTTTGTTAACAAATTAATGCAAAAAGTCATTTAATATACAAAAGAAAAATTGATTTTTTCTTGGTTGATTCGAGAAAAAAGGCGATAGGTGTACTAAATCTTATTGATTCAAGAGTTAGTGCACCTATCGCCTTTTTTGAGTATTCCAAGATAAGCTCTATGAAAAGAGACTTACTTGATCTTCACTTCTATCTTAGCCTTGGCAGCATCAGCGCTGGAGCCGCCAACAAATACCTGATAAGTGCCAGGAACCACGCGGATGGTGTTGGTCTGGGCATCCCAACCCTCAAAACTCTTGCGAGGAAGATCGATGCTTACCATCTGGCGCTCGCCAGCCTTCAAAGACACACGCTTGAATGCCTTGAGACTCTTGATAGGACCATCCACATCATCTATGCGCTTGATATAAACCTGCGCAACTTCGGTACCCTCTCGCTTGCCCGTATTCTGCAAGGAGAACATCAGCTTGTAATCAGCAGCCTTGCTGCCACGCTTCTTGCTCTTCACCTGCATCAGGGTAGGCTTGCCGTACTCGAAAGTGGTATAACTCAAACCGTAACCGAATGGGAACAAAGGCTCACCCTTGAAATAACGATAGGTACGATTCTTCATCGTATAATCGAGGAAATCAGGAAGATCGTTCACACTCTTATAGAAGGTAACCGGAAGCTTGCCCGATGGATTCACCTCGCCAAAGAGAACCTTGGCTACAGCCTCACCACCCCGTTCACCAGGATACCATGCCTGAAGGATTGCCTCGGCATTTTCCGTCTCAGGAACCATGGCGATGGCACATCCCGAACAGTTGACAAAGACGACACGCTTACCTGCCTGATGCAGCATGGCGATGACCTGACGCTGAGCCTTCGGCAATTCCAGGTCGGTTCTGTCGCCGCCCTTGAATCCAGGCTCCTCAATCTCAAGCTGCTCTCCCTCCAGATTTGGAGAGATACCGCCTACGAATACCACGGCATCCGCATCGCCCACCTCTGCCAGGATCTGCTCGCTGGTAGGCTTCGAAGTCTTCAGGATATCAAACTGCATCACAGCCACATCTTCCCTCTGAGTATAATCTACCTGAATCTTGACTGGCTTGCCTGCTTTCAGAGAGAGCGGTTTGATGATAGGCGCCACACGGCCCCAACACTCCCTCATATTCACGATGGTATCGCCATCCACTATCAGGCGGCAACCATCATCAATACCCATATTGATGGTAAGATCCTCATCCCTGTCAGGAGTCAACACTCCCTCATAGCGGGCAGAGAAATGAGTAAGATTCACACCCGGTGCAAACACGGTATTACCACCATTGCTCAGATTGATGGCTGTCTTCATCACATCCGTAGCCACCGGCTCACCCTTCTGTTCCTGATTGTTCCAGTAGGTGGCCTTCATTCCCTCACGGAAGAGGTTGAAACGGCTCTCCTGCACCTCGTTTCTTGTCAAGGTACAAGCCGGAACATACTTCACCTCTGCCCCCTTCATATAGTTGCGGATGCCCTGGAGGATGGTGGTAGAACTGGTAGGATAACCCGAATAGTTGCCTCGCAGCATGATGGAGTCATTGGCATTAGGTCCCATCACCACAATCTTCTGATTGCGGTTCAATGGCAGCAGCTGGTTTCTGTTCTGAAGAAGTACGATGCCTTCTTCAGCTATTTTCTCAGCCAGATCCTTATGAGCCTTGCAGGCGATGACGTTCTCAGGAATCTGAGTCCATGACACGGTTTCATCCTTATCGAAATCGCCGAGCTTGAAACGAGCCACCAACAGACGCTTCAGGCTCTGGTTTACCTTATCTTCATTGATCATTCCCGCCTTCACAGCTTTCGGAATAGTACGATAGGCACTGCCGCATTCCAGGTCGGTACCGGCATTAACAGCCTGGGCAGTTGCCTCGGTAGCAGTCTTTGCCGTACCATGATAACCCGGCATATAGAAATCGTTGACAGCTCCGCAATCGGAAGTAATCAATCCCTTGAATCCCCATTCTTCTCTGAGAATCTGGCGCTCAAACTTGGCATTGGAGCAGCAAGGAGCACCATCTATACGCTGATAGGCACACATCACCTCAGCCACATGTCCATCCTGTACCAGCGACTTGAAGGCAGGGAGATAAGTCTCCCACAAATCCCGGGCTGGCAGATTCTCCAGATTGAAGACGTGGCGATTCCACTCCGGACCGCTATGCACGGCGAAATGCTTGGCACAAGCCAGCGTCTTGACATACTGGGGAGCCTTAGACTGATCAGAAGCCGGAACGCCAGGAGCCGCCAGCGGTTTGCCGTCGAACGACTGTCCCTGCAAGCCATTCACCACAGCAAGTCCCATACGTGTAGTGAGATAAGGATCTTCGCCATAAGTCTCCTGTCCGCGTCCCCATCTAGGATCACGGAAGATATTGACATTCGGAGTCCAGAAGCTCAGACTCTGATATCTCTTTACATTACCCGACTTCTTCGCCACCTGCGCCTTGGCTCTCGCCTCATCGCTTACGGCAGTAAACACCTGATAGAGCAAGGCATCATCCCAGGAAGAAGCCATGTGCATGGTGATAGGGAAAACCGTGGCATATCCGTTGCGTGCCACACCATGCAGCGCCTCGTTCCACCATTGAAACTGAGGGATACCCAGTCGGGAGATGGCAGGCGAAGCATCCATCATCAGCATCGTCTTTTCCTCCAGGGTCAGGCGTGATAGCAAGTCATTGGCTCTTGCCTCGGCAGAAAGGTTAGGGTTCTGATAAGGCAACAGCTGACTGGCTGGCTGTTGGGCATGAGCTGAGAGCGCCAGAGCGGACAGCATAGCCAATGTAAGTATTTGTTTCTTCATAACTACTATTGTTAGTACGTAAATATTATATAGATTCGTTTTAATATGCAAAAATACATATTTTTCCTGAATTCAGAGATAGATGAAGTGTTAAAAAGCTCAACTAGTTTCCATTTTTATGTGATTACTTCCTAATTTTTTCGAATCATTCAAACAATAAAGCACTTTTTCCTTGCTGATTCCAAATATTAGTGCTAACTTTGCACTCAGAAACGACTCTATCTTTTTAGAAGACAAAGATACAATAAGAAAGATACAACAAGACAGTAAGATCGCAATAATATGGAAAAGATTCTAATAGTTGAAGACGATATCGCATTTGGAACCATGATTCAGACATGGCTCAGGAAGAAGGGATTTGAAGTGGAGAAAACTACTTCGGTCAAGGCTGCCATACAGGTTTGCGAGGAAGCAGAAAGAGGATTCGATCTGGTATTATCAGACCTCCGCCTTCCCGACCACGACGGCATCTTCCTGCTGCAATGGATGAGAAAGCATGGCGTGCAGGTGCCTTTCATCGTGATGACCAGCTATGCAGAAATTCAGAATGTGGTGCTCGCCATGAAATCAGGTGCTACCGATTATGTGGCAAAGCCTTTCCATCCGGAAATCCTTCTGGATAAGATCAAGGAAGCTATCAAGACTCCGAAAAAACAGGATTCGCATGCAAACTCAGCAGATAGTCTGCGTTCCACAGACTCAAATTCTACTCCTACAAACGCAGCACCTGGCAAGCAGGCAGGAAACCAGGCATCATCTGCCAATGGGGATGTACCCAAATACCTGGAAGGTGAAAGCGAGGCTTCACGCAAGCTTTACAGTTTCGTTTCGCTGGTGGCTCCTACCCCTATGTCGGTACTCATTCTGGGTGCCAGCGGTACGGGTAAGGAATATGTGGCAAGAAGAATACACGAACTCAGCACTAGAGCCAATAAGCCTTTCTTCGCACTCGACTGCGGTGCCATTCCTAAAGAGGTGGCGGCATCAGAATTCTTCGGTCATGTGAAGGGATCGTTTACAGGTGCTGACCAGGACAAAAAAGGTGCTTTCGAGATTGCCAACGGAGGAACTCTCTTCCTCGATGAGATGGGAAACCTGAACTATGAAGTACAGGTGCAGCTGCTCCGTGCCCTCCAGGAAAGAAAAATCCGTCCGGTGGGAAGCAATAAGGAAATAGATATCGATATCCGACTGGTTTGTGCTACCAATGAGAATCTGGCTCAACGCGTGGCTGAAGGCAACTTCCGTGAAGACCTCTACCACCGCATCAATGAGTTTACCATCTACATGCCGGAGCTGAAAGACCGTGGTGCCGACATCTTCCTCTTTGCCGACCTCTTTATCAAGCACGCCAACAAGGAGCTGAACAGAAATGTGGAAGGACTCGACGGCAAAGCCAAGGAGCGAATTGCCGCCTACAACTGGCCGGGCAACCTGCGAGAACTGAACAATGTGATGAAACGAGCTACCCTGCTCGCCACCGGAAGATACATCGGAGTAACCGAACTGGAACAGAGTATGGCGCATATCCAGCCACAAGCCCCTACTGCCCTGCACGATGAGGAAACGGAACTGCAGAGGATAGAAGCCGCACTGAAAGCTGCAGGCGGCAACAAGAGTAAGGCTGCACAATTGCTCGCCGTAGATAGAAAGACGCTCTACAACAAGATGAAGAAGTATGGAATCTGATGACCATTCCCCAACTTTTTGGGGAATAATTCCACACAAGTTCCACACTTTCCACAATGTAGAATTCTGGCACAAAAAGCAATTACAATTGATAATCAAGCAATTAGATAATTCTTTTGTTTTTTGGCACGCAGATTGTGATATTAGAAAGTGAACACGCCAATGAGCGGTAACGCAAGCAAGGCTGTTCACAAAGAAAGTTATAAACATAATATTCACAATAAAAAAAACAAAAGATTATGAAGAAGTTAGTATTTGCAGCTATCGCTGCCATGGTTATGGTTTCAGTTAGCAATGTATTCGCCAGCAACAAGATGGCAAGTGTATCATCAGTAGCTCCAGTTGACACAGTAGTTCCAGCAGAACCAGCTGCTCCAGCAGACACAACAGTAGAGAAAGAGACACCAGCTGAAACTCCAGCAGAGACTCCAGCAGACTCTACAGCAACAGATTCTACTGTAGCAGAGTAATATCACCTTTAAAAAATAGTAATTAACTGAGGAAAAGATAGAATAACACTAGTAATTACGCGTCGCTTTCAATCAGGCAGGAGACTAATGATAGAATTCATTGGTCTCCTGACTTGTTTTTAGCCCTTTTGTTTTCTAATATCATTTTTTTGCATTAACTTTGCAAACAAATATCTATTGAGCAAGATATCAGTCTGCTCATCATTTTAAACGATTTCTCATGCACAAGAACAATATTCCTCTCAAGGTAGCCCTCGGATATAGCGCCATTGCCATTATCATGATTCTGGCAATCAGTCTGGTGTATAGCAATACCAAGAGCATCAATGCCATCAATGAAGCCTCGCGCGAATATATCCAGAAAAGGGGTGCCGCCGATAGTACTATCTCTTCCCTGCTCAAAGAGGAGCAGAGAAACCTGAAGCAACTGTCTGATGCCATGGCAGGAAGACCTACCCAAAACTATCTGCAGAATAAGGTGAAGAATCTGAATACGGGAAAGGATTCCATACTGGTTCACTCCAAGGCACCTCAAACCCACGAGGCGAAGAAGACTACGGTAGAGGTATTGAAGACCCGAAGGGGGTTCTTCCGCCGACTCGCCGATGCCTTCAAGAAGGAGCACGCCGAAACCTTGAGCGTAAAACAGGACAGCAACCGGGCTGTCATCGATTCTGTTACCACCCCAGTAAACGTGGCGGAAAACGTAGCGACCATCCTCGACCAGATAGACAAGAAGGAGAAAGTGGAAACGCAAGGCCACAAGCAGAGCATCAATAGGGAGATGGAAGAGCTGAAGATGGTGAGTGCCAAACTCGCCCTGCGCTCCGCCAAACATCTGAGCGATGTGCACCAGCGTGAGAAAGACAACATGCAGGAAGCCATCAAGAAGGCGATGGAAGCAAGAAAGCATCTGTTGTGGCAGATGGAACTGCTCGCCATCGTAGCCTTCTTTGCCATCGTCATCATGATCTGGTTTATCTGGCGCGATGCCAGAAAGGAGCGTATCTACAGGGAAAACCTGGAGGCTGCCAACGAGGAAATCCAGCGTATCATGAACCAGCGCGAGCGCCTGCTCCTCACCATCACCCACGATATCAAGGCGCCAGCTGCCTCTATCTCGGGCTTCATCGATCTGATGAAAGCCTACGTCAGCAATCCCCAGGGCATCGAATGTCTCCAGAACATCAAGAACTCTGCCACTCATCTTTCACATCTCGTTGCCTCGCTGCTCGATTATCATCAGTTAGAGAACGGACTGATGAAGGTTCAGCCTACCTCTTTCTCACCGGCACAACTGGTAGCAGAATCGGTAGAGGGAATGAAATTGCGGGCAGAAGAGAAAGGATTGGAGATTTCATTCGAATGCAAGATGAAGGGGATGGGAACTTCGGATTCTTCGAATTCTCCAATGAAGAAGGAATTCTTCCGTGCTGATGCCTTCCGCATTCGCCAGATATTGGATAATCTGGTAAGCAACGCCATCAAATATACCGACCGGGGCAGCGTTACCATCCAGGCACAGGTTTCAGAAATCCTGGGCAAGCCTACGCTTACCTTGAGCGTAAAGGATACGGGAAAGGGAATGACCGATGAGGAGAAACAGAAAGTGTTCCAGGCGTTTACGAGATTGAAGAGCGCCCAGGGCATCGAGGGTACCGGTTTGGGATTGTCAATTACCCAGGAACTGGTTTCGCTGCTTGGCGGAGAAATCATCCTCCACTCTACCCTGGGCAAAGGTTCTACCTTCATCGTCACCATCCCTATCGAGCCAGCACCAATGGAGGAGTCTCAGGAAATGGCTCCATCAGAAGTTAAGCATGATTCTTCTCCCGATTCTGCTCAAGATAAGGAAGGACAGAATTCTGGCAGCCATCAAGTTACTGATATAAAGAAGAAGCCGGAATTTGCCAACCACAAGATTCTGATTCTAGATGATGACAAGCTGCAGCTCCAGCTTCTCCAGGAGATGTTGCGCCGCATCGTAGGCGACACCTGGCAGGTTTTCGCCTGCAATCATGTGATGGATGCCCTCACCACACTACATAACGAACAGCCAGCCCTGATGCTGATGGATATCGAAATGCCGGAGATGAACGGCATGGATATGATTGCCCACATCAACCATACCAATATGATGGTGGTGGCGATGACTGCTCACGATACAAGCATCCTGGAACAGCTTCTGAAAGCCGGCTTCGACGATTGCCTGTTCAAGCCATTCAGTATGGAGAAACTGTCTGATATCCTGGGAATAGAGTCCCAGCCTCAACTGGATGCCCTCCTCGCTTTTGCCGGAGGCGACGAAGAAGCGGCGAAGGAGATTCTTGATACCGTGAAGCAGGAACTTGCCGCTCATCTCACGAATCTGAAAGAAGCCATAGAAGAGGAATCCTTATCTACCGGCCGCATAGGAAAGGCGGCACATAAGCTCCTCCCTATCGCCACCATGATGCAGATGGGATGCCTCGAAGAACTCAAGGCGCTGTCACCTGAATACATCGGCGAGATAGAAGAAGCCGAGATCAGAGAAAAACTGAAGGTTGTGATTATGACCTTATCTGCTGCGGTGTCAGACCTGTATGCTTCTTGAAATAGCGGCAGAAGAAACTGACGTCGGCAAAATGAAACTCCCAAGCCATCTCCTTGATGCTTTGCGTGCTTCGCTTAAGATGCAGCTTGAGTTGCAGAATCACGTATTGGTCGATGATGGTCTTGGGGGTATGCCCCGTCACCTGGCTCACGATGTTGGTCAGATATTTCGAAGAGATATTCAGCTTTTCGGCATAATAGTTCACATCTCTTGAAATCTTGCAATCCTTCTCCAGAAGCATCATAAACCGATTGAACAGTTCTCTTACGCGATACGACTTCACTTCATCGGGACGGTATTGCGGATTGCGCTGAAGATACTCATGAAAACCGATGAAGAATGCCTTCAACTGGCATAATACCAACTGCGAGATGCAGGTACATTCCGACTGGTCGAAATATACCTTCAATAAACCAAACATCCCATTGATGATGTTTGTCACCACAGGGGTATCCTGCCTGCAGCGGTCTTCCCGCAAGGAAGAATACACCGTCTGCTCCAGCTGCAAGCTTGCTTCGCGAAGCAAGGAAGGATTATATTTCAGGATTTCGGCCTGGAAACTGTTCGCTGTTTGAGGGGATTTGCAATCCCCGTTTTCAGTTTCAGGGGATTTGCAATCCCCATTTTCAGTTTGAGGGGATTTGCAATCCCCGTCAACCTTCAATTCCACTACATCATTCGGAAACAGCGTAATCACCGCCCCCTCATAAAGTTCCCAATCCTTATAATTCACATTCAGTCTCGCCTTTCCCTTCCGGCAAATCAATATCGCTCCGTAAGTCAAAACTTGCGGACCCTCCTGCCATTCCTCCAAACCAGAGAGGAAAAGGCTTGCTTCCTGCTGACTACTTAATTCAGATAATTCCATCTACACCTTATTATATATAGAGTTATTATATCTCTTTATTATATATAGAGTTATTATATCTCTTTATTCCTATTTCGATTGCAAAATTACATAAAATATGTGATATAAAAGAATAATTATTCCCAAATCGTCCATCCGCTGCGAAATATTTAAAGCGATTGTTCGCTCAAAACTCCGTACCTTTGCACCCGAAATTCAAAAAGAAATGATCAATGATTAAGAACATCTTATTTGTAAGCCTTCTGCTTGCAGGAGGAACCCATTGGGCTTCGGCTCAATCACAAACCACCGTAGGAGCGGCTGCTTCCTTGCCCGTCAGCAAGAAAGAAAACATGACCATCAGCCAGCTCTTCCAGAAGGTGGAGGATAACAGCAAGAGCCTTCGCACTTCATTATCAGGAGTAGAAGCAGCCCATCTCGGCATCGAAGCGGCCAAAAGCAAGAAACTGCCCGACCTCGATGCTTCCCTCTCATTCAGCTACATCGGCAATGCGCTGATTACCGACCGTGACTTCAGCAACGTTCATGGTTTGAAATCCCCACATTTCGGCAACAACTTCGCCTTCCAGGCACAGCAGGTGGTTTACGCCGGTGGAGCCATCAACGCAGGCATCAAACTCGCCGAACTCGGAAAGCAGCAGGCAGAAGTAGGCGTAAAACTCACCCGTCAGCAGATTCGCTTCATCGCACTCGGTCAATATCTCGACCTCTATAAGATAGACAACCGCATCAAGGTGTATGAAAAGAACATCGAGTTGACCCGCCAGCTCATCGACGACATCAAGGAGAAACAGACACAAGGCATGGCGCTGAAGAACGACATCACCCGATACGAACTCCAGATGGAAAGTCTCAAACTCGGTCTTACGGCGCTCCGAAACAACCGGAGCATCCTGAACCATCAGCTTTGCAATACCCTAGGAATGAACCAGGGAAGCCAAAAGAATGAAGGAAGCCAGATGAACCAGACAAGCCAGGAGATTCAGATTATCCCCGATGCCACTATCGCCGACAAGACCTACGGCAAGGAGGGCGAGGCTTACTGGCAGACGGCAGGCACCCTGAATTCCCCACTCCTGGAACAGAGCAACAACGCCATCCGCATCGCCGAACAGAAAGAGAAGATTGCCAAGAGCGATCTTCTGCCAAAAGTAGCTTTCGTTGCCACAGATAACTTCGATGGACCTATCCTCTTCGAATTGCCACCTGTTGACAAGAACCTCAACGTCTGGTATGTGGGTGTAGGCGTGAAATACAGTCTCAGCTCTCTCTTCAAGAGCAACAAGCGCATCAAGCAGGCTGCCGTGGAGACCCGACAGGCTAAAGAGGCACATGCCGTTCAGGCTGAGCAGCTTAACAATAATGTGCAGGCTGCCTACGTGCAGTATCAGCAAACCTACGTAGAACTGGAAACGCAGCGAAAGAGCGTGGAGCTGGCACAGCAGAACTACGATGTGATGAATGCCCGCTATCTCAGTCAACTCGCTTTGGTTACAGATATGGTAGATGCCTCCAACCTCAAGCTCAATGCCGAGCTTAGTGAGGTGGATGCCCGCATCAACATCGTCTATGCCTACTATCGCATGAAGTACGTGGCAGGAGAAATTTAATTTTAAAATTCAGAATTAAGAGCTTTTATCGAAAACTATTATCAAGAGATTATGAGCAAGAAGATTATCAAGAGAATATATAATGTAGTGATTATCCTCCTTTTTCTGGGAGCTATCGGCTGGTGCTTCAGCCATTTCTATCATGGCAGCGATGTGGCTTACACAGATGATGCACAGGTAAACCGCCATATCACCCCTATCAATACCCGTGTACCGGGATTCATCAAGGAGATTCGTTTCAACGACTATCAGCACGTCAAGAAGGGCGATACCCTTGTTATCATCGAGGATGCAGAGTTCCGTCTGCATGTAGCTCAGGCAGAGGCAGGCTTGCGTGGATCCAAGTCAAGTTCTTCGGTGGTAACCGCCAGCATGGGCACCACCAATACCAATGTGCAGACAGCGGCTGCCGGCATCGAGGAGGCTCGTGTGGATATGATGAATGCCAAGCAGGACTTCGACCGCTTTGCAGCCCTGATGAAGAAGGATGCGGTAACCCGTCAGCAATACGACAATGCTTATGCCCGCTATCAGGGAGCCAAGGCACGTTATGAGCAGGCTAGCAGCCGCAAGGCTAGTGCCGCATCAGTTCGCAATGTACAGACCCAGCAGCTCGGCGGTTCACGTGCCGGAGAGAGCGTGGCAGAAGCACAGCTCAACCTGGCTCGCCTGAATCTTTCTTATACAGTAATCGTGGCAACCTGCGATGGCGTGATGGGAAGAAAGGATATTCACGAGGGACAGTTGGTGCAGCCTGGTCAGATGCTCGCCCGCATCGTGGATGACAATGATGTTTGGGTGGTAGCCAATTATCGTGAGACTCAGATGGACGGCATCACCGTGGGAAAGAGCGTAGATTTCACCGCCGATGCCATCCCAGATATAGTATTCCATGGCAAGGTAGAGGCTCTCTCTGCCGCAGCCGGCAATGCCTATTCCATGATTCCTGTGGATAATGCCACCGGCAACTTCGTAAAGGTAGAGCAGCGTGTGCCTGTTCGCATCGCCCTCACCAAGGACAATGATCCGAAACAGATAGCCTTGCTCCGTGCCGGACTGAACGTAGAAACCAAGGTCCACATCAAATAGAATGTTCTATAAACTATAAATTATTAATTGAAAAAATGCCAGGACCTCCTATGTTACAGGGACCCTTCCGGGTGCCATCGTTCAATGGATATATTCCTCGTCGGTTACAGCCATGGATTTATCTCCTCTTCGCCTTCATCTTCCTGATGTCGGGCGGAATCTATGGAGGAGCCATGAGCCAGGTGATGGGCGAGTACAGTTTGATGAGAGAAGACGTGCTCATGATCATCATGTTCAACGTGGTGGGCGTGGCGATGCCATTCCCCTTCCTCTTCAAGATGAAGTTCCACTTTACCAACCGCCAGCTCCTGCTGAATGCGGCACTGGTAGTGGCAGCTTGTAATTTCCTCATCATGTGGACCGACTCGGTGCCCCTGATGTGCATCCTCGCTTACATCGCAGGTTTCTTCAAGCTCTGCGGAACCTTCGAATGTATGAGCACCATCCAGTTGTGGATGACCTCCAAGCGCGATTTCACCATCTTCTTCCCCCTGCTCTACTGCATCGTGCTGGGAAATATGTTCCTCTCGCCTTGGATCACCGAATACCTGATTTACATCTATCAGGATTGGCGCATCATCAACTGGGCGATGACGGGAGCCCTGCTCCTGGTGGCATTCATCGTGTATGTCACCACCCACGACTTCCGCTTCATGAAACCCATGCCCTTCATCAGTCTCGACTATCTGGGCTGCATCCTGTGGTCGGCATGGATGCTGGAGTTCATCTTCTTCTTCACCTATGGCGAGCACTACAACTGGCTCGATTCGAAGATTATGCAGATGGATGTTTTGCTCTTTATCCTTACCGGATATTTCTGCATCCAGCGAATGCTCCACATCCGTCACCCTTACATCGCTCCGGCGGCATGGAAGTATAAGCGACTCATCCCGCTGCTTATCCTTTTTGCATTCGTAGAGTTTATGGGCAGTACGCCTAAAGTGTTGCAAACCGCCTTTACGGGTGGTGTGCTGCATTTCGGCAACATCACCACCAATGTGCTCAACTTTGTGGAATGGACAGGTGCCATCGCCGGTTGCCTCTTCTGTCTCTTCTGGTGCAAGGTGCTCTGTCAGAAATACACCCGTCTGCTCACGATAGGTGTGGCAACGATGGTATGTTATCCCGTAATGATGTATTTCCTCATCGATCCGGGTCTCAACATCGAGGCACTCTATCTGCCTTGCTTCCTACGGAGCTTCGGCAACGCCATCTTCTTCTGCATGCTCACCGTGTATCTGGAAGAACTGATGCCGTTCCAGCACTTCTTCATGGGATTGACGATGGCAGGCATCATCCGCAACGGTCCGATGTCAGCGATGTGTTCAGGTCTGTACAGTTTCGGACTCCGTTATCAGATGGCAGACAACATGTCGCGCGGCTTGCCCTACGATGCCACCAATCTTCTGATGCTCAGCATCCGGAATCTCTATGGCATCACCTGTCTCATCGGCATTGCCGTGCTGATTATCTTCCTGCTCTGGGATGTACAGCCCGTGAGAAGTACCCTGAAGAAGATGCCTTCCTGGAACTTTGTGGGAAAGAGAATGAAGAAAAAGAAAGGATTTGCGAAATAAAACCTATTATCATTACGGCTGTCAGTTTCTTATAAACAGGCAGCCGTTTTTGCTATTCAGCTACCCAAAACAACCAGAATAAAAGAAAAAGCCCGAAGAATCTTTGCTTTTCCAAACTTTATCCGTACCTTTGCAGTATGAAAACATTATTAGACGTTCATACGCATACAATAGCATCGGGTCATGCCTACAGCAGTTTGCAGGAAATGACCTTGGCAGCAAAAGAAAAGGGGTTGGAAATATTGGGAATCACAGAGCACGGACCACATATCCCGGGCACCTGTGATCCCATCTATTTCAGAAACCTGCATTGCGTTCCCCGTCAGCTCTATGGAATCAAGCTGATGCTGGGAGCGGAACTCAACATCCTCAATACCCAGGGCGATATTGACCTCGATGAGGATTACTGGCGCATACTTGATATCCGAATCGCCGGCATTCATAGCCTTTGCTGGCAGGGAGGAACCAAGGAAGAGAACACGCAGGGTGTCATCAACGCCATGCGCAATCCGTTCGTGCAGATTATCTCCCATCCTGGAGATGGAACGGCAGAACTGGATTTCGAGGCTCTGATGAAGGTTTCCAAGGAGACGCATACCTTGCTCGAAATCAACAATCACTCCATGGCTCCCATCCGCCACAAGACGGTGGCAGCTCCTAATAACCTGGAACTGCTGGAACTTGCCAAGAAGTACGAGACCCCTGTCATCTTTGGAAGTGATGCCCACTTCTCTACCATGATTGCCGACTACAGCAACATCATGCCGCTGGTAGAGAAAGCAGAGTTCCCTGACGAGCTGGTTCTCAACTATCAGCCGGAGAAGTTCATGGCTTATCTCAAGCCTACCCCTGAAAAATAGGAAAATTTCGTTTCACATATCATTTGCACTACTATGATTATAGAGGAAATTATCAAGTATAACGAGGAATTCGTAGCCAGCAAAGGTTACGAGAAGTATCTTACAAGCAAATATCCAGACAAGAAACTTGCCATCCTTTCCTGTATGGATACCCGCCTGACAGAGCTTCTGCCGGCAGCATTGGGATTGAAGAATGGAGATGCCAAGCTCATCAAGAATGCCGGTGGACTGGTTATCAGTCCATTCGACTCCGCCATGCGCAGCCTCCTGGTTGCCATTTACGAACTGGGTGTAGAGGAAATCATGGTCATCGCCCACTCCAACTGCGGTGCCTGCCACATGAACGGCCAGCAGATGAAGGAATTGATGCTCAAGCGCGGCATCCATCAGGATGTCATCGACACCATCGGACTTTGCGGCATCGACCTAGACCATTGGCTGGAGGGCTTCCACGACACCGAGGATTCTGTAAGAAATACGATTAATACCATCCGTACTCACCCTCTTGTACCAAAGGATGTCAATCTGCATGGTTATATCATCGATTCCCAAACGGGTAAGCTTACAGAAGTAAAATAGAACTATATAATAATAATGAGAACATCAGCCGGTGATGAAGAAGAAAAAAATAAGATAGTTTTCAATGCTTGATGAACGCCAACCCCATCTGCATCGCCTTTTTCACCATATTTGCCACATTGCTGGCTTGCAGTTTGCTCATCAAGTTGTGGCGGTGAAATTCTACGGTATTGTTGCTGATGTTCAACTCCCGGGCGATGGTATTGGTCGAATGTCCCTCGGCTATGTGCTCCAAGACTTCGAGTTCTCTATTAGAGAGATTGACTTGCTCGACATTCTGCTGATTGATCAGTCTGAAAAACTGTTGACTATAATACCCCTTTCCTTCTTCTATCCTGTGCAGAGCAGTAAGAAGTTCCTGCGGGTCATCACCTTTCAAAACTATGGCATCTACATCCTCGTCCATCAGCTGACGTATCGTCCAGATTTCTTCGTGCATCGTATAGACAATGATCTTGGTCTTGGGATGCTTATGGTGAAGCAGCTTGACAAGCAGCAGACCATTCTCATTACTCAGTTCCAAGTCGATGATAGCGGTATCGATATTCTCCCTGTTGATGATATCCCTGGCAGATAGGAGGCTAGAGGCGGTCTGTACATTTTTATAGACACCATCTTGCAGGATGAGTGCCCTCAAACCAACCAAGACGACAGGATGGTCATCTACAATAAGGATGCTTTTGCTCTTTTCCATGATGATACATTTTTAAGCGTAATTTTTCGCAAGCCTTTGCTCGCAGATTATAGTTGAAACTTGAGTTCTACCAGATACTCTTCTCCATCATTTCTTATATCGAGTTCTGCCTGCAGAGCTTCAGCTCTCATCTTCAGGGTATCTTTGCCGATTCCTGGCTTGTCCTGGCTGATAGGGTGAAGTGGTGACAGATCGTTGATGATGGATATGCTCCCCTGCTTTCCACAGGTATCCAGCGTGACGGATATCATCTTGCTGTATCCATATTTGATGGCATTGGATACGCATTCCTGGATGATGCGGTAGATCTCTATCGCCTTGCCGTCGGGGAGATTCTGCGCATTGAAAGAGGTACTGATGAATGGCTTTACGATGGTTCCGTTTTCGGCTGTTACCGATTGACAGAAGCTTTCTATCAGCTCCGCAAGCGAAGTGTTGTCAAACCTAGGTGGTATCAGCTCATGTGAAAGACGGCGTACATCATGTCCCACGTTCTTAAGCAATCTTTCTGCTTCCTCCTTATTGGTCTGCATCATGATATTCACCGCCAGAATATCGTTGCATATTCCATCATGCAATTCCTTGGCCAGACGCTTGCGCTCATTCTCCACACCATTGATATAGGATGTCTTTTCCGACAATTCGGCTCTCTGCCTGTCGAGTTTCCTGCGGTATAGGATGACAAGAATGGCTATCAACAATATGATGAGTGCCAGGATGAGCCATAAGATACGGATATAGAGCAAGCTCTGTTCGTGGTTCATCTTTTCTATCAGCATTTCTTTCTCCAAGGTCTTGTACTTGATGTTGAATTCACTCAACTGCTTGTCGATGTCACTCTGCTTGAGAGAGTCACTTTTCATGTATGCCTTTTGCATTGCCTGGTATGCCTGAGTGTATTTACCCATATTGTTGAGGCATCTGGCTTGTGTGGCGAGAAGCTTGTCTTTAGGCATCGTCAGATTGGTACCCGCCAACCTGCCGATGCTGTCCAGAAGTAGCCATTGCTCAGCGTATTTCTTCTGTTGCCCCAGCAAGTCGGCCTTGATTTCCAATATGCCTAGCACCCCATTGCTCGTAGGTGCCAGATTACGGCAGGCTTCATTGGCGTATGTGAGATAGAAGGCGACGGAATCGGCCTTACCCAGTTGCAAGTACGACTTGAGCAACGGAGAAAGATATTTGAGGGTCAGCACATTATAATTGGCCTGCTTTACCATATTCCACATCGAAGTAAGGCTATTGACGCTTTTCCGGTAATTTCCCTGTCGCATCAGGATAGCACCTTTATTGGCATGGGCAGACAGACGCTCTATGGTATCGTTGATAGCGATAGCTTTAGATTCAGCCTTGTCGGAGTACTCTATGGCTTCCCTGAATCTCTTCTGTTCGTTGAAAAGCACGGAGATACAATTGTAGAGATAAATCTCATATTCCGCATTTTCACTTTTGATGGCTTTCTGGATACCCTTCTTATAATAGATGAGCGAGGAATCCAGTTCTCCGATTCTGCGATAGCAGATGCCCATTGCTCCACACATGGCAAGCATGCCATCGTAATCTTCAATCTTCTCAGCAAACGGGATGCCTTTCTTTCCGATTTCTATGGCTTCTCTCATCTTTCCAAGATCTGTATATGCGGTCATCTTCTCGCTGGTAAGCCAACTGCGAGTAGTGTCGGCACAATTCATATTGAGTGCGCTGTCTATCAGAAGGATGGCCTGTTTCTTATCACCATCAGCATTATAGTTGACGGCTTCCAGAAACAAGGAATATGCCCGCTTCTCGTCTTTGCAGTTGTCACGTTGACAAGCGGCAAGGAAAGCGATGGATGATAACAGAAGGAAAATATATGTGAATATGGCTTGCTGCCTGTGATGTATTGTTTGCTTCATTTGCTATTATATTTACGTTATTTGCAATTACTATCATAAACGATTGTCCGTGCAAAGATATGAAAAATAATCGGAAGAGACATTTTTTCTATTGTTAAAAAAGGTGGCGGCTGTTGTTTTTCCGTTCATACGTCCCTTTACCTACGGAAAACCATAGGCTGCATACGATGGTATTCCGTAGAAATGAATATAAATATCCGTTTTTTGCTGCCGGTAGAAACATTATATGGTAATTGTCGCTATCTTTGCATTCAGTCATTCTCTTGTTATACTTAGCATCCCTAAGTGAACGGCGAAATGTAGTAGTAAATAATCAAATAATAAATGTCTAACTTAAATTTTAAGGATTATGCGTAATATTGGTGAAGAAATCTTGTGGGATATCGTGCGTGTTATCAAATGGATAGCCATGCGTGTGCTGCGCCTCTTTGGCAAGTTATTCTCTTTTGCATGGGACAAGGCAAAGGAGAAACAGGAAATGAAGAAAATGGAAGAAAGGGAGCAAGGCTTATGAAATACGTGAAACTATTGTTAGTATTCGCCTTCGCATTGCTTTCTATGGCTGGCTTTGCTGAGAAAGGCGATATGTGGGAGGTGAAAGATGCCGACCTGACGGTGTGGGATTCGCCTAATTATCTTACGAAGTTGGGCATGATGCATCAGGGTGATACTTTTGAGGAGGAAGGTATGGATGGCGACATGATCAGATTCCTCTACAAGGGCAAAACGGCTTATGTGGCATCTTACTGCTGCCAACGATTTGAGCCGGAACCGGATTCTGATGTTGATGTAGAAGAAGAAATGCCTGCAGCTACCACACAGCAGGATGTCAAGGAAGACGCCAAGAATGAAAAGACGGAACTGACTGCCGTTGCCCAACAGAAAGGGAAACAAGCCTCTAATGCAGATGCCAAGAAAGAGGATATGCAAGCACCAGCAGGAACTCAGCAAAGCGCCGAAAAGGAAGAAACAGGAGTATTAATGAGCATAGCGTTGCTGCTCCTATCACTTGTTGGAGGCGCCCTCGGTCTTATCGCCATTGTGTTTACTTTCTTTTATGTTTTCAGATACCAGAAATTGGCTAAGTGGATGAATGGCAAATGTGGCACGGAAGTGATACCCTACAAGCGATTCAACAAGCTACTCCTTGTTCCTGTACTGGCAGCACTAGCAACTGTAGTGATTACCATATTATTTGGATATCTGGCAACGCTGGCAGAACAGGACAGCACTTCGCAGATTTTCCTATCATTGACAGGTGTAGCACTAACCATAGCAACCCCCGTTCTGTGTCTTTGGTACAGATATAAGAAAGACAAGGAACAATATGGCAAGAAGGCAGCAAGCTGGATGATGCTCTATTCTTTCCTCAGTATAGTGGCAATATATCTGATTTGTGTTGTAATAGCCTATATTATTGTGGGAATTGTTGCTGTACTGATTTTTGCCCTGATTGTAAGCCTGGCATTCCCTACAAGATACTATGTTGTCCGCAGGTGGTAGCAGATCTGATTTCAATGACAGCTATATGTTATACCACCATTTGACAATGTTATAACTATACTTTAAAATACGTACAGAAAAAGGAAAAAGCTTTGAAAACAATCTTATTTTCAAAGCTTTTTCCTTTTTTCTTGCATCATTCAGATAAAAGCCGTATATTACCATGCCTCCAGCTTATCAGCAATCTCAGGCATCTTATCCTTGCTGAATACAGGATTCTTTCCTTCCTTTTTCTGCTGACGATAATCTTGCAGCAGGAAGACGGCTTGGCGGGAAAGCAGAACAATAGCCACCAGATTACAGAGCGTGAGAAGAGCCATCGTGATATCGGCAAAGCTCCATGCGAAATCCAGCGATACCACAGCTCCTACCATGACCATCGCTGCCACAGCAAGGCGATAGATAAATACGCCCAACTTGGAATCCCTGATATATCTCACATTGGTCTCGCCATAATAATAGTTGCCGATGATGCTACTAAAGGCAAAGAGCCAGATCATCACAGCCACAAATGGATTGCCGATACTTCCGATTTCGTGGGTCAAGGCATCCTGCGTCAGCTGGATACCATTGGATGCGGTAACATCTACCCCACTCACAAGGATGATGAAGGCGGTGCAGGAACATACCACCAAGGTATCTGTAAAAACACCCAAAGCCTGAATCAAACCTTGCTTCACCGGATGACTTACCGTAGCCACAGCTGCTGCATTAGGTGCACTACCCTCACCAGCCTCGTTACTGAACAAACCTCGCTTGATGCCCTGTATCACCGTAACACCCAGCACTCCGCCGGCAGCCTGATTGAATCCGAAGGCATTCTCCACAATGGCAAGCAACACTTTAGGCAGACTGGCAATATTCCAAACCACTACTCCTACAGCTATCAGAAGATAGACGACAGCCATCACAGGAACCACGGTAGAAGAGAACTTAGCCACTCGCTGGATACCACCGAAGATGATGAGAAGGGTAAGCGCAGTAAGCACAATTCCCATGGTAGCTGGTTCGATACCGAACGCTTTCTGCCAAGCCAGACAGATGGTATTGCTCTGAACAGAATTATAGGCAAACCCAAAGGTGATGA
>ERZ1034818.214-NODE-214-length-18533-cov-11.975484_pt1 | contig 18533 bp, 17 predicted proteins | sample MGYA00520595_ERZ1034818 | MGnify/ENA primary metagenome ERZ1034818 (study PRJEB33766, sample SAMN09781689) | gut metagenome | biome: gut microbiome | host: Homo sapiens | place: Madagascar | study: EMG produced TPA metagenomics assembly of the PRJNA485056 data...
TCATCGGGCATTATCTGAACATAAAACACTATCAATAAGTTGGAGTCATTACCCATGAATTATATTAAATAGATTGGAAACATTTTGAAATCTTTTAAATACATTTGTTACACGTAATCCTTAAAATAAAATGAACTTCATAGAATAGTATCCAAATGTGCTTTTTTTGGATAACGGCACTTATTGATATATTCATGAAGATTATAATCACAAGGGAATACATAATGAAAAGAAAAGTTCTGGCAATGCTGGTCCCGGCGTTATTAGTTGCTGGCGCAGCAAATGCGGCTGAAATCTATAATAAAGATGGTAATAAACTGGATTTGTACGGAAAAGTAGCGGGTCTGCACTACTTCTCTGATGATTCTGGCAGCGATGGCGACATGTCATATGCCCGTATCGGTTTCAAAGGTGAAACTCAGATCGCTGACCAATTCACTGGTTATGGTCAGTGGGAATACAACATTCAGGCAAACACTACTGAAAGTGAAGGTGCAAACTCCTGGACTCGTCTTGGTTTTGCCGGTTTAGGCTTCGGACAGAATGGTACCATCGACTACGGTCGTAACTACGGTGTTGTTTATGATGTTGAAGCATGGACCGATATGCTCCCAGAATTTGGTGGCGATACCTACGCAGGTGCCGACAACTTCATGAATGGTCGTGCTAATGGTGTTGCAACCTATCGTAATAATGGCTTCTTTGGTCAGGTCGATGGTCTGAATTTTGCTCTGCAATATCAAGGTAACAATGAAAGTGCTGGTTCTGGTGAGGGCACAGGCAATAGCGAGGGTCGCAAACTGTCAAAAGAAAATGGTGACGGTTTCGGTATCTCTTCATCCTATGACTTTGACTTCGGTTTAAGTCTGGGTGCCGCTTACTCTAATTCTGACCGTTCCAATAACCAAACAGTTAAAGGTTATGGTGATGGTAATCATAATTATGGTAACAATTACGCGGGTGGTGGCACTGCAGAAGCATGGACCGTAGGCGCAAAATACGATGCCAACAATGTATATTTAGCAGCAATGTATGCAGAGACTCGCAATATGACCGCTTATGGTAGCAGCGACTCTCATTCAGCCGATGGGAAACTTGGCGGCGGTGGTATCGCTAACAAAACTCAGAACTTTGAAGTTGTTGCTCAGTACCAATTTGATTTCGGCCTGCGTCCATCAATTGCTTACCTGCAATCCAAAGGTAAGGATTTAGGCGGTCAAGAAATGTACAGCAATGGTAATTGTCATTATACCAATAAAGATCTGGTTAAATACGTTGAGGTTGGTGCAACCTACTACTTCAACAAAAACATGTCCACCTATGTTGATTACAAAATCAACCTGCTGGATAACGACGATGACTTCTACGCAAACAACGGCATCGCTACCGATGATATCGTGGCTGTGGGCTTAGTCTACCAGTTCTAATCAGCCAACACGCCGCGGCGTGTTACTGTAAAACTTAACACTAACCTGAGTTCGTCCCTCATCGAACTCAGGCTTTTTTATTGGCATTTCATCTCCCTCTGCGGCACGCGCAATTGCCAAAGCATATCGATACAGCCCCTTACCCTGCCCCTGTTGGCACAATAACATCTACCAGCGACTCTTCCAGCCAACACCCCAAATGCATTTCTTTATGAATTAATCCGCAACAAAACCGCCTCCCATATAGAAATATTTGCAAAAATAGTGCATGAAAAAAGCTTTTTCTCTGCCAATCCGGAATATAAATATTCATCAGCACCACAATATTCCACAGCACTAAATCTCTCCCCGCCGCCCCGTACCTCTGATAATGGTCTAAAATCATTGAGGCCACTTGCGACGACGTAGCTCAATAAGGAAAATTTGGCGTGAATAATATTCAACACCAGTGCAGCATCATCATTACATACTTACACCCGCCGACTACCGCTTTCGATATATTGACTCAATTTTCCAGCCTGGTTAAAAATAGCGACCAGCTCAGTCGCAAATATAGTGACTACCCTAACTAAGCAACAATAAGGAATACACTATGACTGTTCAAACAAGTAAAAACCCGCAGGTCGATATTGCTGAAGATAATGCATTCTTCCCTTCAGAATATTCGCTTAGCCAATATACCAGTCCTGTCTCTGATCTTGATGGCGTGGACTATCCAAAACCATATCGCGGTAAACATAAAATTCTGGTGATCGCCGCGGACGAACGTTATTTGCCGACCGATAACGGAAAACTGTTCTCGACCGGTAACCATCCGATTGAAACGTTGCTGCCGTTGTATCATCTCCATGCTGCAGGTTTCGAATTCGAAGTGGCGACCATTTCCGGTCTGATGACCAAGTTTGAATACTGGGCTATGCCGCACAAAGATGAAAAAGTAATGCCATTCTTTGAGCAGCATAAATCGTTGTTCCGCAATCCGAAGAAACTCGCGGATGTTGTCGCCAGCCTCAACGCAGACAGCGAATATGCAGCAATCCTTGTTCCTGGTGGTCATGGTGCACTTATTGGTTTACCTGAAAGCCAGGACGTAGCTGCCGCTTTACAGTGGGCAATCAAAAATGACCGTTTTGTTATCTCCCTTTGCCACGGCCCGGCAGCTTTTCTGGCGCTTCGCCACGGCGATAACCCACTGAATGGTTATTCCATTTGCGTATTCCCAGACGCCGCAGACAAACAAACGCCAGAGATAGGCTATATGCCGGGTCATCTCACCTGGTACTTCGGCGAAGAACTGAAGAAAATGGGCATGAACATCATTAATGACGACATCACCGGGCGAGTACATAAGGACCGTAAACTTCTCACCGGCGACAGTCCTTTCGCAGCGAATGCGTTGGGTAAACTGGCGGCGCAGGAAATGCTGGCAGCTTACGCGGGTTAATCCCTGTTACGTTTGAATATAAGCGCATAATCAATCGCAGCCGCGTTAGTACTCACGACGTGGCTGCGGTTTTTCATGGTTAATTTATGGCGTACTGAAGCCCTATGTTAATTTCTTTGCGGTAACGTAATCCGGAACACATTATGCTTATTGAGATAGTGATACGTAGCACTTCCCCCATGCAATTCGGCAATCGCTTTGACTAAAGAAAGGCCAAGTCCCTGACCTACGGAATGACGCGAATTATCTCCCCGCCAAAATCTACGGAAGAGTTTTTCAGGCTCATTAATTTTCGTTCCAGGACTGGCGATATCAATATTAAGATAGCCGTTGGTATCAAGAAAACTGGTTATATGAATACGCGATTTTTCTGGCGAATATCGAATAGCGTTAACAATAAGATTCGATAACATTCGTTGTAGTAAAATTTTATCCGCAAAGATTTGCTGATTGCACTCGACCTTAAAGCAAATCTCTTTCTCGTCTGAAAGGTATTCAAGATAGTCCAATAAATTTTCGACTTCCTTATTGAGAGAAAGCGAGTCCAGTTTCACCAAAACATTGTTTTTATCTGCCCTGGCAAGAAACAGTATGTTCTCTGTTAACCGCGAAATATTTTCCAGCTCTTCAATGTTTCCGGCAATTGTTTTTTGATATTCAGCGATACTTCTGGTTTGACTGAGCGTAACCTGATTCTGACCCAGTAATGCATTAATTGGCGTTCTAAGTTCATGAGCGAGATCGTCAGCAAACTGACTTAGACGCTCAAAATCTTTGACTAAAGCATGATGCATTTTATTCAACGCCTGCCCAAGAGGTTTTAGTTCTCTCGGTAATGCGCTAACCTCAACAGGCTCCCGGTTATCGTTATAATTCAGCGCTTCTGTTACACCACTCAACTTTTTGATCTCTCGTAACCCCGTTCTGATTAACAGCGGACTTAATACTGAGCAAAGTACAATGGCGACAATGCAAATTATAATGCTATTGATTTTATACTGTTCAAGCATGTTATGTCTGGCTGAAGCCAATTTAGCCACAGTAACCGTTAATGATGGTGAAACTTCATCAATATTAATTCGTAACGCATCTATCTCTGTGTCATTAATAATGCTTCTGTAAATGCCAGCTGCGCTGATTGTCTCAGAAGCAGGTATGTTATTTAACATGTCATCACTGACATTTGTCCGGTTAACTATTTTATTGATGCCATCACCATGAATGATCAAGATATCCTGACTAACATCCATCATCCGGTTAAAGTACACAGGTAACGTATCTGGATTTACCCCATCAATTAACAACTGCTTGATCTGCGCTGTCCGGTTAATGAGTGTTGTATCATCGCGCCATTTCAACTCACTTGCCAGGCCATTATAGAGAGTCCATACAATTCCAGCGCCAGCAACAGACAGCAGCAAGATAAAAAGCAAGGTTAAACGGACGGTTATAGACAATCTTCTCATTATTTTTTTACCGCTACGAATGAATATCCCATCCCACGGATTGTGGCAATTAGCTTTTCAGGAAAAGGATCATCAACTTTTGCGCGGAGCCTGCGAATGGCGACATCCACCGTATTGGTATCACTATCAAAGTTGATTCCCCAAATTTCACTCGCAATAACCGTTCTGGGTATAATTTCGCCAGCTCTGGAGGCCAGTAGCCAAAGTAACTGAAACTCCTTGCGCGTCAGTGTAATACTGATATTGTCCCTGCTCACACTTTGACTGACAGAGTCCATTCTTAAGCCGCTGATTTCTAATGTTGAATTCAAAGCGTGATGTTGCCTTAATTGTGCCCGAACCCTTGCCAGCAACTCAGAAAATGAAAAAGGTTTTACCAGATAATCATTTGCTCCACTGTCCAGCCCTCTGACTCTGTCATCGACAGAATCCCTTGCAGTAAGGCAAATAACAGGGGTTTGCTTTGCCGTTCTTAACGTTTGTAAGATCTGCCAGCCATCCATACCCGGAAGCATAATATCCAGAATAATCAATGCATAATCATCCTTCAGCGCAAGATAAAGCCCATCTCTGCCATCAGAAACGGCATCGATGACATAACCCGCTTCGGAAAGCCCCTGCGTTACCCATTCCTGGGTCCTTTGATTATCTTCAATAAGTAGAATCTTCATGAAAATAATATGCCATAAATCATATGTTATAGAAACAGCCTGGTTCATTACAAAATTGTAATGCTGCTGTAAGGTTACCCTGGACGTTTTTTCGCTATCCTCAAAACTCATTCACATGACAAGGATATAAACATGTTAAAGCGTTATTTAGTACTCTCGGTAGCAACGGCAGCATTTTCATTACCTTCTTTGGTCTATGCTGCACAACAAAACATTCTTAGCGTGCACATTTTGAACCAGCAAACAGGAAAACCCGCTGCCGACGTGACAGTCACTCTTGAAAAGAAGGCCGATAACGGCTGGTTACAACTTAATACCGCCAAAACAGATAAGGATGGACGAATTAAGGCACTGTGGTCCGAGCAAACTGCAACTACGGGCGATTACCGTGTCGTATTTAAAACTGGGGACTATTTCAAGAAACAAAATCTTGAAAGTTTCTTCCCTGAGATCCCCGTTGAATTTCATATTAATAAAGTGAACGAGCATTATCATGTGCCTTTATTACTTAGCCAATATGGGTATTCAACCTATCGTGGCAGTTAATGCATAAATATGTAAAAGCAGATCTCTGCTACTGTTAGGGAGGAAACTCCCTGACAGATTAACAGTAAACGGCTCTTGCTGGCTAAAGACAAAAAAGTGTGATGGCTTATGAAAAAGAATCAATTTTTAAAAGAATCAGATGTTACGGCCGAGTCGGTATTCTTTATGAAGCGTCGGCAGGTGTTAAAAGCACTGGGCATCAGCGCGGCTGCACTTTCTTTGCCTCACGCTGCGCATGCCGATCTGCTTAGCTGGTTTAAAGGGAACGATCGTCCACCCGCCCCCGCCGGAAAACCACTGGAGTTCAGCAAGCCTGCCGCCTGGCAAAATAACCTGCCACTGACGCCAGCAGATAAAGTCTCCGGTTATAACAACTTCTATGAATTCGGGCTGGATAAAGCCGATCCCGCCGCTAATGCTGGTAGCCTGAAAACCGATCCATGGACACTGAAAATCAGCGGCGAAGTGGCAAAACCATTGACCCTCGATCACGATGATTTAACCCGTCGCTTCCCGCTGGAAGAGCGTATTTATCGTATGCGCTGTGTGGAAGCGTGGTCGATGGTGGTGCCGTGGATTGGTTTTCCGCTGCACAAATTGCTGGCGCTTGCCGAACCCACCAGCAATGCGAAGTATGTCGCTTTCGAAACGATTTATGCACCGGAACAGATGCCAGGCCAGCAGGACCGCTTTATCGGCGGTGGGCTGAAATATCCTTATGTCGAAGGATTGCGTCTCGACGAAGCAATGCATCCGCTCACACTGATGACCGTAGGTGTTTATGGCAAGGCGTTACCGCCACAAAATGGCGCGCCGGTGCGACTGATTGTGCCGTGGAAATATGGCTTTAAAGGGATTAAATCGATAGTCAGTATTAAGCTGACCCGCGAGCGTCCGCCAACCACCTGGAATCTGGCAGCGCCTGACGAATACGGTTTTTACGCCAACGTTAATCCGCATGTTGATCACCCGCGCTGGTCACAGGCTACCGAACGATTTATTGGTTCAGGCGGCATCCTCGATGTACAGCGCCAGCCAACGTTACTGTTTAATGGTTACGCCGACCAGGTGGCATCGCTGTATCGTGGCCTGGATTTGCGGGAGAATTTCTGAATGCGTCTGACAGCAAAACAGGTGACATGGCTGAAAGTTTGCCTGCATCTTGCCGGATTGTTGCCGTTTCTCTGGCTGGTCTGGGCGATCAATCACGGTGGACTGGGTGCCGATCCGGTGAAAGATATTCAGCATTTTACCGGTCGCACTGCACTGAAATTTTTGCTGGCGACCTTGTTAATCACACCTCTGGCACGCTACGCAAAACAGCCGTTATTGATACGCACTCGCCGCCTGTTAGGCTTATGGTGCTTTGCCTGGGCGACACTGCATTTAACCAGTTACGCATTGCTGGAGCTGGGCGTGAATAATCTGGCGTTATTAGGTAAGGAGTTAATCACCCGGCCTTATTTAACGTTAGGTATTATCAGCTGGGGAATTTTGCTTGCTTTAGCGTTTACTTCAACCCAGGCGATGCAGCGAAAACTCGACAAGCACTGGCAACAGTTGCATAATTTCGTCTATCTTGTCGCGATCCTGGCCCCAATACATTATCTGTGGTCAGTGAAGATTATTTCACCGCAGCCGCTCATCTACGCTGGGCTGGCGGTACTGCTTTTAGCCTTACGGTATAAGAAGTTGCGTTCCCTTTTTAAGCGGTTACGCAAGCAGGTTCACAACAAATTATCTCTATAACTTCATATTGCCGACAAAGTACGCGTTATCCCTGCCGGATGTGGCGCGAGCGCCCTATCCGGCCTACGCAGATCACATCAGGTTATGTTTCGTTTGTCATCAACCTCAAATTATCAACACAATTCATTTTATTTCAATAAGATAGATAAGTACACCTGAGAAAACTATGCTCTCATCTCCTAAGAGTTGTTGCATTTTGTCATATGTTACAATATAACATTACACATCATATACAATGACTCTGGAGGAAACTGTTTTGGCGATTCGTCTTCACAAACTGGCTGTTGCTTTAGGTGTCTTTATTGTTAGCGCTCCTGCCTTTTCGCATGGTCATCACTCACACGGCAAACCCTTAACAGAGGTCGAACAAAAAGCTGCTAATGGTGTTTTTGATGATGCCAATGTACAAAACCGAAAGCTGAGTGACTGGGATGGAGTCTGGCAATCCGTTTATCCTTTACTGCAAAGTGGCAAACTTGACCCCGTCTTTCAGAAGAAAGCGGATGCAGATAAAACTAAAACATTTGCTGAAATTAAAGATTATTATCACAAAGGTTATGCAACAGATATCGAGATGATTGGCATTGAGGACGGCATTGTTGAATTCCATAGAAAGAATGAAACAACATCCTGTAAATATGTTTACGATGGATACAAAATACTCACCTATAAATCAGGCAAGAAAGGCGTTCGTTACTTATTCGAATGTAAAGATCCTGAAAGCAAAGCCCCTAAATATATACAATTTAGCGATCATATAATTGCACCACGAAAATCATCTCATTTTCACATTTTTATGGGTAATGATTCACAGCAATCTTTATTGAATGAAATGGAAAACTGGCCAACGTATTATCCATATCAGTTGAGTAGCGAAGAAGTGGTCGAGGAAATGATGTCTCATTGAGTATTCTCATGATAACGCCTCGATGCCGCTTTAGTAAGTCATCATAACTGCCACTGGTCCATCCACAAACGCCACTGAACGCAAGCTAGCTACAGACACGCTCATCACTATGACGTGTCTGTATATTAATAAGCTAACCCGCATTGAGTTAACCAATAACGGATTCCATACACAATACGGCCAACAGAGAAAGATACCTGTGCTCACGCCATTGCTTATATTGGCTGGTTACAATGTGCACTATCAATTTTTTAAATAACAAATTCTTAAAACCACATCTGTAAAAGGAATTTTTAAGGTTCGTGGGATAGCTTGACTGTGAAAATTACAGGAGCTACAAAAATGAACCGATTCTCAAAAACTCAAATTTATTTACATTGGATAACGCTGCTTTTCGTTGCAATAACCTATGCCGCGATGGAACTCCGTGGCTGGTTTCCTAAAGGTAGTAGTACTTATCTGCTTATGCGAGAAACACATTACAATGCGGGTATATTCGTTTGGGTGTTAATGTTTTCACGCCTGATTATAAAACACCGTTATAGTGATCCTTCTATTGTGCCACCGCCACCTGCCTGGCAAATGAAAGCGGCTTCGCTAATGCACATCATGCTTTATATAACCTTCCTTGCGCTTCCTCTGCTGGGGATTGCTTTAATGGCTTACAGTGGAAAATCGTGGAGTTTCCTTGGTTTCAATGTGTCTCCCTTTGTTGCCCCAAACAGCGAAATTAAAGCACTGATAAAAAATATTCACGAAACCTGGGCGAATATAGGTTACTTTTTAATCGCAGCTCACGCTGGCGCAGCACTCTTTCATCACTACATTCAGAAAGATAATACTCTGTTACGAATGATGCCTCGCCGCAAATAAGTCGATCCCCTGACAAGGAAATGTGAACCCTGGACATCAACGCATCATAAATGTTTACGCAAGTGCACAATGCACCCTTTCCACTATCAACAAGGAGGAGCAGAAACTGTGTAAATCGTACAATGGTAAGACTTATCAAAAATACAGGTTAATTTTGATATTTAAACCTTTTTTACTTGTTAGTATGATACAAAGGCTTTCAAAAAAGCTGGGAAATTCAACAACTCTTGGAAATTATGGACTTTGTCCCGCGGCTTTAATCTGACGGCCGCGTTCCTTTTTTGGCTCAATTATTGACCCCTTCCCTACGCAACTTCAGTTCCCACCACCAACTTTACAGCAGTTTCAAAAGAAGAATGGTGACCGATAAGAAAACGACTGAATAACTGCACATATTCGCTCGAAACTTTCCTGTCAGATCCATAGCGAATCGAGTGCTGAATGTCACAGTATCGAACAGAAAACAGTGACGATCTAACCCTTCAAGAATATTCTACGATTGTTCTGTTTAGGAAAAGCAAGGCGGGAAGTCGGGAGATAAGTCATTGATAAAGTGGCGGAGAGAGGGGGATTTGAACCCCCGGTAGAGTTGCCCCTACTCCGGTTTTCGAGACCGATGATACCGAATCGCAAAATCAAAAGGTTATAAATTTTTCTTGGAATAAATGTCTTAAAAATATACACGAAAAATCAATAAACTACGTTGAATTCAATAAGAATATTCCAAGCCTTCTTTGAGTTATTTTTGACCAGTTTGCTGTTTTTCTTTCTCATAAAATATTTCCTGATATCCCTTAACATTACTGATACTCAAGTAGTGAATTTATGAGCAATCCTAATCCATGCATGACGTGTGGTGCCTGTTGTGCATTTTTCGCGTCTCTTTTTACTGGGCTGAAGCAGATGATGCTGGCGAAAGGTTTATCAGAAAACCGTAGCGCCTTCTTGCATACGACGTGTCCGCAGTTTTATATAATCCCGACCAGAAACCTCTTATAAAAAGTCGATACACAAATATCATGGATAATCACCACCTTCTGACGAAGAATATCTGATGAAATTAATCGCCCCTCTCCTGAGACCATTGCGCTGGGGTAAATTTGTAACTACGTGTGTACAGTGAGGTGTCGTATAGCACGCCGTCAGGAAATGCAAGGTGCCCCCGATATCCCCGACTACAAGTCAGCAAACAAAGTGATTGGCTGGCAATCCACATCACAGAAATGGACAATGCTACTTTATAATCGAGCTTGGTAGCCACCTTGATGGTCACTTTTAAAAAAAGCGTTTACACAAAATGATAAGCAGGCTCACAGGACCTCCCTCTAATCATCCACATTGTAAAGCTCCTTTGTTGTAAGTAAGATCCGGCACCCTAATAATATCAAAAGGATCAAAATCATCACTGCATCCTTCCACAAGACATTTCATTGCTCGTAGATCACCATATAGCTCTGAAGAGTGATGCGGACATAACAGACCATAAACTTTACATTTAGAACCTTCTTTACCTTGTCTACTTTCCTCAATTTTTACTTTCAATGAATACAGAAAAAAAAGCTCCCTGATATAACCATCCCTGTCATCTATCGTCATCCCCTCCCTCAGTGCTCCGACAACCTCATCAGTATTTTCATTTCTCACCTCAAATACACTATTTCTCTTATCCATCAGCCCACTTACAAAAGCACTTAGCTCTTGATAAATTTCCTCAAGCTCATTACTATTTCTGGCATTTGAGTATATAGAGATCATAACATCAAGTTTATCTTGTAATTCAGGAGTAAGAAAATGATTATGATTAAGTTCACTTACTGATTCCGGAGTCGAAGGGTTACCTCTTCCTGATACATACATCCATGAATAAAGATTTGCTGAAGAGCCACTTGTTGGTAACATATCAAAACCCCCTTAATAAATAAATATTATAAAAAATATGGTTGTATAAAAATATTATACCTTACTTAATACCACACTAATAAGATCTTGCTTTCCTCCATGATAAGATTGCATGATTTCATGTCTACTCCATGAAATATCAGAAACATTATAAGATGATATATCTATTGGATTAAATTCATTTCTCGTGCGATCATATAAGACATTTGTCTCTGTTGTATCGATAAAAAGAATTCCTTTTTGCTCAAGCCTGTCAAACATATCATAAATGGCATGCTCAGCCTGTGCTGGCAAGGACGAAATATTTAAAAGCGATTCTCCATTTATTTTATCCATTCTAATACCAATAACATCACCATTATTGCCATATATTTTTTCTGCACTCCCGGCACCATAATATTGGTTGAAGCAACGAACTTCGCTTGTCACCTCTTCATTGCTTTGAGATGTAGTAAACATCTTCAGGACTTTTGTTGCATCCTCAGCATCTTCATATACTACAGCGTTCCCCCCTTTGCCAATAACATTACCAGGTACTGACAACCTGTTATAGTCCACACTCGGTAACTCTGGCGGTGCATAATCAACAGGAGGTAAATCAGGTCTGTTCGAATGAGCAATGCCTCTTTCCATAGCAGCGCTCACTGGTGATGCATTCAGCATGACCTCAATTTTCCTGCTAATCTCCCCCTTAGGCCATCCCAGCCTGTGCAACAGATTAGTAAAACAACCACTATGACTTTCTCTTGTAACGCAAAACTTATTATCGGTGGCAACAACACGATATGTTCTGTTGCCAACCTTTACGTACGCCCCATTATCAGAATGAACGGCAGCATCCCTTACAGAGGATAAAACACGATTATCAGGCGAAGTCAGGTTTCTGGTTAAAGAATTCCATGAACATCCCAAATTTACAGAATATGGCGATAACATACATTTCAACCTTCAAAATAAACCCATCTAAATTTCCTTAACAAACATCCCCCTAACATGGCAACAAAAATTAGAAATGAACTCTTGCTTTTTGTATCTGGCAACTAATTCATCCTTCCAGCATCCCATCAAACGAACGTTTACGAACTATAACGCAGGTATTACCGGTCACTCAATATCTGGAGATACAGACGTATCAACATGATTGAGCGGCATACGATACTGCTTCCATGCCGCCAGTAACGATGTCTGCTCATCCGTCGCAATATCTAAATCTGCAGCATCCTGAAGTGGTGCGATATACTCACTGATTACAAGTACCAGACCGATAGATTAAAAAAACACAATAACACGCTGCATTTAAAACAAAAAATTTTAAATATGATTTAATACAAGCTTTAAGCCTTTAATTATCAGTTTTATTTATTTTCCAGCAATTGATTAATCAATTGTTTATATACAAGTTATTCCTTTTCTTTCTCTCACGCAAAATTCACAAAATATTGTTGCTGCAATGGACCTGTACAATAGTGAATCACGGTACTTTTCTGTGCACAACGTACTGCAGTTTCTTTACGATTTATAGCTGTACTGTTGAATTATGTACAATTTGAATCCATGCATGACGTGTGATGCCTATTGTGCATTTTTCCGAGCCTCTTTTTACTGGGCCGAAGCCGATGATGCTGATAGTCTCGTTCCGGCCATGTTCACTTACTACAGTAAAATTAGGGGAATTGCCTTTACATACAATGTTGCACGATTACCCATCATCAACTCCGTTAAAATGTATGAATAGTAACCTTATGTCACTGCAAAGACGAATCATCGCTGATTGTGTTTGTCCACATCCCCAAATGTAAAAATATAAGGGGCGCCATGATACAGTTGGATCTGATTTGCATCCTGTAAATTATCGTTGATAGCCAATCCAGGAAAATCATGTTGCTGGATAAATCCGTATCCTATGTTAGACACAGCGGAATACTCTGTGAAATCAGGACTCGCCTCATATCGGTCACTGATCGTACCCAGCCTTTCGAAGAAAGCCCTCTCATTCTCTTCATGCCTCATGGCAGCCTGTCGAAGGGCATTCAGGTTACGTAACCTAAGATGAGCTTCACGTTCTGGCTCTGCATATCCTTTGAAGTCGGGAACACTCCATCCCAGTTCTTGAGCGACACGACGTGCGAGAATCTCGGTGGGTCCTAACTCTATATTACTATCTCCAGATGGATCGCTAGATCCAGTAACATGATGAATAATCTCGTGAATCAGTCCTTCCTGCCACGATGGCATCTCATAAGAGTCAGTATCTGGCGCAACACTAAAACTGACATAAGGCTCTTCGTTATCGTTTTCTCCTGCTTCGCAAATGGGGAAAATTGGCTCTTGCCCGACATCATATTCATATAATTCGTTACAGGTTAGTGATTGAATATCATCAATTTTGACAGAAGATTCTTCGTTAAGCTCGTATTCGTTTCTGTATTTAATGCAACCAATGTGTACCTTCTCATTATGAATGCCATAGCTTACGGCATCACGAAATGTCTGTGATCGGCTCAAAGCATCAAGTACAGTGTTGCCGATCATATCGACTGTATGCTGATCGATAAGCCTGCTACGGCTGTCATGGACGGCGCGTATTACACTTTCGTATACGTTGCTTAAATCTGCTGCGGAAAGTGGTATTCGCTTACCTATATCCAAAACGTAATCCGCATAGGCATTTTCAGCACGATTAGGAGCAATGGGAGCAGAGTATCCTACCGGGGCGGAAAAGTTGAAGTTGGACTGTAATGAGGGAATTTTCATGTTTATATCTAATACCCTGCAAATCATTTATTACAACAAAATAAACTATATCAAATTCATTTACCATGAACTGCATGTATACTGACTTGTGTTCATGATTATATTAGGGTGGTTAAACTCAATAAAGTCACAAAAATGATTATAATTATGTAATGGTGTAAAGTTAAAATATTTCTTAACTCCTTTCCCCAAACCATCATAATATGGATGAGCATCTACTTTACTATGCATAAAAGAAAGTCCCTCAAGTAGAGCAGGATGATTACTACGGTTAACAATTATTGCACTATTTTCAATATTTACACTATCATTACGACGATCCACATGCATTGAAATTCCATCAGGAGCATATATTGTACCAAGCTTACCTGTAAGTATCATATCCATATCAAGATAGATACACCCCTCCCCGAATGAAATACCGTGATTCTTTGTATTATATGTGCACCTGAATATCTCTCCTGCTTTTAATAAGGCTAAATTTCTGAAGAAATCAAACCATGCATGATTTCTTTTCTTTGCATACATAGAAATCAAAGAATCCTGCTCCTTTGAAATTTCCCTCAGCTCTTTCTCTAACAGATTCAACAAGTATTCATCTCTTTTGTCTTCAGTTCGTAACCTTTGTTCACATATAATATCATGATAAATATCTGATAGTTTTCTGTCATACATACTGAAATCAACATCTTCCCGATAGATTATCATTACATTTTCAAAATCTCGTTCCAATTTTGAAAAAGCAGTCTTTTGGTTGACTGAAAAATCGCCATCAACAAAAATACCTATCATACGATCACTCTCTATCCTTGCCGCATTTGTGACATTATCTAAATAGGGATGCTGCTTAGTATTAACTATTGGAACCTCATCTTTCTTATATCGTTCAGGATTAGGTTCAAACCACTGAAAAAGAATAGGCGTTTTTTCATCAATGACCTTTAACTCATATTCCTTTCCGGCAAAAGAAACCGTTTGACAGGGTGAACTCTGCACTATATTTGCTGAGTTATGGAAAGTTGTCCTTATCGGTGAAAGCATTCGTCGTCCTGTTTATCCATATTTTCTTCACAACTAACTCTTTAATCTATTAATTATATTGGCATACTCAACCACAAAACCTCCAGCAGTTTTGCCACCTTTGCTTTCCTAACAAACATCACCATGGCATGCCAACAAAAACCGGAGCCGGACTCCGGTTTTGTGAAGCTGTCGGGTTTCTGACCGTGGCCCGTTTCAGTCTGGACCGTTCCTTAACCAGTTTCCGTCTCACCCTGGTTTCCCGGGCAACCTGTGATGAAGACTGATTAATCGCCGTTGTGGCCACGCGGTTAATGGTCATTGCAGAAGCCGCCGGAATGGCGTTTTTACGAACCCGGCTCAGATTATCAATCGCCTGCTCAAGCCCTTTTATCGCCATAATTTCACCCTGCGTTTATCGTCGCCGGTTAACGGCGGGTGGTTGCCCACGGTTGAGCCAGAGATAACAGCTGCCCCCGTCATCCGGAGAAACACGATCCACCCAGAATATCTCACCATTAATGGTCAGCGTGTCACCACGCCGCACAGCACGAACCGTATCCGTCCGCACAAATAATGACGGGCTGCTTCCTTCAATACGGACCCCGCTACCGGCAAATCCCAGCGACTCCGGATCGTCAAAAACCCCCTGAACTTCTCCGCCACACTGTGCCCCCGAGGTGAACTGTGCACAGAGCCCCATCACTTCAACAATCGTACTGTCCACCCCGGCAAGGGCAGCATCAAAGGCATTCTGAAAATCACGCATAAACAGCCATTCCGCCATCAACGTGTGTTTTTGCATCTGAGGACATAATCAGAATCACCCGACCAACATCCGCAATCTCAACGGATTCCCCTGTTTCACCATCAATGCTACAGAGATGGAGGCAGGTCAGAACTCTGATGCGCGTTAACGCACCGGATGTATCCTCACGAACATCATGAGCCGCGGTTTCCCGCTCCCGGATCACCGTATCCCCAACCTGAACATCCTCGCCGGATGACTGTATTTCCTCTTCCCATTCCGCCACCCGCTGCGCTATCTCTGCGGCACTCCCGGATATATCCGGCTCACGCCCCAGAATCAGGGCCAGTTCATCAAGCCGTTTCAGATTTTGCTCTTTCGTTGCCATATCAGCCCCCTGTGAAAAAAGACACGGGGGCATTTCGCCCCCGCTCACGGATTATTTCACCTGTACCACCACAAACTCATCCGGGTCCGGCAACACCATCAGCGGCGCGGACTGCGTCATGGTAAATTCACGGGCGGGATCCCCCACCGTCAGCCAGTGTTTCGGATAACGGGAAGAGGCCACCACACCTTCGGACAACGCCTGCGCATCCTGAATGGCACCGTAACAACGGATCCCATCTGCAGCAGTATTCCCCAGAACCAGCATGCCCTCCGGCAGATAACGTTTTTCGATACCGTCTTCTGCTATATAAGACGTTTTCGCCACCACAATGGCCAGATCGCCGTAATACCCCTTGAAGGACACCACTGCGCCCAGATCTTTCACTGCCGTTTCGAGTTGAGAATTTGAACCGCGACGGGTATCCAGTTTTTCGCGGAACAGCTTAAAACCATTCAGAAGACGCCAGACGGTACCGTCCATAATGGCAATATTCACAAGACCGCTGGCCTGGTCGCAGTAGAGGTCAAGATCATGTGTAGGATCGAACGTGTCACGATCCTGTTTTGACCACTCCTTACCACTACCCTGAGTGATGTTATTCTTCGTCGACCTGCCAAAATCGACCTCAATTTTCTCGAACTGGTCTCCTTCCATCGTATATTTGCCATACAACACAGCATTTACCGCCTGTATTTCTTCCACCTGGACAATCGCGTGCTCTTCCTGTTTGAGGTTATCGGTAATGATACGCAGACGGCGGTAAGCCGGATCGTTCAGTTGAGCCGGATCTTCACCAGGAAGGCGCTCAACCGCCTGCTGGTAATTAAATTCGTGTTTCGGCTTGACGTAGCCCGGACGTAACACGCGGGTTTCACCACCACGATGACGCAGCACTTTTCCTTCAACAACCGGGGAGACATAGGCCGCCACCGGCGTTTTTCCGGTAATTTTGTCCAGCATCACCTCTTCGGTATGGAAATTCACCGTACGGCGGAAAAACAGCTCCAGAAACAGCGCACGAAATTTCACTTTTTGTTCGGTATAACCGAGTAACTGGCGGGTCGTAAACAATCCCATAAATCAGTTCCTTTCATTCAGAAATCAGTCAGGCCACCGCGGTGGCCTGATAACGTGTTACGGCAGCGCCGCGTGACTCAGGGCACTGCCGGCAAAGGCATTTGCCTTTTTGTGTTCATCCACACTTTCAGGCCAGCGGATTGCCTCCGTCGCAAAGGTCCCCGACTTGTAATAGGTCAGTACCGTCTCTGTGCCTTCAAGCGGCAGTACCAGTATGCCAACTGCACTACCGGCTTTCTGTCCGTCCCAGACCACCAGTTTCCCGCTGGCTTCATCCAGCATCAGGGGCGTCAGTGCCGGTGTTGCCGAGGAAATCCCGCTGCTGCCTGTGGCGGTATGAGCCGGATCATTACCGGCAAAAATACGTACTTCCGCACGCTGTTCAGTGATGGTTTTCGTTACCATATTGTAAAAACCTCCTGTTGATGATCAGCACTGACTTCATGGCATGGCCATGAGCATTTTCACGTCCGCATCACCGTCTGCTGACGTCTGTGGCACGCCACCCTGTACCGCTGCCGGTGAATGGTTCGCCATGATGCGTTCAAACAGGGCGGTTGTGGATGCAGAGACCGGTTCTGCCTTACCTGATCCCGCAGCCAGCACAGCCCGGGCGCTCTCCACAGTCATTCCCGGGCAGGCAGCCAGTTGTTCAGCCTGCGCCTCAGCCCCTTTTGCCTCATCCAGTGCCATGATCTGATCACGGAGTGAGGGTCCGGCATCCGCCTGCGGTGAAGCAGCCAGGATCGGGCGGGCTTTTTCCACCGTCATCTCCGGCATCGCCGCCAGCGTTGCCGCCAGTTGTTCACGACCGTTCGCTTCTTCACACGCCATAATGCGATCGGCTTCACTCTGCGTGGATGCCACCGGCTGCTGCGGTGCCGCCGCGGCCAGAATCGCCCGGGCCTGTGCAACGCTCATGCCCTGTTGTCCTGCCAGCATCGTGGCAAGCTGTTCACGTCCTTTCGCTTCCTGGCATGTCAGGATCCCCATCACTCGCTGGTTCTCCTGCGCGGCGGCTTCCGTTGCAGTTAATTGCGGCATAGTGCCTCCTCTGACATTACTGTTCAGCGCCGTGGCCATCACACTGATGGCATCCGACGCATTGACTAATTCATCCGCCAGCCCGGCCTCAATGCCGGACTGACCTTCAAAAACGGCGGCCTCTGTTCCCGTGACGGCATCAACAGACAGACCGGTAAACATCGCCACTTTTTCGGCAAACATCCGGCGCGCCGCATCAATGCGCTGCTGCATGTCCTGGCGAACCTCTGCCGGTAAGGCTTCAAACTGATTGCCATCCACCTTGTGCGCCCCTGAGTAAATCAGCGTGATATCCACACCGGCCTGCGCCAGATGACCGGCATAGCTGACATGGCTCATCATCACGCCAATGGAGCCGATACGGGATGTCTGGGTAACCAGCCGTCGGGAGCAGGCCGACGCCAGCAGCATGGCTGCAGAACAGGCCGTGTCATTGCACAGTGCCCAGACCGGCTTCTGCTGACGGAGGCGGTAAATCATGTCAGCGCAGTCAAACGCGCCGGCGGCCTGCCCGCCC
>ERZ1034818.222-NODE-222-length-18023-cov-12.578306_pt1 | contig 18023 bp, 7 predicted proteins | sample MGYA00520595_ERZ1034818 | MGnify/ENA primary metagenome ERZ1034818 (study PRJEB33766, sample SAMN09781689) | gut metagenome | biome: gut microbiome | host: Homo sapiens | place: Madagascar | study: EMG produced TPA metagenomics assembly of the PRJNA485056 data set...
GTAAAGACAGCGATGTCAAAGCCGAGCATTACTAATTGCCCGAACACTTTCTTTAAGAAAGTTCATAGTTTCAGCTGTTGACTCTCGATTGAATCGAGAGGAACGGTGGTTCTTTACTGATAAATACAGTTTGCTTGTGTGCAAATACGTCATAACCCATTATCAGGTGGTTATTGCGGTGAGGTCCCACCTCTTCCCATTCCGAACAGAGAAGTTAAGCTCACTTGCGCCGATGGTACTGCAATGCAATGCGGGAGAGTAGGTAGCCGCCTCCTTTCAATTTCAGAAGCCTCGATTACGAAAGTAGTCGGGGCTTTTTTGTTTTCCTACAGTTCTGCTTTCTTATCGCCTAGCTTTTTCCCACAGATAGATGGGCGCAGCTCCTTTTACCTTTTTACTCTTTTACCTTTATATGTATTCTCATAGTCTGCACTATCATTTTCTGTCAAAAATGATGGTGAATCTTTTTGAGTGATGTTTATGTATAAAATGTTAACGGATTGTGGGTTTTTGTTTATAAAATCAGAAAAATTACGTACTAAAATGTTTCTTAGCGCAAAAAAAGTTTCGAAAATTCCCCCCCCATTCATTTTTTTTTCTTACTTTTGCCCCCAGAAAATGCGAACTATCATGTAAACGGTTAATTTATATAATTACCTATTTATGTAGTAAGAACGAAATAAACAAATAGAATAAACTAAACTCTTTAATAGATGGTGAAACGATTGATTTTAGCTACAGTGTTACTCATATTTGTATCGCTAGCTAATTATGCGCAAAACACGGGAGTCAAGTCCAACCTCTTATATTGGGCTACAACAACTCCTAATCTCGGTGTCGAGACTGCCTTAGGCAAGAAGCATACCGCTCAGGTATTCTTTGGCTTCAATCCTTGGAAACAGTCCGGTGGCGACCAGTCAAGCCTTCGTCATTGGCTTTTGCAACCAGAATACCGTTACTGGTTCTGTCAGAGCTTCAATGGCTGGTTCTTGGGTGTTCATGCCATGGGCGGACAGTTTAATGCAGGAGGAGTGAAGTTACCCCTTGGCATTTTCAAATCACTACGCGACCATCGCTATGAAGGATGGTATGTAGGTGGTGGTGTGACCGCTGGTTATCAATGGCCTCTTTCCAAGCACTGGAACCTGGAAACCTCTGTAGGTTTCGGATATGATTATATCCAGTACGACAAGTTCAAGTGTGGTGCCTGTGGCGAGAAGGAGAAGTCATCTCATGACAACTACGTGGGTCCTACCAAGGCAGCCATTTCTCTTATTTATATGTTGTAACTCATTAAACATAATCTATGAGTATGAAAGATTTTAAGAACTACATATTATTATTCAGCTCTCTTTTGATGGCTATGCCTCTTGCAGCCCAGGATTGCAAGAGTCTCAAGTTGGCTGCCGATAAGATAAAGGTATCTAATGTTCAGATGTCTCATCACAATGACCAGATTACGGTTGCGATGGATCTGAATCTCGATTCCCTGAATCTCCCTACCAACAACCAGCTTGTCTATACTCCGATGATCAAGCATAAGGGTGAGCTGCTCAAGATGCCGGAGATTGTTATCAACGGCAGAAGACAGCAGATTATGTATGACCGTGGAGTAGGGAAGAAACAGTTGCAGCTTTCACCTCAGGCTTTGGTGGTGAAGCGAGACAACAAGAAGCAGCAGACCGTGAAGTATCTTGCCTCAGTTCCTCTTTCTTCTAAGGAAAGAAACTACGATTTGGATATTCATGAAGACCTCTGCGGTTGTGGTGATCTGCAGGATGGCAATGATTTCACAGTCACTCGCCGTCGCCAGCCGGTAGCTTCTTTCGTCCGTCCGGAGGTAGAGGCAATCAAGGTCCGTCATCTGGATAAGCGTGCTTATATCGATTTCCCGGTAGACCGTATAGAGCTGCATCCTGATTACCGCCGTAATCCGGAGCAGTTGGATAGCATCATCCGCACCATCAATGCATTGAAGGAAGACAGGAACCTCGAAGTGAGCGGCATCAACATTCATGGTTATGCATCACCTGAGAGTCCTTACACCCACAATGATTATCTGGCAAAGAACCGTGCCAAGACGCTGACCGAATATGTGCGCCGAATGGTGAAGTTGCCAAACAACCTCTTCACGGTTTCTTCTACTCCAGAGGATTGGGATGGACTGATAGCTTATATTAAAGGTAGCAACCTGGAGCATAAGGATGCCATTCTGGCGATTATTGCCGATAAGAGTCTGAATCCTGATGCCCGCGAGTTGAAGATCAAGAAGCAGTATCCTTCAGAGTATCGCTTTATGCTCGACACCTGGTATCCGGCACTCCGTCATTCCGACTACCACATTACTTATAAGGTGAAACCTTTCGATGTGGAAGAGGCAAAGGAGATCATCAAGACCAAGCCACAGCAGTTGAGCCAGGAGGAGATGTTCATGGTAGCCCAGACTTACGAGCCAGGCAGCAAGGAGTTTAATGATGTGATGGAGATAGCCGTCCGCATGTTCCCAGAGAACGAGACTGCGAATCTGAATGCAGCCATTACCCGTTTGAATGCCGGTGATGCAGATGGTGCGAAAGAATATCTCGACAAGGTAGGAACCAGTGCCGAAGCCCAGAATGCCCGAGGAGTCTATGAGATGCTGAAGGGTAACGAGAAGCAAGCTCGTTATTATCTGGAGCAGGCAGCCAAGGCTGGTGTTGCTTCTGCAAAAGAAAATTTACAGAATCTATAAAGTTATACATACTGTCTGTTTAGGACAATATAGCTATTCCTTAGAGCCAGGGTACTGCCCTGGCCTGGGACAGTCTCCTGAACCAGGCATATCTTTTCTAAGTACAAATATAGAAAGTGACTCAAATATAACGTATTAGATGATTTGTAAACCGAATATATAAAAATGTAATATAATTAGCTTTTTAAGAACGTTTATAAGTAAAGAAATAATTATTAATAACAACTATAATAACTTACAAGATGAAGAAAACTTTATTATTTTCCGTTGCATTGGCGGGGCTGATGCTCGGTTCTTGTTCTAGTAGTGATGATCTGAATGGTGGTGGTAACAACACTGGTTCTAATCAGAGTGGTGACGGCTATGTAGCATTCAACATCAATTTGCCTACTCAGTCAGGTTCTAGCTCTCGTGCTGGTGGTTCAGAAAATGATCAGTTTAAAGATGGTCTGGCATCTGAGTATGATGTAAAGAACGCGACACTTTTACTTTTTGATGGAAGTGATGAGAGCACTGCTACCTTTGTTAGGGGTTACGCATTGAATACTTCACCTTGGACACAAAAAGGTCCAGATGCTAATGTTACCAAAACTTCAGCTACCATTGTACAGAAAGTTGATGCCCCTTCAACAAATTATTTAGCTCTTGTCGTTTTGAATCATAATAACGTATTCTCTCTTGATACTGATGGTAAGATTACAGTTGACGGTACAGATCTCACTGGTTTAACTCTTAGCAAGTTCATGGAAAAAACTAATGCAACAATAGGCAAGTCTTTAACTGAATCAGGTTTCTATATGGCTAATGCGCCTTTGGCAACTAAGGGTGGAGGTTCTACATCCCCAACCGGTGCAACCATCAATACTTTAGTAAGTCTTGATGGTAAGATTAAGCCTACAGAGGCTGAAGCCAGCGCAGCTCCTGCTGATATTTATGTTGAGCGTGGTGTTGCTAAGGTTACTATGGCGGCACCTACAGTATCAGAAGTAACAGGATCTTACACAAATGAAACTCACCCTACTAAGGTTCCGTTTAAGGTTACATCATGGGCCTTGGATAATACCAATAAGAGTACCTATTTGGTACGCTCTACTGATGGTTTCAGCACTTGGTTAGATTTAGCTACAAAAGAAACCGTTGCTAATCCGTATCGCTTTGTAGGTTCTGCTGCAGTTGCTACAGGTCTCTATCGTACTTATTTTGCAAAAGATCCTAATTTTGATACTGCAGGAAATACTGGGGTAACTTTCAATAAGGCTGCAGATACAGATTACAGCACAAACTTTGGTGATGACAACCCTAAGTATTGTTTTGAAAATACATTTGATGTAGAGAATCAAAATGATAATAAGACTACTCGTGTCTTGATTAAGGCTAAATTGAATAGTGGTAAAACTTTCTATGTACTCAATGGTAATCAGAATACCATCTATAAAGAAGAGGATGTTATTAAGGAGATTAAGAATCAGTTCTTGACAGAGTATGACCAGTGGCTCAAAGATAATGTTGCAACTCCTGCTAAAGTAGGTGAAACTAATGTAAATGTTACTATTTCTACCGCAGTCGGAAAAGATGCCGGAAAAGTTACAATTACTAATATAGAATTAACAGGTGTTACATTAAAAACTGGTTCTACTCATCTTGTAGCTTCTGATGTTGTGAATAATGTAACTGCAAGACTTGGTACTATTGATAAGTATAACAATGGTGAATCATATTACTTCGTTCGCATCAAGCACTTTGGTGATGATTTGACTCCATGGGCTAACGGAAAACTTGGTGTTGGTACAAAAGTTTATCCAGCTCCAGATGCCGAGGCAAATTGGTTAGGTCGTTATGGTGTTCTCCGTAATAACTGGTATGATATTGCAGTAGAAGGTGTAAAGGGCTTGGGTTCAGCTGAAGTACCAGACGTAACAACTACAACTGATGATGAACTTGAGTCTTACATTGCAGTACGTATCAACGTCCTCTCATGGGCTAAGCGTACACAGAATGCTACTTTGCACTAAGATGTAAATACATTTAAGATAAAATATAGAAAATAATAATTGATTAGCGATATGATAGCGCAGAAGATAAATAAATGGTTAAAGGGTGTCATGGCAGCTGCCCTGACCCTGACCGTCGCGACCTCATGCCACGATATGTGGCACCAGGATTACAGCGATTGTCCTAATGGTGTATATGTGAAGTTTAAGTATGATTATAACCTCCAGCGTGCCGACATGTTCAACGACCATGTTGGACAGGTAACACTGTATGTATTCGACGAGAACGGAAACTATATAACCCAACAGACCGAGACGAATTCTGCGCTATCATCGCCTCTCAAAGACCCAAATTATGTGATGCACGTCGAGAACCTGCAGCCAGGTAAATATCAGTTCCTTGCCCTTGCCGGACAGAATGCATACGCTGACCAGTTAACTTCAGGCCGCGCCAAGTTCGTTCGTACCGCTCCATCGGCTACAGGAGATAAGATGCAGAAACTGGAAGTGAATCTCGACCATGAAAATAGGGGAGAGTATGATGAGGTTGTCAACAACAGCCTTCCTCTCGATACCCTCTGGCATGGTAAACTGCTGGAGGCAGTAGAGGTATCATCCTCAAAACCTTCTTATGCAACCATCCCTCTGGTGCGTGATACCAAGAAGATCAATGTGGCGCTTCGTGACCTTGACTCTCCACAGGATATGGATGTCAACGACTACACGATGACCATCGAAGACCATAATGCCCGCATCTTTTGGGACAATTCTCTCGATGAGAGCCGTAAACTCATTTATACCCCTCATGCTACATGGAATACGGTAGATGAGGACGAGCAGGGCAAGATAGCCCATGCTGACTTTATGACTTCCCGCATTCTGAAGCACGAAGATTACAGCCTGGATGGCCGACTCCTGATTAAGAGTAAGGAGACCGGAAATACGGTAGTCAATGTAGACCTGCCAGACCTCTTGAGTCGTCTTCGCACCAGCGAGGAGTACAGTTACAGTGCACAGGAATTCCTAGACCGTGCCTACGATTACAAACTTCAGTTCTTTATCCAGGGTGGCAAGCTCAAGTATTGCTACATCACCATCAGCGTGAATGTACTGAGTTGGAGCAAGCGCATCCAGTTCGAAGAACTCAATTAATATGTCCTACCCGGCTTCCCATAAGCCGATTCAAAAAAGAAAGTGTATGTTTAAGATAAATACAATAACCCTCTCATTGCTAGCCCTTTTGCTGGTTATGTCGTTCGCATCCTGTGCGAGTGACACTACTAGTGATTTGCCTCTGCCAAGCAAAGATATGAAGGCATATCTGCAGGTAAAGGTAACGGTGGAAGGTAGTGGAGATACACGAGCGAGTAGGGCAGCTACAGGACCTCAAGGAGGTGAAAATGGAGATGGAAGAGAAACAGGAATCAATCATGAAAATGATGTCAATTCTCTGACTGTCTTACTATATAAATCTGATAAAGATGACTTGTCAGAAGCTGATGCTACTATAGATTATGTATATACATTTATCAATTTAAAGAAGGAAACACCTCCTACTTCCGGCAAAGATGCAACTTATACTACCGTTCCTAAAGAAATAGATGCTGCAATTGTTGGCAAGAATTATCATGTTATAGTGATAGCCAATGCAGACGATATGACTTCCAAATGTAAAGGAAAGAAGATAAGTGAAGTAAGAGATTTGCAGATGTCGAAGGTATGTACCCGAGATGCAGATATTACAAAGTTCTCAAACTTCATCATGTCATCAAAAGCAGATGCTAAGATAGATTTCAGTACGGAAGGTTCAGAAACAGATCCCTATCTGGTGAATGTAGACATCGAGCGCTTGGCTGCCCGTATCGACATCATCCCAAATGCCACTTATGATAAAACCGGTAAAGGTTATTATTATAATGTAATGGACGGAACGAATGTAATAGGAGGCTTTAAGCTCGAATCTGTTACTCCTAGCAAGGTCCTGACATCAGGAGAATACCTGATAAAGCGAGTTTCTACAGATGCGGCTGTATCTTCTGTTACTTATTTCGGCAAAGAAGAAATGGATGCTACGTCCAAGGCATCTACTAATTATGTAGTTTGTCCATGGACAAAGGATCGCACAGGTCTAACTCTGAGTAATGCTGAAGGTCCTACATCTTTATATAATGTAAAGAAGACAACTTCTACCAGTACAACAACAGGAGATGCATCTTACATCCTCGATTATGTGATGGAGAATACGACCACCGATAACGACGTGGATAATTCTACAGGCCTTATCTTTAAAGGCAAGTATTATGAAGAGACAGAATGGGATGCAACCAAGAAGCAGCCTACGGCTAGTGCCAAAGGAACAGAAAAGGAATATACCTATACGCTCCGTCATAGCGATCCTTCAGGAAGCGGAACGCTCTCTGACCCGATGCATTTTGGTGTTGTCCGCAACAACATCTATCAGGTAAAGGTAGAAGGTGTTGAAGGAAAGTCTAAAGGTATCAAGTTGACCATACATGTAGTCCCTTGGGCACATTACGACCATGGGGAAGTAATATATTAAACTCTAAGATTAATTTACAAAGTATAACTAAAATGAGAAAACATATAATGAAATATATGGCTTGCCTGGTGATGCTGCTGACGTCTTTTGCAGCATGTTCGCCAGATAGTGATGCTTCTGATCCGGGAAGTACCACCAACAAGACATATAGTCTCCATTTTAATCTGTCTCCAGTATCAGGAAGTGCTGCTTCATCCCGTGCAGAAACTTATACTGTAGGAAAGCCCAATTCATGGGATGACGGTTCTAAAGAAGAGAACATGAAGAGTTGGACAGTTGTCTTTGTAAAGTCTGATGGAACGGTAGCGAAAGTAGTTAAGCAGCCTTCCGTAGAAGAAGGCAATGATGAAGATGTTGTAACAGTTACCGGTTTGGAAGCAGGAACTTATTCGGTCTATTCTTTTGCCAATATATCAGATGCTGATCTCGGTACGATTACGGAGGGCTCTCGTTCTCCTGACTTCGATTCCAAATCATTTGCTGTCAATGGTAATGATATGGATATTACAGCGAATGGTATTCCTATGAGCAACAAGCAGACAGTAATTATCGGCTCTGACGGCCAACCGGATGTTAAGCAATTATATGTAGTAAGAATGCTATCCAAGATAACTCTCAAGTTCCGCAATATGACAGGTGAGGATATTACTGTAAATAACGTGAGTATCAGTGATATTACAAGCAATCCTGCTACAGGAACAGAAAATGTCAAGTTGCTTCCGGCAAAGCCAGTTTCATCTACGGATGTTGCCCAAACGCCAAATTTGGTAGATAATGCTATAAGAGATGATTTTACACATACTATTACATCTGGTTTGACAGTAGCCAAGAACACAACCGATTATGATACAGATAACAGCCGTTCGGTTTCTTTCTATGTCAACGAGAGTCGAGCCGGCAATGCTTATCCTTATTTTGTAGTAACGCTCGAAACGAATGTTGGTTCACAACGATATTTCATGTATACCGACTGGAACCAGATAGCCCGCAACGACCATCATGTCTTAAAGTTGGCGCTGAGCGATTATAAGCTTCGTCTCAAGGTAGAGGACTACGGATCTGTTGGTTCGGCTCCGGCATTGAAAGATGACGGAAAACAGCTCAATCTCATTTTCCATGATTTGGAGCAGTTCCATATCATTCCTTCTGTTACGAAGTATAGTGATGGATCAGCAGTCACTTTCACTAATCTTGAGTGGACGAAACTCTCGGAATCGGAGACTGGAGCAGAATCAAAAGCCTTCAGTACGATACCATATATCGTTTCTAGCAAAGATAGAATTGAGGCAGAAACCTTAGGTGAGTTGGGCAAGAAGATAGGTCCTATCATCTATCAGCTTTCTGTAAAAGTGGATGACGGAACCACAACAGCACCAACGCTAGTATATCGGGTAGCCATCTCTCAGGATTTAACCTGGTACACAGCAAGACGCCATAACGGTGCATTTTGGATATGTAAACAATAATACTAATATTAAAAAACATTGAAGCTTATGTTTAAGTCTAAGATTTTTAATAGTGTAATGAGATATATGTTGGTAGCAATGCTTGCATTGCTGCCAAATGCTATATGGGCAGATGATACTACGATTTCCGATGTTGCTTATTTGCAAGAGTGTAAAGATAATTACGGTAACAGGCAAGGAGTAGGTGTTACGATTGATAATATTGAGTCTCTTTTGTTAGCTAAGGGAATGTTAGCAAAATCATCTGATGGAACCCAATATGATGTCAAGCAAAAGCCTTTATATTTGAAAATTAGTATATATAAAAAAGAAGACAATTCTCTTCAAGATGCATCTGCTTTTAAGATTCATCGAGGAGGACAATATGGTTTTAATGAAATAAATACTTCAGATTTATCTTCTTGGCCTAATGTTGCTTATAAGGCAAAAGCTGGTGTTTTTTATTATTCTGGAACTAATAATAATTTTCTTCCTCAAGATATACAATTTAGAATCCTTCAAGGAACTTCACAAGATTTATCTCTTTATACAATAAAAGTAGAAGCAAGTAATGATGTTCCAACAATTGAAAATAATTTAATTGTATCAGAACCAACCAATTCGTTGAAAATAATCTATACGATTAAAGAACGCCCTTTCAAGCATTACAAGGGTTACGCCAATGCTGATAACGATTATGAGGTAATTGATGCTTCGAAGAATCAGTTACGCCAGAAGGTGTCTACATGGGAGTATACCTATGTTGTTGATAATACTGACCATAAGTCTGTGTCTCTTATGTTGCCTATACAGAATTTCGAATCCTCTGGTGACCAATTGGAGCCTTTAGGTTATTTCAGATGGTATAATTATGATACAGATAATGCATCAGCAAACTTATCTGTAGAGGGATCTTCTTCTCTATTGAATTCTGTGAAAGATGCAGATAATGTAGATAAGGGATTGATGGCTTTCAATTTGATGCAGCATGCTGTGCAGTCAACAGTGGGTGTAAAGTATACTCGTCCTAGTGACCCAAATTGGAAGGGTGAAACTATTGCTTGTGACGTAAGCCGCTACATTGATGGAATAGATGCTACTGGAACCTATATGGAACATGAACCAACCTTATCCATCAGATACATTTTCCATATTATTCCGTCTACGCAAATGGCTGAAATTCTCCAGGAAGATCTTGTAAATGATAGCAAGGACCTTACGTTTGAGGATAATAAGAATGTAACGGTAGGATTTAAGGATGATAACTCGACGATGACTTTGCGATTGGATTTTGTAGATCCTAAAATGTATTATTTCTATCCAGTTACCAATACTAAAAAGCATGTATATTATCCTGCCGGTTCAACTGAAGCAGAGACAAATGCAATTATCGCTGAACGTAAGATTACGGAAGCTGACTTTTCTTCTGATATCAAGAAGGCTGCCACGATAGAATGGCGAGCTTATAATGGTACCAGAGACAAGATGTGTATTCTTGGACCAGGTAACGTTACTGATTTCCCACGTTTCTTTGATTTGAGCATAAGTCGTCTGAATGGTGCAACTTGGACTAATTTGGATGGTGGTACTGTTACCAAACCAACCTTTAATCCAGGTGATCACTTTTACGTAGTGGCTTATGTTAAGGATGAGACTGGGAATTTTAGTAGCCCAATGGCCAATTTCAGTATACGATACTTCCGTTTCTATCCAAAGACTTTCGAAGAAATGGGTGCTGATGATGTGACTCGCCAAATATCTTATCTTGATGAGAACTATAACAATATTGCAGTTATCTCTTTTGATAATGATAGTCCAGAACAAACATTGTCTGCGCCTACAAGCCCTGATGATAATCAAAGTAAGAATCCGTCATCATGGAACAGGCGCAGTTATGGTTTCGTTTATAAGGATTTGATAGATAAAAGTGCAAATAAGAATGGCGACAGTAATGTATATTATAATACCAAACATTCTCCTCAGCATGGTGAATATGGTATTTATAAGACGGCCAATATAAAAAGTGTCTCTGGTGCAGAAAATACTGGTACAGATGGTTACATGTGGTATTCGGGGAAAGAACTGCATGATAGAACTTACGAGGCAACAGGTAAATCTCAGTCGGGTTCATTCCTTTATGTAGATGCTTCTGATGAAAGCCGTACCATCGCTTCTGCTGAGTTTACTGCAAGTCTTTGTACTGGTCAGCAGATGGCATTTAGTGCTTGTATTGCTGATATGACAACGCAAACCGTTAAACCACAGATTATGTTTAGGTTATTTGGTTTGGAGAAAGATGAGTTTGGCAACATAAAGAACAAGAAGTTGTTACATTCTTTTTCTTCTGGCGATTTCATAACACAAGACAATCAGGCTAAATGGTATCAGGTGTATGGTAAGATTACGATTCAGCAAGATGCACAAGCAGAAAAGTATTCTGACTTCCGTATCGAGATTGATAACTTTAGTAAGGGTACCGTAGGTGCTGACTATGCCGTTGATGATATCCGTATATATTTAAAGCCTGCTAAGGTTGAAATCTATCAGGACCGACCAGCCTGCGGTGAAACGGGAACAGGTAGCATCAAGTTAAAGATACGCGCTATTCACGAGACATTAAATGCTATACTTAACCATAAGGATACGAAGATTCATTACCGCTTAGTAAACGAAGATGGTACGCCTGTAACAGGAGAAGGTCTTTACAACTATTGGTTAAAAGGTCCTGGTGATGCTACAGCTAAAGAAATTAAAACAGATAAAAGCTATGCATCTGTTGATGTCTTTGATTCAGAGGAATCCTGTGCAAAGTATGAAATTGATGGTGTCAACATGATAGAAAAAGATGCTGATGGTGAAACCTATATCATCTTGGCTAATCATCAGTTCAAACTCACCAAGGGTAAAAAGTATTATGTGTCAATATGTGCTGATAGTGATCCTGATGCATCTGATGCCAATTGGGGTAAACCTTCTGATGTCTGCTCTATCTATAGTGCTATATTTGAGATGGTTGGTCAGACACCAATGATTACTGATACTGATGGTAAAGTCATTACAGAGTATCGTGTGAATTGTACAGATTCTGACCCTAAGGTCAAACTTACAGGTAGTCTTACGACTATTGACCCTGTTACTGGCGAAAAGATTACGCTTACTGGTGTGCCATTCTTGTGGTATATTGATGACAGCAGTACGCCTTACGAGGCAACACCATCAACATTCATTGAGATACCTGTTAGCAAAATAGGATATGGTGCTCATAAAATTTATATGAAACCAGAAACGGCTGAAACAAATGCTGATGGGGAAATGGTATTTACTGTTGGTAGCGTCGAATATCTGATGTGTACGGAGAAGATTCCTGTGCCTCTGCGTATTGCTAAAGATGGTCCGCAACTAAACTTCGGATTCAACGATGTGGATTATCCTTTCAATGATGCCAGCTATGGGGCTTCGCTTCGTATCGGTTTGCCACAATTGAAGAAGCTGAAAGAAAAGAATGGATACTTGCAGGTTCCATTGCATAGCGCAAGCTATAAAAGCGGGGAAAGCAACAAGACTTTGACCTTCATTGATGATAGCAAGTCTACAACAGGTACGGCTTCGGCTGATGTTTATGTTTATGTTGCAACTACCAATGATCCATTGTGGGATGCAGATGGGGCAACATTACTGTCAACTCCTGTTGCAACATTGCGTTCTAGCACTCTTCCTGAAATCAAGGCAGGTACACAGTCTACCCTCGATCTCAAGTTCTATGATAAAGTCTTGAATAATTTCCACGAGGGATACTACTACGAGCTTAGATTCGTCTTCGAGCAGGGTGCTGCTTCTGCAGGAACTACCAGCTGTCCAGGCGAGTCTTATCTCAAGGTGAAGATAGTACCGGAATTCATTACCTGGACTCCTAATGCCGATGGCGGTATGAATGCCAACTGGAATAATGATGATAACTGGCATCGCTCATCATCTACAGAATTGTATGATAAAGGTTATACAGACTATCAGCTTTATGGTACCACACAATCAGGCGTGGCCAGCAACAAGGTGGATATTCCTACGCTGAATAGCTATGTGCCAATGAAGTTTACCAAGGTAACGATTGGCAACTTGAATGGTTTGCCATTCCCTGACCTCGGTAATGTCGTTTATCGTGAAACCAATAAGATTGCTACCAACCTGACTAACGGTAAGGGTAATGAGGCTACGAAGTATATCCAGTATGATATCATGGCGATTTGGAATGAGGCAGATGCCAATAAGGGATTCGAAACTGATGGTAATCTGAAGTGCGAGAAGTTCTATGGTAATACCTGCCATCAGATTTACTTCAAGCCTCAGGGCGAGCTTCGCGACCAGTGCTATCTGGTTTATGACAAGGCTTGGGTAGAGAAGGAACTGGTGCCTAACAAGTGGTACACCATGGCTTCACCTCTGCAGTATATCTACGCCGGTGATATGTATGTGCCAGCAAAGGATGGCCGACAGGAAACCCCGGCGTTTACGGATATCAAGTTTGATACTAATGTGAATAGCCGAAGCAAGTATCCGGTTTATCAGAGAGCTTGGATGAAGAGTGATGTGAAGGAAATCACTCCTAAGGGTGATTATTCTGCATCGCATTATCCGGATGGAACAGCTCCTAGTGATGTTGATATGAATCTCGGTTACTGGAGCCATGTATATAATAAGGTGGATGAAAGCTATTCCGCAGATGGAACCTTCGGTGGTTTCTCTATCAAGGCGGGTAATGCACTCTTGCCAAAGAAACCTGCTGATGGTTCTAATTTGCCAAATGCGCTCCTCCGTTTGCCAAAGGCTGATACTAGCTATCAGTACTACGATTATGATGGAACAACGACTTCTGGTGGTACATCTGTACAAATAGGAAAGGCTGGCCATGGCAAACTTCTCGTTGCTTTCAATAACGATGAGAAACATCTCGCAGAGATGACCCAGAGCTTGGGAACAGATAACAACAGCGGATTCTATCTCGTAGCGAATCCATATACCTGCTCTATCTCCATGGCTAAGTTCTTCGATGGCAATTCTGGTTTGCAGAAGGCTATTTGGATTGTAGAGAATGGTGAGGTGAAGGCGATTTCTTCTACCGAATTGGGTAAGCAGAACTATGCTATCCAGCCTACCCAGTCGTTCTTTGTTAAGAAGATTGATGGCGCTACTATTAGAGAGGTAAGATTCACTTCTACGATGTGTGTTGACCGCACCATTACTCCTGGTCTGGTGATGGCATCAGACTATGTAAAGACTGTAGGGGTAGAAACCGAGAATTCCAGCGGCCAGCAATCAAGGGCTCGCATCGCTTTGCGTCCGGAGGCTTCTGCCGACTATGATGACCAGGAGGATGTGGATCTGCTGTATGATCAGAACCTCAAGGATATTCCTCAGGTTTATACCGTTGCCGGCAACGAGGCGGTGGCTGTGAATGCGGTTCCGGAGTTGTCTTGGATTCCGCTGGGCATCGTGAGCCAGCAGGCTGAAGAGGTTTCACTTACCCTGAATGGTGTGAACAAGCTCGATGCTCCTGTTTATCTCTACGATGCTGCATCAGCAAGCTTTACCGAACTTCATGAGGGCGAGGCTGTGAAGGTGAAGGCGGGTGACCACGGAAGATACTTCCTCACCCAGACCCGTACCACAACCGGCATCGACCGCATAGAGGCTGAAGAGCAGAGTGCACCGGTGAAGGTTTACTCACCTGCTGCAGGCATGATTGTTGTTTCTGCCTTGGGTGGTGAGAAGCTCGACAGGGTTCAAGTATTTACATTGGATGGCAAGATGGTTCACAGTTATCAGTTGCCTGATAAGCAGAGAATGATTCTGCGAGTTCCATCCGGCATTTATATTGTGAAGGCATCTACCCAGTCCTGTGCTCAGACTAAGGGTCAGAAGATTGCCGTAAGATAGTATATTCTAGTTTTTTAATATCAATAGGGAATTATAAAGAACCCAAGGGGGGAGCCAAAGCGTTGGCTTCCCCCTTTTTTAGCTTTATACTTTACTTGCGAAACTTTACAAGGGAGTTTCGCAAGTGGTTCTGTCACTCATTCATAATAAACAGCGGTTTTCTCCGTTTTTATTTATTATGAAGAAAGTAAGTTATCTTATATATTTATGGCTGGTTTGCTGCCTGGGACTGCAAGCACAGAGCCGCCGCGAAATGGGAGGCATCTATTATGCTTACCCCGTAACGGATGATGCCGGAACCGATTCTCCGGCTGTGAAGGCACCTGCCGGTTTCTCACCTTATTATATCAGTCATTACGGGCGCCATGGATCGCGATGGATGTCGAGGGATGAACGCTATCTCTGGATAGAAAAGCAGTTTGCTGATGACGGCAATCTTACTCCGCTCGGACTTCAGATTAAAGGTATCGTGAAGCGGATATGTGAGAATGCAAAGGGGAACGGCGGAAAACTGACCCGACTGGGTGAACTGCAGCATCAGGCCATTGCCCGACGCATGTATGCCCATTATCCACAGATTTTTGCTGCCGGACACCAGGTAAAGGCACGCTCCAGTGTTTCCGACCGCTGTGCCAAGAGTATGCTCGCCTTTACTTCGCAGCTGCGGAGTCTACAGCCCCAGCTGCATCTGGACGTGAAGACCGATTCTGCCGATATGGCATGGATAGCCTACGAATCTCCAGAACTGAAGGCGCTGAAGAAACGCATCAATGTGAAGGCTCAGGTTTCGCCACGCCGCTTCCTGCAGCAGCTATTCAAGAACACCGCAAAGATAGATGAACCCCTGAAACTGATGACCGAGATGTACGGACTCACCTCCTCGCTGCAGGATGTGGGCCTGAACTTTGCTGCCTATCCGCAGGAGATGGAAGACAGCCTGAATGCACTCTTTACCGATGCCGAATTCCATGCCATCTATGAAGCCAACAATCTCCGCATGAACATCACCAACGGCAGTATGACTGCCAATGAAGAGATTCCGGCACGGAGCGCCATCTCGCTCTGGCAGAACATCGAAACCGAAGCCGATGCTGCCTTGCGCTCTTCCCAGCCATCAGCCACCCTCCGTTTCGGTCATGATACAGCCCTCTACCGGCTTCTGTCTCTTCTTTTTGATGCCACATTGCCTCCTGCCGGTGCCCGTGAAGACGCCGACCAGGTGGTACTCGGCGCAGAGACAGACAGGATGGACCGCGTGGTTCCGATGGGTGCCAACCTGCAGATGATATTCTACAAGAACCGGAAGGATAGCGTGGTGGTGAAGTTCATGCTGAACGAAAGAGACATCATGCTTTCGCCTGTAGGACAGGTGATTTACGGAACTCATTATTATTCCTGGAAAGAATGGAAGCAGGAGATGCACCAGCGTATCCACCAGCTGGAACATGTGCGCCAGCTCTATGCCATCCAAACGATGAGAGGAGCGGGACAGGCAATTCCTGCCGTACTGGTTCCGAACGGCCAGAACTTCTGGACTCCCCAAACCCGGGATTCCGAGCAGCCTTGTGTGGCTCCTTATAATGATAAGGATACGCAGTTGCAGGGATTCCGGTGCAGCCATTGGCCGGGAGGTGGCGAGAAACGGGATTACGGCTCTTTCACCCTAGCTGCCTTGGGAGGCAAACTCCGTCTGCAGCCCGCTCAGCGTGCCACCGCTTTCAGTCATCAGGACGAGGTATCGCATCCCCATTACTATGGTGTACAGCTGAAGGATGAGCATCTGAAGGCAGAGATGACTGCCCTGAGCCATACCTCCATGCTCCGTGTTACGCCCGATAAGGACGAACTGGTTCATCTCGTTATCCAACCCAATAATGATGACGGACAGGGAACCATCGAGATTGATACCGTGAACCATGTGGTTTATGCCTATAATCCGGCACCTCATGTATATCAGGGATGGGGGAAACCGGATGATTTCGGGGGACATTTCGTACTGGCTTATGATAAAGATGAGCTGATTGACTATGGTATATTTGATGAAGCGCAGGCGGAAAGAAAGGGACTGCTGACGACCTGCAAGCCGGGCATCGGAGTCTGGCTTACCTTCAGGGGCAAGACTGGAAAGGCGATGGAATGGATGTCGGCTACCTCCTTTACTTCGCACGACCAGGCGGTGACCAATCTCAATGCCGAAAATTATATGTACGGTGGACTGGACTTCAACAGTATGATGGAGTATGCTGCCAATCTGTGGTGCGAGCGTCTGCATACCATCGATGTGGAGAGTCAGGACACGGCAAAGGTGAACCGCTTTTATACTGCCCTGTACCGCAGTTCGTTTCTTCCCCATGAGTTGAGTGATGTCGGCGAACTGCAATATGGTGACTTTGCGATGTGGGATACCTACCGCGCACAGTTGCCTCTTTATCATCTTCTTACGCCGATGCTGTCGGGAGAGATGATGCAGTCTCTGGTAAAGATGTATCAGGATGGAGTCTGGATGCCTGTCTTTCCAACAGCCAACTGCGGGCAGAGGGAGATGCTGGGCGATGATGCCAGTATCGCGCTTGCCGATGCCTATGTCAAGGGCATCCGCAACTTTGATGCCGTGAAGGCTTACGAGGGAATGCGCATGAATGCCTTCTCTACTCCTTATCTTGCCAAGGATTACCGTTCCGGAAAGGGCCGCCGCTCCATCACTTCCTATATGACGAACGGTTATCTTCCGGTAGAGGAGGGGACCGGTTCTGCTATCGCTTCTACCTCGCGCACCCTGGAGTATGCATACGATGACTTTGCCGTGGCGCAGATGGCAAAGCTGCTGCTTGATTCCTGCAAGGATGCTACGCTCCGCCAGCAGTATCAGGATGATTATCAGGTACTGATGCGCCGTTCTGAGAATTGGCGCAACGTGATCAACCCGCTTTCGGGCTGGGCTGACGGAAGATATGAGAATGGAAAATGGGCGGAAGATAAAGATCTGTTTTCAGGTAAGAGTAATATCCTGGGAGGTTCTGCCTGTCAGGATACCTGGTCGGTTCCGCAGAATATCGCCGGTCTGTTTGAGGTGATTCATGACAGCAAACCGATGGACAAGAAGGAGAAACTGATTGATAAAGAGGAGAAGAAGGAGAGAAAGGCGCATCCTCAAGTGGAAGTGCTGGTAAGCAACGGTAAGGTGATTTCCCGATTAGACAGGATGTTTGATAGGGGATGGTATCAGCACAGTTATTCGCCTTGCCATCATCTGGCATATCTCTATGCGGCAGCCGGTGAGCCGGAGAAGACGCAGGAAAGGGTGCATCAGATACTGGAAAATGACAGTTTTTCGGGTGAAGATGCAACAGGACAGCGTTCTGCCT
>ERZ1034818.232-NODE-232-length-17427-cov-9.905653_pt1 | contig 17427 bp, 14 predicted proteins | sample MGYA00520595_ERZ1034818 | MGnify/ENA primary metagenome ERZ1034818 (study PRJEB33766, sample SAMN09781689) | gut metagenome | biome: gut microbiome | host: Homo sapiens | place: Madagascar | study: EMG produced TPA metagenomics assembly of the PRJNA485056 data set...
TCTTTCGCGACCATCAACCGCTTTAGAACCAATCATATGATAAAGTGCATCGACATCTATTTTGATGCAGTCGTCTCCATGTTGGTTGAAAAGGGCGTGATTTACCGTTAGGGACAATTATGCCCTTTTGTGAGCTTTTGGGCAGTTTTGTTATCGAAAAAACAAAAAAGTAAAGTTTCTATACAATATAATAAGATTCCTCTTGTGAAGAAAGACGACGATTCAATTAGAACATACAGAAAAACACATAAAAAAAGGTGTATCACAGACTTATGACACATCCTCTTCTTTCATTTACAATCCAGAGATTTCATTCTCAGAAAGCCCGGTATATCTAGCAATCTTTTCAATAGGCTCACCATCTTGCAGCATTTCACGAGCAATTTCAAGAGAACGCTCTTCCTTACCTTTTTTCCTCCCCTTTTCCTCAGCCGTATCCAGCGAGTTTTTAATGTCACGGTATGCCTTGAGACTATCCTCATATTCTCGAAGCTCCTTTTTAGAGAACTTAGCGATTTCTGCCTCAGCAAAAAGTTTATCGAAAATTTTGTCTTTCAACTCCATAGGACGGTTTTCCAACTTGGGAAGATTCTTCAACGCATACAGCCACTTATCATAAAGAGTGCGAAGCTTCTCCAGAGGCTTATCAAACTTAGCTATCTCCACATACTTGAAGGTCAACTTATCGTTGAACACCTTCTTGGTTTTCTTATCCAAGAGACCTACATCATGGGCAATCGCCTTTTGATCGAAAGACTCCTCATGCATGTTGAAGTTAAGCAAAGCCACCACATAGACATGCGACAGATTAAAATCCCAATCTGCCGACTTAGGAGCCTGCTCCTTTATCGGAAACGTGGCATAGTAAAGCGAACGGTCCTTAAAGTAAGTCTGATATGCGTTTTGCATCTCTACGATAAACTTCTCACCTTTCTCATTTTCACAATACACGTCAAAGATAGCTTTTCTATCTGTATAAACGTCACCCACATGCTCACTATTCAAGTACTTCACGTCCGTAATCACCTGTTCCTTCCCAAACAAAGAGTTCAGGAAGTTGATGAGCAAGTCCTTGTTGGGCTTGGTTCCAAAAATACGCTTGAAACCGAAGTCGGTCAGCAAGCTGATATATCGTTCTTCTGCTATATGATTCATACGCACCACTTTTTTGTTGCAAAATTACATTTTTCCCCCGACACCGCCAAATATTTCAATCCATTTCTTCATTCTCAAGAAAGAATATTTGCTTATATCATTCAAAAGTTGTAATTTTGCAGAAAAATTCGGAAAGATGGAAAGATACGACAAAGAAAGATTGGAGGAGATCGTGCTCTACGTCCTCAACAAGACGGGCGAGCTAGATTACTATACCCTCTTGAAAACCATATACTTCGCAGAGCTGAAACACTTAGCGAAATGGGGACAACGCATGACGGAAGACGATGTTTGCGCCATGCCATACGGTCCTGTACTCTCCCACTTGCTCGATGCCATTAAGGGCGACTCCCATGAGCCAGAGCTCTCCCAAATGCTGAAATCAGCATTCAAGTTTGCATCCGAGGATGCTTCCAACATCATGCTTCCCTTGCGGCAAGCCAATGAAGACTACCTCTCTGAGTCTGAGGAAGAAGCCTTGGATGCTTCCATTCAGGAGAATGCCTCCCTCAGTTTCGAGCAACTCAAAAACAAGTCGCACGACAAGATTTGGCTGAAGAACTACAGAGAAGGTAAAGGCAAGAAAGTGATTGCTGAGACCATGAGCCTTGGTTCCAGCATGTCGAGCATCGCCGCTATGATAGCTACCATCGCCAATATGACGAAGTAAGAGGAAACGACAATATGCCTCTTATACCAAAATTTGGAATGCATAAGTTATTTGTTTAAATCGAAACAATACATACTTTTGCGTCACCGATAAAGAGGGTTTCAAATTTGGAAAAAGCACAAGTAGGATTCTTAAACAAGTATTAATGATAATATCATAAGTCTATGGATAAATATTTTAATATAAGCAATGTCTTCGCTAAATGCAAGGAAAAGAAAAAAACTTTTTTCTTTGGTTGGTTAGTAACCATTATAGTCTCTATCATTTGGGTCTTACCGCAGCCAAGATACTACGTTTCACAGATGTCGCTTGCACCAGAAACTGGTGAAGCAAAAGAAGGAGGTGGCCTATCTTCTATTGCTTCAAATTTCGGTATTAATATTGGAGGAATAGCTTCTACCGATGCTATTTATCCACAACTATATCCAGAGTTGTTTAAGTCAACGAATTTTATGGTTGGACTTATGACAATAAAAATAACCAGCGAAGATGGCAAATCTACGATGGATTATTACACCTATCTTACAAAACATCAAAAGAAGAACTCTTTTTTGGCTTTTTTTTCTCTCATAGGGAAAAGCATAAAGGGCTTTTTTTCAGCAGACGATAGCAATAAAAAGAATGATAAAATGATAGGAGCAGATCTAAATCCTTTTAAACTCTCAAAAAAGGACATGTCGCTCATTGAAGATGTACAAAATAAAATACAATGTATTTATAACAAAAAAAATGATGTTATATCTATATCTGTTAGAGACCAAGACCCATATATCAGTGCATTGCTTGTTGATAGTGTTACTGCACATCTTCAAACATTTATAGTTGAATATCGTACAAAAAAAGCTAAAGTTGACTATGAGTATTATAAAAAAATAACAGCTGAATCTAAACGTGCTTATGAAATAGCGCGTCAAAAATATGCTTCTTTTGCAGATGCCAATCAAGAAGTTACGCTGCAATCAGTCAAGGCTGTCGAAGATGATTTAGAAAACGAGATGCAGTTGAAATATAACATGTATTCCGCCATGACAACGAGATTAGAAACTGCTATGGCTAAAGTTCAGGAAAACACTCCTGCTTTTACTGTGCTCAATAACTCAACCGTCCCAACCAAACCAGCAGGTCCAAAACGTTCTCGTTTTGTATTAGGCATGTTGATCTTTATCACTTTTATAATGATAATATGGTTTTCTAAAGATGAATTCAAACTATTAATCAGAAATTCAGAAAACAAGGATGAATAAAGAATCCTCAAATATAAGGTATAAAACAATGCTTGATAGATTTAGAAATAATAGTTTAATAGAGAACATTTTTTCTCTATCAATACTTAATGGCCTTAATCTGATACTCCCTTTAGTTACGATTCCATATCTCGTAGCCACGGTAGGAAGTGCGCATTATGGCATATATTCTATAGTCTATTCTATTGTACAATATGCTTTGCTTGTCAGTAATTATGGTTTCTCATACACCTCGACAAAGCAAATAGCTCAGAACAGGGAAAACATTGACACGATTTCTTGGATATTCAGCTCTACAATATTAGCTAAAATTATTCTTTCTACAATTTCTATTATAGTATGTGCAGGAATTGTATATTTTTTCTTCCCTAATTATATGCTTGTATACCTGTTTGGATTGGGCATTATCATTGGTGATATTATCAATCCTGTATGGCTTTTTCAAGGAATGGAGAATATGAAATATCTTACTGTTAGCAATGGAGTGGCTAAGATATTATTTACATTACTCATTTTTGTTTTTGTAAGAGAGAGTGATGATTATATTTATATTATACTTCTCAATTCTATCGGTTTTATGACAGGTGGAATAGTAAGTCTTTTTGTATCCAAATCAGTTTTCCACATTAAATTGAAATATGTAAGCATAAAAGATGCATGGAAACAAATAAAAGAAGGAGAAGTTGTGTTCTTCTCTACAGTTTTTTCTAACTTTTTCAATAACTCTTTTGTAGTAATTCTGGGACTATTTGTATCTGAATCAGGGGTTGGTATTTACGCTGCTGTTGACAAGATAATAAAAGCAGCAAAAATTCTTGTTGACCCAATATCTAATGCGCTTTTTCCCCATGTTTCAAGAATATTCAAAGGAAACAGAAATAACGAAAATGTAAATCGTCTTTTTCATTACGGGAAAATAGTAGGATGTATTCTTTTATTAATTACCATCATAATTGACATTGCTGCACCGCTTATATGCAATATATTCCTTAAGTCTATAGCAGAGGATAGTATCATGATGATTAGACTCTTATCCCCCGTTATTGTTCTTGGAGGACTGAACTACGTATTTGGTGTTGTTGGACTTATAAACCTTGGCAATCAGAAAACTTGGTTGAAAAACCTATTCATCTCTAGTTTAACTGGAATTATATTCCTTATTATTATGGTAAAAAGCATTGATATCATGGCTGCTGTTGTAGGTGCAATAGCTGCAGAATCGACTCTATTTATAATAACAATGTTCAAACTTAACAAATTAAAAAAGGAGGACTGCATATGCAGACTATGATTTTTGACATTAATTTATCTGGACACCACTTGGAATATATACACCATATCCATGTTGGAGCTGTTCGAAAAAAAGAAGAAAAATTTTTATTTTACCTTCCTTTGGATTTTCAAAAGAAAAAGGAACTATATAATTGGGAATCTTCCGATAACGTAGAATTTCGTTTTTTTTCACAACAAGATATTAAAACCTGTACACGCAGTAATATCTATGTAAATGCATGGCGTACGAGTAAATTATTGAAAAAGAAAATTTTAGAAACAAAATGTGATAAAGTCTTACTTATTTCATTTGTTGAATTGCTGATTTTCATTGCTCTTTTGCTCCCTTCCAAGGTAAAAGTAAGTGGAATCATTTATAGTATATACCTATATAATAAGGCACAAATGAGAATTTCACGTCGCCTATTAGAATTTATAAGGTATCAGGTAGCGGTTAAAAGTAAATGCATTGAAAGAATGCTCATTCTTAATGATCCTTACAGTGTAAACAGATTGAATAAGATATATTCTACAAATAAGTTTCAAATCCTTGTAGATCCAGTTCCGAATGTTGATTTTTCAAAATTAAAAAATCTTCGCGAAGAACTACATATTCCAGCCAACAATAAGATATACGTGCATTTTGGAGGATTAGCGCGCCGTAAGGGAACGCTTGATATATTAAAAGCGATAGCTATCTCTACTAAAAAAGACATGCAATCACGTACGTTTATCTTTGCTGGAAAGATATATGATGAGATAAAGGTTGATTTTCAGACTTTACTTGCAAAAGCTCGCAAGAATGCTAATATATTGGTATTCGATAGGTTTTGTTCTTATGAATATCTTTACGATTTATGCTTTACAGCAGATATTATATTAACACCCTATCATCTTACTAATCTTAGCAGTGGGCTTTTAGGTTACGCTTCGTTGTTTCATAAGCCTGTAATCGGTCCATCGGGAGGATTGATTGGGCAACTAATAAAAAACTATGGACTTGGTACCACTATAAATCAAATCAGTCCAAAAGAGTTGTTAAAAGCAATAAATCGTGATCAATATTCCAAAGTAGATTCGTCTTACGCAGAAAATAACACAATAGATATATTTATTAATACATTGCTAAATGTTAAGAATTAATATAACGCAAACAAAAAGACTAATGTCAGAAATGGGAATCGGCATGTCCCTAATATCTATTCCATTGGGCATGATTGTCAAAGTCATCTTAGGCAATATGCTTTTTGGTAATCTATTAATGACAGTGGGATTAGTCTTAATGTTCCCATACCACAGAATAAAGGAAGGAATTAAACTAAACCTTCTTACTGGTGTAATCTTATTTATTATCCTTGCATTCATTTATTATTTTCTTTCTGATTTTGACGAACCTGTATATCTTATATATCTCGGGGTTTCTCTTATTTTTTCAATGGGAATCTCATTGTCTAAATACGAGGTAGACATTAGTTTCGACAAGACAATCCTATTCATTTGGCTGTTTTCGTTGGTTACCGTGTTAGGAGGACTATATTGTTTTGCTTCGGGAACGCTTACTATCTTTTCAGGTATGTTTGACTTCAATGAAGAAGGAGATGCTATATACGATGGACTTACCATGGGAAGTGTATGCATCACACAAATGATCTCTTCATTTTATTTTATATCTAAAAAAGAAATCTCATCAACAAAACGCATTTGTCTATTTTTATTAATAATCATAGACTTTGTAGTGACGATAATGGCATTCAAAAGGACGCCATTACTGATAGCAACACTTGTTATATTCTATTATTTACGTCGACTCGGCTATTTATCTATGACTCCAAAAAAAGTATTTGGAATACTCATGGTTATTCTTATTGCGGTCATTTATGTATTAAACAATAATGAAGTAAAAGAGGCTGTTGAATCTATCGTAGAGTACACTTATGAGGGTATCTCAAATTTGATAACAGGTAATCATACAGGACACGGTTTAACAAATTCCACAGATATACGAATAGATAATCGCGATCAAGCGTTAAATATGATTGCACAATTTGATATATTAGAATATATGTTGGGCAAAGGATTTATGACATTTTGGTTTGATATGCCACTATTACAATCTTATCTTGATATGGGCGTTATCGGTTTTCTTTTATTCTTTTCCTATACAGTAATACTACCTTTTTATGCTGTTTTTTCAAAAAACAAGAAAAATGATTTAGTTTTATTTTGCGGGATGTTAGCATTTTCAAGTGCAATTTGTAGTTTAACCAGCGGTCACCCCTACTTCCATTCTATATGGATGCACATCAGTCTATTATGCTTCGTGCTTAATGCAAATTACGAAAATAATTGCAAAAAACACATTAATAATAAAAAGGACTCTATTATAAACAGAACTCAGCATGCTTAACAAATTATGTATATTATTAATGCCTTTACTAATGTGTAATTATAAGCCACATGATTTGATCTAAAATTATAGTTGATTTAAAATATCAAATGAACAATAAGATTTTTTAACATTAAAAAATATCATAACTACATTTAAAAGAGTACTTTTGCAATCAAAATTATTTTTAAATAATGGCTTAATTATAATTGAAATATAAAATGTTTATATTTTTTAAGTAATTAATTTACTTATTTCAAAAGAACTATGAATAATAAAATATGTATAATCACCAATATCGGAACTCACTACCGATACCCAATATACCAAGAAATAGCTAAAGAGTTTTCTTGTGATTTTTACTTAGGAGACCATGTTCAAACGCCAATTAAGACGTTTGAATACAATACATTATCAGGCTATAAAAGAACACTAAAGAACAAATTCTTTCACAATTTCTATTGGCAAAAAGGATCCGTAAATCTTCTTAATTCCAACTACAAGTATTATATCTTGGATGGCGAACCATATTGTTTGTCATCATGGGTAATTTTACTTCTTGCCAAACTAAAGAAGAAAAAAACAATAGCTTGGACACATGGATGGTATGGTCGAGAAAGTTTTATCAAGAAATGCATCAAAAAAACGTTTTACAACTTACATGACAAACTTATGGTATATAACGAATACGCCATAGGACTCATGAAAGAAGTAGGCATTAAACCAGAGATGTATTGCATAGCAAATTCCCTCGACTCTGACAAAGAACGAGAAATTCGAAAGTCCATACAATACACATCTGTCTATAAAGATTATTTTGGCAATGACTATCCAACCATCATTTATTGTGGAAGAATCCAAAAATGGAAAAAACTGGAAATGCTTGTTGACTCAATTGCAGAACTTAAAGAACAGGGAATTAAAGTTAATGCCGTTTTTGTGGGGAAAGATGTCGAAAACGTGAATCTACAGTCTTACGCCCAAAGTAAAAATGTAGATAAACAAGTTTGGATGTATGGACCATGTTATGATGACAAAACACTAGCAGAACTTTTCTATAATGCTCAAGTCTGTGTATCTCCAGGAAATGTCGGACTTACAGCTATTCATTCTTTGACCTTTGGTTGTCCAGTAATTACACATGGAGATTTTCCATATCAAGGTCCAGAATTTGAAGCGATAAGACCAAACAAGACTGGAGATTTCTTTGCACGAAACGAAGAGAGAGACTTAACAAAGAAAATAAAAAAGTGGATTACCTTGTCTCCACAAGAAAGAGATAAAGTTCGTCAATGTGCCTACAGCGAAGTTGACAACAAATGGAATATCCATTATCAAATCTCAACTATAAAAAAAGTTATAACAGAAGAATAATTCGATATGGAAGATAGCTTATACATGAAATCAAGAACTTTTTTAAGAGGAAAAGTTCTTGATATATTAGGTTTGATTCATACTCCACAAAAAGGAATTCATATTCTGAATGGACATAGGACACAAGGAGAGAAAGAACCAGAAACATTCTATATGCAGCTCAAAGAACTTTCTAAATATGTCAAGTTTATAAACATTGAAGAAGCTATAGACATGATTGGCAAAAAAGTGGAGCCCACAGAACCTTTAGTTGCCTTCACCTTTGACGATGGCTTTATGGATTGTTATGACATATTTGCCCCTACTCTAGAGAAATTTGGAGTAAATGCAATGTATTTTATCAATCCAAACTATGTAGAAGGAGACGAACCGTACATTCAGCACTTCAATGAAGACATTGTAAGAACACCTAACAAAATGCCAATGCGTTGGAGTCACCTTAAAGATTTGTCTCAAAGAGGACACATCATTGCGGCACATACAATGGATCATTATATGATAAATTCGAATGATGTAGAAACCCTAAACTATCAAATCATTGATTGCAAAAAAATCATTGAAGAGAAGATTGGAAAAGAATGTCCATATTTTGCATTTCCATATGGCAAACTAACTCAAGCAAACCAAACTTCCATTGACATTGCGTGCAAGACATACAAATATGTTTTTTCACAATCTGATTACAAAGAATATTTTTCCTTCAATGGGAATGTAATAAACAGAAGACATTTCGAACCATTTTGGCCTGTCAATCATGTTAAATACTTTTTAAGTTGTAAGAAAAAGTTCTAATGGCAAAATTACTACAAATAAATATAACTGCAAATTGGGGTTCACACGGAAAAATTGCAGAAGGCATAGGCAATATAGCAATCTCACATGGATGGGATAGCTACATTGCCTATGGTCGTTGGTTTAATCCCAGCAAATCTCATCTTTTTCATATAGGAAGTATGCTTGATGAAAGAATACATGGAGTTATGTCACGATTATTTGACATTCATGGTCTTATGTCAAAATATGCTACCAAGCAACTCATCACTTATATTGAGAAAATAAATCCAGACATCATTCATCTTCATAACATACATGGCTACTATTTGAATTATCCTATCTTATTCAAATTTCTTGCAAAAACTAACAAGCCTATAGTTTGGACACTACATGATTGTTGGGCTTTTACAGGGCATTGTGCTCATTATATGTATATAGGATGTGACAAGTGGAAAAGTCATTGCTATAAATGCCCACAAATTCACGCATATCCCAAAAGTGTATTGTTTGACAATTCCAAGAAAAACTTCGACTTGAAAAAGAAATTCTTTCTTATGCCACAACATCTAGTTTTAGTACCTGTGAGCAAATGGCTAGAAAATGATGTTGAGCAATCATTTTTAAACAAACACAAAATAGCTCAAATATACAATGGCATTGACACACAGGCATTCGCACCAAGTACAACATGTGATGTCTTCACTAAGTATAAAATTCAACAAGGCAAAAGAATAATATTGGGTGTAGCATCCAACTGGTATAGAAAAGGATTAAATGATTTCTTCCAATTATCAGAATTGATAGACAATCAATATATTATATTCTTAGTTGGTTTAAATCAAAAGGACATTGATTCTTTACCAAAGAATATAATAGGAATAAGAAGAACTCAGAATGTTCGTGAATTAGTTGAACTATATTCAGCTGCTACAGTATTTTTCAACCCGACATGGGAAGATAATTTCCCCACAACAAACATTGAATCCTTAGCTTGCGGAACTCCCGTAATCACATACAATACAGGAGGAAGTCCTGAAGCTATAGAAAAAGGTACTGGATATGTCATAGAAAAAGGTGATGTGAAATCGGGCTTAGAAAATATAATTGAAATTACCAAGAATGGAAAGGCATATTATACAGACATGTGCCGAAACTCTGTTTTAAAGAGATTTAATAAAGACGAAAGATACAATGAATATTTTGATTTATACTACAAAATGCTAAATAAATGACGCTATTTATGCAATAATCAAGATACATTAACGTTCTAATAAAAAAAGTACATTTATGAAAAATAATATCAAAATCGGCGTCGTTGGACTTGGCTATGTAGGATTGCCATTAGCTCGATTGTTTTCTACAAAATATCCTACTGTTGGCTATGACCTTAACACCAAAAGAGTTAAGGATCTTATGTCTGGACATGATATGACATTGGAAGTGGATGACAACCTATTGGCTGACGCTATCAACAATCATGGTTTCTTATGTTCAAGTAATCTAGAAGATATAAAAGATTGCAATATCTATATAGTTGCAGTCCCTACACCTGTAGATGAAAACAACAGACCAGACTTAAAGCCATTATGGGGAGCGAGTGAAACTATTGGAAAAGTGATATCAAAAGGCGACATTGTCATATATGAATCAACCGTTTATCCTGGTGTAACGGAAGAAGAGTGCATTCCTGTAGTAGAAAAAGTTTCTGGGTTAAAATACAATACTGACTTTTTTGCAGGTTATTCGCCTGAAAGAATTAACCCTGGTGACAAATTACATACTGTAGAAAAAATCAAGAAAGTAACTTCTGGTTCCACTCCGGAAGTTGCAAACATAGTAGATGAGCTATACAATTCCGTTTTAACCAATGGAACTCATAAAGCTCCAAGCATTAAAGTTGCTGAGGCATCAAAAATCATAGAAAACTCACAGCGTGACGTAAACATTGCGTTTATGAATGAGCTGGCTAAGATTTTCAATGCCATGGGAATAGATACCCATGATGTAATTGAAGCTGCAGCAAGCAAGTGGAATTTCATCAAACTAAACCCAGGTTTAGTTGGTGGGCACTGTATATCTGTCGATCCTTATTACTTGATTCAAAAAGCTCAAGTATATGGAGTTTTGCCTAGAGTCATGTTTGCAGCACGAAGACTCAATGATGGTATGGGAGCATACGTTGCCAATCAGACAATAAAGTGCATGAACAAAAAAGGCATCATCGTAAAAGATGCAAAATTTCTTATCTTGGGTATTACCTTTAAAGAGAACTGCCCAGACATCCGCAACACGAAAGTTGTTGATATATATCACACACTTAAAGAATACACTGATGACATCACCGTACTTGATCCTTGGGCAAACCCAGAGAAGACACTTCATGAGTACAACATACAAATTGAAAAGAATTTGGACGATGAGGTAAAGTATGACGCCATCATTTTAGCTGTTGCACATAAAGAATTCCTAAACATAGACTTAAAGAAACATTTAAATGAAAATGGTGTAATCTATGATGTGAAAGGTATCCTTGACAGAAATATAATTGATGGTCGATTATAAACATTTTAGGCAGAATAAAGAAATGTCACTTCTGCCTTCATAAAAGCAAAAATCGTTGAGGAATTTCGATTAGTCAATTGAATTCTTTCATAACAAACCACAATAATTATCTTTGAGTTCCGACCAACTATAATCGGAACTCAAAGATTTTATACATAAATTTTAGCATTACGAACAAACTGTTTGTATAGACCCCATTTTCCTTACAAGCCTTTACATCTTCATTTATAAGCGTAATACGACTACGGACGTTGTTATTACTAGCACCACCTGTACGCATGGTTACAAAATCCTTATTGATATATTGGCTCATAATTCTATACTTTTTGAACAATCGAACCATCATCTCATAGTCTGCCCCTATCTTATAATCAAGGCTATAAAGTCCAGCTTTTTCAAAGACCTCTCGTTTACAATAAAAAGATGGATGCGCTGGCATGAAGCCAAATCTCAACCAAAATGGTCTAAACATACGAGAAGAATAATATCTAATACATTTCTGAGGATTACCATCTCTTATAAAATGTATATCCCCATATATTGCATCAATCTCGTGAGATTTAAAAGCATTATCTACTGTCTGTAGTATGTCATCACTTGTAAAATAATCATCCGAATTTAAGATACCAACTACATCTCCTGAGGCCATCTTTATACCCTTATTCATAGCATCATAAATACCTTGATCTTTTTCTGATACCCACTTCAATCTACCAGAGAATTCAGACTCATAACTTTTCACTATATCAATAGTTTCATCTGTTGATCCACCATCAATAATAAGATATTCAAAATCTTTATTAGTTTGACGCAGAACAGATTGAATCGTATCTTTTAGTGTCTTGGCACTATTAAATGTAGCAGTGATTATCGAAATCATTATATCTATTATTAAGCAATAAATTTATGTATATATTTTAAATAACTAACTTTTTAATATTATATTGTTTGAAATGCTGTTTTTAATTAATAAGATACCGCGCATATAAAGAATATGATTTCTATGTCCTGCTAATAAAGAACAAGTAATAATGCTTGAAATAGTGGAACGATGAAGAAAATTGAGGAAACTTTTTATAGCTATGCAACAGGCAACATATACTATACAATTCAGAAGAATTATAATGAGGTAAAAAGCAGTACCTCTCTTGTCTGCGCCGTTTTCAATTTTCTGAAATCGAATATGCAAAATACCCTTCACCCTTCATCTTTTTCTCGGCCCCCTGTGTTTATCGGGGTTTCAGAGGGAGAAGGGTACAAATTCACCCTTCATCAAAAAAGGATTTGAGCCTCAAAGCAAGCATTATAGAAGCCCTAACTGGGTCTTAATAGAAGACCGGAACGGGTCATATGTGCTGCAAAAAGTACATGAAAGCCGATGTCATAATCATCGCAGCAAGCAATAAAACGTTATGGTAACAGGTATTAGGATAAGCTATATCCGAATACTTACAACCTACCTCCATAAAGGTTCTTTTTCCCATCCTTGTGGAAATCCCATGGCATTCGTGTCAACTTCTGGATACCGTGACAGTAAGTCCTTGAAGTTAGCACATAACTCATTTTGTGAATCAATAGCATTTAGCCAATACAGCAAGCTGCAAAGAACCGAATACAGTCGATTGGCGACTTCGGGTTTATTCGTTATCCATGCTTGCTTTAATGATACTGGAAGTTGGGGCATTACAGGCATCACACGATTCCAAACACGCCCATGATGGGCACAACAATTGCGAAGCGCATTGATAGATTTCATCCAACTTTCAAGTATCTCTTGTTGTGGAAACCATAGGAACGGGCAATTTTCTTTTTGACAGCACCATTGGCGAAATTGAAATACAATTTTGTCAAGCATCCGAACGAAGTCAAGTCTATAAGTTTCCAAGCAGGAGGAAAGTTTTCCTTGCCATACTTCACATAATGCTCTTTGATAAAATCATCCTTGGAACGTTGTAGCTCCCTATCCAAAGAGGAAAGATTCTCAGCATATTTATGATTGTCAATAGCCAAATCAGGATTGATAAACCAGAAAGCTCCATAAGCCAAAGAAAATTGATTGATGACCTTTGCTCGCAAAGAAATCTCAATCTTTTGAATGGCAGAAAACAGCAGTGTCCTAAGTTTGGCATCAAACTCATAAAGTCTCACAGCCTTCTCAAAAGTAGCATTTTCCTTATAAACATGCTTATCTGATGCTTTTAGAGGTCGCAAATATGCTGCAAACCTAAAGTAGCTGACATTCTCAAGGAAAGCAAAAGCTTTTCTCTCATCCATGATAGCCAATCCCTCATTTTGAAGATTGGCTAAAAGTGTTGCTGTATCAAGTGGTGGGTTAGTATATTCCATACGCATATAAACAAAAAGTTCCGCCCTGGTACGCTGTTCCATGGGAAGCGTGGCGGATTCTAGTGCTGCAAAGATACACTTTTAATTTGAATTTTCCAAATGTTTTCAGGGATATATGCTTGTAAGGTGGGAAAATTTACACAAAAAGTTCTAAATTCCATAAATTTCTCATTGTGAATCATCGGATATTTAGAAATTTATCTTATCTTTATCTCCGACAACCAAGCTAATCTATAATTCTTTACATACAACCATTTCGACTCCACGATATACTATCACAATACGATGGAGATGAGTGCTCCTCGCACCCAACCTTACCATTTCGGTTTCTGCATACTTACATACTTGTTTCTCCGCATCATGAGTTTTTACTTCTATCTCTGCTTCTGAAGCATTTGACTTCACGTATTTCAATTCTACCACGTAGGAATGCTGGATATCTTTATAAATGTCAAGCAATGGCAAGAGGAAAATATCGGCATACCCTTCCTGATTAGGGTATTCTGATACTGGTCTATAGAACTGATTTTGGCAAGTCATTGCCAAGGTAAAACCATGTACAAACGACTCGCCTTTCTGTTTGTCACGTTGTGAGGAAAAAAGATAAATGGTGTCTGATATGTTCTGAAAATAGGGTTCCCAATTACCATCATAAGCCAATCCTTCTTCTAATCCGTCGTGCTTACGGACATCTACGGACAATCCGTTCTCATCATAAGTATCCAACAGGTACTTGAAAACTTGCTCACGCACTACTTCATTAGGTATCACAAACCTGGTCTTTCCACGATAAGTTCCTGCTATTGTAACAAGGCCGAAATAGTACAAAAGACTAATAAAATTGTCGGGCTCACAGATTCTCTCTGCAGGAAAACCTGCCTTCAACTCACCTACGACAAAGCCACAAGTTACCAAGTCTTGAATAACAGATGCATCATGGGTAAAATTTTTGTCTTTACGAATAAGCATACGAAGCTTATTGTAATCAATACGGATGTTCTCCTCTAACATGTCCTCAGGAATCACACAACCATTATTGAGATATTTATCCATAAAGTACAAAACCATATTGGAATTATACATTGTAGTTTTCCCGTAAGACTCTTTGGCGAAGCAATAGTTGTCGTACCAAGGCTTCATTACCTGAATCAATTCATCAATAGAATGATTGTAATCATAATATTCTGAGTACTCTTGCAGCATGGCACGTACTTCTACCTCTGTAAATCCTGTCATCTCGTTAAAACGAGAATCGAGTGAATAATTGGTTCCTATATTAAAACCGCTTGTAAGATCATCCATCGTCACAGGACTCACTCCTGTCAGGAATACTCGCTTGATGCTTGAATCTGTACCTGACTTAACTGCGTTGTAGAAGGAGCGAAGATATCCTGTACCATGTGTCTCCGAAGCATAGTCATCTTGACGCGCAACCTCTGAAAGTATTGTATTAGTGAAATGATCATACTCATCGATGAAGAGATAGAGACTTTGACCTGCTTTGTCACAAAGGTCGCACACACAATAAAGTTGTTCTACTGCTCCCTTTTTCTCCTTCAGTTTTATCAAGGCATCTTCCGGCAAAAGCCGTGAATACTTCTCACAAAAAGAAGTAAAGACCGTATTGCAATACGAATCCATAGACTCTCTATAGGAACTAATTTCTCCATTGACAACAGAGAAATTAAAATACAGTACTAAATAGCTGTTATGCAACGGTGTAGGATGCTCACCTATATACAATCCTTTGAACCATGTTTCAAATTTATCAGCCTCATTCACATCATAATAATGACGCAACATTGAAAGGGTAAGACTCTTCCCAAAACGACGAGGACGTATGTAGAAGAAATACATGTTGGCATGCTCTATTTCTTCAACAAACCTCGTCTTGTCCACATAATAACAGTTTTCTTCTCTCAACGCCACAAAATTCATCATGCCGTATGGGATGCGCTTTGGATTGTTCATATTGCTAATATTTTAGCACAAAAATACACATTTTTTCAATACCATCCAAATATTTTTAATGAAAACATCAGAAATTAATCGTTCGCTTATGCGCATCTTTTCGCACCATGGCAGAACTAAAGTATCCTTCATAATTTCTTCCAATCCATCAACCCCCTACTCTGCCTATTAAACTCAAGAGCAAGTGAGATAACAGGTTTAGAGGATGCAGCATAGGCATCAGCATAATGACGAGAAGCGATTTGATGTGAGGCAGAAACTACGCCGCCATTATCTGACATCTTAAGTTCTAAAATGTAGATATTTTCAGAGGTTTCAACCACTAAATCTATTCTACCTGCAGACACCTGTTGCTCTTCTGAGACCTTAAAGCCACAGAGATAGAAAATATTCTTCAGAATAAAACGAAAATGTTCCTCAAAAACAAAGCTCTCCTTCTTTTGTGTACTATAAGGGGTGCCAGCTACCAACTGCTTAAGACAAAGCATACTCCTATCAATATTAGCTGCAAGCATCGAAATCTTCAATTCCTGAATAGCATTGCTTACTTGCGAAGACTCCTTATGCAACATGATAGGAAGAATCATACCAAACATCGCATTTCGCACTTCTCGGTTAGGATAACCTAACATATAACTGCTACCAACCACCTTCTTGATAGTAAGATAACCAGACTGATAAAGGAAGAGCTTAGGATCATTCATATTGACATCACTCATTTCCAAATAGTCTGAATCTATCAAACAATTGTCTAATTCAGGAATCTCGTTGATAAATTTACACAAAAACTTAAGTAACATCTCATTGGAGCCAGAAGCTATCCAATAAGAATTAAGGCACAGATTTGCAAATGCATTACATACACTAAAAGGATTGTAAACACCAATAAGAGCACGTGAGAAATGATAGCCATCATAGATAGAACTCATAGTATCTATAAGGGCACTCTTCGTGATAGCATAGTTATCTGCCAATTCTGATAGTTGTTTTGAGAAATAGAACTGAATTTCATCTTTAGTCAAACCGCATATCGTTGCGTATTCATTACGAAAACTGACATTAGTTAATGTATTAAGCATACTAAACAAACTGATTTGAGTAAACTTAGTAATGCCAGTAATGAACACGCACTTGATGCAGTAACCATAGTCCTTTAATCCAGTAAAGAAATTGCGATATATCTCACGGCACGCATCATGATGATTGGTCTCATAAGTATGCTGCAAAGGAACATCATACTCATCAACGATAATAGCTATCTGAACTCCCGCCTGCTCGTATGCTCTTTGAATAATACCGTTTAAACGATTACCTAATGACTGCTCATTCGGATTTCTGCCATATATATTCTCGTATGAAGACAACACATTGTTCAAATATTCCGTAAGTGTCTTAGCAGAAGAACCACCCAAACTCATACTAAAATAGATAACAGGACGTTTAACCCACTCCGTTTCAAGTTCCATAATCTTGAGACCTTCAAAGAGTTCCTTTTTACCCTCAAAATAACACTTAAGGGTAGAACACAAAAGAGACTTACCGAAACGGCGTGGACGGCTCAGGTAATTATATTTAGTACCATTAGCCAGTTTCCAAACCATATCGGTCTTATCAGCATAGATATAATGATCTCTACGCATCTCTTCAAAATCCTGTATGCCTAAAGGCAATTT
>ERZ1034818.234-NODE-234-length-17318-cov-24.086022_pt1 | contig 17318 bp, 20 predicted proteins | sample MGYA00520595_ERZ1034818 | MGnify/ENA primary metagenome ERZ1034818 (study PRJEB33766, sample SAMN09781689) | gut metagenome | biome: gut microbiome | host: Homo sapiens | place: Madagascar | study: EMG produced TPA metagenomics assembly of the PRJNA485056 data...
AAAGATTATTTTTTTTCTTAGTACTTGCGTGTCTTTTTTAGTTTTAAGATTATTCAGTGACCTATTAATACGGGGGTTTTATAAGGAAAACTGTTTTTATGGTTTCTAAAATCATGAATAAGAAATACGAGAAAGGTCTGTCTTTGATTGAATCGGCAATGGTGCTTGCGCTTGCTGCAACCGTTACTGCCGGTGTGATGTTTTACTACCAGTCTGCGTCTGATTCCAATAAGTCACAGAATGCCATTTCAGAAGTAATGAGCGCAACGTCTGCAATTAATGGTCTGTATATTGGGCAGACCAGTTATACTGGATTGAACTCAAATATTTTGCTTAACACATCTGCAATTCCGGATAATTATAAAGATACAAAAAACAATAAAATAACCAATCCATTTGGGGGGGAATTGGAGGTAGGTCCAGCGGCAACAAATAACACCAGCTTTGGTTACTATCTGACACTTACCGGGCTGGATAAAGCAGCATGTGTTAGTCTTGCAACGTTGAATTTAGGTACTTCAGCGAAAGGCTACGGTGTTAATATCAATACCCCAGCTTCTACTAATTCATTTAATGCTTCAGCCACTAGTGGTAACGCTAAATCGTCAGCTATTACTCCTGCTGAGGCGACAACTGTATGTGCGCAGACTGATTCAACCAATAAGGTTACATATTTTATGAAGTAATCTACATAATACGCCCTGTATTGGGCGTATTATATGGGAGGTATATGTGAGGACACTCATCCTTTTTTTTTGTCTTTTGGTATCCTGTTTTACTCAGGCACAAGAAAGTGTAAATAAAAGCAAGAAAATTTTTTCAGGGGACACAACGTCAGTTGCACTGCAAGCAAGTGAAAGAACAATTAAAAGTGCCAAAGCTGACTGGTCTGTAATAAAAGGACAGACTTTATATGGTGTTCTTTCCGACTGGGCGCAACAGAGCGGATGGACTGTATTATGGCATGCAAATTATAACTATACTTTAAATGCATCTGCAGTGTTTAAGGATATGTCGCTGGATGATGCAGTAAAGAAACTACTAGAATCGATGGGAAATGTGTCACCCAGGGTCTTTATTAAATTTTATAACGGGAATCATGTCATTCTCGTTACACAATCACCCGAAGGATAATTTAAAATGAAACTTGGCAGGTATTCACTTTTCTTATTGTGTCCGCTCCTGGCATCTTGCTCGGGTAATGGATTTTATAAAGATAATCTTGGCGTAATCGATAAAAATATTCTGCATGCTGACACCTCATTGCTGAAGTCGAAGAATAAAGAACATTATAAAAGCAGTGATATGGTAAGCAAAACAGACAGTATTTATATAGGAAATAGCAGTTTTCAGACATATCATGGAGAGCCCCTGCCCGGTAAATTAGAAGGTGTACATGGAATTATTCTGAGATCAAGTACACCTCTGGGATTTGATGAAGTACTCTCTATGATTCAGGATTCCAGTGGTATTCCCATTGTAAAACATACCACGAAAGATGTGATCAGTGGAGGGGTGTCCAGCAAAAGTCTGGCCGCAACTGTCGCGGAAAAAATGAACAGTGCAACAGGCGGAAAAAGTACTGATCAATTTGATCATCTACTGCTTGAGGTATCATCAGAACATCAGCTTATGGATGTTAATTATCAGGGCGCGCTTTCCACGTTTCTTGATAAAGTTGCGGCAAACTACAACCTGTACTGGACATATGAGTCTGGCAGGATTGCTTTTTCAAACGAGGAAACTAAACGCTTCAGTATAAGTATATTACCGGGTGGTAAATATACATCAAAAAACTCTATCAGTTCGGACAGCAATAGCAGTTCGGGAAGTTCGGGAAGTTCGGGCAGTAGTTCCAGTGATTCTGGAGCAGAGTTGAAATTCGATTCAGATGTGGATTTCTGGAAAGATATTGAGAACTCGATAAAACTGATACTGGGCAGCGATGGTTCGTATTCAATATCGACAAGTACATCGTCTGTTATTGTCAGAACATCTTCTGCAAACATGAAGAAGATAAACGAATATATTAATACACTGAATGCACAGCTTGAAAGACAGGTTACCATTGATGTCGCGATCTATAATGTTACAACAACTGACAGCAGTGATCTGGCAATGTCTCTGGAAGCTTTGCTAAAGCATAACGGAGGTGTTCTGGGCTCTGTTTCAACCTCAAATTTTGCGGCAACAAGCGGCACCCCTTCATTTACAGGATATCTGAATGGGAACGGCGACTCAAGCAACCAGGTTTTGCTTAACTTGTTAGCCGAAAAAGGAAAAGTTAGTGTGGTGACATCTGCATCTGTAACTACGATGTCAGGTCAGCCGGTTCCTTTGAAAGTAGGAAATGACAGAACATATGTATCTGAGATAGGGACTGTATTAAGCCAGTCATCAACCAGTACAACAGCCAGTACGTCAACTGTTACCAGCGGTTTTCTGATGAACCTGTTACCGCAGGTTGCTGATGACGGGAATATATTGTTGCAGTATGGTGTAACGCTTTCAGAACTTGTTGGCTCAAATAATGGTTTCGATCAGGCAACTGTTAATGGAACCGTAATTCAATTACCTAATGTTGATTCCACAACCTTTGTGCAATCAAGCATGCTTCGCAATGGTAATACTCTGGTTCTGGCAGGATATGAGAAGAAGAGAAACGAAAGTGTGGATCAGGGTGTTGGGACAACCAGTTTTAAACTCTTGGGTGGCGCACTGAATGGAAGTGCTTCCCGAACAGTCACTGTCATTTGTATAACCCCGAGAATTATTGATCTCAAGGCTTCTGGCGAATGATAAAGAATAATCTTGGCGTAGCGGTAATTGGTTCGAAACAATATGCCGTGAATTTATTATGGGGAAGTTCTCAGGATACAGAAACAACAAATCAGGCTCTGAATAAGAGCCTGACGTTGATGTCCTCAAAGCTATATTCCGTTATTGGACGATTTCAGGGTGAACAGTTTGCCGTAGGAGATAAAAATATTGGCCACAAAAGAGGCCAGGTGACCTTACTGTCTGCAATTGATTTCGATGGCAGTTCTTTTTGTGGGCTGTTTCCTGCTGATAATGAATTATGGCTTGTCATCGGTGTTGATAAAGATGGAATGGTTCACTTTGACAAGTCCTTTCACAGTAAGGATGATGCAAAAAAATTCTTTTTCGACCATGTGGCATATGGATACCCGTGGGACAGAACATACAGTCCTTCAGATGTTGGAGTCGGTGAAAGCAGGAGTATTTCTGAGCTTTCACTAATCAAAGGGAAGAAATTAAAGGAAAAAGGTGCCGGTCAACTAATGCCATTGCTGTTATCTGGCGTTGGAATTATAATATTCTTTGTCATCATATATAATTTTATGAACTTATGGTTAAGTGGCAGAGATAAGGATATTCTTAACGAAGAACCATCTCCGGCCGTCAGTGAGGAAGTCAGAAATATCCCGTGGGAAGGGAAAAGCAAACCGGGCTCATTGTTTTCTAAATGTATAAAAGAAATGGATTCATTCCGGTTCCAGGCAGCATCCGTTCCAGGCTGGATGCCTGAAAATAAAGTAACCTGTAATGACTCTGATATAAACTTTAGTGTTTATCGTTCTGGCGGACTTAATATATGGTATGAAAATCCGGGCCTGTTTTTTCACAGTGGAGACATCCCAGACATTACCAGAAATGATAATGATAAAATAACATTTACATGGCCTCTTGAAACGGTCAGGTATGACAGTTCGATACTCGACGTGCATACCTTGAATAAGACTCAAGAAATAATAAGGTATCTTTCACGTCAGTTTGAGAATAGCTGGATAGAGATAAAATTTGAACCGTCCGTGCCGGACGGCAATACAGAACGAGTGGGTTTTTCTTTTTCATTTAACCATGATCCGAGAATCTTACTCCCAATTCTTTCTGAAGTAAATGGACTGATTATCACTAATATCGATTATGATTTTTCAGGAAGTAACTGGAACGTGAAAGGTGTTTTTTGGGGGAGAGCTTAGTTTGAAAAAAATATTGTTTACTTTTTTGTTTGTCGTTTCTTCAGTCGTGAATGCTGAGGTCAATACAAGTGTTGATGTTTCCGGTAAGAATGACTCTAGAAAAGAAGAAAATAAATTGCCTGATGTTGATTTAGAAAAGTATAAAGATGAATTGCTTTCCTATCAGGAACTTCAGCGTAAGAATATGATGCTTAAATTACAGTCTGAAAATCAGAAACTGGAGAGTGAAATAAAAAAAAGTGGATCATTTATCTCATATGATACAAATGAAAACACGATATACTTAATGTCTATAATGACAACTCCTAAAAAAGAATTATGTGCAACCATATTTAATGGGGCTATAAGCAGAGTCTGTAAGGGCGATATCATTAACGAACATTCTGTGGTGAGTGACATTACCGGTAATTATGTGGAGATCAGGAGTATTAATAACATATCCGATCCCGTGCAGAAAATTTTTCTGAGATAGGTAAGTTTGATGCTAAACAAAACAGAAAAAACTTCAGATCTGATGTTTGAACGATTTAAGCGCAATGTATCTGAAATCGTCACGGGAGATGGGGGGGAGTTTGAGCTTACTGTTGAACAGAGAAAATACTTTCTGATATTCAAAAATGGTGATTTTCTTGTTTCTTCATGTCATATGAAGCATCATCTGGTACAGATGTTACGTGAAATCGCAACAAGAAAAGGGTATCCAAACCTCACTATTTATGAGGTGAACTTAAAAGATATCAGGTTATTGTATGAAGCATCTCTCAAAACCGTACAGAATAATGGACAGGATCTATTACCAGTCGAAAAAAGAGCTTCAATGCTACTTTTCGAATGCGCCGAGATGAGAGTAAGTGATTTACACATCAAAGTGTATGATGCTGAGGCTGATATTTATATACGTAAAGATGGGGATATGGAACTCTTGCGTCAGATTGAGTCTAATACGGCGCATTCTATCCTTGCATCATTATATAATAATGCAGATGATTCTGATGCAACCTATAAAATTAATGCTTATCAGGCTGCTCGTATAGTTGCTTCAAAATCGAGGCTGGCGTTACCTCCCGTAATTCAGGCGGTGCGCCTTCAGTTTAACCCTCTTGGTCAAGGTGGGCGATATTTAATCGCACGATTCCTGTATACAGACAAAAGTGAAAAACAAAAAGAAATGGATCCAACCAGATTCGGATTCCATCATTCACATGCTGAATCATTTTCAAGAATGCGGAATCTCCCAATTGGTATAAATATTATCTCCGGACCGACGGGTTCGGGTAAATCAACAACCCTGAAAAATTTACTTGAGTTATTGTATATCGAAAAAAAGAAAAAAGTTAATATTATCAGCATTGAAGATCCACCTGAGTATGAAATTGACGGCACGGCTCAGTTACCTATAACGAACGTTGAAACAGAGGCACAAAGGGGTGAAGAATATCGTAAAGCCATTACAGCCGCTTTGCGTTCTGATCCGGATATAATAATGCCAGGGGAAGCCAGGGATGCTGAAGTGATAAACCTTCTTTTCACTGCAGCAATGACAGGACATCAGGTATGGACATCATTACATGCAAATAATGCACTGGCTATATTCGATCGATTGAAAGATCAGGGCGTGGATGAATTTAAACTTACAGATCCGGAATTGATCACTGGATTGGTTGCCCAGCGATTAGTCAGAAAATTGTGCGCTCAATGTAGCATAACATTAACAGAATATATAGCAAGTGGCGGGGAGATATCTGATACGGACAGAAAAATAATCTCAGGTCATGAAACATCTGTACGATTTCCCAATCCTCGTGCTAAAAAATGTTGTCGGGATGGGTATAATGGAAGGACAATCCTCGCGGAGGTTATTGAACCGGACTCAAAATTACTAAGGTTGGTTGCTGAAGGTAAGCGAGAGGATGCTCAGCATTACTGGTTAACATCTCTTCATGGTATGGCCTTAAAAGAGCATGCATGGTTAAAAATAATTTCTGGTGAAATATGCGTTATGGATGCAGTAAATAAAATTTCAGGCATCGATAATATTACAGAAGAAAGGAAAAAATATCTTTTCAGCAGAGATAACGAGATATAGTTTTCTATGAAAGAGAAATTAAACAGGCTGCTATTCACGTCGAAAACGAGAATGCGTGTTTTTAGCAAATTATCCAGGTATCTAAGTAATGGTGTTCCAGTAACGTTTGCCCTAGCTGAGCTTTATAAGTTTACGTCTGATGAGGGAAGAAAAAAAGATAATCCGGATGCATTTGCCCTGCAAAGATGGTTAATTGCTGTAAGAAACGGGAAAACATTGGCTGAAGCGATGAGGGGGTGGGTACCTTTTGACGAACTGTCAATAATTTCCGCCGGGGAAATCTCAGGTAATGTTCACCAGGCGTTGGATGATATCATTTATATGAATGATACAAAAAAGAAAGTAAAAGGCGCACTGGCAGGGATTATTTATCCTGTAGTCCTGCTTCTGACGACATGTCTGTATTTGCATATATTTGGAACTCAGGTTGTTCCGGCATTTTCAGGCATCCTGCCTGTAGAGAAATGGCAGGGCGCAGGCAGGACTATGTATTATCTTGCTGTATTCGTTCAGGATTATCTTGTCATTACACTGCTGTCTTTTATGATGGTGATATTATTAATACTGGCAACTCTGTCAAGATGGACCGGAAGGTTGCGTCTCTTCTTTGACAGATTTATTCCCTGGTCGATATACAAAACCATTATAGGATGTGGTTTCTTGTTATCACTGGCATCGCTTATTAATGCAGGTATCCCTGTACCGGAAGCCTTACGAATAATAATGAAAACGGCAAGTCCGTGGTATAAGGAAAGATTAGTTGCTATAAGATACAGGTTATTAAATGGAGAGAGAAATCTTGGGGAGGCCCTTAATTCATCTGGTTACATTTTCCCATCCAAACAGATGATAATGGATCTCCGTTCTTATGCTGCACTTGGAGGCTTTGATGAAATGCTTAATAAACTTTCAGTTCAATGGCAGGATGACAGTGTTGCTTATATAACGAAACAAATGACTGTTCTGAAAAATGTTGCTATCATTATTATGGGGCTTGTATTTATGTGGATAGTATCAGGAATGTTTTCATTACAACAACAAATTAGTGATGCAGCAAGATTCTGATTTTTTTCTTCGGTGTGATATAATGAATATTATTAATGAGCTCAACTTTGCAGATTTACTGATCTCAAAGGATTCATATAATTTCCGTTTTCTAGAAGGGCAACCATATCCAATATGTAATGTGCCGGATAATTATAATGCAGAAGTGCAGGAGATGGTGCAAGAACTTGAGTGTATCCGGGAAGCAAAGGGAAATGAATTTTTTTATCTTCATCTTGGGGTACCTTATCGAGTTGCGGTTGTGCAAACAATCAGTGGTTCAGGTTTTTTCTTACGTAAACTGAAACTGCCGGTACCATCACTCGATAGCCTCGGGTTTTCCGAACCATTCCTGAATACATTAAAATTGATGGGGAAGAAAAGAGGTTTGCTTTTAGTTAGTGGAGCTACAGGCTCTGGCAAGTCCACAACAATCTATGCTTTGCTGACATATTATGTTCAGAAATACGGTGATATTGCTATTTCAATTGAAGATCCACCGGAAGTTCCTGTTCAGGGAAATTATGGTGATAATCAGGAAGGCGTCTGGTTTCAGATGGATGCACGTGAGCTTGGGGGATATGAAAATGCAATGATTTCAGCGATGCGTTATAATCCAAGATATATTTTCCTGGGTGAGATTCGTAGCGCTAAAACAGCGAAAGAGGCCATTCGGGCTGCAGTCAATGGGCATCTTGTAGTTTCAACAATACACGGAAGCTCTGTTCAGGGGGCTATTTATGCCTTACAGCAGATAGCTTCTGCTGAGGGAGAAGCAGATCTTGTTCGCAGCATCATTGCTGACGGGCTGTTAGGTATAGTTCATCAGGAGTTACGTTTTACAGAAAACGGACAGCGGTCACTCAGTGCAAACATTTTATGCAACGATGGCTCTGCATCTATTTCTTCAAAAATAAGAAGCGGTAAACTGGAGCTTTTGAGTAGTGAAATTGAGCAACAACGAATTATGTTGAGCCATGGAAAAAACCTGATTAGCTAAAATATTATGCAAGAAAGTATATTTCTATTATTGGTTTTTATATATGCGGCCACAATTACCAGTTTTATATGGCTCGCTGTGGAACGTCTTCCCCACCAGTTAAAATGGGTAGACAATCCTGTTTCTGATATAACAATATGGTCTCCGGGAAGTAAATGTAATAATTGTGGTAAAAAAATTCGTTGGTATTATCTTATTCCTGTTTTGGGGTATTTTTTGTGTCGGGGGGAATGTGGCTATTGTCATGCTAAAGTTCCCGTCCGGTATCCACTTACAGAGTTTATCTGTGGTGTTTGCAGTGTTATTATATTTGTATTTTTGGGAGACAGACTGTATGATGCAGTAATAGTTTCGCTACTTTTTCTTTGCCTTGTTTTTCTTGCTCTGATTGATTTAAGAGAGAACTGGCTACCAGCTTGTGTTACGTACCCTCTATTTTGGGCAGGTATGATTACTCCAGGGTTTGCATCCAGCGATGATAAGATTTTCGGTGCATTTACCGGTTTTTTAATAATGTATATTTCAATGAAACTAGTTAGCGCCTTAAGAAAGGAGGATGTTTTTGCAGGCGGAGACATTGCTCTGGCTACAGCGGCCGGTGCATGGTTAGGAATAGATAAAATGCCTTTTTTTCTTATTTTGTCTTCATTTATATTTATTCTTTACTCTCTTCCAGCAAGGTTAAGAGGTCAGGTTTTTGTTCCTATGGGACCAGCTCTTTCCGCGTCATTTTTTATATGTTTAGTTTATCATTAATTACAGGTGTTGCAGCATGTGTTCTCAATGCCAGTTCTGTGAATAATATTGAGCCTGCACTATTACTGTCAGTTATGACCGTCGAAGGTGGTAAACCTGGTAGTGTATCCATTAATAAGAATGGAAGCCATGATTTAGGTATTATGCAGATAAATACCCATGCATGGTTAAAACTTATCAGTAAGAGTTTTTTTAACGGAGATGAGAGGTCTGCTTATGCCAAACTTAAGGATGATGCATGTTTTAACATATCAGTAGGGGCCTGGATCCTCCGCAGATCTATTATATTCGAGGGTGGTAATTTATGGGAAGGTGTGGGCCGATATCATTCGGCCACACCAGAGTATAAATATAGATATATAGATAAAGTGAAGAATGTCTATGGTCAAATAACATACAGCCAATCAATACATCAAAGGAATATGTAAGTAAAAATTATGGTTCGTCTATGTTTATATTGAGAAATAAAAGAAAAGAGTCAGGTTTGTCACTGATTGAAGCGTCATTAGTGATTATTTTATCTGGCCTGGTTATTGTGCTTGTTCAGTCAGCAATTTCAAAAATTATTAAGTATGCTGTTCATGAAAATGCACTGCATGATGTTTCGTATGTAATGTCTTACATTCAGGATACATTACAGACATCATGCTATGGAAAAGAAAATATTGTTTGTGATGGAGTGATAAGTTCAGTAAAATCAAACATTAACTCTGGTAATAAAATAAAGGTTGATGTTAAAAAAGACGGAAAATATGTATCTGTGTATATTTTATACACCCTGTCAGGGAACGAATATTTTGGCAGAAATGAAGATTTCGGTAGCATGTTATTTACGCATGTAAGCGCTTATTCTGGGAGAATGGATAGCAGTACAGGAGTTGTAAGTTCGGTTCTGGGATGGTGGAAAGTAAATTCTGATGACACAATTTTTTTAGGTGGGGATAATAATAAAAATCTTTTCTTTTACAATAATTTCCGGGTGGATGTTTTATGATAAGAAAAGAAAGCGGCCTTTCATTAATTGAAGTAATGATTGGCGTCCTTTTTTTTTCGATTGTTTCTCTTTCTGTATATAACTATTACAACAGGAGCGCAGAACAACATTATATGAATAATGTCTCTGTCGTTATGTGCAGATATGCTGATGCTCTTAGCTACTATTTACAGGATAGCACAGCAACCAATGGTAACGGTAGTGTATCATTATCTACTCTGGTTGCTTCTGGATATTTGCCACCAATGCAAGAAACGTCTGGTGTTGGAGAATATGAAATAAAAATGTATGTCGATAAGAATAAGAATGGTCTGATAGCATTATATGGTGGAGAGTATTATTCACTTACCTCTGAGAACATAAAAAAATTTCTGGGGATTCGTGGTGCATCTGCTAAAGATAATAAAATCATATCTGCAGGTGGGTATTATTCATTGCCTGTATCTGACTTTACAGGTTTTCGCACTGTTAATTTAAGAGGATTAATGCTCATTCCTTCCATTCAGACATCAGGGCAAAATTGTGACAGAGGTGGATATGATTTTTGAAGGACGTCAGCAAAAGGGACTGTCGCTTATTGAAATAGCGATGGTAATTATTTTGTCTGTGGTATTTATTTCTGGCGGGAGTTATATTATATCTCTTTTCAAGGTTTTTGCTCAATCTTGTGTTGTAGCAACAGATATGAATTCTGTCAGAAATATAATCATCAGTTCGGATGTTGAATATAAAACTGGAAAATATGATGTATCATCCATAACAAATGACAATCGATTTAATAAATATCAGGTGTATTTTGGAAATGATGGTTATACTTTAATATCAGGAAGTTCTCCTGTTAGTGTGGATGTGTTTTTTATTACCTGCTATTTGGCAAAATATAACTGTGTATGGATTCTCAATACCAACAATAAAATATACGCGAAACATATGTCTGCTGTTCTCCCGTTAGAGTTATTAAGTGCATATGGCCTTAATTATTCAGGAGAGAGTGGTGTCACAGGGCTTCTGTTTAAACGGTACTAGTTATGTTATTCTTCTGGTGTGGTTTTTTTTCATTAATTGTATCCATTTTAAATATTTCCATGGGTTATAATGATCGCCTATTCCTCGATGAACAAAACCGAATTATTAAAGAAAATATATATGTGGATTATCTTACTGTTAATGCTGCTGTCTTGTCTGAAATTTGCACAACAGATGCAGGCAAGTGCAAGGATAAAACGAGTATTCTGTCGGACGAGCTTTCAGAATCACTGAAAGATAAATTGTCTGGATATGATAATAGCATTACACCTGAATTTTGTATTAACCATGGGAAGGTTATAGTCTATACAACTTATCATTTTAATATTAGCCGTTATAAAGACAGCTCATTGTTCAACCTTTCAGACGTGCCGAATAGCGACAGATTAGCTTGTTCAATAAATGATAATTCTGGTATTGCTATTATCAAAACATTCAACAAAACGGGATAGCACCACCAGAACTGTAAGTTTTTTAGGCTATGTCCCATAATTGTTTCATCAATTAAAAATCACGCCGCCATGACAGCAAATAGTGGTGGAAACCCATGAAATCACTTCAAACAAATGAACAGGTCTCATGGGTTTTATTAACATAAAAGCCACAACTTCCCGCCTTCATTGCGCTCCCGACGACAATATTAATAGCTAGAAAATGTTTAGAATAATGGTTCAATTTCCTAACCATCAAGTGATTAAGTGTGTGATTCATAGACATCGTTTCACTATAATACCTCACTATGAACAGGGAAATTCAGCAGCGGCTACAGTGGGTAAAACTCTATGAAACGTCCGGTGATGCGGGATTTGTATGCCGTCGCAGTGGCATTTCTCGGCCCACATTGCGTAAATGGTGGCGCAGATATCTGGCTCAGGGCATCGCTGGTCTGGAAAGCCACAGTTGTCGCCCCAGGCGTTCACCATCAACGAAAACCGGCACTTGCGAAGTCGCTCTGATTCTGGAGTTACGTTCTCAGCGAAATCTGGGTGCAAGACGTATTCAAAGCGAGTTAAAACGACTCACTGGCAATAGCAACAATCCACAAAGTCCTTTGCCAGAATCAGGTTAAACCTGTTGTTAAATTTCGGCGTGAAGCTGATTTCATTCGCTACGAACGCCCTGTTCCCGGTGATCGGGTTCAGATGGATACCTGTTAAATTGGCCCCGGCTTATATCAGTACACATCTGTTGATGATTGCACTCGCTACAGAGTCCTGAGGCTCTACTCTCGTCGCACGGCGGCAAACTCACTGGATTTTATTGATTGTGTTATTGAAGAAATGCCTTTCCCGATACAGCGCTCTCAGACAGACCGGGGAAGAGAATTTTTTGCCGTTAAAGTGCAGGAAAGATTAAAATAATACGGCATCAAGTTTCGTCCAAATAAGCCAGCGTCACCTCATCTTAACGGAAAGGTTGAACGTTCCCAAAAGACAGACAAAGCAGAGTCTTACGCTACCGTAGATCTTTCTGCTGATGACCTGAAGGAACTGCAGGCAGAATGGCAGCATTACTATAACTGGGAACGTCCTCATAGCGCTCACAACGGTAAAACTCCGATGGAACGCTACTTTGAACTTGCTGAGAAAACACCATACTCCGATGCCGTTCATGCAAAGTATCAGCCCAATGAAGAGCATATACAGGAACAGAATTACAAGCTTGAACTTGAACTGAGAAAATTGAAACGATGTCTATGAATCACACATATTATGACATAATCACTTGCACTGTCGCTATTATTCTGGCGATTTCAATAAAGGAACTTGCTCGCGATCTGTCATTTTCTGAAAATCTTCATGCTGCATTTCGATTTTCCTTCTAAGATCATAACTCGCATACCTGTTCTTTTTATGTATATCCATATCTATTTTTGTGACGAGTTCAAACCACAATGTTCTCATTCCCCATGCCGCGTCATGAAACATTTCCACAACGGCGTTAGTTCGCAGATTGGGCAAAAGAGATGCTGGAACTGTTCGTCCAGGAATGGGGGCGATAACTGATGGACAGTCACCGTAATGATATTTTACTGGTTGAGCAGATAGACCGCCTGACTTGTCTTAGCAACAGCGACTGGATAACGCTGAAAAAGCAAATTGAACAACATGAATTGCGAATTGTCAGTCTGGATGTTCCAACATCATGGCAAGCCCTGTCAGATAAAGAGCCTTCACAATCAGATCCGATTACCCGCACAGTCATAACTGCAATAAATAATATGCTTATAGACCTGATGTCCGCGATGTCGCATAAGGACTGGCTGAGTCGTCGCCAACGCCAAAAACAGGGAATTGAACGAGCTCATACGTTGGGTAAATACCGGGGAAAACAAGCCGATCAGGAACGGCATCAGAAAGTGTTGTGCTACAGCCAAGTAAAAAAACTCAGCATCAGAGAAACAGCAGATGCAACGGGCTACAGCACTTTGCAGGTTTGTCGTATTCAGGCACTTTATCGAGAATCAGCAACTGATTAAAAAGTAGCCTTAATGTACAATAATTTTCGATATCCAAACTGCCCCCTTTACTCCATCTAAAGCGCGGTTTACTGTATCAGTAATATATCAAAATGCTAATGCTGGCTCCCCGGAAACCTGATGTATTTGCATTCATCAGGTTTTATTTCTGTCAATCATTTTCCTGTTCCGACCTGTCTTTCTGACAGCTTTTTCATTGTAACTTTCATTCTTATGACTGTTGCGTGGTTTCACTTGCTTATATAAAATATACCTGTCTTCATTATTTTTCCTGAAAATTTCGTATGTTGATAAAAAATCCGATTTCTTATTTCCATATTGGTACATTTTTATTCTCTGAGAGAAAAGGTCATCTTCTGGAATACTGGAAAGCTGAAATTATCATGCGGGATAACTTTACTGTTCACCGACTTATCAGGAACGGTATGCAGAGGCAGAGAGGCTTTCTCCTCTGGTGGCGTTTGGCTAATGAAATGTATATATCCGGGAATAAAAAACAACGAAAATGTGCGATTAAGATAAAAAATGCGCTTATGGCAAAGTATGGATGTGATATCGGTCTGGGGGCGCGGATTGGTAAAGGCTTCGTGTTGCCCCGCCATTCAGGTGTCGTCATTCACGGTAATGTAAAGATCGGTGAGAATGTGATTATACGGCAGAACGCGACCATTGGCGAAAAGGAATCTGACAGCAGAGAAAATTATATTGTTATTGGTGATAATGTCGATGTAGGTGCCCATACGTGTATTATCGGGCTTAACGTAAAAATAGGTAGTAATGTAAAAATTGGAGCGATGTCTTTTATTATGGAAGATGTTCCGGATAACTGTACTTATGTTACCAGGAAAGAATCTAGGGTAATAATGCGTCAACTATGATGATATCACTCACAGTTTGATGGTATTGTTGATTGAGAATTTAATCCTTACGGGGGATTTATGGCCAGAAATCAGGAAGTAAGAGTTCTTCTGCGGTCAGGGACGGCATGAAAAATCACAGGTCAGACAGCGGAAAAACGCCCCCGCATACGGATATTCCGCCAGCGTGTTTCCCTGATGGCGGCGTTTTTCCGTCTCCGCCACCGCTCGCCATGCGGCCTGTTGCTCTGTGCTGAGGGGTATCAGTGCCCGCATCACGGTGTGTTCAGCTCAATCTCGCCGTCATCGCAAAGTAGCGTTTTTGACGAGTAGCCATTGCGGGTATTAGAGCCTTTTTTAGGTGCATTTTTCTCATACCCGAGATGGTCAGTCAGCTCTGCATTGAGCGCCGTTTCGACGGTCAGCTTAGTCAGCATACGGGAAAACTGGTTAAGATCAGCTTCGGTTTTAAGGCCCTTAGCCAGTTCAGCCGCCAGCGCTTTGAGTTTATTTTCGTCCATAATTTGCCTGTCTCCGGTGTTGGAGTGAACATATCAAAAACAGGCAATTACACAAATCTATGTACAGACTCTCAATAGTGCATCCAATAGATGCGCTAATCTCACCAGATGTATATCCTAGATAATTGTTCATATCTGCATGTGTTTGCCCGGCAGTTAAAGATAAAACCATACTTAACAGACATAATGCCCTTTTCATAGATCACACTCCAGTGTAAGTATTGTTCTGGTTAACCTAGGAAAGGGTAGATGGAAAAAATATTTCAAGGTGATTTTTTTGTATATTTTGTATATATAGTTTAACCATTTTTTTTCATGTTGTGAGGCTGTTGATAAATATCATGTACGAGGTTCTTACCTTACTGCAACCCATAACGTATGAATGCTTCTACCATTAAAAACAAATAATTAATTTCTTTATGTATTACAATATTGTTGTAATGCATTTCACTTCATCTCATACAATTGCAAAGGTGTTTGCTCTGGTATTTTTTTTGATTTGCATTGATAAAGAAAAGTGATTAATCCGGATAAACAGCAACAGGTACTTTTGGGATAAGAAAAATTTCATTTACCTGTGCCTGACATGAATAAAGTGTAATATCTCAGCCTGAAACCGGGATAATTGAAAAAAAGGGGAGAGTAAAACAACCCATCATAATGTTGTTTCTGGTGGGAGCATGATATTGTATATGGATAAAAATGTAATAGTTTTGCGCATAATCCCAAGAAGAACCCTGTTGATCGAGTTCTTCCTAGGGAGCTGTCAATATTTATGATATGATATTAAAGGTGATTATTTTGCCGACATGGATTTTGCCAAAACAATATAACTTTCTACGCTACCCTGTAATTTTTTATGTCTATTTTGCTATCAATATGTTTCTCAAAAAATATGTCTGCCAGCTTATTTTCCAGTATCTCTCTGGTCTTATTCTTATCATCTCTACTCATCCCCTCACAAAGGGAAGCTAATTTTTTACTAAACCAGCCGTTTCCATTGACGATATGAGTTATAGAGCTTTGTGCTGCATTAGAATCTAATTTGATTCCAAAGTCCTCCGCTATCAGAGTAAAAACGCGTTGACGAACAGCACCCGTAATATTCGTGTTATTTTCGGAGCAATGCTTATCAATTCCCATATTGATTAATCGTGAGGGATAAACTTTTCGTTCATCACTTTTCCATGAACTAATATCTTTAGTGCTCTGTCGGGTGACCGTATTCAGAATAATTTTATTCATCTGATTCACAGAGAAAGTGATGATTCTCTCTCCCATTGAGAATTGCAGAATCTCCTTCCTCCCCCCCAGAAAGGACGGCCTGCTAAAAAAACAGCACCCTAAAGAACTGACAGATTCTCACCTCAACACCAATCTGGCCTGCCAGATGGCAGGCCAGATTTAAACGTCTGTCAGAAAGAAATGGCGGAAACGCTGGGGGAGCAATATGGCCCGCTACTGCCATCCGCCCTGCGCCAGTCTTCAGCCCGTAACCGCAAGAACTGGCTGTTCGCGCGTTCCGACAGTGGCTGCGAACAGCCGGCGGTACTGTATTCGCAGATCGGCACGTGCCGTCTGAACAATGTGGAGCCGGAAAAATGGCTGAGTTACGTCATTGAGAATATCCAGGACTGGCCGGCAAACCGGGTACGCGCTCTGTTACCCTGGAAAGTTGATCTGACCCCTCAATAAATATTAATACGGTTCTGGTGAGCCAGCTTACCTTTAAGCCGGGAGTGATGCACCACTATAGGAAACTGAATATAGCATTCTGAGCCTTCCCAACATGCTCGGGGAAGGCCCATTAATGACCCCGTAATCAGGAATTACGCGAAGTCTTAATACCATGCTCTGCAAGATGGTCTATCAGACGCTGTGCCACATCCGGAAGTGGCTGGGCTGCAACAAAAATGGTCATCTGGAGCTTACAGGTGGCCATTCGTGGGACAGTATCCCTGACAGCCTACAAAATGCAATTGAAGAACGCAAGGCATCGTCTTAACGAGGCACCGAGGCGTCGCGTTCTTCAGATGGTTCACCCCTTAAGTTAGCGCTTATGAGGTGTTGCCCCGGGGGTTTCCCCTGCCGGTTCGGTGAGTACGCGAACCAGACCGCCGGAGGAGATGACGAACCCGCATTGCGATCATCCCGGACATACGTCCAGATGCGCCCTGTTTTCGTCTTTTTCAGGCCCGGTGCCAGTACATTTACCGGTGTGTCGTCAGTGTGAACCTTGCGGGTGTTCATCACGTAACGGTACAGGGCATCATTCAGCGGAGTCATTAACTGGCAGCACGCGTCAACCCAGTTGGAGAGTAATGCACGGCTCAGTTCGACACCCTGTCGGGCAAAGATTTCACTCTGACGATACAGTGGCAGGTGTTCGCAGTATTTTCCCGTTAACACGCGGGCAAGTAATCCGGTGCCCGCGATGCCGCGCTCTATCGGGCGGGACGGCGCTGGCGCTTCAACTATACAGTCACATTTTGTACAGTAAGCGACTCGTCAGAACCGTATTGATATTTACTGAGAGCTCAGATCAACTTTC
>ERZ1034818.241-NODE-241-length-16907-cov-17.517921_pt1 | contig 16907 bp, 18 predicted proteins | sample MGYA00520595_ERZ1034818 | MGnify/ENA primary metagenome ERZ1034818 (study PRJEB33766, sample SAMN09781689) | gut metagenome | biome: gut microbiome | host: Homo sapiens | place: Madagascar | study: EMG produced TPA metagenomics assembly of the PRJNA485056 data...
CTGCATTCACCGAACGGTATCCCAGCATGGTTGCCACCTCCTGATTGGTTGGCGGAAAGCCACGTTCTTGCTGGTAAGAAATCAGCATATCCAGCACCTGCTGCTGGCATTGAGTTAACGTCGTCATTAAGCCCCCACGTAATTCCCTGACAGATACCATTCATCACCAGATACAGCGCGCTTGCTGCTTTTCCGTAAGCACAGCTCACGACGCGCCAGAAAGTTGTTTCGTTCTGGCTGGGAGTGACTTTCACGGAATGCCGCCATCCACACCGTTGCAGCACGACGGTATAACCCCCTCGACTCCAGTTCTTCAGCCTGGCGGGTCAGGCATAAAATCACCCGGGGATCGTTAGTGCCGACATAGAAATTGCGCACAGGTCTGGTTTCACGAACTGGTTGCGGTTCCGCCTCCGGCGATATCTTTGTCTGGCGCGGGAAATGTCTGCGTGTATCCCCTTCACAACGGTGAGCCACACGCCCACTCTGACGTAACTTGCTTGCTGACTGCAGAACGCGCTGCCGTGAGTAACCTGCAAAAGCATCAGCAATGTCTCCGGAAGTACACCCTGGATGGGCTTCAATGAATTTCTGAACTTCATTCAAAAGACTCATAATCACCCCCTGAATCCTGCCGGGATCTGGCTGTAGTCCACGTTGTCGTAACTGGCTTTGAAGTACGGGTCCTCGCGTCTGGCTGCAGATACCGCAGGAACTTCCCAGGATTCTTCGAAATGACGATCCGGACCAAAGAACGTGACAGCCTGTTTCACAAATTGTGTGCCGCTGTTACCCATCGCAGATACCCAGCCCGCGTAGCGTTTCACACCTTCCAGCATGGTTTCGGGTTTTACCCCCTCATTCAAACGGGCTTTCCAAGCTTTGAAGGCTGCAGATTTTGAATTGCCACCAGCACGTTTGGGATAGGCCAGCCATGCCTGCTCAAACTCCGGAGAGTATTCCGGTCGGTTTGAACGAACTCGCACGGACTCATCAACTGATGCACCAACAGCTATTGGTTCATTGACTGGTTCTTTGACTGGTTCAAAAGAGTGACTGGTTCTGGGTGAATCTCCTGCACTACCCCCTGGTGCAACTCCTGCACTACCTGGTGAATTTGCTGCACCAGATAGTGAATTATTTGCACTACCCCCTAGTGAATCTCCTGCACCATCCAGATGAAGGAGATAGATATTACTTGAGTTACCTTTTTCACCTTTCCGGGTGACTTTTTTTACCAGCCCGGACTCACAAAGGGCCGCAATATGATTCATCACAGAACGTTTGCTAATCTCGCACTGGTCAGCAATATGCTGGTAGCTGGGCCAGCACTCACCCTGATCACTGGCATTATCAGCCAGCTTGATCAGAACCAGTTTTCGCAATGGATTACCCACTCGAATTTTCATCGCTTTAACCATCAGCTCCATACTCATGCTGCACCTCCGAGATGCTTCATGTTTTTTCCGGAGCGAAAGGCTATAAGCGGCATACTGACGCGGTAATTACGGCCCAGCGGTTCACAAATCACCTTCTGACATTCACGGTCAACCAGGCTAACACGTAGAACATGCCCTGCAGGCGTGGTGTACCACTGACCCGGACGAGGACAACGGAAAGTCTGATTGGTAAAACGTTTGAAAATATTCCGGATCATTTGCGCCCCCTTACCTCTGAAGGGTTCAGCGACAAATTTATGAGGCAGGCCAGCGCCGAAGCATCATTAATATAGTCATATAAGCTAACAGCCAGCGGAGATTCGGCTTTTGCCAACATAGGATAAAGCTGCTGCAGCCAGACCTGATGAATTGATGAAATGTAGGAACAGAGAACGCTGGCGTTATGTGCAACGTCGCTCGGTACAGCGGGCTTTGAAAGCTGTTTCTCCATCTGGTTAAAGGCATTGATGTATGCCTCTTTGAACTGGGCAGCACGTTTACCCGTGAAACCCATAGCAAGAAACGCAAAGCCGTCGCGGGTTATTTGATAGCAAGGTAGTTTGCGGCCTGAAGCGTCGGTATAACCACTTAACACAAAATTGTGTTCAGCAAATTCAGCGGAGCATTCAAGGTTTCGAATTCTATCTAAAACCCGCTCATGCCGTTTAGTAAAGTAGTTAGCAACTGCAAGAGATGTAGTGACAGCACGACCATTGATGATCGTGATTTCAGGGTGAACAAAGGTTGGGATCGTAGCCATAATGGCAGCCTCGGTAGCAAGCTTAAAAAACTCACCACATAAGACGCCAATCATAGAGGTGGTGAGACGTACAGAGTTGGCGTTACCGGCGGCTACCCTTACCGGCGCATCTTGCGATGCCCCTGTACGCCCCACCATAATTTGAGCGTGACAAAATAATGCGTACAAAAAAACCGCATCTACGCGGTTGTACGCGGTAGCCTTCTCCAGGACGCCAATCCCGGCACCCGCTTTATAAGGTGCCTGAACAGTGTAACGTCCCGGAATGGCAGAATCAATGTGCTGGTGGTCCTTCACACTCAACAAAATCACGCCTGAATTTCCACAAAGGACTAAAGCACTCATGCGGGTAGTCTTTGCGAAGATAGATAACGCGCTGTGTTTCTGGCTCCCAACGAATAACATGGACATAAAGCCCTCTTCCGTCACGAAACCAGCGGTTAAGTTCCTGCACAACTCGCCCCCCACAGTCAGGTAAAGTTCTCTGTGGTTACTTACAGCCAGGTGATTTGGTAATCTGCATTCATGCCGTAACAACAGGTGTTCAGCGACGCTGACCACCAGCTGTTGCGACAAACGGTTATTTGCCGTTAAACTGTTCATGCGTTAGTTTCTCCACAGACACAAAACGCCACGACGCCCGGAGCTGCACACTCGCGGGCGTCACTCTTTTCTGGAGCGCAGAAAATTTTGTAGACCAGTGCCGCATGCTCCTGGAGCTTCGAAATTGACAGATACAATTCATCATTAATTGCTGTCTGCTCGTGTGGCTCCACTACCCCATCTTCGATTGCCGAACGAATCTGCTTTGAGTAACTCCCGATCTGTTCGATGACTTCCAGCAGGCGCTGGTTTATATCTGCGTTCTCTACTTCCTCAATTTCAGGAAGCGATACAAACACCCCACCAGCAGACTGTGCGACAGCATCCGCAATGTAGTGAGTGCCAGCAGCACGCTGTAAAATCATTGCCCATCCCAGCGGGAAAATCTGATCGCCATCTGCACGAAGGCGGTTGAATAAAGCGTTCTCTGTAACATCCAGCCACTCAGCAGCTTCAGCGTAACCCCCTGGCAACGCCGCGATGGTTTTTCTGACAGCTTTCACGTACCACTCAGGCTGTTTTTCCACTTTCCAGTGATGATTACCCACGGCTTACCTCCTGTTCCTGTGGTTTAAACCCATTCTGGTTTTGGCTAGATTGAAAACGTGCCGGATAAAGAATCTGCATTTCGCTGATTTCACCCTTAAAAAAATTGGCCAGACGTTCTGCAAGATCGATAGATGGAATTTGTTCCAGTCTTTCAATACGACTCAGCGTCGCTGGATTGACCTGAACGCCAGCAGCAACATGCTGCAAAGTAAGTCCGTGCGCCTTACGCACATTCCGTAATGGTGATTGCATATAACCTCCACATATTGCGTGATGAGCATATTATTTCACGCAAATATTTTGCGCAAGTTGATTTGCTTAACGCGCAATAAAGAAATGTAATAAACGCATGAACATAGGAAATCGAGTCAGACAACTTCGCCAGGCGAAGAATATGAAAATCGCCGATCTAGCTGAAGCAATAGGAGTGGATGCGGCGAATATCTCGCGCCTGGAAACAGGTAAGCAGAAACAATTCACTGAGCAAGCCCTGAGTAATATTGCCAGGAGCTTAGGTGTTGATATTGCTGATCTCTTTACCTCAGACGTCAAAAGTAATACTGTATGTAAAAACAGTATTAGTGAGGATGTTGCGCAGGTGAAGGATGTATTCCGTATTGAAATGCTGGATGTCAGTGCCAGTGCGGGAAATGGCCTTATCCAGGGCGGTGATGTCATTGATGTGATTCATGCCATTGAATACAGAACTGATAATGCTGTATCGATGTTTGGCGGACGACCAGCCAATCACATTAAAGTTATCAACGTTCGTGGGGACAGTATGTGTCCAACCATTGAGCCAGGAGATCTCATCTTCGTTGATGTCAGTATCAATCAGTTTGATGGAGATGGTATCTATGTATTTGGTTTTGATGATAAAATTTATGTCAAACGACTGCAAATGATACCTGACAAACTACTGGTGATTTCTGATAACCAGATTTACCGTGAATGGGGAATTACCAGCGAAAATGAACACCGGTTTATGGTCTTTGGAAAGGTCTTAATCAGCCAGTCACAAACCCTTAAGCGACACAATTAACCCTTACCTCCTCATCAATTAGCCACCCGAAGGTGGCTTTTCATTATCTATTAAATTGCATATCTCGCAATAAAACACTTGCATAATGCGCAACTTCATTTTATCTTTCTTTCCAGACCAACAAACAAGGTACTAACAAAATTTGGTTGTAACACGGCGTATGGCACATGCGTCGTTAGCGGTCTGGGGACGTTAAAGGGGACAATCCACTCCTTGCTCGGGCAAACAAACCAGGTAGCCGGAATGTGCAAGTCAATGATGATGCTGATAAGACGCCTAACCAGCGTGGCGATTCGGTTTGACGCCTGGGAAGAGACCAGGGTGCAACGATGAGGGCATTTATGGAGCCGCGACAAAGTGTGGTGCCGTAACTGGCTAAGTGCTCTCAGCGTTGTGGTAATCCGCGAAATGGCGCGGCGGTAAGTATGGCGGGGTTACTCTTTCCCCGTTGAGGACACCGGATTGTCAGGTTGACCATACGCCTGAGTGACAACCCCACCACAACAGCCACTGCTTTGGAGGTACCAGTTTGTACACTTGCTTCCGGCTGGTACCGCTCTTTTTACAAAACAGAGAAGAGCATCACCGGACGACGGGCTCATAACCCAATCCATCCGGGCGGCTGCCACCGCAGGTGTTCTTCTCTGTTTTGTGGAGAAACTAATCGGCCTTGCAGGGTCGATATGATGAGGAGCAGCAAAATGGCTAGCGAACGCAGTACTGATGTGCAGGCATTTATCGGGGAGCTGGACGGCGGCGTATTTGAAACCAAAATCGGCGCAGTTCTCAGTGAAGTCGCTTCCGGTGTGATGAACACGAAAACCAAAGGTAAGGTCTCACTCAACCTGGAAATCGAACCATTTGATGAGAACCGTGTGAAAATCAAACACAAACTCTCATATGTTCGCCCGACTAACCGCGGGAAAATTTCCGAAGAAGACACCACCGAAACGCCGATGTATGTCAATCGCGGTGGTCGCCTGACTATTCTGCAGGAAGACCAGGGACAATTACTGACTCTTGCCGGTGAACCTGACGGAAAACTCCGCGCAGCTGGTCGTTAATATCGTTTTTAATAAACTGATTATTTATCTCATCACTGAATATCTTTATATAGTGAGGACTTATTATGTCTCAGAACTTAGACGCAACCGCAATTAATCAAATCCATGCCCTTATTTCTGCTCAGGGTGTTAATGAAATTATCAGTAAGATTGGTGCCGATGCTGTGGCATTGCCTGAGAATTTCCGCATTCATGATCTGGAAAAATTTAATTTAAATCGCTTCCGTTTCCGTGGTGCGCTTTCCACTGCCAGCATCGATGACTTTACCCGTTATTCTAAAGATCTTGCAGATGAAGGCACCCGCTGCTTTATCGATGCTGATAATATGCGTGCCGTCAGTGTGCTTAACCTGGGTACTATTGATGAACCAGGTCACGCAGATAACACCGCCACTCTCAAACTGAAAAAGACAGCACCGTTCTCTGCTCTGTTGTCTGTTAATGGCGAGCGTCATTCCCAGAAGTCACTGGCAGAATGGATTGAAGACTGGGCCGACTACCTTGTGGGCTTTGATGCTAATGGTGACGCTATTCAGGCAACAAAAGCGGCTGCGGCTGTCCGTAAAATCACGATTGAAGCAAACCAGACCGCTGATTTTGAAGATAATGACTTCAGCGGCAAACGCTCCCTGATGGAGTCTGTCGAAGCGAAAACCAAAGATATTATGCCAGTGGCATTTGAATTTAAATGCGTTCCGTTTGAAGGCCTGAAAGAACGTCCGTTTAAATTACGCCTCAACATTATTACTGGCGATCGTCCTGTACTGGTTCTGCGCATTATTCAGCTGGAGGCGGTGCAGGAAGAAATGGCTAACGAATTTCGTGATCTGCTTGTTGAGAAATACAAAGACAGCAAAGTAGAAACCTTTATTGGTACTTTCACCGCCTGATTTCATTACTGCAAATGCCCCTGCGGGGGCATTTATGGAAACGTAATTAACTCAATAATCGCCGGATGGTGAGGGCTTACTTTTACCCGAATTCAGCGCGGTGCAGCGCATATAAAGTGGAGAACGAAATGTCATTTATTAAAACTTTTTCCGGGAAGCATTTTTATTATGACAAGATAAATAAAGACGACATCGTGATTAACGATATCGCGGTTTCCCTTTCAAATATCTGTCGCTTTGCAGGACATCTTTCACACTTCTACAGTGTCGCCCAGCATGCGGTGCTTTGCAGCCAGCTGGTGCCGCAGGAATTTGCTTTTGAAGCGTTAATGCATGATGCAACAGAAGCGTATTGCCAGGACATTCCCGCACCACTGAAACGCCTTCTTCCTGACTATAAACGGATGGAAGAAAAAATAGACGCCGTAATCCGTGAGAAATACGGGTTACCCCCGGTTATGAGTACACCCGTGAAATATGCCGATCTCATCATGCTGGCAACCGAACGCCGCGATCTCGGGCTTGATGATGGCTCTTTCTGGCCTGTACTGGAAGGTATCCCGGCAACAGAGATGTTCAACGTGATTCCACTGGCACCGGGCCATGCCTACGGGATGTTTATGGAACGTTTTAACGATTTATCGGAGTTACGCAAATGCGCATGAATGTTTTCGAAATGGAAGGGTTTCTTCGTGGGAGATGTGTACCGCGAGATCTGAAAGTAAATGAAACAGATGCTGAATACCTGGTGCGTAAATTCGATGCGCTTGAAGCTAAATGTGCAGCACAGGAAAACAAAGTAATACCAGTGTCAACTGAACTGCCACCAGCAAATGAAAGTGTTTTGTTATTCGATGCTAACGGAGAAGGCTGGCTAATTGGCTGGCGTTCTCTCTGGTACACCTGGGGACAAAAAGAAACCGGAGAATGGCAGTGGACATTTCAGGTCGGGGACCTTGAAAACTTCAATATCACTCACTGGGCAGTAATGCCCAAAGCGCCGGAGGCTGGAGCATAATGACCACATTTACCAATAAAGAACTGATTAAAGAAATCAAAGAACGAATCAGCAGCCTAGAGGTTCGAGACGATATTGAGCGCCGTGCTTATGAAATTGCTCTGGCATCGCTGGAAGAGGAGCCGGTGGCATGGCTGCATTCAGACAATGGCTTAGGTATTCCGGCAATAACCAGGAGCAAAAACATTGCTGACAGTTGGTTATCAATGGGCTGGTATGTTCAGCCGCTATATATAGCCAAGCCAGTACTGGTGGTGCCAGATGCTCGTCCGTCTTTAAATAATGGCATAGTCGGTTTTGATGAAGGCTGGAACGCCTGCCGCGCCACCATGCTTCATGGTGCCAAACCTGTAAGCCAGACTTACAAGTTGAACAAGCTGTCGGGCAACTCTCCGGTAACTCAGGATGGTTGGATAAGCTGTAGTGAGCGAATGCCGAACGATAAACAGTATGTTTGGTGTTGGGGTAAGTCTTACGGCTGGACTGAGTGCGATACCTTCGAAGGGTATTACGATTGGTCGAGAAACAAATGGTGGGCAGTTACTGACGATGGGGAAGAACCGGCATCGAAAGTAACCCACTGGATGCCGCTACCGGAGCCACCGCAGGAGGTGAAGTAATGAACAACTTAATGACAACTAAACAAGTCGCCGACTTCTGTGGCGTTTCAGTATCGACCGTTCTTCGCTGGAACAGCGTAAACAGGAGAACTGGCCAGAAATACAGGCCTGACTTTCCAGATCCTGATATTAAATCCTGCCCAAATAAATGGGCATCACGCAAGATATACAGGTTTGCTGGAGTTATTGAGTGATGGGTATTAGCTCATATCAGAACTAATACCCATCAATGACACAGAGCCAACTACCCACCCTGTGTCAGGGGCTAACTTTTAACACCATAATTCACCGCTAGATAAAAACTGTATTGCATTGCACGAGCGGCGCAGCATTATCAGTTAGAGTGTCTTTACCTTGTTAGGCTCCACAGTTCGCACTGTCCAACGCCTGTCACTTTCACACGCTGCGCCTTCGAGAATATTCATTTAATCGCTGATAACGAACATCTTGCTCCAGTTGTGGAGCAGCTTGAACAATTTGAAGCAAGCATTGCCCCAACTCTCGAGGCCTCCAGTGTTGTTCGGCAATCACGGCATTCAGCAGGGATAGAGCGTCCGCAGGATATCGGCTGCAAATATCTGATTCTAGCAAAAGGCGAACGTCGTAGCTAAGGTGTTCGAGCGGTTGCAGCCAGTCCTGCACCACTGCCAAAGCCGCCGGAAATTCACCTCGGGCAGCAATCACCATACGAGTCAACGATTCGGATATGCGTGGGGTGGCCAAGTTGCGGGACTTTGGCCAAACCTGTTGCCAAAATGGCTGGACACGATTTTTCCAATACTCCTCGCGCTGATCGCCCGCACCTTCAAGTGCCTGGTATAACGCCTGCGCGGCTACCTCCAGACCTTCTTGTGGAAGAGCACTAATTGCCGTTCGGAACTCCTCCACGGTATATCCCTCGGTAGGGCCCAGAGCTGCATAAGTCAGGAAAATAGCGAATTGCTGCCGGTGCTCGCCAAGATCAGAATAGTGATTGGCGCTCTCCAAAAAATCTGACTTGAAAGCTATCAGCAACGGTTCATACAGGCGTGGCGACCAGAGGAAGCCTTCCCACACAGCTTTTGCTTCGACGGGATTACTCCAAGCAAACAAGGGCAATAGATACTGTTCGGTCCAAGGTCGATCTACGCGAAAAAATGCGATCAGCCGCGACCCCAGCAACACCCGACCATGGCGGAATAGCTCTATCTGTACATTACACAATTTGGTGAAAAGTGTTTTCAATTCAACAGGAAGCAAATCATTGTCATTCGGGTTCTGTTTGAACCATAGGGTGATCAGTGATTGCGTGACATGCCCAATGGGATGATTGATCGCCGTAGAAACAGGATCATAGGTCTCAATTCCGTTTCGAATGGTGCTAGACTCTGGGCTTGTTTCTATCATCAGAACCCGACGACAAAGGGCCAGTAGAATCTCCTCGTGGCAGAGGATGGTCTTCGAAGCCTCCTCCATCCACCAAGTGACAGCGTGGGAAATCTCCTGAAGTACTGCGTCAGGCATGTCAAGCACCAACGGTGCGGCGTACCGCCACGAACGCAAAATCATCCCTGGTTCAGCCCAAGTCTGCAGAGCTTCACGCCACCGACCAACAGGCCACACATCATCTTGTGATAGTTTACGTAACGCATACAGACTGTGAAAAAAGCGCGTACGGCAAACATCACTCCAAGTGTCCTCATAGAAAGGCAGTCTTTCTGGCATAGGCTTTGCGAGCCATTGCACTAATTCCTGCCACTTACGGGGCGCAATGTCGACATCTATACTCTCCTCGAAGCCTGGATCACCGGTTCCGCTCATCCAGTGAGAGAATTCATCACGCTCGTTGGTTGCCAGTTGCCATTTTGGGTATGCTGTGGATATTTCCGTCAAACGTGTAGCCGCAGACTCTCCCAAAACAAGGCCCGCTCCCCTGAGCTTCGCTAGACACAACCAGACGGAATGAGCCACCAAATAATGCCACCTGTCTGCTTCCAAATTATCCTCGTACATCTCGCGCGGAGGCCCTGCCAAGATAGCAGTTTCCAGACGCTCTTGTGCAATTCCTGTCAGATGTCGTCCCTGCAAAACAAACAGTCTGAATACCTCTCGCCGAGTATCCGTGGCCCACAACCACCATGAACCGTCCTCTAACAACCAATTAACCCACCGCTCAGGTGGTATGCAGTTGTCTTGGCTTGCGGCAAACAGTGCCAGACGTTTGAAGGTGGGATATGGCAACTCAAACCAATTCTGAGCAATGCGCGAGGCCTGATCGCTGTCTTTGGCTCGAACGGCTAACCATGAATCCCGAAGTAATTCAATCAGGCTCACCCAATCGCGGAACCCCCGGTTCTGCCAGTGCGGAGTGATGGACGGCAAATCCCAATGCGAGCGGTCGTGACGATCGTCGGACTCTCCCAACTCCCGCAACAAGTCCAGTGCATCACGCAACAACTGCTGAAAATCTTCCAACAGGTATGGCAAGGACGATTTCCATGACTCGTCAGCAAGGTCGAACAGGGTTGAACGTACGTAATCAGCAGTCAGCACCAGCTCCCAATCCACCAATTGCTTGATTCGCAAGGGTTCATCAGTGCTGCTCGAATCGTCTTCACTATAGCGAAACGGCCGCCTCAACATAACCTTGGGAGAAAGCAACTCGCGTAACTCCAAGCGCAATGTAGTCGTCAAGCCTTCATTCTTTAAGCGGTTTTGCCAACGATACAAATCCAGGTTCTGCAATGGCGATTTCACACGACCACTAAGCAGAAGCCGCCATAAAGTAGAAATAGGTGGACCAGGAATAGCCAGGGGGGAATGCAAGAGAATTTCATCTAACTCAGAAGTCTTACGCTCCCGCATCAGTGCTGCTAAGCGATCTAGTTCGCTCTCAATCAGAAACATCCAACGGTCGTGTATTTGTCCGCCGCGTTCAGCAATCCATATGATCAACCTAGGGTCGCCCAGATAACGAACTAGCCAACGGGCTATATGGGACATTACGTCATCCCATTTGCTAGCACTGACACATCCAGAAACCAGCGACATCTGCGGGGCCAGCTCATAGGACGCAGGACGCTGAACCAGACTGAATCGGAGTTTCGGGTCAATTTCGACATGCGGAGATACACAAAAGCGTGGCAGATCGCTGTATTTAAATCGTTCGTCCGAGAAAGCTTTCAATAACCAATCCAGCGGCGGTGCAGGATTGAGTTCCGCAAAGCGTTTTGCTGGTAAACCTGATTTATCTGACAAGGCCCACAACATCCGACCAACGAAATCGTCCTGACGAGTGCTGTCCTGCGGGCGGGCCAGAGCATGTTTGACGACTATAGCCTCTTTGCCCTGTATACCATCTCGATAAGTATCTGCCCAAGCGTGCAACGTTTGATGCAGCACTGAATGATCAGTGGAGCCCGCCGGTACGGTGTAAAGGATAGGAGTGACCCCTTTGGCCTCCCACTCGATGGCTTTCCGGTGCTCCTGCCCCGGCTCACACTCCCCCAGTGCCCATACTTGTGGTGTGACTTCACCGAGCCTCCGATCTGCTGCAAGCGCATCCATCATGTAGCGCAGTACCGGGTCGTTGATGCTGTAGCCAACGAAGCAGACCACATAGTTACGAAATAACTCACTCACAAAGCGAGCTGCCCAACGCTCAGTGAGATAAGCCAAGCCAAAGTCACCGCTGGTAACAACCAGACGATTCAGGGCAGTATCATCCGCCTTTTCCGGTAACAGCCCATGCAGGTATACAAGTCCATCCCAGCGGCTGTTTTTTGGAATTGGCAGCATCGGCGCTACATAGGCCTGAAAAGCCTGGCCTGTACGTTTAGCTGCCACATGAAAGAGACGGTCAAAGTTGGTAGTGACCAATCGAAGGGCACCCTCGCGGCTACGGGCTAAACGTAACAGCGCCGCCTGAGTATCAATAGCGCCCCTACGACGGAGCCTTGGCTTAAGGGCTTTTTCCAACGCGCGTCGGACGGCTATACGCTGCCCTGGTAAGCGCCGTTCCAGCAAATCTAATGTGCCGTCAAATTGCCCACGCTCGAAAACCTCACGCTCAATTTCTGAAAGTGTTGTTCCGTTCCTCTGGTAAATTAGTTCTACCAACCCTTTGAAACCAGGTAAACCAGCAGGGTAGGAAATGCCTGCTCCACAGAAGAACACAACGCGCCCTTCCTCGTGCGCCTGCAAAAGCTCATCAGGAATATCAGGGCCGTTGGTAATGAATTGCATTCCTTTTCCTCCTATCCAATGTGCACGTTCATTCGAGTAAATGAAGGCAAGGGGTTACATCTTATTATACCGACCGTGCAAATCCGGCTTCCTAGCAAGCTACTTTACTTGCCAACTCATAATGTCCGAACTCCGAACAAAGCGGACTGCTAGATTTGATTGCGTTCTAGCTACGCAAAATATCATTTCGAGCCTGAACGAGTACAAGTAACAATCGATTCAACTCTCTCCCACCATGCCTGGTAGGCTTTACGCTGTTCTTCTAGATAATCACTCTTGTCATAAACTTGCCATACACCTGGCAGTTTATGACCGAGCATTATTTCAGCAATATGAGGCGCAGTAAGATCAGAAAAGTTTGTTCGTGCTGTTCGTCTCAAATCATGAAGAGACCAATGAGGAAATTGATACCCCAAACGCCGCCATGCGTACTGCATTAAATTGTAAGGCAGCGACTGCAATGATGTCCGACCAACTGGTTCCCTGCTTCCTTCCTTAGTAAAAAGCATATCGGAACCGTTGTTCATAGAGATAACGTATTTTATAAGCTCTTCAACCGGTTCAATAATGGGCCGCTTTAGCGGTTCGCCTGTTATATCCCCTGTCTTATGTCGTTCTGGTGGTACAGTCCATATTTTATTAATGAAATCAAAATCGTCCACCTTGGCAGTAATTAGCTCTGAACTACGGCAACCAAAATGCAGCAATAGTTTAATGAAGGCCCGGTATTTAGGAACCATTCGAGAACCATCGATCGCAGCATAAAGGATTTTAATTTCATCATGTGTCAGAAACCGTTTCTTCTGACCTTTACGGATATCCATATCTTTACCCGTGATATCCGACAGCGGGCGAGTTTCAATGAGCTTTCTCTTATACGCCCAGACATGGGCCTGCTTTGCGTTAATTAGCAATCGGTCTGCTATTGCTGGAGTCTTAGTGCTAAGAGGCTCCAGGACTTCTAACCAATCATGCAATGTAGCTGCATCGTGAGGGATATTCCCGATTTTAGAGAACAGGTGCAGCTCAAACGAGCGGAGTATCTGTTCAGAACCTTTTTTATTTTTTACACAATATGCTTCATACCAAGCACGGATCACAGATTCTACCGTCATGGCTTCAGTAGCTTTACGTTTTTCTGCCAGCTTGACCAATCGTGGATTGCGGTTTGACTCGAGTTCACCACGAAGACGGATAACTTCTTCTCTGGCCTCTTTTAGTCCAGTTGCCGGGTAAGTTCCGATATCAAGGCGCTCACCTTTCCCTGCCCATTGATAACGATATTGGAACACTACGCGACCTTTCGGTGATACTCTGACAGACAGACCATCACGATCGGATTTAACCAAAACCTTATCACGTTCCTTTCCAACGACTGAACGCAACCACGCATCAGACAGCGCCATTACTCACCTTGTACAAATAAAAAAACACCTCTGCTGTTTTGTACATTATGTACAAGCACATGTACAGATTTTTGATGAAAGCAACCTGATCGATTTAAAGTTACATGAAAGAATTTTCAATTAAAGAAACCACATAATATCATGTTATTAAATGAGTTATATGATTAGCACTCAATTAACTGAAAGGACTTTGAAAGAGTAAAAGAGCTTTAATTTGGGCTTAATTATTGGGGTGAGAAATAATGGCAAAAGTGCGGCGCTTCGCCACCTCTTGCAAATAAGGAGACAACGTCATAATTCTTTCTTCTTGAGTAAGCGGCATCGCGCCGCGCTTGTTGAAAACGAAAAATTGCGGCTATTTTACCCATCAAAGGGGGGGAGGCAATCAGTGTTTACACAGGAGCTGCTCCAGTTCGTGCAACGAAGAAACAGTCCAGGTAGGCGCGATGCCTTCTGGTTGCTCGCGATTGTGCGCATTCAGCCAGCAGGTCGCAAGCCCGGCGTTGATGCCACCGAGAATATCGGACTCGGCAGTGTCGCCAACCATCAGCACGCGTGAACGGTCAGGATTGCCCGCCTGTTCCAGCGCATAATCGAAAATTTTCTTATTCGGTTTGGCAACGCCAACTTCTTCGGAAATCACCAGCAAATCGAAATAATCACGCAGGCCCGTGCGTTCCAGACGCACTTGCTGCAAGGCGCTAAAGCCGTTGGTGATGATGCCAATTTTAGCGTTGCCACGAATGGCGTTAAGCAGAGAAACCGCGCCCGGCAGCGGCGTACAGATTTCCGCCATCGCATTAATAAAGGCTTCGTTGAGTTTACCCGGCTCGACGTTCAGCCGTTCGGCCCAGCTCTCAAACCGCCCGTGCTGAAGCTGTAATGAAGTGATCGCGCCGTTTTGATAATCCACCCACAGTGGCTTGTTAACGGCCTGATAGTCCTGAAAATCTTCAGCGGTAAAGGTGACGCTGTAATCAAGAAACATCCGCTGCAGGCCGGTGAATGAGTCAAAGGTAAACAGCGTTTCATCGGCATCAAAGAAAATCCAGTCCCACTTCATTATTCCACCTTGTCTTACATACTGATTGGCAACGCCATGATGATGGCGTCTTCGCGACCGTCCGTGGTGGGGTAGTAATTGCGGCGAATCGTCGCCTCGTTAAAGCCTAAACTTTCGTACAGTGCAATGGCGGCAGCGTTTGAGGCACGGACTTCCAGCCATAGCGTCGCCACGCCGCGTTTTTCCAGTTCGTCGATCAGATGTTCCAGCAGCGCCCTTCCCAATCCCTGACGCTGATAGTCAGGATCGACCGCAATATTGAACAATGTAGCTTCATCCAGCACCACTTGCGTAATCGCAAACGCCGCCATTTTGCCGTTTTGCGTTAACTGAAAGTTGAGATAACGCTCGCCCTGGTTGCTGGCAAAGGTTTTCTCACTCCACGGAAAGGCGTGGGCGCGTTGTTCAATGTGGTAAGCCGCTGGTAAATCAGTCGTTTCGAGGGAAGAAATCGTGTTCATATGTGCAAATTTGTTGCCATAACGCGGCGCGTGCCGTTGGGTTTGCCCGTAATTCGGTGAGCGCCGGTGATGCCACCTGAGCGCCTTCCAGTGATAGCGGTTCGTCAGTACCCAACCGCCAGCTGTTGCAGCGACTGCCTTGTGGCAGCATCGAGATTTTTTCTGGCGTCAGTTGCAGCACTTGATCGGGGCTGACGGTTAATGCGCGCAGAACATCGCTCACCAGAGGATCAGTCAGGGCGGGAAGATCGTTTGCCACCATCACCAGACGGACGTGTGCCGGGATCGCAATGGCAATCTCCCCCTGCAACGCGCCAGGGCGACGCAGCGACCACTGGGTAATGCCCAGTTGCTGTAACTGCCAGTCTCGTCGGGATGTCATAGCGAATCGCTCCTGTTGTCAGGGGCGCAAATATAGCAAATTCGTCGATACCGCGCCAACATATGGCTATAATCGCCGCCAGTATCAATTGAGGAGCATTCCATGTCTGCATTTACCCCGGCAAGTGAAGTCTTGCTGCGTCACAGTGATGATTTCGAACAAAGCCGTATTCTGTTTGCCGGAGACTTACAGGATGACCTGCCCGCGCGTTTAGATACCGCGGCCAGCCGTGCTCATACCCAGCAATTCCACCATTGGCAGGTGTTAAGCCGCCAGATGGGGGATAACGCCCGTTTTAGTCTGGTCGCAACGGCAGATGACGTCGCAGATTGCGATACGCTGATCTACTACTGGCCGAAGAATAAACCGGAAGCCCAGTTCCAGTTGATGAATTTACTTTCTCTGCTGCCGGTGGGCACGGATATTTTTGTCGTTGGCGAGAACCGCAGCGGCGTGCGCAGCGCCGAACAGATGCTGGCAGATTATGCGCCGTTGAATAAAGTCGACAGCGCCCGTCGCTGCGGCCTCTATTTTGGTCGTCTGGAAAAACAGCCGGAATTTGATGCGGATAAATTCTGGGGCGAATATAACGTGGATGGCCTGACGGTCAAAACGCTGCCGGGCGTGTTTAGCCGCGACGGTCTGGATGTCGGTAGCCAGTTACTGCTCTCGACGTTAACTCCGCACACGAAAGGTAAAGTGCTGGATGTCGGCTGTGGCGCGGGCGTGCTTTCTGTTGCCTTTGCGCGCCATTCGCCGAAAATTCGTCTCACTCTGTGCGATGTCTCTGCGCCAGCGGTAGAAGCCAGCCGCGCAACACTTGCGGCCAACGGTGTTGAAGGTGAAGTCTTTGCCAGTAACGTCTTTTCCGAGGTGAAAGGTCGTTTTGATATGATCATCTCCAACCCGCCGTTCCACGATGGGATGCAAACCAGCCTCGATGCGGCGCAAACGCTGATTCGCGGCGCGGTGCGTCATCTTAATAGCGGCGGCGAGCTGCGAATTGTAGCGAACGCCTTCCTGCCTTATCCGGACGTGCTGGATGAGACATTTGGCTTCCACGAAGTGATCGCGCAAACCGGGCGCTTCAAGGTGTATCGCGCCATTATGACCCGCCAGGCGAAGAAAGGTTAAGTATCTGATATCTGTCGCCGCATACCGTGTCGGATGCGGCGTACACGCCTTCTCTGACCGACAAACGAATTATCCACAATCCGCTGATGGACATTTTTCCAGCAATTACACCTCCGGCGATAATTAACTATTGACGAAAAGCTGAAAACCACTAGAATGCGCCTCCGTGGTAGCAATTCTTTTTAAGAATTGATGGTATGCGAAGGTGGCGGAATTGGTAGACGCGCTAGCTTCAGGTGTTAGTGTCCTTAC
>ERZ1034818.242-NODE-242-length-16870-cov-8.634493_pt1 | contig 16870 bp, 14 predicted proteins | sample MGYA00520595_ERZ1034818 | MGnify/ENA primary metagenome ERZ1034818 (study PRJEB33766, sample SAMN09781689) | gut metagenome | biome: gut microbiome | host: Homo sapiens | place: Madagascar | study: EMG produced TPA metagenomics assembly of the PRJNA485056 data set...
GAGTCTTACAACCTCTTTTGCTGAAAATGTAAATACTAAAAAAGTTGCAAATCAAGTGAGTACTTGAGTTGCAACTTTTCTTATGGATTAGTTATAATGTAGATTAGAATTCTGCAGACTTAGGAGTACGAGGGAATGGAATGACATCGCGAATGTTTTGCATACCAGTAACGAAGAGAATAAGACGTTCGAAGCCGAGACCAAAACCTGCGTGAGGACATGAACCATATTTACGCGTGTCGAGATACCAAGTCATATCTTTCATCGGAATATGACGCTCTTCGATTTCGTTCATCAACTTGTCATAACTCTCTTCGCGAACGCTACCACCGATGATTTCACCTATTTGAGGGAAGAGTACATCGGTACCTTGTACGGTCTGTCCGCTCTTGCCTCCAAAGCCTGACTCCTCTTCGTCTATCTTCATATAGAAAGCTTTGATGGCCTTGGGGTAATTGGTCATGATGACAGGCTTCTTGAAGTATTCCTCTACGAGGTAACGTTCGTGTTCAGAGGCCAAGTCGTCACCCCATTCGCAAGGGAACTCGAACTTCTTACCCTTTGCAATGGCTTCTTGGAGTATGCGAATGCCTTCGGTGTAAGGTAAGTGAACGAAGTCGGCATTGAGTACGCCTTCGAGTCGCTCAATAAGTCCCTTGTCTATCATCTTGTTGAGGAACTCAAGGTCGTCCTTACAGTTATCGAGTGCCCAACGTATGCAGAACTTAATGAAGTCTTCTTCTAACTCCATGAGTTCGGCCATGTCCATAAAGGCTACTTCAGGTTCGATCATCCAAAACTCTGCCAAGTGGCGTGGTGTGTTAGAGTTTTCGGCACGGAATGTGGGGCCAAATGTGTAGATAGCGCCCAAGGCGGTAGCTCCTAATTCACCCTCTAACTGTCCGCTAACGGTGAGAGAGGTCTGTTTCCCAAAGAAATCGTCAGAGTAGTCAATCTTGCCATTCTCGTCCTTCTTCAGGTCGTAAAGGTTCTTCGTTGTAACTTGGAACATTTGACCAGCTCCTTCGCAGTCAGATGCAGTAATGAGGGGCGTGTTGAAGTAGTAGTAGCCGTGTTGGTGGAAGTAGGTGTGAATGGCCATAGCCATGTTGTGGCGAATACGCATTACGGCACCGAATGTGTTGGTGCGTAGACGTAAGTGAGCGTATTGACGCATGTATTCAAAGCTCTGTCCTTTCTTTTGCATGGGGTAGTCAGCACCGCACGTACCTAAAACGTCTATTTTGTTGGCTTGAATTTCAACGCTTTGTCCTGCGCCTTGGCTCTGTACGAGTGTGCCTTCTACGCTGAGGCATGCTCCAGTAGTGATGAGTTTGATAGTTTCGGCATCAAACTTCTCAACGTCTGCAACGACTTGTACGTTCTTAATCGTGCTACCATCGTTGAGGGCTATAAAGTTGACAGACTTACTGCCGCGGCGGGTACGTACCCAACCTTTAACGCATACTTCGACACCATAGTTAGTGCTGCGGAGTACGTCTATAATCTTTGTTCGTTTCATAAATGAGTTTTTGTGTTATTCGAAGGCTCCCATACGAAGCATTTGCACTTCCTTCTCGGTGAGGTAACGCCAGTCTCCGCGGCGCACGTTCTTCTTAGTGAGTCCAGCGAAGTATACGCGGTCGAGCTTTACGACGTGATAGCCCAAACTTTCGAAGATGCGGCGTACGATGCGATTCTTACCGCTATGGATTTCGATGCCTACTTGCTTCTTGTCAGTAGCTGAGGCGTATTCTATTTCGTCGGCTTTGATTTCACCGTCTTCAAGTGTAATGCCTTCAGCTATTTGGCGAAGGTCGGCAGCTGATACATTTTGGTCGGTAGTTACGTGGTATATCTTCTTCTTTAAAAACTTGGGGTGGGTGAGCTTTGAGGCTAACTCTCCGTCGTTGGTAAGAAGGAGTACACCTGTTGTATTGCGGTCGAGTCGTCCTACGGGATAGATGCGCTCGGGGCAGGCGTTGTGAACGAGGTCCATAACGGTCTTACGATTTTGTGGATCGTCACTCGTGGTTACGTAACCTTTGGGTTTATTGAGTAAGACGTAGACTTTCTTTTCGATGTTGACGGGATTGTCATGGAATTTAATTTCGTCAGTGCGCAACACCTTTGTGCCTAATTCTGTAACGACTACACCATTCACGCTTACTACACCTGCTTCGATGTATTTATCAGCATCACGGCGAGAGCAAACTCCAGCGTTAGCAAGGAATTTGTTGAGTCGCATGGGTACTGTAGGGTCGTAGTTCTCCTCTTTATATTCTAAGCGCTTTTTTTGTGAATATTTGGCATGTGGGTCGTAGCCTGCGCGGCGTTGTGGCTGACGATTGTAGCCACCTGTGGTACGATTGTAGCCGCCAGTGCTTTGTTGTGAACGATACCCACCGCTACTTTGTTGGTAACTTCCGCGGTAGCCACCTTCAGTTTCGTAACCAGAGCCTTGTTGGTTGTAGCGTGGGCGATAGCCGCCTCCGTTTTGACGATATCCACCACCATTGTTCTGTCCGTAGTTTTGGCCGTAGCGTGACTTGCCACCATTCCAACGATTGTCGCTGCGTTGTTGATAGCCACCTTCGTTTTGATTGTAGCGTGGACGATAGCCACCTTCTTCTCTATTCTGATAAGATCGAGAATTGTCTGCATTATAGCGTGGACGGTAGCCTCCTTCGTTTCGTGCGTTGTAATTATTGCTACTTATTGCGTTTCCACGATTAAAGCGTGGACGATTAGGGCGGTTGCCGTTTGAATTGTTCTCTTGTTGCGATCTGTAGCCATCGCGGCTATTGTCGCTGTTTCTGTAAAAGTCGTCACTCATAGTGTTGTTTGTTTGAAGTGATAAATAGCATTCTCACGAATGCGTGTTGTTTAAAGCCCCGTGTAGTTGTGAGGGGTGATGGCCATGAGTTCTGCCTTCACGGCAGGACTTACTTCAAGGCCTTGTATAAAGTTATGAATTCTTTCTTCTGTTATAGCCTCATTCGTACGCGTTAGTGCTTTCAACGCTTCGTAGGGATGAGGATAGGCTTCGCGGCGAAGGATAGTTTGTATTGCTTCGGCTACTACAGCCCAGCAGTTGTCAAGGTCGCGACGAATGCTCTCTTCGTGTAGCAGGAGTTTGCGTAATCCTTTTAGTGAACTTTGGAGCGCAATAAGCATGTGTCCCATGGGCACACCGATATTACGAATTACGGTAGAGTCGGTGAGATCGCGTTGCAGTCTGCTAATGGGGAGTTTGCGGCTGAGGTGTTCAAGTATGGCATTTGCAAGGCCGAGGTTGCCTTCAGAGTTTTCAAAGTCAATAGGGTTGACTTTGTGAGGCATGGCGCTTGAACCTACTTCGCCTTGTTTGATGCGTTGCTTAAAGTATTCCATTGACACGTATTGCCAGAAGTCGCGATCCATGTCAATGATAATGGTATTGATACGCTTCATGGCATCGAATAGTGCTGCCATGTTGTCGTAGTTGCTAATTTGGGTGGTGTATTCTTCTCTTTCGAGTCCAAGCTTTTCGCTAACGAACTTGCGGCCAAATGCTCTCCAATCGAATTCGGGATAGGCTACGTGGTGTGCATTAAAATTGCCTGTAGCACCACCAAACTTGGCTGTCATGGGACAAGCCTTAAGCAATTCAATTTGACGCTCTAGACGATAAGCAAATACTTTTACCTCTTTGCCTAAACGAGTAGGAGAGGCGGGCTGACCATGTGTCTTTGCAAGCATGGGTATGTCTTTCCATTCCTCAGCATAGGTGTTGAGTTGGTCGACAAGCTCTTGTAATAGGGGTAAGTAGACATGGTGTGTTGCCTCTTTAAGCATGAGGGGAAAAGAGGTGTTGTTGATGTCTTGTGAGGTAAGTCCGAAGTGAATAAATTCTTTGAATGCTTCTAAGCCACCGATGCGGTCGAATTCTTCTTTAATGAAGTATTCAATGGCTTTTACGTCATGGTTGGTAATGCTCTCAATCTCTTTAACGCGTGCTGCGTTCTGTTCAGAAAAGTTTTGGTAAATCCCCCGAAGTGTGTCGAAAAGTTCGTGGGGAAAGTCCTTTAATTGTGGAAGTGGCAGTTCGCACAATGTAATAAAATACTCAATTTCAACGCGCACACGATATTTCATCAGTGCGTATTCTGAAAAATAGGGAGCCAATGGTTCTGTCTTGGCTCTGTAACGGCCGTCAATAGGCGATACTGCTGTCAGAATGTCCAAATCCATGATGTAAGCCCTTAAAAGAGGGTGAGATTAATGTTAGTTTATTGCTTTCTGTGTGCAAAGATAGTGCAAGGTGAGCGCAATGCAAAATGAAAGTTCAAAAAACTTTCAATTTGCATTGCTGAGCCGCAGCCTATTTTATGAAAAGATAGTGCAAGGGGAATGAGTTGTATATACAAAAAAAGATAGCAACACTAGTGTTACTACCTTTATGAGCCGAAAGCGGGACTCGAACCCGCGACCTATTCATTACGAATGAATTGCTCTACCAACTGAGCCATTTCGGCGATAAGTTGAGCCTCTTGTCGGATTCGAACCAACGACCCCGAGATTACAAATCACGTGCTCTGGCCAACTGAGCTAAAGAGGCGGGTGGGTAAGCTAACTGTATCGCGCCGCTACAACCAACTACCTTTGCTGCGGTCAAGCCCTGGAGGATTTGAAGGGAGCTGGCCGTACAGCACTTACCCATATAAATAGGAAGGATTGTACTCCTAAAGAAGTACTATGTCTTTCCGTTTTTGCGAGTGCAAAGGTAGTGTATTCTTTTATATAACCAAAATAAAAGAGTCCTTTTTTTACTTTTTGTTGAAAAGTTTTATTTTTTTTGCTCTCTTAGTAGGAAATAAAGAGTGGTATTTTTAAAAGTTTAAGTTGAGTCCTAATGAGAGTAATTCGTTAAATTCAAAATCTGATTGTCCATCCTTTCGTGTACGGCTATCGTCATATCTTGGATAGAGGAATATACGTGCTGAAAGGTAGCGATTAATAGAAAGATTAAACGTATTTTCCCATTCCAACTGTGTGGAAGAATAGTCGGTAAAGTAGTATATGCGTCCTGTCCAACTTACGTTCTTAATAATATTCCATGTATAGTTAATCGTAATGTTTGAACCATATTCCCATTTCGCGCTTTGCGCCTTTTTTAGTCCAAAACTTTCGCGCAGTGGTTTTCTGTCAACGTATTTTAGTTTTAGTGCGATAGGCGATAGAGTCGCGTTGATTTTAAATCGATTGTTCTTTGATTGAGTCTGGAAGTCCATACCGACAGAAAGTAGCGACTCGAATGGAGACATAAAGTCGGAATAAACTTTGGGGTCGTTTGATTTGTATCCTTTATAAAATTGTGTCCAACTTTGAAGCATGACGGTATAGTACCAATGCTTTACGGCTCGTAGTCCTAACTTGTTTGTTAAACGTAAAAGGTCTGAGTTTGTTTTGTATTTATGCTCTTTGTCATTATGTGAGGTCTGAAAACCTAATTTCATTTCGAGTTTGTTATCGAAAGTAATCTTTCGTTGATTGTTATAGTTGGCTTCAATGATAGTCGAAGCAAGTAGGGCATTGTGGCTTTCACCTCCTTTATACCAGTTGTCAGAAACGTAGTTTTGCGTAAACTGAAGTGCAAAGTTCGTTTTAAAGTTCCAAAAGTTAGGTTTATGTACAATTATTCCTAACTCATCTTCTGTAAGAGGACGGGGAGGCGCGGTTTGTTCCTTTTCGTTGGGGATAAATCGTTCCGACAGAGTAAGCTCAGGTGTAATAGGGGGAGCTTCTTGATCGCTATTTTCGCTTTTAGTTTGGGGTATTTTGGTTGTAAGTTTGGGAAACTTGATGCAAGCTTCTGTCATGTAAAGATCGGTTCGTGATATTGCATCAAGTATTGAATTGGTAACAGAATATGTACTCTGTTCGTTATCTGATAGATTGAATAGACGTCGTAAGGTGCTTTCGTAAGGTGCGGGAACTCCAATAATCGAAATGTAATAAGGCGCTGTCATCGCGTCTGCTGATGCTTGTTTATTATTGTCAATGAAGTAAAGAGAGTCTAATTTCTGCGCAAAACTTTTCGCTATGAGTTCGGTCCTATTAACCATAGCGTGTTGGTGTATAGTACGCTTGTTGTGACCGGTTTGTGCTTCTGCTATATTACTGTAGTTTGTGAGCAAAACTAGTATTATAATGATAGCTCTTTGCATAAAAAGATAGCGGAGAATATGTGTCATGAGTGTTGTTATATGTATTTGTGGTTGCGAAGATAGGTATTTATTTATCAAAAAACTTTGTTATGTCGAACTAAAGCAATATTTTTGGGCGATTTTTAATGCTAACAGTTAAAATACTATGATGAGACAGTTAAAAATATCTGTGGCCATAACAGCTAGAGGGGGGGAAGCTCTTGAACGATATCTTCAAGAAATTAGCCGCGAGCCGATGGTGACTCCTGATGAAGAGGCTGACTTGGCGCGCCAAATTCATAAGGGAGATGCTGTGGCATTGGATCGCTTGGTAAGGGCAAATTTACGCTTTGTTGTTTCAGTAGCTAAACAATACCAGGGGCAGGGAATGGGGTTAGTTGATTTGATAAATGAAGGAAATGTGGGACTGATAAAGGCTGCACAGATGTTTGACGAAACGCGTGGCTTTAAATTTGTTTCGTATGCTGTATGGTGGATTCGTCAAAGTATATTGCAGGCTTTGGCTGAAAACAGCCGTTTAGTTAGACTTCCGTTAAATCAGATAGGTTATGTAAGTAAGGTTAACCGTTTTTATAATCGCTTTGTTCAAGAGAATGAGCGTCAACCTTCAACGGCTGAAATAGCTGAAGCATTAGGCATGGAGAGTGAGAAGGTGAATGCAGCCTTGTTAACTTCAGGACGTCATGTATCAATGGATGCTCCCTTAGTAGAGGATGAAGATAGTTGTCTGCTTGATCTTATGACGTGTCGTGATGCTGATGCTGCAGACTCGACATTGGTGTCGGACTCTTTGAAGGAGGAAGTACAACGGGCAATTAATATGCTCCCAGAAAGGGAAGCACAGGTTATTAAAATGTATTATGGCTTTAATTGTTCAGAGATGGGATTGGAAGAAATTGGCGAAAGGTTAAATCTTAGTCGCGAACGCGTGCGCCAAATAAAAGAAAAGGCCTTAAATATATTACGCTCAGCGCAGATTGGTAATGTATTAAAGGAATACTTATAGGGTTGCTTGTATTGTTCCCTACTAGACAACTACAGAACCGAATAATTGAAACATCAATAAATTTGATGTATTTTATATAACTAAAGTTTTCCCCCCTTATTACTTCGGGATGGAAAACTTTAGTTTTGTAATAACAAGAAGAGTGCTTTTGTTAGTAGTTGCTTATTTTGTAATTTTGCATACAAATAGAAAAAAGATGATATATCCAGAGAATTTTGAACGAAAAATAGGATTTAATGAGATACGTACTTTGCTGAAAGGACGCTGTTTGTCAGCTTTGGGTACAGAATGGGTTGATAAGCAATTACATTTTATGACAGATGCGGAGAAAATTCAGCAAGCTTTAGACGAAGCACGTGAATTTAAACTCTTTTCAGAACAAACTGAAGAAGAAGTAGAAACTGAGTTCTTTGATGTGCGTGAACCATTATTGCGTATAAGGCCCGAACGTACTTATCTTGAAGAACTCGATTTGTTTAATTTAAAGCGTTCAATAAAGTCAGTCCTTTCGTATGCCCAATTCTTCACAAAGAGGAAAAATGAAGATGGAGAAGATTCTGTCGTTGAAGAAGGTATTACCGAAACATCTCACTATCTCTATCCCGCTTTGGGAAAAATGGCTGCTGATGTGGTTGTCTTCCCTGATTTAGTAAGACGCATTGACAGTGTGCTGAATAAATATGGTAAGGTAAAAGATACAGCCTCAAGCGAATTGCTCTCGTTACGACATCAAATAGAAATTACAACTCGTGGCATATCTCATAGTTTGCGTTCGATTATTACTGAGGCACAAACCTCAGGATTGATAGACCGTGATGTGGCACCAACGTTGCGTGATGGACGCCTAGTAATACCAGTAGCTCCTGCATTGAAGCGAAAAATACGTGGTATCGTTCATGATGAGAGTGCTACGGGTAGGACCGTATTTATTGAGCCAGCTGCAGTGGTTGATGCAAATAATAAAATCCGAACTTTGCGTGCAGCAGAACGTCGTGAGGTTATTCGCATCTTGCAAGAGTTGACGACAGAGATACGTCCACACGTATCGGCATTGATAGATTCTCTTTACTTCTTGGCACACGTTGATTATTTGCGTGCCTTGTTGGCTTTTAGTGCTTTATTTAATTCCATAATACCTCAGATAAGTGCTAATCCGCGTATAGATTGGGTGCAAGCCAAGCACCCATTGTTGCAACTCTCATTGGCTCGGCATGGTGGCAAGGTAATTCCGCTTGATGTTACTTTGCGCCAAGGACAACGTATTCTGCTTATATCGGGACCTAATGCAGGTGGTAAGTCCGTGTGCTTAAAGACGGTGGGATTATTACAATATATGTTGCAGTGTGGTATGCCTATTCCCGCTGATGAACGTTCACACCCTGGTGTGTTTAGTGACATTATGATGGATATGGGGGATGAGCAGAGCATCGAAAACGATTTATCAACCTATTCTTCGCATTTGCTCAATATGAAGGAGATGATGCAACATGGTGGTCCTAAAACTCTTCTACTGATTGATGAGTTTGGTGGAGGTACGGAGCCGCAGATTGGTGGTGCACTGGCTCAAGCTATTTTGAGGCGTTTTGTGAATAATATGAATTTTGGTATTATAACTACGCACTATCAGAACTTGAAGTTATTTGCAGAGCAAAATCGTTCAATAGTAAATGGAGCCATGTTGTACGATAGTGCGCAGATGCGCCCTTTGTTTATGTTGCAAGTTGGACAACCTGGTAGTTCATTTGCTGTCGAAATAGCCAAAAAGATGGGTATACCTGCTGACGTGATTGATTATGCAGCGAAATTAGTGGGTAAGGACTATGTGATGAGCGATAAGTATGTGCAAGATATTGTTCGCGACAAAATGTATTGGGAGACTAAACGTCGTAATATAAAGCAGCGAGAGCAACAGCTTGAGAATGCTATTGCTAAGTATGAACGTGAAATGACGGACTTCCAGCAAGAGCGTAAGCAAGTAATGGCGCAAGCAAAGGCTGAGGCCAAGCATCTCTTGGAGCAGTCTAATGCTAAGATCGAGAATACTATACGATCAATACGTGAGGCGCAGGCTGAAAAAGAGAAAACGCGTGAAATTCGAAGTGAGTTGGCTAGCTTTAAGACGCAAATAGAGCAAAATACTGATAATCAAGATCGTATCGCTCGTAAGATAGCGAAAATTCAGCGTAGACAGCAGCGAAAGGCAGACGGAGAAGAGAGTGCTCGCGCTCGTAATGCGGCTAATCAGGAGGCAATAGCAGTAAAGTTGCGTAATGCAGGGCAGCGTACGGTAGAAGGTAGCTTACAACAAACAAGTGATCATGGCGCGAAGAAACGGGAACTGACTATAGGTTGTTATGTGCGTATAAAGGGACAGAACTCTGTCGGTCGTATAGAAACGTTGTCAGGCAACTCGGCAAAGGTTCTGTTTGGTATGATGTATACGCAAGTGTCGTTGAAAAGGTTAGAACCTGCAGAGAAACCTAAAGAAGATACTTCGGCTATGGGACCTGCTGCAACATTCGTTAGTAAGGAAACGCGTGATGCGATGTCTGAAAAACGCTTGCATTTTCACCCCGAAATAGATATACGTGGTATGCACGTAGATGAGGCACTAACGGCTGTGTCCTATTTTATAGACGATGCAATACAATTAGAGCAAGGAAGAGTTCGCATACTGCATGGCACTGGAACAGGCGCGTTACGCGAGTTAGTGAGGATTTATTTGAAAACGGTGGCAGGTGTTCGATCTTTTCATGATGAGCATGTGCAATTTGGTGGTGCGGGCATTACGGTAGTCGAATTAGCATAAAAATCACAAAGGAAACAGGACTTTTGAACCATTCTGTGTTCATTGTACTTTATACAATTATAAACGACTTCTAAAAGTCCGTTCTTTACTAACAAACAGATACAGAAAATCCTCCATAATCACATATAGATTATGGAGGATTTTGACCTATACGCCTAAATCTACAACGTAGGTGTAACCTTTTTCAACTATCTTCTGTGCTTTACGTAGCGCATCATGACAGCCCTTGCGAGGACGAAAGCCGAAGCTTGTCCTTGAAAACTTGCGTTCATAATGTGGCATCAGTACTTGGTTGATGGCTTGTTGCACCAATCGGTCTACCACCGTAGGTATTCCTAATTGGCGTTTCTTGCCATTGTCTTTAGGTTTCTCTACCCTCCGACTGGGTTAGGACGGTATGAGCCGTCAAGCAAAGAACTTATTAGCAATTCCTTATTGGCTAAGAGCCATGGAAGCATTTGTTCACATGACAACTTGTCGATACCGCCACACCCCTTATTCCGCATCACACATTTATATGCTCGATTAAGATTTTCGGGATTAAGAATTTGTTCTAATAAATGTTCTTTGTCGAATGGTACTTCCACGATGTTGTCTTCATGTATCCACATGAAAGTCTGCACTCCCTCATACCATTCAGTTTCCGACCTATCTATCCGAGGGTAGCTATACGTTTACAACCTTTACAACCAAGCCATGTTTCCAAGCCATTTTAATCATGCTTTTTGTACCACGCGACTTTCCGTCCCAAAAGGCAACCAAAGTGCCAGCCATACGAGCCATTTGCTCATTTCGCCGCGGACCAGCCGATCGCCCATACGTTTTCCAGTCGGCAGGAACAATACGCAAAGGCAGATTGTGTTCGTGCGCAAATCGTTCGCCGAGAGCGTCCACCCCCGTTGCACCACCCGAAATAATTTCAATTTCTAACTTGCCGATAAACTTGCCGATATAGTTCATCATTTCTTTTTCAACAACTGAGTAGTCGTTAAAATTACGACTACCTGCAATAATAATGTGCATCATATTTGAAATAAATTAAAGAACGTGTATATATCTTTATACGATTAAAGATTTCGCATATCGTTGTTTTGGGCAGTTTGTCTGCAAAAAGTCCGCAGAATTTATTATTATTAGACCGATTTTATTGATTTATTGATTTTTTGATTTATATTTGCAAAAAAATGATTAGTAAAACCTATCTTAGGTATATTTGGCTCATCGATACAATTGACAAGTCAAGAATACCTCTCGATTTTGAACATATCGTTAAGCTATGGCAAGCATCTCCTTATGCTTATATGGGCGGTCTATCCATCCGCACCTTTCACGAGCATCGCAAGGGCATCAAAGAGATGTTTGACATTGACATCGCATGCGACAAATCTTCATTGTTCACATACTATATCAAAAATCCTGAAGTGCTCAAAAAGAATACTTACGCACAAATGCTATTGCGTAAGTATAGCGTTCCACAAGATTTCTCAACCTTTAGCATGATGCGCGATCGTATTATATTAGAGGAAATACCACACGGAACGGCCTACTTCGACGCCATCGTTGAAGCCATGCGAAGCAATACTGAAGTTGTAATTGACTATCAACGTTATGAAGGGCAACTTGAAACGCTAACGTTACAACCTTATGCGCTGAAAGTATACAACAGGAGATGGTATGTGCTTGGTTACATAAAAGAAAAAGAGGCCATTAGGCATTTGGCATTAGAACGATTTATTAACTTTCATGCTACAAACATTCAGTTTGATTTTCCGAAAGACTTCATACCCCGAAAGTACTACGATAATGTTGTGGGAATTTATGTGAATGACCAATTGCCCCTTGAAAAAATAAAAATCAGAGTATACGGTGTAGAAGTGGAATATTTGCGCATGTTGCCTCTACATAAATCGCAATGTGAAGTTAAATCAAAATACGGTGAATACGCCGAGTTTACGTATCGTGTATGTCTAACACCCGATTTAAAATCAAAACTATTGGCTTTAGGCTCTCACGTTGAAGTATTAGAGCCACTTGAATATCGCGAAAAGATTATGTCTGAAATTAAGGATGCAATGAATCGGTACCTTATGAAAAGCTAAAAAACGCCACTTATCTGCTGAGTTTTTGCAGAAAATGGTTCAAAAATGCTATGTAGCGCGATTTTCATTCGTATTATATATTATAGGAGAACAAACGTTCAAAATAAAGAACAAACACCAAATTATCACTCTACATATCAAGGAGAGCTTGTCGTTTTTCAAAGCGTGATGTGGAAAATGACAGAGCGTTTTATGAATCTGCTTTCTTCATCTGAGCGTGATGAAATGAATGAAAGAGTCAATACGCTCAAAGAAGAAACCAGCAGATGCCATGAAATGTTCAACACACTCATTAACAAGGTGGGTTGGAGTAACATGCAGTTTGAAACACTTCATTACAACGACATATTAGGCGAAATAAAACCTAGCAAATATTACAACGACTTTTGTAAGAGATATTTCTTTGAATAGGTACTTTTACAATCTCTACAAAAGTTTGAGAAGGAACATGAGGGGCTGAGAGAGGAGCAGAAATAAGCTAACGTTCAACTTCTCAAACAATATGTGCTATGATTAATGCTATCGTAATAGTCATCGTCTTGACCATAGTCATAGGTACTTACGTGAAGATTAATCGATGCATTGTCTCTTAATCTACAATTTTAAATGCGTTACTTTGGATATTATTAATTCTGATGTAACGCATTTTTTATAGACTCAACCACAGTTTGAGAAGTTGCAGAGATAGCCGAACACATATCAAGTGTAAAGAGAAGTATACAGGTCTTGCTGATGAAGTTATTAAGTAACTAAATTTCAACAGGTATACTAACACAAAAGATCCTCCATAATCCCTACAAGGACTATGGAGGATAATTCTATATAAATATCTGACAATCAGATAATTACTTCTTGTTGAGAGCGAGGTCAGCCTTAACTGCGCAAGCTACAGAGCAACCTACCATGGGGTTGTTACCAATACCGAGGAAGCCCATCATCTCAACGTGTGCGGGAACTGAAGAAGAACCTGCGAACTGAGCGTCAGAGTGCATACGACCCATAGTATCAGTCATACCGTATGAAGCAGGACCAGCGGCCATATTATCGGGGTGGAGTGTACGACCTGTACCACCACCTGATGCTACGCTGAAGTAGGGCTTGCCAGCGAGTACGCGTTCCTTCTTATAGGTACCAGCTACGGGGTGTTGGAAACGTGTGGGGTTAGTTGAGTTACCAGTGATAGAAACGTCAACGTCCTCTTTCCACATGATAGCTACACCTTCGCGAACGTCATCGGCACCATAGCAGTTAACTTTAGCACGAGGACCATCGCTGTATGCAGTTTCCTTAACAACCTTGAGTTCGCCAGTATAGTAGTCGAACTTAGTCTGTACGTAAGTGAAACCATTGATACGGCTGATAATCATTGCAGCGTCCTTACCAAGACCATTGAGGATGCAACGGAGAGGCTTGTCAGCAGGACGGCTTTGGTTAGCCATTTGTGCAATCTTGATAGCACCTTCAGCTGCAGCGAAGCTTTCGTGACCTGCGAGGAAAGCGAAGCACTTAGTTTCAGGTGAGAGCAATCGAGCTGCAAGGCGGCCGTGACCGATACCAACCTTACGATCATCTGCTACAGAACCAGGAATGCAGAATGCTTGAAGACCTTCACCGATGTACTCAGCAGCTTCAACAGCGTCTTTTGCTTTTTCTTTGAGAGCAATAGCAGTACCTACTACGTATGCCCACTTTGCGTTCTCAAAGCAAATCATTTGTGTGCTTTCGCACTCCATGTAAGGATCAATGCCGTAAGACTCGCAAATTTGGTTAGCCTCTTCAATGTCTTTGATGCCGTGCTTGTTGAGAGCAGCGAGAATCTGCTTCATGCGACGGTCTTGGCTTTCAAACTTTACTTCTCTAATCATTTTTGTGTTCCTCCTTAATCTTTACGTGGGTCAATAGATTTAACTGCGCCCTGTTCAGCGGTGGTGCGGCCATAGTGACCTGTTACGCTCTTGAGAGCTTCGTTGGCATCAACGCCTTTCTTAATAGCATCCATGAATTTGCCCATGTGAACAAATTCGTAGCCAATAACTTGGTCGTCTTTGTCAAGATACATCTTAGTGATGTAGCCTTCAGTGAGTTGGAGGTAACGTGTGCCCTTGAGCTTAGTGCCATAGAGTGTACCCATTTGGCTGATAAGTCCCTTACCGAGGTCTTCAAGGCCAGCACCTACAACAAGGCCGCCTTCAGAGAAAGCACTTTGTGTACGTCCGTATACAATTTGAAGGAAGAGCTCGCGCATTGCAGTGTTGATTGCATCGCAAACGAGGTCAGTGTTGAGAGCTTCAAGGATAGTCTTGCCAGGGAGGATTTCACTTGCCATTGCAGCAGAGTGAGTCATACCTGAACAACCAATGGTCTCAACCAAGCATTCTTCGATAACGCCTTCTTTTACGTTCAAGGTCAACTTACAAGCACCTTGTTGAGGTGCACACCAACCCACACCGTGAGTTAGACCAGAGATGTCCTTGATTTCTTTTGCTTGTACCCACTTACCTTCTTCAGGGATAGGAGCGGGACCATGGTTGGGGCCTTTGGCTACGCAACACATGTTCTGTACTTCGTGTGAATATTCCATGTTTTGAGTTTTGGTATTTAATAGAATACTTATTTCAAAAAAGTGATTGTCTTTTGCCTTTTATAGCGCAAAGTTACACCAACTTTTGTTAACTTGCAAAAAGTTAAACTCTTTTTTCGTTTCTACATTTTGCTATTTTACTGAAATGTTGCCTTCGGCGTGAAATCCCCTAAGGAAATCGGCTACTTGCATTCGCTTTTTCCCTGCCATTTGTAGTGTTAGAATGTTTTGGTAGCCGTCTGCTTGTGCTACTTTTAGGTAGCTTTTCCCATCGGTTAAGATTTTTCCAACGGGTGCTTCAACGGTTGCAAACTCCTTTGACGTAGCGTAAATCTTTAGTACGCTTGTTTTGTTATTGACAGTTATTTCAGTCCATGCAGCAGGGTAGGGAGAGAGACCGCGAATAAAGTCGTAGGTGCTTTTTACTGATTTGTTCCAGTCAATGCGACACGTTTCCTTGAATATTTTGGGTGCGGGTCGTAGTGGCTCGTTCGTCTCAATGGCTGATTGCGGAATGGGATGAATGTTATCGGCAATGATGTTGTCAACCGTTTCGATTACAAGGTCACTACCAAGAACCATGAGCTTATCATGCACGTCTTCAGCATTGTCGGTGTCTAATATAGGCACGGGTACGCGTTGAATGATGTTACCTGTGTCAATATCGTGATCAAGGAAGAAGGTTGTAATGCCTGTTTGAGTGTCGCCATTAATGATAGCCCAGTTAATAGGAGCAGCACCGCGATATTGGGGTAGTAGGGCTGCATGTAGATTGAATGTGCCTAATTTAGGCATGGCCCAAACTACCTCGGGCAACATTCTGAATGCGACGACAATTTGAAGGTCGGCTTGTAGAGTGCGTAGCTCTTCAATAAAGTCGGGGTCTTTCAACTTTGCGGGTTGTAATATCTTTAAGCCCTGCTCTAATGCGTATTTTTTTACAGGTGATGCAGAAAGTTCGTTTTGGTGGCGTCCGATGGGTTTGTCGGGCATGGTAATAACGCCCACAATGTTGTATCCACCTTCAACTAACTTCTTGAGAGGAGCAACAGCAAAGTCGGGCGTACCCATATATATTATCCTTAAATCTGATTTTTGCATAGCGAATTGTTATGTGTTCTATTGCCTTTGTCGTTATTTAGTAGCGCAATACATTGTGCTTAATCCAAAAGTGAAACGCTTGAATGTTACGTCTTTAAATCCGGCACGCTGAAGTATCTCTTGCATTTCCTCTCCTTGTGGAAAGGCCTCCATTGTGGCTGGGAGGTATGCATAAGCTTTGCTATCATGTGAAATGATTTTGCCGATGGTTGGCATCAGTACATGCGAGTAAAGCCAGAACAGTTGTTTCATTGGAAAGTGAATGGGCGCAGTAAGTTCAATTATAACAAGGCGACCATTGGGACGCATTACTCGACACATTTCGCTTAACCCCTTGTCAAGATTTTCAAAATTACGAATGCCATAGGCTACAATAACAGCGTCGAAACTATTGTTAGGGAGCGTAAGGTTAAGGCAATCTTCTTTTTGAAAGTGAATTATGTTGTCTAAATGATCATTTTGTGCCTTTTCTTTTCCTACGCTCATCATGCCTTCAGATAAGTCGATGCCTAATAGTTCTTTAGGCTGAAGTTCTTTGGTTGCCAATAGAGCGAAGTCACCAGTACCAGTGGCTACATCGAGTATTCGTTGTGGTTGGTAAGGACGTAATGAATTAATGGCAGCTTTGCGCCAATGCTTATCTATGCCAAAGGAAAGAGTGTGGTTTAATAAGTCGTATGAGTGAGCAATGCTATCAAACATACGTTCCACTTGTTTTCCTTTAGCTTCATTACTATTATAAGGTTTAATTTGTTCTTGTTTGTACGTCATATTAAGTGCAAAGATAGTGCAAGGCGAGCGCAATGAAAAGGAAAATGCAATTTTTCTTTTCATTGCCGAGCCGCCGCCTATCTTATGTAAAGATAGTGCAAGGTGAGCGCAATACAAAACAAAAGTGTGAAACTCTTTAAGCTAAACTGCAATTTATCGGCCTAACGAGAATGAACATTAACGAAAAAATTAATGGAATAATTAATGTTCAATTAATGATAATTAATGTTCAAAACAAAGCGCGAAGCGCGCCTAAACTTAAACGTTAACTATTTATGTTATGCGCTTCGCGCG
>ERZ1034818.243-NODE-243-length-16863-cov-29.127142_pt1 | contig 16863 bp, 12 predicted proteins | sample MGYA00520595_ERZ1034818 | MGnify/ENA primary metagenome ERZ1034818 (study PRJEB33766, sample SAMN09781689) | gut metagenome | biome: gut microbiome | host: Homo sapiens | place: Madagascar | study: EMG produced TPA metagenomics assembly of the PRJNA485056 data...
CAAAGGTACGAATAAATGAGAAGTCTACAATGGTATAAACGCGGAGCCGCTTACAGTCATCTTTATGCTTGATAAGTAGCCCTTTAGTAAAATCCAGGCAATTCCTCATTTTGAGCTATTACTCACCCTAAATGCGCTGTTCTTAAGGGAAGCGGGGTGAATATGTTACAACAAAGGGACCTTAGATACCCTAACTTTTTGCGGAATGTTTCCACATACTTTCCTTATTTTCCACACCATCTACTTTTAATCCTGCTGGCAGTGATGCCAGCAGGATTCTGCGCTTTTTGATACAGAAGCATACACATGGATTTCTAAAGAGCAAGCCAAAAGTTTAATTTTATTAAACATTCCCAGTTTTTGACATTTGTGTCATTTTTCGGGAATGAACACACGAAAAGCCATTGACATCTTACTTTCTGGGGCTTACGTTACGAGATTTTGAATGCAAAAGCCCACAAAGGAGCCGATTTATTCCCGTTTTTTATCATTAATGACACTTTTCGGGAACGACTATGATGATAAAAAGAGATTATTATTTACAGCAATTCATATCGAGCAAGTCTAACAATCTCATAAAGATTGTAACTGGAATTAGATAGCGATAAGAAGAAAGCTGCATACCTCCGATCTTTACACGAAACAGTGTATCTCAAAGATATAATAGAGAGGAACAACTTGAAGAACAGCGAAGAATTCATGGAGTTGATGCGTGTGATGGCTTCATGTATAGGTTCTCCGTGCAATCCTAGTAAGTTGGAAAATACATTCAAAAGTGTAAAGAATGAAACGCTTGACAGAAAAACCATATCCAAATACCTTTCCTACATGGAAGATGCTTTTCTTATAGAGAAGTCAATGCGATATGACATAAAGGGCAGAAAATATATAGGTACACTTTCGAAATACTATTTTCAAGACATCGGATTACGCAATGCCTTACTGAATTTTAGACAAGTGGAAGAGAATCATATCATGGAAAACGTCATATACAATGAGCTTCGTTTACGAGGCTTTTGCGTTGATGTGGGTATGGTAGAGGCAAGGACTGCAAAAGAACGCAAACAACTGGAAGTGGATTTCGTTGCAAATATGGCAGACCGTAGATATTATATCCAATCAGCATTTACAATGCCTGATGATGCAAAAAGAGAGCAAGAATGCGCTTCATTAAAAAGAATCGACGATTCCTTTAAGAAGATAATCATAATGCGCGATGACATAAAACCATATCATGACAACAATGGCTTTTATATTGTCGGGTTAATGGATTTCTTGCTAAAGCCAGATTTGATGGAACAATTATAGAAATCGGAGAAAGAATCCATTCGTCATGAGTAGACTCTTTCTTTTGAAAATCATAGCTTACTTATTATTACATGGTTGGGTACCTTACATTCCCCAACTTTTTGGGGAATGTTTCCACATACTTTCCTCATTTTCCACACCATCTACTTTTGGTACAAAAAACATAAACATCTGATAATCAACGCATATTATTTTCTCGCTTTTTTTTTGGCACACAGATTGCGACTATGATTAGTGGGTTCGACAACGAATCCACAAAGAAAGTAAGTAACATTAAATAGTAATAATTTAAAAAATATACGATTATGAAGAAGTTTATGTTTGCAGCTATCGCAGCTATGGTAATGGTTTCAGTAAGCAACGTTTTTGCATCAAGCAGAATGGTAAGTAACGCAGAGGTAGCACCAGTTGATACCGTAGCTCCAGAAGCACCTTCAGATACAACAGAAGTTGGCACTCCTATCAAGCCACAGGCTGCCACTGAGGATTCTATCCAGCAGGAGAATACTCAGGAGGAGACAACTCAGCAGCAGGAGGCTACTGAGACAGAACAGCAGGCAAATGCTGAATAAGAAATCACAAGAGAGTTCTGTAGAGTTCAATAGAGTTCATTTTGCAGACGACATATTAGAATAATAAGAAAAGCGCAGAATCCTGCTGGCAGTGATGCCAGCAGGATTCTGCGCTTTTTGAGTAATAATAGTTTAGAAACTTACTCTACTCAATCATTATTAACAAACTGTAGAACTCTCTTTCTTTGAATACCATAGTTAAAACTCTGGGTACCTGTCATGCCTGCAAAATTCACAGCTACTAACTTTCCATATTCGTTCACCACAGGACTACCACTGGAACCAGGCAAGCTAGGAATCGTGTACATAATCTTATCATTATCAGGTTTTTGCGAGATGGTACCACTTGTAATCTGAGCCTTGATTCCTTGCGATGTATTAGACAGTGTAAATCCTGCATTAAAACCAATCATATAAAGCTTCTGTTCAGTTTGCAATTCATCCTTATCAGTAGAAGCAAACAAATTCTTAACCTTGTCTAAAAAGCCTTGCTCTTCATCTTTATCAGAAACCGCAAATACATATTTGCCATCTGGCGTTTGCTTACTCTTCAATTGCAACATTGCCAAATCCACATTTTCTTTATCAGAAACTGAAGTCATAACACAAGGAATGAAATCTGACATTTTAGTAACAAAAGTATTATTATAGGCAATACCCAATTCGCAAACAGGTTCCACTTTCAATTCACTCAGGTCCAGATTTTTAAGACTATTTTTTATTTCCGTATCTCCATCATACGCTTCCTTCAACTCTGCTTGTTCCTGTTCAATTTGCTGCAGTTTTTCATTGTCCACATAAATATTGCCATCATACTCATTATATGAATAACAGGAACTTTTTGCATTTTCCAACTCATCATATTTCTCCGACATTGATTGCATTTCCAATCTTACCATCTCTGCCATACCATCCAATAAAGCTCTAATTGACTTCTTGGTATCAGATAAGGCTATTGTAGGAGCAGCCACATGTCGATTTGTCAAAATCTTACCGTCCTTGGAAACCAAGAAGCCCGTACCCGTAAGCATCTTCTTGTTCTTCTGGATTTCCTCTAAGTCCATTGTCCAATTTTCAAAGTCACCATCTTTGTCAAAGCCCGTAAAATACCAGACTTTCCCAGTTGGCAAAGTCACTTTGTAATAAAACTGGTTGGCAACCATCACTACACCAGAACCACATTCTGTAAGAATCTCATCTGAAGTCTTAGGACTGTCACATGCCACCAAGCTAACTATAGCAAATAGCGACAAAAAGAAAATTTTTAGCTGTTTCATTATTTTAATTTTTAATTAAGATTCTGTTGTTACACATATCACAGACAATTTATTATTACCATGAAAATACCTAAACACTATTTTGCCTGCAAACTTACTACTTTTTTTTCAAATAACCTACTTAATTTGTAAAAAATGGCATCAGAAGTCATAAAAATATTCATTTTAAAACTGTAGTTTCCTAACAAAGCCCTAGTAGTTACTACAAAATATCAAAGAACGAATGTATGTTAAACGTTTAACGAGGACTCCTTTCCAAGTGACCCAATATTATATTCTATATTTTGAGTTCGACTAAACGTTTAAAAGTTCGGCTAAGCTCTAGTACATCGTAAGCAGCTAGCTTTCAGAATATTACTATAAAAAATAAACTAAAGAACTCAGCCAAAGTCAACAAAGTCCGACTAAACTTCGACTAAAATCCATCTCTATCCATCAGTTATTTTTATGATATTATTTTCTTAAGCATAGAGAGGAATCATGCAAAACCCCAATTCCTCCTCCTCAGAGTCACAGCCACTATCAGCGAAGCCATCATCGAAACCGGCATCATACCCTCCTTCATACCCCCAACTCATACTCCTTTCTTTTCTTTAATCTATCGTACCGCTCTCAACAACGCCCCTATAATCTGTCCCAAAACAAGATCTTGCTCTGTAGGAACAGAATGCTTAGCCTGTAAAGTTGGTGAAGGAAGCTCCACATCGAAAGGTATAGACAATTCCACAGCATCGCCCACAAATCCAAATGGCAAGCTATTTTTCATATGATACAACTGACCAACAAGCATCTCTTTCAAATTTCCAACATCTTCATTCGGTAATTCGTAAAGGTATTCAGCCTTATTCGTCAACACAAATGGCATATCAATCTGGTTCCAAGAAACCATCCGATAATGTCTACCATAAGCACGTGTTGGTCGATACATATAGTCACTATTCACCTGTCCCCAAGTCACTAACCGAGCCTTAGGTCCAACAACCAAGATTACATCCCCCTTCCTAATTTGGCGAGAGAATGCATAATATGCAGCAGGTTTCGTCAGATCAAGGCCTTTTCCTACCTTGTGAATTCCATCCAGCCCCCGGCTACCATTCTTTTCAAAATACGCCATCTGCAAAGATGCTACATCTGGATAAGAGAGAAAATACTTGAACCCTTTCGCTGGCATTTGCATTTCATTAGCAGCAAGCATTCTCTTCCATCTGTATTCGTAGATAGCAGAAGCTAATTTCCACACCCAATATTTACCAGATAGCTTAAAGGACGAAGAAAGTTCTTGTCTGAGACTTTCCTCAGACAAGTTGACCGTCTCCTCATAAATATTATCTGAGATTCGATAATTTTGACTTATAAGAGACTCGGCATATATCGCTTCTGATATTTTGTACTCTTCCATAAGCATCATTTCTTTATATTCTCAAACTTAGCTTTTGTCACATCAATATTACCAATGATAGGAATAATGTTGATGAGGAAACGCTGGTTACGTTGCTCCACATTACGCCATGCCGCAAAATCTTCGGGAGAGACATTCTTTATGGAACTGTATTTTTCTTCTGCTGGATTCTGAGACATAGGATTGATACCACCTTTATAATAATAGCGTGGCACTCCCCCTTCACCACTACCTGCTACGATGATTTCACATTTGCTGTTTACATCATTTTCGCTAGTGCGTTGGAATAATCCACATCCACCCTCAGACACAGGATCAGTCCAAAATTTCTTCAAAAACTTGGCACGGAGATAAGACAAGGTTTCATTGTTCTGCCAATCATTATCATTGAAAGGAATCTTTGAGGATTGCCCTTCGATGACTATCAAGAATTTGATATTCTTGCTGTTCTCACTATTCTCTTCCAAATTCGAGATGATATTCTGCACCTCTCTACCTGCTCTACGGATTTTTTCTCGAACCTGGTCAGCTTTTGTTTTATTAGTCAGATCATACTGAAGCTTGTTGCTAATGTCATACTCCTTATCTTGATAAGCTATACTTACAGTTAATGTATGCTTAAGATATTGCTTGTCGTATGCATAGTAGCCTGTTTTATCAATGGCATCAACAGTAGAGTAAACATCAATGATGTCCTTATATTCATTCACAAGCATCTCCAACTGTCCTTCCTTCAATTTGAAACGAGCATAAGAGACAGCAAACAAGATGAGCATCACGGCAAACAAAGTTGTCATGATGTCCACATAACTTGGCCAAAACGATTCTCTATTTTTTCTTCCGAATTCCATTTCAATTATTTCTTGTGAAACAACTTACTCCAAAGACTTCTTTTCTTCTTAGGTACTTCTACTTCCGTAGTGTCAGGATTGATAGAGGAGTCATCACCTGAATAACCTATCTGCTGCTCATTTATCTCTATCGGCTTTGTGCTTTCAGGAGATTTTGTCACTGTCGTTTGCATAGAAGAATCAGTAGCCGCTGGATTCGTTGAGACTTGCGGAGCAACAACTGGATTCTGAGCTACGTATGTTTGTTGAGTAATACTATTTCTCGTCAAACTTTCCACATATCCATTAAGGTGATTAAATTTCCGATTGAGGTCACCGAGTTCTTGTTTGAGCAGCTCCACCTGCTGTTTTGCTGCAACCTCATTTTGCTTAGCTATCTCTGCTTCTTGAACTGCTTTATCTCTAGCTTGAATCATTCGTTCTGTTGCAGCACTAGAACCACCAAAGCTACTAATAAAGCCTTTGCTCTGCTTTTCTTGCGCAACTATCATTGCATCCAACTCAAGACGAATTCCCTCCAATGCTTTATTCAAATTATCACCAGTTACAGAGTTATGAGCCAATTGGTCAACCTTCTCTGCAATCGTGTTGAGTTTTTTTAATGCAGTAAACTCAGAGCGAATATCTTCAATAGATAGCTTTTGATCTATAGCGTCCGTAAATTCTCGTTTACGCTGTTCCAATTCTTCCTTGCGTTCAACAAGCATAGCTTCATAATCAGCAAGATAAGATTCCAAAGCCTCGTTATAGTGCTTTGCGATTAAGCCTAACTTTTGCTTATGCTCGTCAAAATACTTCTCCAAATCCTCATCTGCTACAGCAATAAAATCCTTTGCTATACCATGCTTTGCATTTATTGCATTGATATTTCCTTGTATCTGCTTGACAACAGAATCTGCAAAAGTCTGCATACCTGAAAGTTCCGTTCCCAACTTATTGATATTTTCCTCAAATGTTGTAATACGATTCAATATCATATTAATCTCTGCAGCAACTTTCTTAGGAACATCTAAAGACTCATTAAAGCTCTTCTGAATATTGATAGTTTCCTGGGCAGCAATCAGCATCAATCTTCTAGCTCGCTCAAACTGATCAAGCGAACCTGTAATCTCTGAGAATTTATGAGAAGCCTCAACAAAAGCATCCATGCCCTTGATTAATTCACGGCTACGAATTGTATCCAGCAAATCATCTTGAAGTTTGATATTCCGATTCACTTTATCCATATTCTCTCCCATTCTCTTCACGGCGGAAGAAACGACCTTAACACTCTCGCGGAAATCCGTACCAAAAGCTCCAGTTACATCCTTAAAGGCATCTTTAAATTCTGTAATGACACCAGAAAAACTTGGTTCAAGCTTATCGATAGTTTCATGCAACTTACCTATAGCCTCAACCATAGTGACATCCACAGAAGGCATTAGTTCATTTTGAATCCACTCGTAGAATTCATTTTTATCTACATCAACTTGATTAGATACAGCACTCGCTTTTTTATGACTCAATATCAATAAAAGAATGCCAAAGAAGCTCGTTATCATTGACACCAAAATACCTGTGATAAGGCTCTGAATGGTAGAATCTGTAATTTCTCCACTAAACAAAGTACCTACGAGAAACATAACCAATCCCAAGAATACTCCCGCAAAAGTGCCCATCAAACCAATATGAGTAGGAAAAGACAACTTGGAAGTTGCCATTTCATATAACATAGATATTCTACGTTCTGTCTTATTTTGAATGATAGAAAACGCAACTGTTCCTTTACTTTTACCAATATAGGCATTAATGTCACCTATCAAGTTTTTCAATTCCGAGTCTTCTCCTGCAACATCTTTTATCAAGATGTTTGTTGTCATTTTATAACCATTATATATCTGAACCTCAGAAGTTGCATATTCATCATTCTTCGAGAAGAAACTACCAAGTTTTTTCAAAGCACTGATGTTAGTTTGGAACTCTTGCCATTGCCAATACATAAAAGCAAATGCCATTATTGCCGAAATTAACAGCGAACCAATAAACTGTGCAGACATTGTATTTATTACATCCATATTATTTTATTTAGCATTTTCATAAGCCCTTGTTAGTTCGAAAATCTTATCAATCACAGGAATGAAGAAGACTGAGTCGTTGCACACATCCTCTGGATCATAGCTTTGTTCTATATCCGAGCGATAATGAGTTTTCAAGTTCTCCTCATAGTCTTTCGTCACCTCTGCCTTAAATGGTCTTACATCCAATGACCTGTCTATTGCTCCACCTTGCTTGAGCATATCAAGGACAGAACAATAAAGTTGGTTCATCTCTGCATAATCCTTCAGCAAACATGGCTGCAAATTCGGATCATGATTCATCTGCGCCACATTTTCATAGTCTTTGCTAACACCATGATAAACGACCTCTGGAGCCTCTTCATCTAAAGAAGGACGATACAAGCCACCATAACATGTACTTTCTTTACGAGTATCTGGCAACACTACATGTATTGGAGCAATCTCTCCATAGACAAACTTGAATATTTCGGTAACAACTTTCTCCAACAACGCAATGTCATCAGTAACAAAATCGTCTATATATCGACTACCATTACCACTAAATACAATGGTACGTGGTGCAGTATATTCTTTATATTGATACAGTTTGGCAATGAAGTAGATGATGGCAGTAAAGTGATAAGCAAAAAGAGGCAGATAGTCGTCATGCAACTTGTCGATGATACCATTGTCCTTGCTATTGCTTAACCAGAAATTGATAATGTCAGATGTACTACAGCCTTTGTTTGTTTCCATCTCCGACTCCAATTTACTCAAATCTTTGTCTTCCCAAACCAAATTGCCCATATACTTCTTATATATGCCATTTTCACGCGCATTACTAAACCCACTATGTCCATTACTCCACAACACATCACATCCAAAATGGACAGAAGAAGCAGAAACAGGCTTGTTAGCATTGAAATAAACGTAATCAGTAGAACCTCCACCAATATCTATCACTGTTACAGCATCCGTATTTTTGACAATTCCCTTCTTATTGAAGTAATAGTATGGGGCCTCAGACTCCGTATAGCAAACAACATTGTTTGTAAAAAGAATCTCACGAACCATCTCTTTCCAGCTTCTATCATAGATGCGTCTAATCTTACCTGAAAAGCTCAATGGTCTAAACCACACTAAACTAGTTTGGTTCAAAGCACCTCCACGCTGCAATACATCGCACTTTATCATAAGCAGCAGCTCTCTGATAAAGATTTGAATAACATCTTCGTCATCCTCCCACTTTATATCGGTCAAGCACTCTTGGAAATCATTTTCCATCATCTTCTCATAGAAGAAAGCGATGTTGTGATTATCAAATAATACAGGCTTTCCAGCAATGTTCTTGGCCTTGCAAAGCACAGTTCGGATAGGGAACTTATAGTCTTCACCATCAATAAATGGTGGCACAAATTCCGTCTTCATCGCCTTACAGTTCTCGGCAGCCATAGAATCTTCGATATTGGCGACCAAGGAGAATTGAGAACTACCTTTTATTTCATGCAGATATGAAACCATCGGTTCTCTCATCGAGAACATTTCTGGGGCATTATCGTCATCCCCTTGCGTTCTAGAAATAAAGGTATTTGATGTTCCCAAATCAACTGCGTAAATATAGCTTTCGTTAGTACGTGGAACTTCCCTCCATTTAGGCAACAAAAATCCCATGTCATCCCCAATAGCTACTTGCAAAGCATCAAAATTGCTATTAAACAACTCATAATACTTTGTGCTACATTCAGACTCCAAACTTCCAGTACTCTGAAGTGAACGAACCATTGGCTTTCTCACACCATTTTTCGCACGTTCAGAATCAATCTCTTCTATCGCCACATATTCGCCATCGTCATTTTTCTTATAGAAAGAAAGCGATACATCATCAATAGAGACCGTATGCCACTCCTTTCCATTGTCTGCAAAGGAGAGTGCCACCTTGAAATAAGTATTTTCAGAATCGACAGGTGAAAGGATATTTGGGAACAGTCCGACATTTAAGCTAAGCTCTTTATCCGACAATTTTGCAATATCGTTATCTTTGTCATAGTCTTTTTTATACTCCGTTCCATTGTACTTAAATTTCACGATTACCTTGGTCTGCATAACCTGGCAGGTACACACCGCCTTACCACTATCCAAATAAGACAAGGCCTCGCTCTTCAACGGCAACAGATAATCATAGTCTCTCGCCTTTGGCTCCGTCTCATAAGTGATGCCCAGGAAATTATCTCGATTGATACGATAAGGCAAACAAACGAGAGTTGGCTGGAAGAAATTATCAATGTCCTCCTCATCTGTAAATCCTATGCCTAAGCCATTGATAACTAAAGGTTCATAAGACTCGGTCGTAATATTTCCTATCTTGCCACTATAGTTTTTGATAATATCTTGATCATCCTGAAACAATCTGATATAGTCTCGAAGTTCCTTATATCTACCATCAATATCATCGCTTCCAAAGAGTTGGAACATATAATTCTTAAAATCTTTATCACGGTCACCAAACAACACCTCATCACGGAAATAGTTTCCCTTTCCCTTACGGGTAATAAACAAAGCATCATAAAGCTCACTTTGGAATGCGATGTCTGGCGTATTGTTCTTGACAACATCACTCTTATCCATATCAGGAGGAGTAACGAAACCAGTCATCGGCGAGCTTGTGGCAAGAAGAATGTCCTTGCCACCCTTTTCCAAAATGACAAAGTACAGTTTGTTGTCCTTTATGTCTTCTTTATAAGAAGCCTTCAAAGCATTGTAAAGTTTAGGAACTCTATCATGCAACTCTTTCATCTGCTCATCATAGTTCCACTCCTTCACTACTATTTTCATAGAGCCTCCCCATTGGTTTTCATGAAATTTCTTGTAATACAGAAGTTCAAAGACATCAAGGATGTCAGACACCAGTCTTTTATATGCCTTTCCTGCACCATTTTCTGCGTTACGCTTTTCTTCCGTAACACGACGGAAAGCCTCTTTTGCCACGAAAAAGCGAGCAAAAGGAGTAGGCAACGAATTCAATGCGTTGCTATTGTCAGTTTTGTTCTCCTTGACCTTATCCAGCTGAGAAGCTTGGATTCCTGTATTTTTAGCCGTCCACTCCGAACCTGGAGTGCCACGATCGATGATGTTCAAATCTATACTTGGCATAATTATTTGATTTTCTGAGTATAATGATTGATAGCCTTGTAAGCATACTCCATAAAGTTTCTCACTTTGTTAGGAGTTTCATTCTTTGATTCCTTTATCATTTCAAGTAGAAAACACGAATCATTTGGAGCTCCAAGTTCTACACTATTCTTTATGATATTCGACATATTAGTTGGAATGATGTCCTTCTCTATCGGTGCAAATTTTCTTTTCTTCTGAGAAAGTTCGGCATACCACTGCCCATATTCTTCAAGAAACTCTCTGATTTGAGACAATGAACCTTTGTAAAAACTATCATCGAATCCTCTTGTTTTTTTCAGAGGGAACTTTTTTTCCTTAGTTAATATCTCCAACAAACTCTTCAGAATATACATATCAGCCATATTTTTTACCATCGGTGCATATCCACTTCCAGCTGTACTCAAATCCAAGTCATCTACATTTTCCTCAATGGCTCGTGTCAAGTACTGGGTTTGTTGTGGGCGTGGTTGCTGCAAGAAATGGAACAATGCTGTAGCTGCTACTAACTCCACGAAATTAGTTGTATCCTCTTGCTTTTGCTCATTGTTTTCATGTATAGTCTTCATTTCTGTCTCACCAACATAATACAACAAATCAGACTTCACGGTCGTTTCGTAATAAGATAATGCAGCCTTGGCTTTTGTCTTAAAGTTGCTTGAATCAATTTTACTATTACTCTTCTTCGGATCGCTCAAACCATAATAAGGAAGTACGGTAACCGCTCCCATCAGCACCTTCGATAAAATTTCATTCTCCTTGCTAGAACGTATTTTTCTTTCAAGCAAAGGATAACCAGAGGCGCCAGTACCTCCAAAGATAGAGCTAATGATAAAAACTCTATCATCCTTGCCAATCTGAGTTTTCAAGAAATTAAACCAAGAAGCTCCTTCCAACATTTCTTGCAAGACAACAGTACCCACATTAGGATTTCCACGGAAGCCCACAGACAAACGACTATTCAGATTATCCTTGGAATACAAGGTATGAATCAAATAATTGTTGATACTAGAAACATCCAAGTTTCCCATGTCCAAGAAGTCCGCATAAGAACGGTCTTCACCTGCCACCTTATTTGTATCGTTCGTTACGGTATCCAATTCGTCGATGAGTTTCATCTCTGAGTTGAAAAATCCTTCAGGGCACTTACCGTCCAACAACATACTCTTCTGAATCTCTCCATACTTCAACATCAAAGTCTGGAGATTCTTCTTCTCATTCAAATCCAAATGTGGGTCTATAATAATAGGTACGACAGTATAGCCATGAGTACTCATACCAGCAGCCATCAGCATAGTAATACTTTTCATCACACGTTCGCCGGTTCCACCTATGCAAAATACAAAAACTTTCTTCATTTCAATCTAACTTTTGAAGTTTACAAAAACATTCGATAGGCATTAGTCGCACACCTTTTACAAATGACGACAGATGCCAACCAATAAACAGCTAGAGTAAGAACAGCATTCTGTAAAGCAATTCTTATTTCTACAGTCCATGTTCCACTTATTCGTGGATAAGCTATGCACAAAGCTGCCCCAAACGTTACTAAAAAACTTACGATTGCGCTCGCTATAAAGAACATCCACCAATATTTTGGCAAATAATGGCGATTAGGTTGCTCATTGAAAGGCTTATAATAATACCAAGCCGCCAAAACTCCTATAAGAAAGAACAATAACAAGAAGACAATAGACAAGCTATCCAGTTTATCCCAAAACAAACTTGCCTGTCTATATAATTCATTCTGTCCATCACCTGTATAAGGTTGCAAAAAACTAGCTTTATTTCCTATCAAAAACTGATAAAATTTCAAGAAATGCATAACTATAAACTATTTTTAGAAATCAATATATAATTTGGTTTTGGCTGGTAGTTCACAACTCCGTCCTGACCTATGCCACGTATAAAACTTGTCAAAGAATAAGATGTAGTAACATCGTTCTCCCCTTTGGAGTCATCCAAGAACTTCACCATAGTAGTGAGTTTGTCGTATGGTATATTAATATTCCACTCCAAAACCTCCATATCAGAAGGCATGTTTGATACTTTTATTTTTATGGTTGCCACAGCTGAACGCTTCAGTTCCAAATTTACATTGTTGCACTCTTCCACATCGAAACTTTCAACACTTACCGTCGAACTATATTTAGGTTTGCATGTAAAGCATTGTTTCAAAACTTCCTTATTCGACATAAGCCATCTGTAAGATTCCAACTTCAATTTCAATGGTATTACACATTCATCAACAACTTCACCATATCCATAGAATGTTGGCTGTTTTTCTAATCGAACAACATTTTTAGGGACACCAAAATCATAAGGGCAAGAAGCATACTTATAGCCCATTTCCAAATTGTCAACAAATCGTTTCTGTCTCTGCAACATAATAGCGATGCCATTACGAACAGCAGATACCTTATCTTGCTCTCCGATTACCAAATAATAATAAGGAGATTCATTGGTCACTACTCTTCCCTCCTTATTTATATAGTCAGATATTGCACAAATCAAAGAATATGCTTTCTTTGAATTTCCAGCAATTCTTGCAACATCCGCTGCATACTGGGTAAGCAACACCTCTGGTGCCGCAGAACCAACTGGACTATATTTCATATCGGAAATAAGAACAGCCACATCATTCTTTTTCAATCGACTGACAATATTCTGTAACATAACAGGTACCTGAGTAGAAGCATTGCATTCCAAAGCGCCAGTATTCATTGCTGTTTGGAATTGAGCCAAAGACAGCTGTCCTGCTACACTTCCATCATTAGTCATTATATTGATATCTTTTGTTAAACCAGCATAATAACTCATAACTTCATAAACGTCTTGTTTAAATCCAGTAGGTTGACCAGCTCTAAAGAAACCATTCATACTACCAGAAGATTCTATATAAAAATGAATTACAGAATTATAATCCAACTTTGCAAAAGAAGGTTTCTTTATTAGCTCTCCTTCCTTTGTAAAATGTGAATTGCCTAAAGTATTCAAACATTCACTACAAGCGCTCATAGCCATTAAGGTTAACAGTGCTAATACATAATCACGTAATTTATGAAAAACTTTCTTCATAACAGAATTATTAGTAAAGTATATAATAGAAAAAGCGTGGAACCATTGTATGTCACAAATATTGAGGTTATGGTAGATAGAACCCATCTGCATGCAACAAACAATAGCCCACGCTTAGGGGTATACTATTCCCTTCAATAAAAGGGTACAATAATCCTATGCGTGAGCAGTATTGCTTATCATCCTGCAGATTTCGAAACTACCACATTTCAATATTAGGATAACGTCAATACGCTCTTTAATTCGAGTCGTCATCACGCCCGTTCTTTTCCGTTCGCTCAAACTCTCCCGCAAAAGTAACAAATATTATCGAATCTACAAAATTTTTAGCCATAAAGTTTCGAAAAAAGTTGTGTGAGGGGACACAATTGGGAAGAAGAAGAAGTCTTACTTGGCTAGCAACTTTAGATTTTGAGGAATGCTTCCACCTACCTTCCTTATTTTCCACGCCATCTACTTTTGGCACACAAAACATAAACACCTGATAATCAACTCATATCATTTTTCATATTTTTTTTGGCACGCAGATTGTGACTATGAATAGCGGGTTCGACAATGAATCCACAAAAAAGAAAGTAAGTAACATTAAACAGAAGTTGGCACTCCTATCCAGCCACAGGCTATCACTGAGGATTCTACCCAGCAGGAAACAACTCAGCAACAGGAGGCTACAGAGACTGAGCAGCAGACAAATGCTGAATAAGAATTCACAAGGGCTCTGTAGAGTTCAATTGAATTCATTTTGCAGACGACATATTAAGAATAATAGGGAAAGCGTAGAATTCCTGCACCTTGTTATGGAGCATAGAAGCATAGAGAAGAACTTCTCATTCCCTTGATACTTGGGTGACCGTTCTTCTTGTCTATGCCATGTGCAAGAAGCTGGTTCCAGCAAGTGAAGTGCTTCACATAGCGGTTATCATTTATCCTATCACCCAATCCTCTATGCTTCGCTGGTCTTCAGAGAAGTTGACACCCACTTTAACAACCTTCCGACGATCATCGGCAAAAGCCTTGGCATAGTCCTTGCCACAGATTTGTGCCATGGCGGTACCAGCAGACTTTTCATATTTCAACTCGAAGATGAAGATACTCTGCTCTGTCTTGAGTACAAGGTCTATCCTTCCATCCGAAGTGGTATACTCCACCTTCACATCTTCGCCAAGCATGGTGAAGATGGTGAACATCACGGCTTGATAGTGACGCTCATTATTGTTGATAATCGTATATGGAAACTTATCATAGAATGCCTTCAAGTGAGGCATAAAGGCTCCCATGTCGTCATTGATAAGCACATTCTTGGAATAAGCATACACGATGGCATCATATCTGTTCATGTCTTGCGCAGAATAATACCTGACGAGACTTTCCGAGAAACCTTGTCTTACTTCTTGATTTGGGAAACAGAGATGATACAACTTGCCTTTCTTCTCATATCCTTTAATGGTAAGGTAGCCACTTTGGAAAAGGACAGGAATAGGATCAGCAAGCCTTTCCGTAGGTGTATCAAAACGTGATGCCTGTATCCACAGATCGTCCAGGTTGAGCATATCCAAATTCTTCTGCTGCATCAGTTCTATCAGGAATGTAGGCGTACCAGATGTAAACCAATAGTTATTAAACTCCTTATCGTCCAAAGCATTGATAATGCTGTAAGGATTGAAGATATCCTCGCTATTGATACTGAAATGGTAGCCATCATAATGCTGCCCGAGTTGCTGCAAGGTCTCCTCATAAGTGAGCTCATTATGCTCAGCCATCTCCTCGATACCCTCACGGAAATAATGCGACAATTCACTCTTGGTAATACCACAACAGCTGCTGTATTCATCTTTCAACGTGAGAATCTTGAGATTGTTCAACTCGCTAAAAATGCTGAGCTGACTAAACTTGGAGATGCCTGTGATGAATACAAAGCGAATGTTTCCCTCTTGCTGCTTCATGGGGCTGAAGAAATCTCGCATGATGTTGCGGATGGTCTTCTGTAAGTCTTCGTCACTTACAGAATCATGCATCGGGGCATCATATTCATCGATGAGAACGACAACTTGTTTACCTGTTTGAGCAGTAGCTGTAAGCAAAATATCCCTAAAGCGAGCCCCAAAGCCTTCACGCTCAGATTCAGGAACTTCTATTCCATATTTCTGCTCTTCAACTTTAAGGATATTGTTTAATATGATTTTAGTATTCTCCAAACTATAATACTTACCACAGCTCAGATCCAAGTGGATGACAGGATATGCCGTCCATTCCTTCTCCATCTGTTCGATGGCAAGGCCCTTGAACAGTTCTTTCTTACCCTCGAAGTAAGCCTGGAGGGTAGATACAAACAAGGATTTTCCGAATCGACGTGGGCGACTCAGAAAATGAAACTTGGCATAATGAGCCAACTGATAGACGATAGCCGTCTTGTCAGCATAGAAGTAATTCCCCTTCACGATTTCGGAGAACGTTTGTATTCCCAAAGGATATCTCTTTGAAGCCATAATCTTACTCTTAATAATTCAGAGTACAAAGATACTGATAATATTTCAGAAAACAAACATTTTTCTTATTATTAACAATATACCAGCAAGGGGGCTTTATACGCGCACGCACATATCTTTTTTCGGACATAAAAGTATCAAAGTCTCATTATTCAATGAAAAATGAAGGGTATATATTTAACACTCAGAATGTTTTATAGAATGAGACTTCTCTGAAAATGGCGAAAGAAGTATCATGGAAGTATCATCAATTCTTGGAAATGCATCATAAAAACACTAATAAGAAGCAGAAAAGAAGCTTTTTGAATGCAGAAAAAGCTAATAAGAAGCAGAAAAAAAGCACTATTAAGCTACTAAAATAGATAAAAAAGCCCCGCTTTCAGGCAATAAATACCCATTTTTCTCGTTATAATAGAAATTTTTACTAAAAACATAGCAACTATGGATGAAAAGGAACTTTTGAAAAAGGCTTTCGAATACGGAAACGTTCCTAGCCTCATCACCTATTGCTTCACCGAACCATGTCCGATGAAAGACAAGTGTATCCACTATCTATCCGGCCTCTACAAAAACGAGAAGACTGATAGAGGAGATGCCATTTTCCCAAATGCCCTGAAAAACGGGAATTGCAAATACTTCGCTCCGCTGCGTGTCGTGAAAATGGCATGGGGATTCGACAAACTCTTTG